>Ga0315284_10004762_pt1 | contig 19291 bp, 10 predicted proteins | sample YL17G09_16_MG_FD_203696 | JGI IMG/M metagenome (GOLD analysis project Ga0315284, IMG submission 203696) | Sediment microbial communities from Yellowstone Lake, YNP, Wyoming, USA - YL17G09_16 | ecosystem: Environmental > Aquatic > Freshwater > Lake > Sediment | place: USA: Wyoming | collected... | reverse complement strand
CAAACAAAATCACTACTGTCCGGTTAGAACTCGAATAGTTTCAATTGGTTACAGTTCTCTGCTTCCGGAATGTGGTGGAGTTGTTTCGTAAGTAGTTGATCTATTTGAACTTTCTCGAATGCGTTGACGCTCAAATTTTGGAGAATTTGGTGGAGACTCTCCGACAGGTTCAGTTCCTTTTTGAGGATCGCGACCATCACATAGACGCACACAGCAATCCAGACCTGCGTCTTGACGGCGTTGGGAGACGTGCCGAAAAAGCTCTTGATCCGGAGATTCTGTTTGATCCACTTGAAAAACAATTCCACCTGCCAGCGGCTTTTGTAGAGCAAGGCAATGGTAAGAGGCGGCAACGTAAAATGGTTCGTCAGGTAAACGAAAAAGCGTTGCGTCTCGGCATCGAAATAGCGGATGCGCCGCAACCGGTCTGGATATCCCTTCCGGCTGTAGAAGGTCTTCAGGCGAATGATTTGATCGGTGCGCACGCCAGTGGAGGAATCCACCACCTCCTGCGACTTCAACCGCACATACTTCAAGGAACGCTTGGCGCGGATGACGAAGAAAGCGCCGAGATCTTGAAACGTATGAAGGCGCTCGAAATCCAGGTACCCCCGATCCATGACATAAAACGATCCGGGTTCGATCGGAAGCAGATCCAAGGCCTTGACGTCGTGCAACTTGCCGTCGCTGATATGGATGAAGCTGGGAATCGGCCCACGCAGATCCAGCAGCGTGTGCAGCTTGATGGCCCCCTTGGTCCGTCGGAACTTGGCCCAACGGAACAGATTGAGACACAGGTCGATAGTCGTGGAGTCGAGCGCGTAGGCCGTGGCATCCAGATCCATGGCCAAGGATTCGTTGGCGTACAAGTCGCGAGCTTTGCGGATCAATGTCTGCGCCAGTTGCGCGTAGATGCGCCAATCCCGCTGTTCGTTGGCGTCGGCCAGGGTGCTGCGTCGAATCGGGCCGCGAAAGCCCATCTGATAAAGACGGTCGCTGCGGGCACACAAACAATCGACCGTGTCGCGCAGGCTGTCGCGAAAGGTCAGTTGGCCGAAAGCCATGCACAGGAATTGGTCCCAGCAGGAAAAGCTGCGGAGGTGTTCCTGACCGCGGAAGCGATCGACACATCGATGAAAAACCTCGGGATGGATCAAACTCATCAACTGCGCAAAAATAGGTCGGCCGGTATTCATCCGTCCATATTAAGGCCTGGCGGATTGGGTCCACCGCCACGTATCGCTTCAAGTTCAAATCGCTCACATCCCTCTGGTCCTGTAAAATGCTGTTGCTCAAGAGGTTTCCAGGAAACGACAATTAATTAACCGGACAGTAGTGAAACAAAATATGAATTAAAAGTGCAGGCGATTCGATCTCAGAAACAACAGGCTCGTCTTTATGTCTATTTCCCCCTGCCGCTGGCGGCCGCGATCGGCTTGGAAGCGGGCGAGACCGTGCAATGGGAATTGTTGGATCGGGGCGAACTCCATCTGATGCGTCCGAACACCCCCAAGCCCCAGGCAAGACAAAAATCGAAGGAGTCTTCCTAAATCCGGGCGGCGCTAGCAGCTCAAAAAACATAACGCATCATTTTTGCCCTTTTTCACGTTTTTCGCTACTCTTGGAGAGGATGAAATCCCGTCCCCGCCTTGTATGGGCAGGCTCTCGGGCTTTCGGGACAGGCTCTATGTACAGGCACCGTTTATTCCCCCCTGATCGTGTCGGGAGCCACCAACGGCTGCAGCCTTTCGAGCAGTTTGCATTCCCAGGGCGAGAAGATCAACTCGCAGCGGATCTCAGGAACTTCGCGCCCAAGCAATGCCAGCAACATCACCCGCCATCCGATAACCGCGTCAGTGGATATGGCGCGGGCCAGTTTATCAGCAGTCTGATGCTGGTGTGATTCGATCCAGCATCCGCTTTTCAGAACCCGATGCCACTCTTCAATCCGCCATTGCAACGTATACCAGCGCAGACAGCGCAAAGCCAATTTGCGCGATAGGATCGGGACCGTGGTCAATAGCACCCAGCGCAATGCTGTGGCGCCCTGCGGCGGATCGGGTTCAACAACGGATACCGCATAAAGTTCCACGGCCGGCAAATTCCGGGTCTGCGACGTTGCCGGTGCCGAAACCGTTACCTTGTCCCACTTCAGATTCACGTGTGCCGTTCGGGCTGGCAGCGCGATTCGTCCCGGTTGACTGGGCTTGGATTTCTTTTCCCGCTGTCGAGGGACTTCGATCTGCGCTTTGGCCATCACAGGCAGAACCTCGATGTAATCGAACAGTTTGCGCGACTCCTCTTCGAGGCAGCGGTTGTGCTTGGCACGGACAAGTAACTGAATGCCGTGGGCCTTTCGCCGACGGTAGTCGAATAGCTCGAAGATGTCGCTTTCGCGATCTCCCACACAGATCAGTTCGGTTTCGGGAAGATATTCGGCCAGATCGTTAAGATCGTCGATGGTGCGCAGCCAACGGTACGATTCCTTCTCTTCGATGGGCCGGTTTTGCGCCTTTTCCTCACCATCAAAATGCGCTGCGTAAATCTTCGTATCGAGCACCCCCAGCGGCAGACCGTCTTCCCCCACGGCCAGCGAGGAATGCATCTTCAGCCCCTGGCTCACGGCGCCGGTTTGGTTTTTGCCAATGTCGCCGAGGCCGTTGCAGTGCAACCGTTCCGAAAAATCCAGGTCCGTAGTGTCCTGAATCACCAACGCGCGCTTGTAGCCATTCATCCGACCAATCGTCCGTTCGCGGTGCCCGCGCAGGATTCCCTGTGGATTGATGGCTTCCCGTTCATTGCCGATGAACCGATAATAGGCTTTGAGTTCGTGCCGATTTCCCGTGAAGCACTCCGTATACGAAGCCGAAGGGTTCTGGGCCTTGGCGGTGGCGATGCGCACCAACCGTTGCTCGGTGTCCTTGTGACCAAAATCCACATTCCCAAACTCCGCTTCTACCCACCCTTGGTTCTGGACAGCCTCTTGCAGGCTCACAGGCTGAATCCTTTCGCTGCGCGCCGGGATCCCCATGCGACTGCGCCAGTCTCGTGTCAGCTCATAGAGGTATACCGCTTTGCGCGTCTTTGCCGGCCGAGTCGGCGCGCTCCGTCCGCGTCCCACGGTGGTCCCGATAGGCAACCAATTGGCCGCCTGATAACTCGCCTTGCCCGTTCTCTCGAAGGATACTGACGCAGTTATTGATTGAGGTTGCCCCATCGGGGATGACGGGCAATAGCGCTTGTGGCATGGTAGCTTCCCCTCCTGAATCGGCTGGTGCAAGAGGTAGAAGGTACCTTTTTATTTTCCGCTATACAAAATAAACGGACTGTCCGAACCAGCGTAACCCCTTTTCTCCAAAAGAAAAGTACCTCTTACGACCGAACAAGCCGCTGCCGCAGATCAGGAGTTCTGATGTTCCTCCGAATGCGCGGTTAAGATCCGCAGCATCCGGGATCATTAGCACCCTGTCAAGCATCGCACCCGCATTGCCGGTGTCCGAGGCAAGACACGCCATTACAGCCGTTTGCGGCTCGGCTGAATATTTTGACCCCGCGCGCATCTCGCCGCAAATCGGATAGTCCTCAGCCCTATTTGGGCCCTAAATCATTGAGGATGGATTTTTTGCGGACCACAAGGACTGCGCTTATTTTTTGTGTTCCCGCCGCATGTCCTCAAGCTTGTCCATATCCGGAGAGTCGAGCAGGCCGTTCCAGTTGAAGCGCCGGTCAAAGGGCTTGAAGGCTAGATCCGGATCGAACAGCCGCTTGTCCACCGGACGGATGTCGTACGGGGTGTAGTCCGGCTGATCGGTGAACATATCCGCGGGCAGTGACGCTGCGGCGTCGAACTGGTTCAGGTAGGGCAGATCGAGCAGCGTGAAGATCATCTTCATGATCGATCCAAAGCTCGCCAGCGTGTGCGATACATAACCACGCTTCACATACGGCCCGATCAGCATCAGGATCGACCGATGGGCATCGACATGGTCGCATCCTCCCTGGGGATCGTCTTCAGTCACAATCACCAGCATGTTCTTCCAGTACGGAGTGCGGGACAGCTTGCGGATAACGCGCCCGAGCGCCAGGTCGTTGTCGGCCATGTACGACTCGCGGAACGGATAACCGTCGGCCGGATGCTCCTTCGTCATGTGATCATTGGGCAGCACCATCGTGACCAGGCGCGGAAAGGGTTCCTTGCCGCTTTCCCACTTGTCGCGAAATTCTTCCTCGAACATGTCCACGCGGAACTGGTCTGGAATGGCCATGTTGTAAGTGGCGAATTTGCGCGACGTGTTGTCGAAGAGCGGTTTGGGGAGCGGGAAGCTGACATTCATGTGGATGCCGGTGTACTTGAAGACCTGCTCCTCGAAGGCTGCGGGCATCTCAGTGCCGAAGCCGAAGTTGAAGAAGGGCACTTTGCGCCGCGTGAGGTGCTCCCAGAGCGCACCGGCCTCGTTGTAATCCTCGGGGAAAATGGCGGCCTTGGAACCGGCCACATAGCGGCGGCCGGGCGCCGAGCTGAAGATCCGCTCCTCCATGCGCGAGCGCGCGTTGACCTCCACCCATTCATTCGGATACACCCCGACCACCCAACGATGCCCGGTGTTGGACTGGTCCGAATCGCAAAAAAAGTTATCGCTCATGGCGAACTGGTCTGCCAGCGCCTGGTGATTGGGGGAGACGTCGACCTCCTTCAGAGTTTGGGTTTTCTCCATGTTGCTGAACGTCATCTTCATACCGAGGTCGGTATTCATCGGATCGCCCTTCACCCCCTTGCGCTGTCCGAAAACCTGGTCGAAGGTCCGGTTTTCTTTAACGATAAAGACGATGTGGCGGATCGGGCCGGCACGGAGGCCGGGCGCCGGTGGAAGGGGGTTTTTGCCGTCATCGGCGACCTTATGGACGGTGTAGGTGTTCGAAATCACCTGGAGCGTGTATGACGCGAGCTGCGCGTCGTCCGGCGTGTCCAGGATCTGTAGCGTCCCCTGCATGATGTCGGCAGGATGCGTTCCGCGCGGTGGCGCCACGAAACCCTTGCCGCCGTTCGGACCGGAGCCGAGACCCTTGGCGCTCAAGATGTAAAGGCGTCTGCCATCCTTGGAGACCTCGACTGCCGAGCAGAACCAGGCGGCCGGAATGTAGCCGAGCAGCCGGCGTTTCGCGAGATCCACGACGGCTACAGCGTTCAAGCCCGAGCAGGCGGCATACAATCGCGTTTCGTCCGGGCTGAGGGCAAGACCGAAGGGCAGGATCCCGCGCAGCTTCTCCATGCGTGGAACCGTGAGATTAATGTGAGCGAGGATAGTTCCGCTTTCGGCAGCGATCACGGAAATGTTGTCATTGGTGGCATTGGCCACATAAATATACTTTTGGCCTACGATGACGGAGCCCGGACTGGCACCCCCCACAGTCCGGATGTCGTCGCGCTTTGCACCCACCAGGTAACCGGTCTTAATCTTTTTTTCTACATTGCCCGTCACCAGGTTGACCTTGAACACCGACATGGCATCCGGATGGTTCGGGCTACCGAGGCCGGGAATGAACTGCCCTTCAGCCATCACGCCTTCTTCGGCTTCCTTGGAAGGCACACCGTAGGCCGGGAAGGAAATCCCCGCCGTTCGCTGCGTCGCGGGGGTAACACCCGGAAGGAGGGGGTACTCGAACAAGCCCACGTTGGAAACCCAGGCAAAGCGCTCATCCCTGGATAATGAGATCGCAAACGGATTGCGCCCCACGCGCACTGACTGGATGACTTCACGCTTCTGAAGATCGACGGTCACCATGCGGTAGTTGTACTGATCGACGGCATAAAGCTTTCGCCCGTCTGCACTGATCACGAAATCGCCAAGGAAGCTGTCGGCGTAGCCCTTGCCGTTGATGTCGATGGATCCGACGATCTTCCCGGTCTGCCAATCCAGAATCTTCACCTGGCCTTCGTCGGCGCTGCCGTAGTAGAGGATGCGGCCGTCGGGAGAAAACGCGCAGCCCATGTAGGTCCCATTGCCCTCTTGCTTGGCAGGCTTGACGCCATAGGGCGGAATCCGTCGAATCTGCGGGTTCGCGTCGAGCATCAGGGTTGCGATCGCGCCGGGATTGACCAGCAGGGCTCTTGTTTCGTCCCGGCTGATGGCCATGCCCCAGCTGTAGGATGGAACCTGGATCAGCCATCCTGCCGGGGAGACGATCCGGCCGTTTACGAGGACGGCGCGGCCACTCTCCGCGTGTGGATAGGAATTAATGATAGGTGGCTCGAAGACTGTAACTACCCTCTGCGGTGCCGCTGCACATCCCAAAAGCGGGATGGTAAAAAGGAGCATCAGTCTGAAGTTTTTCATTTTTCTCCCTTGCCGCGATTATTACGGATTAGGCCTATTTACTTGACTCAATCGCCCCCCTACTGATTGTGGTCTGATCAACGAATCGAACGGAGCTGGCTCGACGACCACAGCCTGTTGGGCCAAACGGTAGAACAGCCTTCCCCGCGATGCCGATTTGCGGCGATTGAAGCGGAACGTGAATTCGTCGAGGTAGTAGTCCAGATGCTCGCGCCCAACCGCTCCCTGATGGGTACCCAGCAGCCAGCGTTTCAACAGCGAAGCTACCCGATGCACCTGCGGCAAGAGATGATCGCCTTCGGGCTGAGGACGCTGTACCCTTCGGTCATGGAGGTAGCCCTCCAGCCCCAGGTAGGCGCTAAACCCATCGGTCCGCACCGTGCTTCCTGGCTCGATGGCTGTGGCGATGAAACCATGCAGGCTGGCCTTGGTTACATCAGGGATGCGACGCATGCGGATGCGTCCAATGCCTTTCCCGTCTTCTTCCGCCGCGACGATAATCAGGAGTTTGTCCTCCGTCAGGCGACCGTGGACGCCTTCTTCCTCGCCGCCCCAGTAGCTCTCGTCCACCTCGACCGTACCAGACAAGCGGTCCCGCCCAGGACGCACCATCGCCCGTCGCAACTTGTGCAACATGGCCCAGGCCGTCTTATAGCTTCCCAGACCCAGCACCCGCTGCAAGCCCAAGGCACTCACCCCGTTCTTCTGACTGGTAACGGTCCACATGGCTCGGAACCAAGTGGTCAGCGGGAGGTGGCTGTCCTGAAAGATGGTCCCCGCGGTGACCGAGACCTGATATCGGCAGTTTCCGCACAACCAGAGTCCCCGGCTCATCGACCCAGCCGCCTTACCGCTGCAGCGCGGGCAGACAAAGCCCTCCGGCCAACGAAGAGTAAACAGGTACTGCCTGCAGCTTTCTTCGCTGGCGAATCGCCGTTCCAAATCCCTTACTGTGCGGGGGTAACCTTCGGGCACAGCTTAATACACTATAGGTTGTGGTGTATTGAGTCAAGTAAATAGGCCTATTACAGATTAACCCAGATGCTGAATAAGCGAATGCACTTTCAAACGGTTGCACTGGCAGAGTAGAAGTTGACAACTTGTTTTGTTCCCACTTATTGCATCAGCAATTATTAAGATGCGCACGAGCATAATGATCTAGCAGATTGCGCAAATTGGACGGAGAACGGAACGTGTCTGAAACGGAGGGGTTCCGCTGTTCTGAAATCTGCGTCATCTGCGTAATCTGCGGTTCCCCTCCGGTCTGTGGTTCTAAAACTCCAACCGTAGCGTGAACTGCCCGATCCGGTTGCCGCCGCTGTCCGCGCCCCGCGCGCTGGTGATCTTACCGAAACTCGCGCTAGTGATGTTGGCAGAGATCGGATCATTCAGGTTGGGGTGGTTGGGCAGGTTGGAGAAGGAGGCCACGAACTTGAGCTTCCAGGCCTCTTTCAGGCGGAAGTCCTTGCCGAAGGCTAAGGACCAGTTGATGGTGCCGGGCCCCACCAGGGTGCCCACGCCGGCGTTGCCGAAGCGGGCGATGGGGGTGACGTTGCAATTGAAGCGGTTGGCGTCGCCGGGCGCGCGGCCGGGACAGATGAAGGCGTCCTTGTTCCACCAGACGTCCGCAGTGGGGTTGGAGAGGTTGCCGTTGCCAATGGCGTCGGGCCGCACGGTGCCGCGGTTGTTGGCGTTGGTGCCGGAAGGATCGCCTCCGCTCATCGTCGCGGTGAGGAAGGACCCCGTTTGCAGCAGAATGATGTTGCTGAGGCTCCAGCCGCCGACGAAGGCGTCCGCGAGGCGGTTGATCCCACCCACCTGGTTGCGCTTGCCCTTGCCGAAGGGCAGTTCGTAGACCAAGGTGGTGATCCAGCGGTGCCGGCGGGTGGAGGACACGTTGCCGCGGTCAGCCCGGCGGTCGCGGGAGTTGGAGAGCCGTCCGCCGCCGTTTTCGGCGGCGAAGCCGCTGGGCGCGGGCCCGCCAGCGTCGCTGAGGTTCTTGGCCCAGGTCCAGTTGGAGTTGAAGGTGAGGGCACCGCGGAAGCGGTGGTTGACCTCCGTTTGCAGGGCGTTGTAGATGGCGTTGGCCCCGTTGTCCCGGCTGAAGATGATGTTCCAGTTGGGGAAGGGCCGGTCCGTCAGCGGCCGCTTCGTGAACGGCGTGGTGGAGGGCAGCGGCTGGTTCAAGTCTGGGGCGTAGATTAGCTTGATCGAGCGCATGCCGATGTAAGAGACGCGCAGCCCCGTGCCCCAGCCCAGGTCGCGCTCCGCCGTCAGGTTCCACTGGATGGAGTAGGGGTCGCGGTAGTCCACGGCGTTGGCCGTGCGGAAGTCCTGGCTGCCCAGCGCCCCGCCAGTGGCGCCCCCCCCCACCTTGGTCTGCGGGAACTGGTAGGCCGGCGTGCCCGCGCTGACGGAGTTGGCGAAGGCGGTCACGTCCGAGCTGTGGATGCTGGTCATCGAGAAGAACATGCTGCCCAGGATGGTCATGGTGTAGAAACCCGCCCCGCCGCGTATCACCGTCTTGGTGTCCCCAAACGGGCGGTAGGCAAAACCGAACCGCGGGCTGAAGTTGTTCTTGTCCTGGAACCGCAGGTTTTCCGGGAAGTTCGCTTCCTTGGCGGTCAGGAAGGGCGTGCAAGGTACGCCGCCGATCGCCGGACCGGGGCAGGCGTTGATCGAAGAAAGGAAGCCTGGCGCCGTGATCTTCTTTGCCAGCGGATTGGAAGGGATGATCACCTGCCCGGTGATGGGTACGCTGCGATCGAAATTGGCGATGTTGAACGTGATGTCCGTGAACGTCGGATGATATTCGTAACGCAGTCCGAACTCCAGGGTGAGGTTCGGGCTCGCCTTCCAGCTATCCTGGGCAAAGTAGTGCTGGTGCCAGACTCGCATGTCGGGACCCGGACCGGTCTTGGCGATGGTGGTGCTGGTGGGAATGCCCAGCAGGAAGTCGGCGAAGTCGTTGCCGGTGAAGGTGCCCTGGAAGCTGTAATCGCCGTAGTCGTTGCCGGTGGTGAAGGAAGTGAGGCCGGTGGCGCGCAGGCGGCGAAGGTCCGCGCCGAACTTCATCGTGTGGCTGCCCCTGATCCAGGTGAGGTTGTTGGTGAACTGGAGGGATTCCGAGTGCACTCGGCTGTTGCGCGTGTGGTAGAAGTTGGTGGTGCTCCCGCTGAAGGCCATGTTGGTGATTTCATTGGGCGGGAAGTTCGGTCCCAGACCTTGCAGGCCCAGATCCTGCACCAGCTTGGCGCCGTCCAACGGGAACGACCCGCCGCGGAAGCTCCGCGCGAAGCCGAAGCGGAATTCGTTCAGCAGCCGTGAGCTCAGCGTGTAGTTGTGGGACAGGACCAGTGCGCGGTTTTCGTCGAACCCCTGGTCGGCGGGGAGGTTCAGCCGCGTGGGGGTGGTGCTGGAACCGTCCTTCCAGGTCCAACGCCCGAAAATGGTCTGCTTGCCGGTGATGTTGTGGTCGACCCGGACGTCGTACTGGTTCGAAGTAATGGGCGCCGGCCGGTTCTCGCGGAAGTTGCTGGTGGACTGGACCGCGGGATTGCCGAAGTTGGGCAGCGGGTAGAAGCTCAGGATCTTGGCGGCAACCGGGTTGATCTCGGAAATGCGGTCGTTTGGGTACCGCTGCCCGGTCCGCGGATCGAGCGGCTTGCGCGATTCCTGCGAGAAGTCCCCGTTGCGCATGGCCTGCGTGGGCACCGTGTTACTAACCGTGGTTTCCCTGCGGAAGCGCATCCCCTCGTAGTCCACGAAGAAGAAGGTGCGATCGCGCAGGAGGCGCCCGCCCAAGCTTCCGCCGAAGGTGTTGGCTACCTTGGCCGGCTTGAGGGAGGCGCCGAAGGGCTTGGCGTCGAGCGCGGCGTTCTGCAGGTAATTGAAGGCGCTGCCGTGGAAGGCGTTGCTCCCGCCCTTGGTGGTGGTGGTGATGTCGCCCACCTGGCCATACTCGGCGTTGTTGCCCACCGCCTGCACGCGCATTTCCGCGATGCCTTCCACCGAGGGGAACATTTCGCGCAACGCGCCGTTATTGCGGACGTCCACAGTGGAGATGCCGTCCACGCTGATGGAGGCCTGGGACGGCAGCCCGCCCTGCAGCGAGAAGTTGTTGCTGTTGTCGGACTGCACGCCGGGCAGAAAGGCTATGATGTTGTAGGGGCTGGTGCTGCTGGCCCCACGGTAATTGGCGGGAAGTTCCAGCACCTGCTGCGAGCCGAAACTGGAGGCGATGGTCTGCGTCTCGGTCGAGACCACGGCCGCAGTCGCTTCCACCGTAACCTGCTCGTTCACCTGGCCCATCTTGAGGCCGACGTTCACGCGCAACGTCTGGCGGGCCTCCAACATGACCTTGACTTGGGTGTACTTCTGGAAGCCCTGGGCCGTCACGGTAACTTCGTAGCGGCCGGCCTTCAGGTTCTGGGCTTCGTAGTTCCCCCGGCTGCCCGTAGTCAGATCGCGGGCCACCACGTTCTCATCCATATTGCGGATGGTCACCATGGCACCCGGCACCACCGCTCCGGACGGGTCGAAGACCGTCCCCAGGATCGTGCCGAACGTAGTCTGGGCCTGCGCTCTGCAAGCCAGCAGAAGCAGCAACACAAACATGCTTTTCTTCATAACCTTCCTCATAACCTTCCTCCCTGGGTTTTAAGAGTTTTAAGCCCAATAGTGTTCACTTAACGATTTTTATATGCTCTTCCACCGCAAACCATCTGGTGCGCGATCGCTTGCGTGGTCGAGGCGGATGGTTACTCATCTTGCGCTTGAGCCCTCGGGGATTGCTGCGCGAGCGACTCGATGCGACGCGCTCTTCCAAGATCTCCATCAGCACCGCCTCATGAAATGCTTTCATGCCCCGAGGGGGGAATTGACGCGAACCTCGCGATTTTCCTGCGCACCACGCGGACAGCCTGGAGAAAGGAAAGCTTATCCGGATCTTCATTTGCCTTAAAAGCCGCCTCATGCCTCAGACCACGGACGGCAAAGTGGGCCATCATCAGTCCATAAAACTCTTGCCGTACCAGATCGGGAGTCTTGCTTCGCAAAACGATCCGTGCGCCGCGCAAATGCGTCTTGAGTTCGTCCAGAACCGTTTCGATTTCCCATCGTTCATGATAGAGCGCCGGCAAGTCGGTCGCCGGCCCAGCCTCGTGATCCAAAATCGTTGTCAGCAGCCGGTAGACGGGTTCGGCTCCGGGAATCCCCTCCAACCTGTATTCGATAACGCGAACGACAACGCCATTCCGTCGGCGACGCTGCTCCTTCGGCGATGCATAGACCCTGCTGAGGTAGGAACCGTCGGGTAGTCGCTTTTCGCACGGCAAGCGCAGATTCTTTTTTAGCCTCCAGAGCAAGTCGGCTCCGGTCGAACGCGCCTGATTCCACAATTCGAATCCGAACAAGTTACGGTCGGCGAGACACAACCTTCCCTTGGTCAAAGAAGGCAATACCTGCTTTGCCAGGGTGATCTCTCCGGTGTCGAATCCTCCCATTCGAGTTCCAAACAATACATGGGTTCCGTTCTCAACCAGGGACACAAACCGTACTTGGGGAAAAGCGCTGCATCCCCGGCTTGCAGAAGGCCTATCCATAGCCAGCACGCCGACCTCTCGGGGAACCTGGACGCTCAAATTCTGGAGAGCCTTCAGGCAATCCAGCGAGGCGCGATCGCTCCTCACCACCAGAGCCTCCGGCGGACGGCGCTCCTTCATCAGCCGTTCCGTCGCGGCGTATCCCTGTTCCAGGTTCAGCTCGATTTCGGTCACAAGCTTGCGGTCAACGACGACTCCGGCGGTCGCATGAGCCTGCTGGAACCCCTGCTGGTACAGGCGGTGCCTGGGATACCGGGTGTTGCCCAGCAGAAGGCCGATCCGGCGGTAACCACACTCCACAAGGTGCTCGGTGGCTATGGTGGCCACACGCAGGTGGTCCACTCCCAGGTAGTGGCGAGGCATGCCGGGAAGCAGGCGGTTGACCACCAGGAAGGGGATTCCGTGACCGCGGAAGGCCTCGGAGATGCCCATTTCGGCACCAGTGCGGAAGAGCAGGGCGCCGGCGCGATCTCGCCACCGGCGATCATGCGGTCCTCGGTGCGCTCGCCGGCCAGGCCGGGGTCGTAGTAGCCGACCAGGCTGGCTACGCCACCCTGGTCAGCCACGTCGTCCATGGCTCGCTGGCCTTCCTCCGTGAAGTTGGTGCGTTTTCCCCAGGTTTCCGCGTCGGCGGGCATCAGGAAGCAGAGCAGCCGGCTGGCGGCGCGCTGCCGCCGCCGGGCGACCGACAGCACGCGGCTGCGGGTTTCCTCATTGACCCCGGGCCGCCCGTTTAGCAAACGGGACACCGTGCTGGCGGATACGCCCATCCGCCTTCCGATCTGCTCGGGTGTGGTCCGCTCACCTAAAGTATAGTTGACTATACAAGCTGCAAGCATTGATAATCGTTAACAGCATCCGGGCGGGAAGTCAAGAGGTTTTTTGGCCACCCTGCGATTCAGACAGTGGAAGCCGCCGCGGGCGCCCGACATCCCGAAACTAGTGTTGTGTCCCATAAACAACTAGACATATACCGAGCCGCTGTGATACGGCTGAAGGCATGGCAAAAATTCCTTTACCGTTGAGGCTCTCGGCGGTGGATCGAACGCAACTTGAACAGCGGCAGTCAGCGCACCGAACGCCGCAGCAAGTCGCGCTTCGTTGTGGGTCCTGGCGGCGGCCGACGGGCAGCCGGACTTGGCCATCGCTTCGCAGTACTGTGTCGGCCGGCATACCGCGGCCTTATGGCGGCGCCGGGCCCGGGCCGATGGGAATGGCGCGGTTTGCGAGATTGAGCCGGGACGGGGACGCAAACCGCAGTATAACCAAGCCAAGCGGGACGCGGTCATTGAGGCGACCCTCCAGACCAAGCCCAAGGGGATGACGCATTGGAGTTGCCGGCTAACGGCCAAGGCGCAAGGGATCAGCAAAAACACCGTCAACCGGCTGTGGCAGTTGCACCATCTCAAGCCGCACTTAAGTCGGACGTTCAAGCTCTCGCGCGATCCTAAGTTCTTGGAGAAATTGACCGATGTGCTGAGGCTGTACCTGAGTCCGCCGCATAAGGCGGTGCTGTTGTGTGTGGATGAGAAGAGCTAGATTCAAGCGCTGGATCGGACCCAGCCAGGGTTGCCGTTGAAGAAGGGGCGGTGCGGCAGCTGGACGCACGATTACCGGCGGCACGGAACCACAAAGCTCTCTGCGGCGTTAAGCGTGCTGGAGGGCAAGGTAATCGGCCAGTGCCAGCCGCGGCATCGGCATCAGGAATTTCTGAAATTCCTGCGCCAGTTAGACGGAGAGTTTCCCGAGGAGCTAACCCTGCATCTGCTGATGGACAACTACGGGACGCACAAGACGCCGGAGGTGCAGCGGTGGCTGGCGCGGCACCGGCGTTCTGTTCCGCATTTCATACAGACCAGTTCCAGTTGGCTGAATTCGGTGGAGCGGTGGTTTGAGGAATTGACGCAGAAGGCTGCGGCGAGGGACGTTTGTGAGCGTGCCGGACTTGATCCAAGCCATTGATGGCTTTCTGGCCGCGTGGAACGAGAGTCCTAAGCCCTTCGTCTGGACGGCGAAGGTGGAGGCTATAATCCGGAAGATTGAGCGGGCGCGCGCGAAGCTGGATGCGTTGAAACGTGGCTGCACGCAGCCAAGGAAGCGAAAACAGAAGGAATGATATGTCTGGTTATTTAAGGGACACTACACGAGATTCAGCAGCCCGCAGCTGCGGAACTTACAAAAATGGCCCGGCTGCGGATTTTGCAGAAAAATCCCCTAAATCGCAATTAAGTCTATTTTGCGTTCTGTGGGGGGATAGCGCTCAACAACTTGCCATCGAAAGTCCCGAACCCGAACAGGGAGAAGCTCACGACGGGAAGCTTAGACTGCCAGAGCCGCAACGACAGAATTCCTTGAAACCATTGTTTACTTTAGCTCCAGGTTCCAGCAGACCGCGACGCTCCCAACTCCGTCGCTCGGCGTGGAGTCGGCTGGTGTGATGCAGACGCGCCCGCTCAATGAATCAGTACGCGCGGGACCACTGGGTTTATGGGCCGCCGCGAGCCCCTTCCTTCTTCTCTACCGCGGCTGGGAGAAGATTCTGTATAGAAAGGCGCCCATTTCACACAAATCTTAGTCCCATTCTGGGCGCAAGTCACCTCGACCTTGCGGATGCCCGGTAAGGTCAACGGATGGACAGAGCGAACAGCTCACCTTCCCCAGAGAGAGGGCGATGAGAGCCGCAACAAAATCATCACCACGCATAGGAAGGCATTTCAGCTTTCGTCCCCAGCGAACGTTTTGGAGCGGACGCGAATTCAATCGAAAAAACCATCTGACTGCTACTGCTTTGCCTCACTGTCTCCAGGTACCTTCTCCCAGGTGTAAGGCCGCTTGGTGGCGTATTTCTCGAACCAGTCAAGCTCCACGTTCATCTTAAACAGCTCGTGGCGCAGCTCGGCCCAACCGTGCGGTTCGCGGGGCGCAACATAGAGGTGGGTGGTAATGCCGTTGCTCTTGAGCCCGCGGTACATTTCCACCGACTGTGGCATCGGAACGCGCACATCCATTTCACCCACCAGGAAGATCGTGGGAGTCTTGACCTTCGAGATATCCTTCAGCGGCGAGTTGTCCCAGTAAGCAGAAATGGGCGCATCCTTCTGCCAAGGGGTCCCACCGAACCACGGCGTGCGATAGGTGCGCACATCGCTCTGCGCATACATGGAGATCCAGTTGGCGGCGCCTGCGCCGGAGGAAGCAGCTTTGAACCTGTCCGTGAAGGTGATGATCTTGTTTGTCATGTGCCCGCCGGCGCTCCAGCCCATTTTCACCATACGGCCGGGATCAGCGATTCCACGCTTGACGAGGTAGTCAACGCCGGCCATGACGTCCAGGTGGGCTTGGCTGAAGTAGTGCCCCACCATGTCTCTCATGAATGCATTGCCATATCCGGTCGATCCCCGATAATTGGGCTGCAGGATGGCGTAGTCTTTGGCCGCGAGCACTGGTTTGTAGGTGCTCCAGGAACCCAACGTCATCTTGTCTGCGCTCTGTGGGCCTCCGTGAGTGCAGACAACCAACGGGTAGCGCTGCCCCTCCCGATAATTGAGCGGATACGTGAGGACACCCTCGACCGTGACTCCATCCGCTCCCTTCCACTGCACCTTTTCCATTCGCGGCAGCATAAATTGATCGAAATAGTCATAAATGTGGGTGACGCGAATCGGGGCAGAGTCGCCCGGACCCATGGTGTAGATTTCTCCCGGCCTCATGGGGTTGCTGAGGCTGAAAATGTGCCGGTTGTTTTTTTCGAAGAACGTCCATCCCCCGAGGGCATGTTCACCGGAGGTCAATTGCGTGACCTTCTTTGAAGCCATGTCAAGAATCTGCAGCTCGCTGTGCACACCCATGTTGGTCATAATGTAGACGGACTTGGCATCCCTGGACCAGGCAGCTGCATCAATGCCGTTCGCGAAGTCCGGGAGGATCAGTCGAGCCTCGCCCCCGCCGGCCGGCACTATAAAAATGTTGCTGTCATAATAGGTGTCGAAATTTTGATTTGCTTCTGCAGTGAACAGCACCTGGCTGTTGTCGGGTGAAAGCTCGACCTCTCCCTCCGCTACATGGTTACGCGTGAGCTGAATGGCTCCCTTACCCATGCTGTCCATGATGTAGATTTCGCTCTTCTCCTCATCGCCAAACAGCGGGTTGGGAGCTCTGGTAGCAACTATCTTTGTGCCATCGCGCGAGAGGGAGTAGCTTGTGATGGAATAGTCACCGTCGGTAATTCTGACTTCTTTTGCATCGGCAAGGGTAAATTTCCATAAATGGCTCTGCTTATAGTTTTCATCGAAGGCATAGACATCATCTCTGGCTTTGTCGCGTTCTTTTTCCTCTGGCGTTTTGGGATCGGAGGCCAGAAAGTATATGGCATCTGCAGCCGGAGCCCAGGAGATGCTGGAGACGGCGGTCGAGTGATTTGTGAGCTGTTCCGCTTCACCTCCGCAGTTGCTGATCACCGATATCTGGGAAGATTCCTCAGCACCCTCCCCTGACCCGGCGGCGGAAGCGCGCCTGGCTATGAAGGCGAAGCGCGTGCCGTCAGGGTACCAGCGCGGTGAGTTTTCTCCCCTCGCGCCATTGGTCATCTGGACGAGGCCGGAGCCGTCGAGGTTGATGCGCCAGATGTGAGAGATGCGATTGTTGGCTTTCCAATCGGCCTTGCCCAGCACGAAAAGGATCTGCTTGCCGTCCGGCGAAAGCTGTGCGTCGCCTAAAGTCGGCACTTGCAACATATCCACTAACGTCATAGGCCTTTTCGCCTGCGCTCCCGAAGAAAGGGCGAGCGTCAGAATCATCACGTAAACAATGGTGATTGTCTTGTATGTGCGATTCATATCCAACTCCTTCTAGCAGGGTCACAGTGTTTACCGCATCGCCTCCGATGCAGTCAGGTCGCGTAGTACCTGAGTTATGCGTGAGCGAGTCTGATCGAGAGGCTCTGAAATCGCGATAACCATTTGGGGACCTCGATGAAATGGGGTAAAAGAGAGTTTGCCCAAGTAGGTCACCCAAATGGTTACGAACAGGAATCAGCATAGCTCTGAAAAGCCCGCCAGACAAGCGTTCAAACAGGTCGAGCCGAACCCTAATAAAATCATGGCTTCCACGCCGTTTGACTTTTTCGGCAAGAATCTCACGCCCTATGGCGGTCTGTTGCCGGTAGCGACCATGTTGGAGAAGCTCGGATTTCAGTCGCTTGTGGAGCAGCCCGGACGGTATCGAGAATCACCCGGGCGATGCCGATGTATCAGCTCGTGGTGGCGATCGTCCTGGGCATTTACGTTGGTTTTGCGCGGCTGAATCAGCTGCGCTTCATTGCTGTTGCAATGCACTTTCTGGCGTTTCCTGGCTTCGCTGCACGTCAATATGGCCCGGCAGATATTGTCGATCCAGTTACACAATCTGTACGTAGAATATCATGCGCACCTTGTAGCGCCCAATGAATACAGAGCATCGAGAATCACATTGGAAAGGGGGGATAGAGATCCGGACTCAGATCGACCCGGCAGGTCACTCAGCGTGCGGTTTCATGCATAATTCAGGTTTAATGCTCATGTTTACCCCCGGATGATTGTTGATATCCTATTCTACCGCCCAGTTTTTCGCTCTTTCGACCGCCTTACTCCAACGAGCTCGTAGATATTCTCTGTGATCCACCGACATTTTGGGGTCGTAGCGTTTTAAGAGTTTCCACTTTTTACTGATTTCACCGAGATTGTTAAAATCTCCAATTCCAAGAGCCGCAAGATATGCCGCTCCAAGCGCAGTTGTTTCGTTGATAACCGGCACATCGACCGGAATTCCAAGAATGTCAGATTGGAACTGCATTAAAAAATTATTCACAACGGCACCACCATCGGCTCTCATAACATCGATTTTTATTCCTGAATCTTTTCTCATCACATCGAGGTTATCTCCCACCTGAAATGCAATGCTTTCAAGTGTCGCTCTAACGATATGCGCTCTTGTTGTTCCGGCAGTGATCCCTAACATGGTACCTCTTGCATACTGATCCCAGTGAGGAGCGGCTAATCCCACAAACGCCGGAACAAATATTACACCGCCAGTATCGGGAACCGAGTTGGATAGCTCTTCAGTATCTGCGGCTTTTTCAATTATCTTTATTCCATCGCGAAGCCACTGAACCGCTGCGCCTGCGATGTAAACTCCTCCGTCAAGCGCGAAGCAAAGTTCATTGTTCAATCCCCACGCGACAGTAGTGAGAAGTCCATTTTTTGAACTGACAATTGTTGTTCCGGTGTTCATGAGCATGAAGCATCCGGTTCCATATGTTGTTTTCACCATGCCCGCGTGATGACAAGCTTGTCCAAACAGTGCGGCTTGCTGATCGACTGCGCTTCCTGAAATCGGAATTTCTGCGCCGAATAATTCTCTTGAAGTGTGTCCGTAAACTCCGCAGGAATCTTTAATATCGGGAAGAAGAATTTCAGGAATTCCTATTTTTTTAATAATCTCAGCATCCCATTTTCTTGTATGAATATTTAGAAGCATTGTTCGCGATGCGGTTGAATAATCAGTCATATGAACCCTACCACCAGTCATTTTCCAAATCAGCCAAGTGTCGAGTGTACCGGCGAGGAGATCGCCCTTCTCTGCCGCTTTCCGCAAACCTTCGTCACTGTCGAGTATCCATTTGATTTTCAGCGCAGAAAAATAAGCGTCAACAACAAGACCGGTTTTTATTTTAATCTCATTTCCCCATTCTGCCTTCAATTTGTCCGCCATTTTTGAGGTTCTTCTATCTTGCCACACTATCGCATTGTGCACCGGTTTGCCGGTCTGCTTGTTCCAAACCATTACCGTTTCGCCCTGATTGTCTATGCCGATGCAACGAATGTCGGTTGGAAGAACTCCTCCGGAATCGATTGCCTGTTTTATTGTAGCAACGGTCTTTTCCCAAATCTCCATTGGCTCGTGTTCTACCCATCCGGGCTTTGGATAATGTTGTTTGTGTTCGTTGTAACCCTTTGACTTAATATTCCAGTTTTCATCGAGAAGCAAAACCGTTGTTCCAGTTGTCCCCTGATCGACTCCAAGATAATATTTCGGTGCCATTAGTTAATTCTCCTAAATTATTTATTCTCTTCGTTTTCAAGAGCCTTGCTCTGTTCAATTTCGTTATCGAGATTTCTCGAGAAATACATCGCTAGAGCGATTGCCAATATTCCAGCAATAATTTTACTTGATACAACTGGGGTAATCATGTTCGGTGCAACGCCTGCTGTAAACCCAAGATGATCGCCAAGAGCGGCTGTAGCAGCAACAAGCCAAGCTGTATTGATTACTTTGCCTCTTGGGTTCATGTCCTTGAACATTTTATAAACAGGAATG
>Ga0315284_10004761_pt1 | contig 19291 bp, 10 predicted proteins | sample YL17G09_16_MG_FD_203696 | JGI IMG/M metagenome (GOLD analysis project Ga0315284, IMG submission 203696) | Sediment microbial communities from Yellowstone Lake, YNP, Wyoming, USA - YL17G09_16 | ecosystem: Environmental > Aquatic > Freshwater > Lake > Sediment | place: USA: Wyoming | collected... | reverse complement strand
CCGATGCCACCCAACTGTTGTGCCATGCTGCAAGTCTACCACGTCATTGCAGGCAAAGCCAGGGTGGCACGGGCAAACTCGTTTGCCCGCGGGGTCGTGGCGAGGGCATCTTGCCCTTGCACTGCGGAGCCATGGCGCATCGCATCCCGGCAAAGCGAAGCCAAGACGGCCTCGTGACGCAAGGGCGGGACGCCCTCGCCACGGTCAGGCTCAGTCGAGTCAGCACCGTCAAACGAGTTTGGCGGCGCCACCCGGCCAAGCCATGGCCCCGTAGAGACGCAAGATTTTGCGTCTCTACAATGTATCGCAGAGGGTCGTGGCAACACCTTTGGGAAGTTGGTGTTTTGCGGTTGACCGGGGGGAGGCGGCTTTTTAGAATCTCGTTCGCCGTATCGGGCGAGGACCTGCGCCGCCCGGGTGGCGTCCGTGGAATCGTGAAGTACAGGAAGGGGAATGCATGCGATTGATTATCGTCGATAGGGCAACGGAGGACAGGCGTCATTTCTGGCCGCTGGTGCTGAGCCGCCCCGTATGGGACCTGCGCTGCGGGTTCACCTCGCTGGGCGACAAGCTCCAGAAGAAGATCGGCACGAACGATGTGGCCTATTTCCTGCCCGCCTACCTGGCGGAGGCGTACCGGGAGCGCACCGGCCGACGCATCAATGATAATGCCGCCCTCAAGGGCGAGGACCTCCTGATCGTCGATGCCCGCGTGAAAGCGGACGGTCTCGACGTCGCCACGGACGGCCGCAGCGAGGTCCAGCTCGACGCCAAGGGCGAAGTCCTGTACGCCCGCATCACGAAGGCGGATGCCGGGAAGCTGCAGGGCGATGACATCGAGAGCTTCCTGGCGTCGGCCAAGGCCGGGCTGCCCGCCGTGCCAAGCCATCTGGCCGTCTGGGAGTACACCTGGGACCTGGTCCTGGCGAACCCGGAGCATATCAAGGCCGACTTCACCGCGGCGGGAAAGCACGGGATCGAGGGGACCGTCGAGCAGCCCAACGCCATTCGCGGCAGCACGAAGGACGTCTATATCGCCCCCGGTGTCAAGATTCACCCCATGGTCGTCATCGACGCCGAGCACGGGCCCGTCTATATCGACGAGGGGGCCGAGATCCATCCCTTCACGCGGATCGAGGGCCCCTGCTATATCGGCAGAAAATCGATCCTGCTCGGCGCAAAATGCCGCGAGGGCAACTCGATCGGGCCCTTCTGCCGCATCGGCGGCGAACTCGAGGAGTCCATCATCCACGGCTTCTCGAACAAGTACCACGACGGGTTCATCGGACACAGCTATATCGGCGAATGGGTGAACCTTGGCGCGATGACGACCAACAGCGATCTGAAGAACGATTACTCGAACGTCTCGGTCATGCTCGACGGCAAGCGCTCCATCGACACAGGCTCGACGAAAGTGGGCTCGCTCATCGGCGACCACACGAAGACGTCCATCGGCACGCTGTTCAACACCGGCTCGTACGTCGGGGCCATGGCGATCATCATGGCCACGGGCAAGCCGCTGCCGAAATTCATCCCGTCGTTCGCCTGGTTCCTGGAGGGCGTCGTGACGAAGGGGTTCGGCCGGCGCAGCCTGTACGAGACGGCCGGGACCGCCATGGGCCGCCGCGGCTGCCGCTGGACCGCGGCCCAGGAGGCCATGTGGGAGGCGATCTTCGAGCTGACCGCCCCGACCCGCGATGAAGCCGTGATAAAAGGCCGAAAGGCCATGTTGAAGTCGCAAGGTGCATAAGTGAAAAGCGTACGTGTGCAGTCTCGATCGGATGGCAGCATCTGGGGCAGCTTGTTTGTAGTGTGCCCGTAAGGGCATTTGTAGAGACGCAAAATCTTGCGTCTCTACGGCTCAAGAGTCGAGGCGAAACACGTACCGGAGAACAAGTTAGTAACGGGAGAAAACAAATGGCAACAGTGGAACAACGTGTCAAGGCGGTGACCGCGAGAGTGCTGGGGCTCGACCCCAAGAAGATCCGCCTGGAGGACAACTTCACGGAGGACCTGGGCGCCGAGAGCGTCCAGTCGATCGAGCTGGTCGCGATGTTCGAAGAGGAGTTCGGCATCGAGATGGATGAGGATGCGGCCCTGTCGGTGACGACCGTCAGCAGCGCAGTGGATTTCATCACGAACGTATGCAAAGAACAGGGCGTGGACGTGGAGCAGTAGCGTCCCGCATCGAAAGGGCACACATGAGCACGAGCACGAAGCGTCACCCGCTGGTGGATGCCGTTCGGCCGAACTTCCTGGAGGAGGTCTTTCCGTATGACCTGCCTCCGCTGATCCGGCTGAAAGGCCCCGTCGTCGAGTACATCGACGGCCAGCCCGTCCAGTTCGATTTCGCGGCGGTCCACAACCGGCCGATCGTCATCACCGACACGACGTTCCGCGACGGCCAGCAGTCCCGGCCGCCCTACACCATCGACCAGATGGTCCACATCTACGACCTGCTCAGCCGCCTCGGCGGACCCAATGGCGTCGTCCGCCAGACCGAGTTCTTCCTCTACACCAAGAACGACCGCGAGACGCTCGACCGATGCCGGGCCCTGGGCCACAAGTACCCGGAGTGCACCGGCTGGATCCGGGCGGTCAAAGGGGACTTCCGCCTCGTCAAGGAGGCAGACCTCCAGGAAACCGGCTTGCTGACGAGCTGCTCGGACTACCATATCTTCCAGAAGCTCAAGTTCCGCAGCCGGCAGGAGTGCATGGATTCCTACTGCGAGGTGGTGCAGGCGGCGTTCGACGCGGGCATCCGGCCGCGATGCCACCTGGAGGACGTGACCCGGGCGGATATCGAGGGCTTCGTGCTGCCGTTCGTGGATCGGCTCATGGAGATGAGCGCCAAGGTACCCGATTCGTTGAGCGTCAAGATTCGCCTGTGCGACACGATGGGCTTCGGCGTCAGCTACCCCGGGGCCGAATTGCCCAGGAGCATTCCCAAGCTCATCTACAAGATCAATCACGAGTGCGGCGTGCCGAGCAGCCGGATCGAATGGCACGGGCACAACGATTTCCACAAGGTCCACGTCAACGGGGCCACCGCATGGCTCTACGGCTGCGATGCGCTGAACACCACCCTCTTCGGCTTCGGCGAGCGCACGGGCAACCCGCCTCTGGAAGGCGCGATCTTCGAGTACATCGCTCTCAAGGGCGGCCTGTGCGGCATCGACACGCTGGCGATCACCGAGCTGGCCACCTACATGCGGTCCATCGGACTGCCGATCCCGGACAACTATCCGTTCGCCGGCCGGGCGTTCAATGTCACCAGCGCCGGCATTCATGCAGGCGGGCTCCGGCAGGATGAGCGAATCTACAACATGTTCGACACCGGCAAGCTGCTGGGCCGCCCGCCGCGGGTCGCCATCACCGACAAGAGCGGCGCCGACGGCGTCGTCCACTGGGTCAACGAGTTCTTCGGCCTCAAGGAGGACGACCGCATCAACAAGATCAAGGTGCACAAGCTGGCCCGCTGGGTGATCGACCAGTATGATCAGCACGGGCGACTGACCGCCATCAGCGACCAGGAGCTTGAAGCCAAGTCCAAGGAGTTCTTCCCCGACTATTGGGCAAAGTATAAAGCGGGTAAATGATAGAAGTTATCGGCTAAAAGGGTCGGTCGATGGTCGTTGCGGACGGGAGCGCGTCGCCAAAGGGCCAACGACGTCGGCCGACCTGAAGGATTGTGCCATGGATGCCAAGTCGCACCTCACATCAATTACACATGAGTTCTTCGTGGCACGTGATCAAGACTTGGGTGGCAGCGGCAAGCGCCGGCTTGCCGATGGTCGTGTCGCGGCCATCTTGGCCGCGCCGTGGCGAGGGCGTCCCGCCCTTGAATCGCGGGCAGGATGCCCGCGACACACGGAGTCCTCAATCGCAATCGGTATCGCATGTTTCGTCGTCATCGCATCGATCCTGGCGCTTGGCGTGCCGGCATTTGCGTCTGAGTCGCCGCAGCAGGTCCGCAAGGAGCTTGGCGTCACGGTGTCGGTGTTCGGCAAGATGCCCGCCGGCCGGGACGTGACGATCTTCGAGTTGACGAACGCCAACGGGCTTCGGGCCAGGGTGATGGAGTACGGGGCGATCCTGGTCTCTCTGGAGGTGCCGGACCGCGACGGCAAGCTGGGGGACATCGCGCTGGGCTTCGACGACTTCGAGTCCTATCTGAAGCGTAACCCAATGTTCGGCTCGACCGTCGGCCGCTACGCCAACCGCATCGCCGATGCGAGCTTCAAGCTCGACGGCGTCGAGTATCGCATCACCAAGAACTCCGGCAAGAACCACATCCACGGCGGCAACGACAAGCGGTTCGACCGCGTCCTCTGGACGGGCTATCCCTACAAGACCGACGCCGAGGCGGGCGTGCGATTCACGCACCTGAGCCTCAACGGCGAGGAGGGCTTCCCGGGCAATCTCGATTGCATCGTGACGTACGCCCTGACGAACAGGAACGAGCTGCGGATCACGTACTCAGCTACGACGGATAAGCCAACCATCGTCAACTTCACGAATCACAGCTACTTCAATCTCGCCGGCGCGGGCAACGGCGACGTGCTCGATCACGAGGTCACGATCAGCGCCCCGTGGTACACGCCCGCCGGCGAAGGGCTGATCCCGACCGGCGAGATCCGCTCCGTCGCGGGCACGCCGCTGGATTTCACCCAGCCGCACAAGATCGGCGAGCGGATCGCCGAGCTGACCGACACTCGCGGCTACGACCACAACTACGTGCTCAAGAGTTCCTACGGGGAGCCTGCATTAGCGGCCCGCGTCTACGAGCCGATGAGCGGTCGGGTCATGGAGGTCACCACGACCCAACCCGGCGTCCAGCTCTACACCGCCAACGGCATGAAGAGCGTCAAAGGCAAAGCCGGCAAGGTCTACAACGACCACGCCGCCTTCTGCCTCGAAACCCAGCACTTCCCCGACTCCCCCAACAAGCCCCACTTCCCGAGTACCGTCCTGCGTCCCGGCCAGACCTACCTCACCACGAGTACGTTCGCATTCACGACGAAATGAAGAAGGTAATACGGATTCGGGAAAATTCTTGCGCGCCTGTTAAAATAGGGTAGCGCCAGCATCTGACATCTAACGCCCGAACAATGATGTTCGATCTGTCGCACGGAATGGATACCGCGCACGAATTTATCAGAATCCGTATAAGAGGGTAGGAACGTAAGAAGGCAGGAAAACGGCTCTCCGCCTCCCATATCATTGCGGGTCGCCCAACGAACGATGCTTCACGAAAAGAAGTCGGCCCAGCCTTTTTTGTCTTGCGTACCCCCCCCAGTGCCGCCAAAATGAGTTCCACAGAAAGGCCCGGGATGGAGTTGCAACGAACGGGTCCAAGCAGAAGTTTCACGCAAAAAGCCAATGTGTCGGAAAGGGTAGAACGATGAAAGCGAGAATAGCAACTGCCGTCATAGTGACCGTGTTTCTCTGTGGGCCGATTTGGGCGGCGAGTGTTGCCTGGATCGATGGCATGGGCGCGGTGGCGCCATCCGGCTGGTCGATCAGTCCGTCCAACCCATCCACCACGACCGTGATTACCTTCAAGGGGCCTACCGACAAATCCTATGGGAACAGTTGCAACGCCGAGCAGGCCTTCGGCGGTGCGCCCTATCTGTCCATCAACAATTCCACGAAGACGATCGAGCTGAAGTTTCAAGGCCCGGCGCCCGCTATGTGCATCCTGATTTATAAGCCCGCTGTGGGTTTTCAGGGCGATTTCGGTCCCCTTGTCGCTGGCAACTGGACGTTCAAATGCACGCATACCCGGATTCCATTCCAGCTCAACTTCACGGTCGGCGTTGGCGGTCGCATCCTCCGTGTGGATCAAAATGCCCCGTTGACGATCGTGCCGCCGGACGGCAGCAGTTGGACGAAGGCGTACCACCGCCTGCACGATGGACTGGCAGCGGCGATACCTGGGGACACGATCCGTGTGGCTGACGGAACCTATGTGCCCGACGACGGATCGGGTGTCACCCCCGGCGATCGCGCGGCTTCCTTTGCGATTCCTAACAATGTAACGGTCTTATGCGGCTATGCCGGCTACGGCGCCTCCAATCCGGATGCACGCGATGTCGATGCGTATCCTACGATCCTGAGCGGCGATTTGAAGGGCAACGATCTCTGGGGAATCCTGAACATCTCGGAGAACAGTTATCACGTGGTTTCCGCCTCGGGATCGGGCACACTCGACGGTGCGACTATCACCGCCGGCAACGCCGACGGCTCGGGAGACAACGGCTGCGGCGGCGGCGTCTTCCTGAAGACCTCGAACCTCAAGATCAACGCCTGCAAGATTCGGGGCAACAAAGCCGATTTCGGCGCCGGCGTGGCATGCCTGGAAGGCATCGCACCGGTCCTGATCAATACGGAAATCACAGGCAACTGGGCCTGGATCTTCGGCGGCTGCCTCTACAATGATGACGCCAACATCAAGATGACCAATTGCCTGATCACCGGCAATACCGCCGGCAGCGCAGACATCCTGGGCGGCGATGCCATTCTCAATGCCATGGGCAGTCTCGATATCACCAACTGCACCATTGCCGACAATCGGCCCGGTCACGGCGCTCCTGCCAATCAGAGAGCCATTGCCAATCTTGTCTGGGGTCCGGGCTTCGTCGACACGATTTCCATCAAGAATAGCATCCTCCGAAACGGCGGCAGTGAGGTATGGAGTACCGAGCCGGGCATCGTCACTCTGAACTACAACAACATCGAAGGCGGCAAGGGCAGCTACAGCGGTCTCGGAAATATAGATAAGGACCCCCTCTTCAAGGAGCCCGGACTCTTCGGCATAGAAGGTGGGTGGTTCTTCGATGACGATGGATACACCCTGTTGGCAGGCTCGCCCAGCATCAATGCTGGGAATCAAGCCTACTTGCCTGCGGGTCTTACGACGGACCTTAGTGGCAATGCTCGCGTTCAGGGCGGGCAGGTCGATCAAGGCGCTTATGAGGGGAGCGGATTACCCCCGCTGCCGCCGGCCGTGGTCCTGGTTCCCAACGTCGTCAATCAAACGCAGGCTACGGCACAATCCATGATCACAAGTGCCTTACTGGTGGTAGGGACGATCAGCCACGCCTACAGCAGCACGGTCGCTTCCGGCCGAGTCATCAGTCAGAATCCGGTCGGCGGCTCGACCGCCAACGTCGGCTCCGCCGTCAATCTGACGATCTCGGACGGACCGGCCCCCGGATCGTCATGGGTGTTGGAGAGAACCTCCGATCTTGAGATGACGATATCGAACCCCCCGCCCGGTTTCCCGATTTCCGTCAACGGCTCAGGTTCATGGACGTTCTATGCCAGCGGCACCACGGAATGGAAGATTGAGATTTCAAACGCCCCCGGCGTGGGCGGCACCTGGACCGTAAACCCGTCCACCGGCACAGTGTCTTCCGGCTCGCATACAATCAACTTCACCATACAGGGTGTGAACATCAATGTCAGTTCACTGCCCCCCGGAGACCAGAAGGTCGCGGAGATCAGGTTCTATACCCGATAAGAGGGTAGGAACATAAGAAGCTTAAAAAGAGCGTCTCCGCCTCGGATGTCGTCGTGCGCCGGTCGGCGGCCGACGGAGCAACATGTCATTGCGAGCGAAGCGCGGCAATCTCTCTTCTTCCACCGCAGGGGTCGCGAAGGGCCGCAAAGGAAAGCCCTTTTGATCTCGCGCGGAGGCGCAGGGACGCGAAAACGATCACAATGAGTTGGCGTCGTGAACCCAGCGCCTCTGTGACCCTGCGCGAGGGCCAATCCTTGTTGTTATCAGTGTTCATCACCGTTCATCTGCGGTTCCGCCTCATTCCTCTGCCGCTTCCCACCACAGACGCGGATAGTCCTTCCCTTCATCAATCCACCAGATGTCCTCCGTGCCGTTGGCCGTCTCGCCCACCAAGTCCCAGCCGGCGTCCAGGAACGTCTTGGCCGTCTGCATCTCCGCCGTCGTCTTGCCTGTGCCAGTGGCGCTCGCGGTTTGGCCCGATGTCTGGATGTCCCAGAAACAACCAGTCACTGAGTCAGGGAATGGGTTGGCTGGCAGACTATTCCTTCCCACGACACCCCCGACATGCACGTCGCCGTCGACCCTGCCAATACTATAACACCCCGCGACAGCACCTGTGTTTCCGCCCACCAAGCCCCCGACGACGGAAGCACCTACGACTGTCCCGGTGCTGTAGCAACATACCACATCCGGCCCGGGCACGCCGTTAGCCCCCCAACTCCCATCGGAGTCCCCATTGTGTCCCAGCAGACCGCCGACGTTCTCATCACCGGTTACGTGGCTGGCCGAATAGGACTTCATGATCCGACCCCAAGGGTTCTCACCCACCAACCCACCGATACACCAATTGCCATTGACTACGCCGGTGCTATGACACTGGGCCACAATCCCACGGAAGTTGTACCCCACCAGCCCGGCGACACAGGCACTCCCTCTAACCAAACCCGTGCTATAGCACCCGGTCACAGTGCCGTCGTTATCCCCCACCAGCCCGCCGACATAGTTACCTGAACCGGTTATGTTAACATCCACCACCCCCAGGTTCGTGACCTCGGCCCCAGAGGTCAATTGCCCAAATAGTCCCACATACCACGCACCCGTAATCGTCAGATGCGAGATCTTGTGATTACCGCCGTCAAAGACACCCGCGAAAGCAGTCCCCTGGAAGCCCGACTTGACTGGGTCCGTATCCGGGGCGACGGCGGCCCGGTCGAAGACCTTTCGACCGGGGAGCTTGGGGTCCAGGTCGATGTCGGCGGTCAGAAGGAAGTGCTTGTCGTAATCGGCGGGAGTCTCGCCGAGAGCGATCAGATCGGCGGCCGTGGCGATCTGGTACGGATCGTTCGGCTCGCCCGTGCCGCCGCTGTACTTCTCCCACGACAGACGTGGATAACCCAAACCCTCAGCAATCTTCCATATATCCTCGCTACCATTCGCCGTTTCACCCACAAAGTCCCAGCCTGCGCCCATGAACATGTTCGGATCGTGCATCTGTGCCGTCGTCAACCCCGTGCCTTCGGGGCTCGTGAGTTGGCCTGAGGTCTGGGTGTCCCAGAAACAACGGCCCACGTCAGAGTACCAGTCCACTGATCCAAACAACCCGCCGACACGCCCGCTGCCGCTGACTGCCCCGGTGCTGTAGCAATCGACTACCGCACCTATATCTGCGTCGCGGAGATACCCCTCGCCAATCTTGCCGACGAGGCCGCCGACGTTCTCACTGCCCGTGACGCTGGCGGTCGAATAGCAGTTGGCGATGCCGCCATAGGCGTTTGATCCCACCAGCCCGCCGACTTCGCTTCCGCCATTGACTGTGCCCGTACTGTAGCACTGTATGATCCTGCCCACGTCGTCGTTGTCCACACAATTGCGTCCCACCAGTCCGCCGACTTTGTATCCGCCCTTGGCCGCCCCGCTGCTGTAGCAGCGGGTCACAGTACCTTCGTTTTGCCCCGCCAGTCCGCCGACACAATCGCCTGAGCTGACTATATTGACGTCCACGACGCCCAGGTTCTTGACCTCGGCTCCAGATTGGAGGTAGCCAAACAGCCCCAGATGGCTCTTACCCCGAATCGTCAGGTGTGAGAGCATGCGCCCGTTGCCATCAAAGACACCCGCAAAAGTGGTCCCCTGGTACCAGTCTTTCGCTTGGTCCACATCCGGTGCGATGACGGCCTTATCGAAGACCTTGCGGCCGGGGAGGTTGGGGTCCAGGTCGATATCGGCGGTCAGGATGAAGTGCTTATCGTAATCGGCGGGAATCTCGCCGAGGGCGATCAGATCGGCGGCTGTGGCGATCTGGTACGGGTCGTTCGGCTCACCACTGCCCCCGCTGTACTTGGCTTGAGCAGGAAGCGCAAGAAGGCAGATTGCAGTCAGGAAAGGGATTGTCCGCAGGATTGCCGTGTGTCTCGACATCATCATCTTCTATCCTCCCGCCCCCATGTTCAGGCTACCCGATGACCGTCAGGCGTTTCGGCGGTCTCACTGGGCCGACATGTGTGATTCGGCGTGCCGTCGGCCCTCCGTTGCTTGATCCATAGTATACCACACGAGGGCCGTGGCGGTCAAATGGACAAATTCCATGAAGGTGGGCAGCGTTCGTCGCGCCGAGGGAGGCGACCTGCGTGAGGCTGATCCGGCGGGGCGAAAAAAATCGACAGGAAAGTCGAGTTTTGACGGAACACTTGGGCTGCAAAGTAGACCTATTATCATAACACGCAGGGTACGTCGTGTGCGCAGGGCCTGCTTTGGCTCGACAGTCGCCGGCGAAAGGAGGTGATCGGGCGACAGATGCGAGGGGGTGATTCGAGGCGGGCGGGCCGGTGTACGGCGTGTGAGTGTCTGGATTGAGCGAGAAACTTAGCCAAATGGAGGTGCAAAATGAGACGCAAGTATTTCTGGTCTATCGTGTTGTCGTGCGGCATCGTTCTGGCGGCGTTCCTGCTGACCGGGCCGGCCAGGCTCTGGGGGCAGGGATTCGGTGCAGGAGCGGTTTCGACTGCTGCTTCCGATTCCTTCGTCTATCGGCTGCTGCTTAACGGCGACACGGTGGAGGTGTACAGCGAGTGCTCCGGATTGGGCTCCAGCAGCGACATCGAGCAGCAGAAGGTCGTTACCGATAAGGGCGTTGTCGCCTGGCAGATGAGCCCCGGGGCGCTTCGCTGGGACAGCATCACGCTCAATCGCGATTCGCTGAGCAGCGTGCAGGTCTGGCAGTGGCGCAAGAATGTCGAGGATGGCAAGCTTGCCGAGGCCATCAAGAGCGGCTCGATCGTCATGGTAGGGTCGAATTCGTCGCAAGTGTATGCCCGATGGGACTTCCGCAACGGCTGGCCCGCCCGCCTGAGCCTTAACGAAGGCGTGGAAGAGCTGGTGATCGTGCACGACGGCCTGACGCTCGTTACCCCCGGCACCAGCAGCGGCGGTACCACCAAGAAACGGTAGCCGCCCATTGCAGAAGAGGACTTCATTGCAGAGGATGTAGTGCGTGGGAGGAAGAAGGGAAGAACGTAAGAAAGGTAGGAAGACGGGTCTTTCCCTCGTCCCCTGCTTATGCTCATTCCGCTCGAATTGTGCGCTTCTCCCTGTCACCCCGAGCGCAGTCGAGGGGTCTGCCCGCGAATGACAGGTGCGCCATGTTCGTTGCCAGATGTCTCGACTGCGCTTCGCTCCGCTCGACATGACAGACTGCGCACAATTCAGTCGGAACAGGTATTACGCTCTCATCCCTGCCCGCCAAGCCAGGCGAGAATGGCGGACATGGGCTCATCCGGCGCTGTCGCCCTATTCTCTCTGGGCCCAGGCGTCGAGGCTGAAGAGGAAGAAATCGGCGGTTCCGGTGGGCGGGGTGGTCCCGCCGACAAGGTGGACGAGATCGCCCTGGAAGGTGAGCGTCAGCACGACGTCGCTGCCGTTGGCCACTTTGCCGACGAACCTGATGGATCGATCGTTACCGACGGTCCCGGCCAGGGCGGTCATGTTAAAGGTTTCGTTCGGGTCCAGCGTGCGCGGAACGGGCCGTTGTGTGGCCACGGCGTTCACGTCCGAGAGCGATGCTGTGACATCGTTGAAGTCGATGGTCAGGCTGAACTGGCCCTCCAAGCGATAGAGCCAATGGACGCCGGCGATTCCGCCCGTCTGAAGGACCGTGCTCTGATCGGCAAGGAACGCGTATTGGCTCGTGCCTGAGATGGGGCCGGACTGCGACTTGCTCGCCTCTGGGGTGTTGCCGTATGCGCCCATGTTGATGATGCCGCCGTTGGGGAATGGCTCGAAGACCACGGGCATGTTCGGATCGCCCGCGTCGATGCACGGGCTGGTCACGGCGTCGTTCACCCAGCTCGTGGTCGCCGCATCCCAGCGTCCGAACTGCGACTTGAGGTGGAAATCGAGTTTCTTCGCATCGGCGAAGAGCGGGTCGGCGTTGATGTTGCCCTGGCCCCAGGTGACGGTGGAGTGCTGACCCGAGACGGAGACAGCGCTGCGGCCGCCCTGGATATCGCAGTAGTTGATCGTCACGTGGGAGCCGCGGTCCTTGATCGTCGTATTCGAGGTGTCCGCCAGCGTAATCGCCTGCGGGCAGTTCCAGATGATGCAGTTCGTGATCGTGGCCGTCCCGCCGCCCGGATTGAGGCGGTAGGGCGCGTCCCAGCGGCCGAGGTCGAACAGCCGGATGCCCCGCCCGCAGTTGACGATCGTGTTGTTGATCAGCGTCGCGCTGCACGAGTTCTCGACGGCGATCCCGCCTGCGGCGCAACCGATGATGAGGTTGTTCATCACCAGGGGCGAGCCCTTGTCCCGCAGGACCATGCCGTGATCGTTGCTGCCCATGATGACGTTGTCCGTGATGATGACCGAGCATCGCGTGGGATTGATCCGGTCGTCGTATTCGGGCAGGTCGAACAGGTTGCGGCGAATGACGCAGGGGGGCGTGCTCTCGCCCCACAGATCAATGTCGTCATTGTCGCCCCGCTTATCCTGGAAATAGCAGTCCTCGACGAGCACGTAGGCGAACCGCGTGTGGATGCCCTGGCCGACGCCGAGGAATCGGCAGCCGGTGAAATGGGCGCTCGCCGGGCCCGGATGGTCCTGATCGTCGGAGAAGATGGCGATCGCGTCGCCCTCGGCGTGCGAGTCGTCGCTGGGCATTTTCTGGAACGTGCAGTTCTCGAGATCGAGGTGGCAGGCCAGGACGATGATGGCCTCATGGTAATTCCGCGGTCCCGGCTCGTAGTAGTCCTGGTGTGCGCCCTCGCTGTTGGCGTACTCGAAGGTGCACCAGGCAAACTTGCTGTCCGCGGCCTGGACGAACTTGATCTGCTTCCAGGCGGTCCCGACGGCGAAACGGGTGAAGCGGATCGGCATCTCTTCGGTCCCCTCGGCCAGGAGCTGTCCGGCGACGACGATGGAGACGCCTTTGCCCATCAGCAGGGTCGCGCCGGGCAGAACCGTCAGGACCCGCCCGGCCGGGACGGTGACGGCGCCATCCACGATCCAGGTCCCGGACAGCGTGGTATCTTTCGTCAGCTCGCCCGAGATGTGGTTCTCCGGCGGCGGAGTGACATCTTTCGGCGGCGCACTGTAGTTGATCCTGATCTCGCCGTAATCGACCTCGGCTCCGCCGGCGTTGAAGGCCTGCGCGGAGATCGTGTTCAAGCCGGGCGTGAGCGCGACGGTCGCCGTCCAGACGCCGGTGGTCGAACTGAAATCGACGGCTTCATTATCGACCGTGACCGTCACTGCCCCGGGCCCCGAAGCGTGGCCCGTCAGGGTCACCATCTGGGTGGTCACGAAATACGTGCCGCCCGTGTAGCCTGCGGCCGGCATCATGCGGAGCGCCGGGATCAGCGAGAAGTCGCTGCTGCCGAGATCGACGTTGTGCCCCTCGATGGCGAGGACATTAATGCCTTCCTGGAGCAGATCGGCCGCGGCGCCGAGGGCAAAGGTCTCCGGCTTGGCCGCCTCGTGGGAGGGGGATGCCGACGTTGCGTAGGTGACGGCGCCCGAGGGCATGCAGGACCGCGTCACCTCCTGGCCGTTGAGGTACGCGATGAAGCCGTCGTCGTAGTCGACGATCAGCTCGACGCTCCGATCGTCCGGCGCCGAGTCCGCCGAGAACCGCTTGCGGATATAGACGCTCTTGTAATTGCCCTTCATGTCGGCGAGGACCGTGACGTCGTCGTTGTCGTCATAGCCGAAGCCGCTGGGGCCGGACTCCCACTTGGAGTCGTCGAAGTTGAGCTGTTTCCAGGCATCGTCGGGCGTGCTGGGTGCGGCCTTGCCCCGCAGGAAACTCCACGTGTCGCCCGGGGAGATGAACTCGGTGGTCTCCGGGCCTAACTGGATGGTCATCGAGCTGGCGACGCCGCAAATCATCGCCGGCAGAACCAAACAGACGAACACGAGCCTCATGCCAGAACGCGTCATAAGAGTGTCCTCCGAAAACCCAGTTCACCCAAAAAACGGCAACATCCCATATTATACCACAAACGAGGGCCTTTGTGATGACAAAAATACCTGTTTTGCCTTGCCCGTGTGTGACTACATCTTGTGGCACAGGTTTGCCTTCCCAGACGAGAGGACTCACCTCAAAGGGCAGGTTTCGGCTCCGCGAAGAAAGTCGTGCGGGGGCGCACGACCTACAGAAGGCGTCCAAGGCCCTCTTCGTAGGGCGAGAGTCCCCGCTCGCCTAACGGAGTCATACACGGCCACGAAGTTTAGTCGCACACCCTCGCCCGGTGCGACTACCTTTTGTGGCACATGGCGGGTCGCGCGTGCTCGCACGACCTCTTCAGGCAAGTGGGGTGCCATGCTTACGCTTGCGTAAGCATGTTCGCCATCGAATCAGACATGTCTACGCAAGCGTAGACATGGCACCCGGCATGCTACCCCTTTGGCCGGGTGGCAGCGGCAAGCGCAAGCTTGCCGATGGTTTGCCCATCCGCCATCGCCAAGCTGCGCTTGACGATGCCACCCACAGGTTTGCGATGACAACAAGAAGGCCCCGGACGGGCCTGCTTTGACCTGTCCGGGGCCTTATATTCGACTCAATCGCTGCGGCTTGGAGGGTCCCGGTTGGCGGGATCCGGCGTCGCCGCGTGTGTGTCTTGCCGGCGTTACTGCCCCCGGTTTTTCGCTCGTTGCAGCAGGGTCTTGGCCCGGTTGACGAGCTCTTGATCGCCCGCCGTCTGTGTCACTTTTTCCAGCGGCTCGATCAGGGCGGCCAGGGCGGTTGCGTCCTTCTGGCCGCGTCCCCGGAGGAACCTCTCGGCGATGCCGACGATGGCCACGGCTGATTCCTGCCGCGTGACCGCATCCTCCAGATAGGGCGTGATCAGCGTCAGCGCCTCGGGCGAGCCAATGCCGCTGAGCGTGCCGAGCAGGAGCCTCTTCTCGTCGTCGCGCTGCACGACGCCGGTGGCCTGGCGGGCCATGGCCAGCCGTTCCTCGATGGGTATGTCGCCGCGCGCGGCCAGGCCCAGGTAGCCGCGAAGGAACAGCGTGCGTTCACTCGGCTCCTTCGCCTCTTTGGCCAGTGTCAGCAGGTGCGGGGCGGCATCGGCGCTCTTCCATGTACTCAGGGCACGGATGGCGGCGGCGCGAACGTCCGCGTCGCTGCTGTCGGCCGAGGCCCGGACGGCCTTCAACGCGTCGGGCCCGCCAACGGCGGCGAGAACCCGGAGCAGAACCGCCTTCTGCGGCGGCTTCGCCTTCTCCAGATTACCGATGAGCTTGCCGGCCATCGCCTGCGGGTCGCCGGTCCTGGTGCACGCGGTCATCAGGGCCTGCTCGGCGGCGGCCAGGTCCTCCGGCTTGTCCGACTGCGCCAGCAGATCGAGCAGGGCGGGCACCTGCTCGGCGCCGGCCATCTCGCCGGCCAACCGGGTCGCGGCCTGGCGGACCTTCGGATCGCTGTCGCGCGTCGCCTTGAGTACCGCGGGCGTGCTCGCGACCATGCGCCGCAGTCCCATCATGTCGAGGGCCGTGAGCCGCTTCTCGGTATTGGCGATATTGAACATCGCCATAATGGCGGCGTCGGCCTCCTTGCCGGGCAGGGCGACGAGACTCTCCTGCGCGGTCGCGGCGATCTCCTTGTCCGGATCGTCGAGCAATTGCACCAGCACGGGCACGGCAGAGGCATCGGCCAGCTCGGTCGCCGACAGGATCGCCGCCACACGAACGGGCTTCTCACCCCTCTTGGCCGCTTCGAGCAATGCCGGGGCCGCCGACTTGTCTCCGCGACGGCCCAACGCCTGGATGATCAAAATCTGGTTGTCGGCAGGCAGTCCCGCCATCGCACCGACCAGCAGCTTGGTCACTCGAGCATTGGGCATCTCCAGGGACGTCTGCACGGCGGCCGAGAATAGAATGTAGTCTTTGCTCCCGAGATGCTCCTGCAACAGTTGCACACGGTCTCTTCCGCGGGTGAGGATCGCGCCTCGCAGCGCGCCGCCGCGAACCTGGTGAGGTGAATCGAGCTTTCGCAACTCGTCGTAGATTGCGATGGCTTGGTCCTTCTGCCCCTCGGCGGCGAGTCTCTCGGCGCAGCGGAACAACCCTTCGCAAACGTCGAGGTTCCGGTCGGCCGAGGCGTTGGGTAAGGTCTTCTGGAGCGCGCCGGCGGCCTCGGCGTTGCCGATGCTGCCCATCGCTCTGGCGGCGGCCCGGGCGACCACGGCGTCGGAATCGTTCAGCAGCCCGGCCAGCACGGGCACGGCCTTGGCGTCGCGCCGCACGCCCACGCTGGTGATGACACCGACGAGCGGACCGCCCTTGACCTTGCCCAGCGCATCGCGCAGGGCCTCATCCACCGCCGGATCGGGGTTGGGCTCCAGGGCGTACCGGGCGTTGTGAGACAGCTTTTCATCGCCGAGCAAGGCGGCCAGCGGCGCAATCGAGTCCTTGCCGCCGATGATCGCCAATTGGCGACAGGCGTCGATCTTTTCCTTTTGAGAGGCGCCGGCGTTCTGCAACGTCGCGATCAGCTTCGGCTCATCCTGCTTCGGTGCGACGGTCTGCCCGATCGTCTGCACGGTGCAGGCGAGCAACAATACGACAATCGGGATCGTATATAATCTTGATTTCAACATGGCAAACTCCTCATGGGAATCTCGAATCTCAAGTATCGAAATTTCAGATGGTCCACGGCTCTCGCATGGCGCGGGCGCGGAATCGGTTGGCCTCGTCGTCGTTGACGAATTCCTCCTTGACGGGGTCGAACCTCATGTCCCGCTTGAGCCACATGCAGATATTGGCCGCGTGCACGCTGGACATGGAGCGGTGCATCATGACGGGGTTGGCCACGGTCTGGCGCCGCGATTTTACGCAGTCGAAGAAGTTGCGGACGTGGCTCATCGGCCGCTGCGTGCGGGCCTGGTAGTCCCGGACGAGCTTGCGGAAGTCGGCCATCCAGGCGGGATTGGAGACGTCGGGCTTGGAGTAGCCGTCGGCGATGGCGACCCAGCCGTCCGGGCCCTCGTAGCGGACGCCGCACGAGCCGTGCCAGATCTTGTTGTCCATGTCGCGCTCCAGGACCATCTTGACGCCGTTGGCGAACGTGGTCACCATGCCGTCGCCGCTGTCGTTGTTGACGTACTTGTACTCGACGGGCGAGGTTTCCCACAGGCCGAGCGCCACCTGGCACTGGGCGAACGTGTGGGCGCCCCACTCGCCGATGCAGCTCGTGTGGAAATCGTAGTGGTTGCGCCACTGGCCCTGGGTGTAGGCGGCGTTGTAGGGCCGCCAGGGACACGGGCCCAGCCAAGCATCCCAGTCCACTTCCTCCTTCGGCGGCAGCGGCTGCTCGGGCAGCCAGTCGTGACGCATCTCCGCCGCGTCCCACGGGGCGATGTGCGCCCGGACCGTGTGAACTTTGCCGAGGTAGCCGAGCCGCAGCAACTCGTTGGCGAACGTGAAGTTCTCCTCGCTGAGCCGCTGGATGCCGGACTGGTAGATCCGCCGGTAGCGCCGGGCGGTCTCCACGACGGCCTGGCCCTGGGCGATCGTCATGGCCGACGGCTTCTCGGAGTACACGTCCTTGCCCGCGCGCATCGCCATGACGGCCGCCAACGCGTGCCAGCGGTCGCCGGTGGTGCTCAGGACCGCGTCGATGTCCGTCCGCGTCGCGAGGAACTCGCGAATGTCGGCGTACAACTTGCAGTCGGTGTTGCCGTAGCGCGTGTCCACCATTTTCTTGACGTTCTCGCGCCGTTGTTTCTGTGGGTCGCAGTCCGCGACGAACTGCACGTCTTTCTCCGGGAGCATCCAGTTGAGCACGGACGAGCCACGGTTGCCGATTCCGATGCCGCCGAGCACGATGCGCTCGCTGGGCGGCACGGCGCCGTTGTGGGCGAACACGGAGGCCGGCACGATGTACGGCATCGCCGCCAGCGCCGCCGTGCGCCCCAGGAATGCCCGCCGCGAAAGATTCGTCTTCTTGTCTGACATGGCAGTCTCCTCATTTCGATTGATTAAGGATTATTGATGATGGATGATTCTCACCCACGCACGCCACACGCAGAATGTTGGAGGTTTCGTTTGTCACGGGCACGATTCTACCGCCGAGTCTTCGCCGCGCCCACTGCAAAGGAATCGAGGGCTCCAGATTCCTGCTTGCCCGGACACGGGTGGGGGTTTATGCTGCGGACAGTGCGGTCGGACGGGGTCGAAGGCTTGAGTCCGGCCGGAACGGTTGACTGGCTGATGGATTCTCGTGATGCGAGCGACAGCAGGGATGCCCGACGACAAGACGACGATGGCCGAGAGGACCCGCGACGAGGCAAAGCAATACTCCAGAAGCAAGCTGGCCGTCGGGCTCTTGAAGCTGCTCGTGTCGCTCGTTTTTCTCGCGGCCGTTCTGCTGTCGGGGGCGTCCTCGCGGGTGCATGGGCTCATCAGCCGGCGTACCGACAATTACTATCTGCAATTGAGCGGCTACCTGCTGGTGTTCATGGCGATGTCCCGGGTTGTCCTGCTGGGGCTCGATTTCTACTCGGGTGTAGTGCTCGAGCACCGGTACGGCCTGTCCAACCAGACGACGGCCCGCTGGCTCATGCGAGACGCCTTGCAGTGGCTGCTTTCCACGCTCATGGCCATCGGGGGGTTCAGCCTTCTGTACCGCGTGATGCGCGGCCTGCCGGACCGGTGGTGGCTCGTGGCCGCGATTGGCTGGCTCGTCCTGCTGGTCCTCATCGGCAAGATCACGCCGGCGATCGTCGTGCCGCTGTTCTACAAATTGCACCCGCTGACGGATCGCGACCTGGCGGAGCGGCTGTTCGTCCTGGCCGAGCGGTGCGGCGTTCCCATCACGCGCGTCCTCGAAATCCGCCTGAGCCGCGAGACGAAGAAGGCCAATGCCGCCGTCGTCGGGCTGGGCCGTGGCCGCAGAATCCTGATCGGGGACACGCTGCTTGATCTGTGCTCCCATGACGAGATCGAGGCCGTCTTCGCCCACGAGCTGGGCCACGTCGCGCTGCGTCACAGTTGGAAGCTGCTCTGGGCCGCCGCCGTCGGCTCCACGGTCGCCCTGTACCTTTTGTACATGATCCTCGGGCCCAGCGCGACGTACCTCGGCTTTGCGGGCCAGGACGACATTGCCGCCTTTCCGCTGCTGCTGTTATGGCTCACGCTCTTCGGCCTGGCCGTCCGGCCGCTTCAGGCCGCCGGGTCGCGATGCTTCGAGAAGCAGGCCGATCTGTTCATCGTCGGCCGCGTCCAGGACCCCCAGGCCCTGATCTCGGCGCTGGACAAGCTCGCCGAGCGGAA
>Ga0315284_10004760_pt1 | contig 19292 bp, 18 predicted proteins | sample YL17G09_16_MG_FD_203696 | JGI IMG/M metagenome (GOLD analysis project Ga0315284, IMG submission 203696) | Sediment microbial communities from Yellowstone Lake, YNP, Wyoming, USA - YL17G09_16 | ecosystem: Environmental > Aquatic > Freshwater > Lake > Sediment | place: USA: Wyoming | collected... | reverse complement strand
TTATGTGCTGAAATTACATTTACAACACCTTCATTAACACTTACTTTATTATCATTTGATTTACTATTGTAACTATTACCAAGACCAGTAAAATCAAGTTCAAATAATGGTTCAATAGATTTAGCACCACTAACTAATTTAACTTCATTCAATGTAAAATCAATCAAACGTCTTTTATTCAATGCATCAAAATATCTACCAGTAATCATAGATTCTTTCAAACCTTCTCTTTCATTCCAACCAGTTTGTTCTTTATCAAATTGTACTTTATCTGCAGTTGTTGGCGTAGTTGGTTGCGGGTCCTTGTTATACATTGGCTGTTTACCTCTAAATTCTAATTTTTTTTGTCTTTGCTTATATAATTTTTTTCCCATGTCTTTTTCCATCCGGGTTTCATATTTTTTAGATGGAGCATTATCATAAACATAATCACCCAAACCAAGACGATAATTATCTACCTCGCTTTGCTCTTCGTTACTTAAATTACGTTTAATTAATTCATTCCCTTTATCATTATCGGAATCTCCTTCATTTTTAAGTGCCTCGCCCTTAGTAACTTTAATCTGTTTCTTTTCAATATCCTGACCTAATTTCTGTGGGTCTTTACCAATATCAGTTTGCTGGTCTTTCCATTGAAGTTCCTTTTCAACATCAATAATTTCTTTAGTACCACTGTGTTGTAAATCTTTTTTGAAATTTACTTCATTTTCACTGCCAACACGGTCTCTTAGTACCAATGCTGATGGTTTTCTATCTTCACTCATTTTCTTTAGTTTATTATGATGAATTGAATATGCATTCAATTCGTTATTTAATTCTTCTAATAATCTCATGTCGGATTCATTCATTCCACCGCCAGTGCTTCTTGCACCCATGTCCATATTACTGCTTTGAGTGCCAGTAGGGGCTGCTTTATTCGACATCGAATCTGGTTTATCTGCTATCATACTCATTGTGTCTTCTTTTATTATATTTCCTTCGTCATCAATTAATGATTCATTTCCGTGGTCGGAAACAAACCAAGTATTTGGGAAGTAATTATTTTTCTTTTTCCATTGTTTAATATGTAATAAGGCATCATCCATTTCATTAAAATTACCTTCGAACATTCCACCACAGCTAACAGCATATTTCCAACCATTTGAACTGATAACGCAATCGTTTTCGCTATCAAGTACATCTGGATGGTTATCTGCTTCAATATCATCACCTTCATAATCTTCTTTAACCTTTTCAGGTAAGCCTTTATGTTTTGTTGAAGCAAAATCTTCTGCATCACTATCACTCATTGTTTCTGCTGCTTTAGCAACGCTACCACCAACTTTATCAGGACTTAATTCACCTTTTTGTACTGCATGAACCATTCCCATAAAACGTTGTTGTGATTTTGAAGTTGCTTTTTCATCCATTGGCATTCCTTCAAATCCTTCATTTCCTAATCTTTCATCTGTAGCTTCTTTAACTGCTGCAGATAATCTATCATAACTCATATTTCCTTCACGGTCAATATAATCCCACATAGAATTTGTATCACCTAATTCATCCCAAGTAACGGGAATTCCTTTACTTGATAAATATTTATTTGCTAATTGAATTGCAATAGTATAAAGTGCTTCATTAGCAAGCATAGGAATATGGTCTTTTGTTAATCCTTTTCCAGTCCTTTCTTTTGTATATTGAGCCAGATGTTTTAAATCTTCCTTTGTGTTGTACATGTCAGGATTTATACTTTCTTCCATCGTATTTAAATTTGGTTGGTCTATTTGACCAGTTGTAATGTCTTTTTTAATAATATTCTTATTGTCTTGATTCATATTATTCAAGCTACCATATGCTTCACTATTTTTTTGAATAAAATTTACATCGCTTTGCTCATTAAGCTCATTATAATATTTTTCGAAACCCTGTGTGTCTATAAGATAATTACTTTCCTGAATGATAGTACCACCCTTCCAAATAGGTTTACGCATTGCTTTGCTTTTACCACCTTTCATTAAATCACCACCACCCCAAGCTGCGGGACCTGAATACTGACCTGAAGATGCGCTTGTTGTGGTTTCCACAACCTTTTTTTGATACCCCAATGCTGGTGTAAATGCACCTGCACCACCACCTGCTGCACCTGTTGTTTCATTAGTTGGTTCAATAACCTCAAGATTATATCCTTGTCTTTCTAATTCAGCTTTAAGACCAGCATATTCTTCTGGAGTTGCTGGACGACTTTCTGCTGCATATTCTGGATGAACTGCTGAATGCTGTCCCACATGTGAATATCCTGTTCTGAATTCTCCATGATGTATTTCTTCTGGAAAATAAGCGAATAAGTCTGGATTTTCAGGGTCTTTTTCGTTAACCAGAAACTGTACCTTTGTTAATGTTTCATTAACTTCATCAACACTGGTTTTTTTTGCTTTAGGTAAGCCAGTTTGTGCCATTTTTTCTTCTCCTGCTTTTTTTAATTGATTAATACCACTTATATCTCTCCTTTTCTTTTCTTTGGGTATTGCCATTTTATATTTTTGTAAATATTTGGGACTATTAAGTACATAGTCGTTGAACAAAATATTTTGGACCGTCTCGTTCCAATGGTATCCCCAACGATTTTTACCTTCTAAAGACATTATTTCATACTCTGCAGACAATTTGGGGTCTGAAAATACAAGTGCTTCCATTTTTGCCAAACTAAATATTTTTTTCTTTAATGAAAACTCGTTTTCATTTAAAGAAGAATCAATTTCTTTTAATATGACATTATTTTGAGTCATTGTTTTTTTAAAATTACCCTCAAATTTTTTACCTTGTGGTGTGGGTGAAGTACCTGTTGTTGGTTTAAATGTTGCCATTGTTTATTTTTTATTTTATATCTGACTTCCAGAAGTCTTTTTTTTGCCAAAGTACCTTAACTACCGCCTCTATTGCATTCTTAACTATTGAAATCATTTCGCTTCTTGTTTGGCTATTTGATTTACTAAGAATTTTTTTTACTTCCTTGTCCAGAGAATCATTAACAAACTTATTAATTTCATCTTTAACAACTTCTTTAATATCTAAATTATCCATGTTATGCTTAATAGTTGTTTATAAATACTTAAATAACTCGAAAAAATGTTAATATCAAAAAAAGCGCATAACATTAATTATGCGCTTGTACTAACATATTAAAATGGGGACAAATTGTCCCCATTTTGTCCCCAATTATTTCGTCAATAAATAATATCCTCCAACGCCACCTGCAGCACCAACGCCAACATAAAGTAATGTTCTACCATTTTTTATGAAAAAGTTCCCAATTTTTTGCCACCCACTTGGATTAAGTTTTACTTTATCTAATGGTGGAATTGCATAACTTTCAACATTAATTACATTAATATATTTATTTGAATTACTTATAGTAAATGATATTGGATAACCTTTCTTTCTATCATTCTTCCATTGAAAATTTACAAATTGTTTATTAGGAATTTCAATTGACCTAAATAATAATGTTGGTGTGAAATTTAGTTTTACTGGAAGAACCTGTCCAATTTCAATATTATATTTAAATGTTGTATCTTTCGAAGCTAAATTATTAAAACTAACGGTCTTTTTCGCAGTATCTACTTTAGTTTCTCCACCATTAAGCACATCATGTCTTAATGAATCAATTTTAAAATTAGTTTCAATGAGTGCTGCTGCAATAACTTCATTCTTTTTATTAATTTCTTTAACTCTATTAATCAATTCTTTTTGTGATTCAGTTAATTGACCAAACATCTTTTCAAGATTCTTTACGGTTTCTTGTATTGTTAATTTCTCAGCAACCCATTCTTTATAAGAATTTTGATAATTCTTTACTGTATCAAGTAAAGCATCTTTTAATTTTACCTCAGTTTTATACTTTTCTGTAAGGTCTGCAATTTTATTATTCTTTAAACGAATAATACCGTATTGACTTAATATGATTATAATGACTAATGCAATTAACCATCTATTTTTTTGTTTCAAAAAATCCCAGATTTTTAATAATAATGCGTTCATAATTTTACTTATTTTGTTCTAACATATTATTTCTCCAATATTTAAAGAATGTATCATAGTATGATTCAATTCTACCTACAATCTCATCATTTTCAGGATTATCTGGTGAAAAATCTTCCAAGTAATTGAATTCAACACCACTTGTTTTTTCATCTGGTGTCACTTTATAGACAAATTGTATAATACCATCAACAGTACCACCCCAAAAAATTAGATTATCATAAACTTCTAATTCAATGAATTTAATATTAACGTTCAAATCATTAAAGAAATTTCTAAAATTTTCTTCTTCTCTGGTCTGGTCATAAACGGTTTTTTTATTAACTGATTTTTTTTCTTTATCTTCTACATCAACTTCTTCGTTTAATTTACGGGTGATTTTAAGCATATCCTTTACACCCAATACTTTCTTTTCTTTTTGTGCTTCACTTACACCCCATTTACCATCACCACCAACTCTCATTCTTTTCATGAGAATTCTCATTTGGTTAGGACTTGTTTTATCGTTAATATTATTGTTCATATCAAATTTTATTATAAATACTAAATGAATTAATTATGCAACATTTTATTGAATTTTTCAATATCAAATAGTGGATTGATGTCACTACTGTCCTCAAAGTAATTACTTCTAAAAACAATACCTTTGAATTTGATAATATCTTTATGATAATGATGAAATTCAATACATGTTTTTGGAATATTATATTGTTTACATATTTGAGTACATAATAAAGCAACACTTTCTAATTGAATATCAGGAAATTGTTCCCAAAAATTATAACCAAACCAATTTTTTTCAATAATACGGTCTTCTTCACATACTTCATTTAACCAATTTATGTATTTACCACTTGGTGTCGTAAATAAACAACCCATATTCTCTAATACAATTGAAACTGATTGTTTGTCGGCTTCTTTAATGCCAAGAAAATCTGAATGAAATTTATTATCATAGTGTTGATAAACACTTCCCTCTCTGCTGACTGTGTAAGTATTCCATCTTTTTGTGTTACCATAATCTTTATGAAGTAGTCTGGTAATATGATAACTATCCTTTCTCAAACTTGTAGCTAACACAATTTGTGTTTTTACTGTTTGAGTTTTGTATCGATTTACTTCTTTTACTTCATAAGTAACATTATCAATTTGCATTTCTATGTGCTTCATAGTTCATATAAATTACTTCTACACCACCTTCGGCTAATTTTTCAAGTGCCAGTTTGAACCCAGCACCAAACTGAACGTTATTAAAATCAGGTTCTTTATCGCAGAATATTCTTTTAATTCCAGCATTAACAATCATACCTGCACACTTAGCACATGGAAACCAGTTGACATACATGTCAGTACCCATCGTGCCTTTACCGTGCCTTGCTGCGTTAATGATAGCATTTTCTTCTGCATGAAGTACCCAATCGTATTTTTCTGGTCTCTGATGACGTTCTTCCTTTTCATCATCAATGCCACGTGGAAACCCATTATAACCAATTGAAAGCGGGTCTTTATCTTTTACAATAACAGCACCTACTTTAGTACTACGGTCTTTACTCCACTGTGCCACATGGTCAGCAAGCTGCATAAACCTTAAATCCCAATTCGTTTTTACTTTAGCTTCCATAATCTGTGCTTAGTTATTTTTTTTGCTCTTATGCTTAATGCTTCAAGGTGGTTCATATCGTCTTCATCCATACCCATATCATCCCAATCAATTTTACCTAATTCATCGACAATTGTTAGTGCTTCTTTAATAAGTTCCGCTTTTTCTTTATTTTCTTCCATATTATTTTATATTTTCAAGTGTCATATATGCATCGTCAAAATTTTCAATTATGTTCTGAGCTTCCATATATGTGCTTGCAATAAATCTTCTTTTTCCTACTGTTGTAAAAATACCTAAATTATCCAAATCATGTAAGAATTCATCTGCCAGTTTGTTTGAACCCACTAAATTTGTCTTCTCAGCAAGAATTTCTTTCAATTCCAATCCACTAATCACCTTATCACCAGTAGTTAATTTACCATCTTTGTACACAAATGCCAGTAATGAACGGTATCTATTTTTTTTCTGATAAATTTTTTCAAACTTCTGCTGGTTAATAACATACAGGTTATACTCATAATATTCCCTAAAATAAACACCACCAATGATTATTAACTCTGCAAATATAGCAATAATGACGAACAAAATAATATTTTTCGTATCTTCAGTTGCATTACCAGTAATTGTAGTGTTAAGACCAGACTTTAATTCTTCAACTCTTTGTTTTAATTGCTCATCAATCTTATTAATTTCTGTTTGATTACTTTCAATGATTTTAGTGTTCTTATCAATACTTATTTGATAGTCCCTACGAATTGATAAATAATTAATGGGTGTTTGACTTAATGTGTTACGTAAATTATTATTTATATCTCTCAATGACTGATTATCAACTTCATATGTTTTCTTTTTGTTTTCATATGTAACTGCAAGATTATCTTTTTGTACATCAACACTTGTTACTGCAACAATATTTTTCACAGCACTTGTTGTTGCCAGATTTTTTGAACCAACAAGTGAAAGATAAAAACTTAGTAATACAATTGCTATTGAAACAACTAACCAACTTAGAATTCCAGCAGTAAGTTTTTTACTATTAGCAATAAAATCACTGGAGAAATTTCTGAATAAATATCTTTTAATTATTTCAAAAATAATCAGAAATGTGTTTGCAAATATAAAAGCTAATGCTGTACCCCAAAAACCAGAAATCAAATTAATACTAATTGCTTTTAGTAACGCAGGATATAATAAAAAGTATGAGAAAAAAACTGATGCAATGTTTCCTACAAATGAAAATCCATATAACCACTTATCCAATGTTTTATTATTACCTTCGAAGTCTTTGGTACTAATCTTTTTTCTTAATTCATCGTATTTCTTTAAATTCATGTCTTTGATTTACCCATAAATAGTAAAAAATATGTTTTATTCTATTATAACTGACGATATTCCTTCATCATTTAACTGTACGTTAATCAGATAGTCAGGGTTCAATTCATGACTATGCTCGATTATTAATACCTTTTTCATATTTTGTTTAATTAGTTGTAGTATTTCTATAAATTCTTCAACACTATTTTCATCCAGCTTACCCATAACTTCATCAAGCAAGAAAATTGTTGGTTTTGCTTTCACATTAATTTGATTCAATGCAAATTTCAGTACAACACTTGAAAACGTTCTTTCCTTACCACTAGCACTAATACAATCAATAATTGATGTAACTCTACTATTATATGATAATTTAGGTCTAAGGTCATCAACATCAAGCCATACTTTAAATGGTGCAACACTTAATATATTTTCCAATGTTACGTTAATTTTGGGAATAATATAATTACTTAACATTTGTCTTGGAATACCATCCCTGTGCACACATTTCTTATATAAATTCATAACCAAATCACGATATTCTTGTACCTTGAACTCGGCAATTTGTGATTCATTATATTTTATTCTAAGCTGTTTGTCACCAATTTGAGTCTTTCTGATAAAAATATTTTCTCTTTCATCAGTTTCTTCTGTTTCAAGTTCTACTATCTTTATTTTTGCAGCAGCAATACCTTTTTCAATTCTCTGATTTTCTTCGATTCGTAATAAACTATTTTCATGATTGGTTATTTTTTGTTCCAGTATGCTAATTTTCAGTTCCTCGTTTTGTATTCTTGTGGGTATTAAATCCAATTCAGCTTGAAGTTCTTTACGTTTATCAACATCATTTTTCTCATTAGTTAATGTACCAATTTCTTTGAGAATATTTTCCATTTCTAATGATGCTTGTTTAATGCTTTCATTTATTTTGACAATCTCAGCTACTTTTGCATTAATAATAATTTGATGTTCATGTTTTTCAACAACATCTTTTATATTGATTTTGTTGGCAATGCCGTACATTTCAGTTTCCTTTTCTTTGACAGTTTTATTAATGTGGTCAATATGTTCTTGTTTATTAATAACTTGTCCACATTGACTACAAACCTTACTGTTTTTCAGGTCACCAATTTCTTTCTTTAATTTAATACCATCCTGTTTTAATCTGAAAATATCACCATTAATTATTTCAATTTTATGTTCTTCATTTAATTTTTCCTGTTCAAGTCCCTTAATGATTAATTTTTGATTATATTCATTGGTTTTATGAGCATCTTTCTTATCGTTAAGTTCTTTTAATCGAATTTCGTCATAGGTTTGCTTTAATGGTACAATACTTTGCTTTAGAACCATTTCTCGTGCTCTAATTTCAACGATATTCTTCTTGTTGGCACTTATATCCTCTCGTGCTACATCTACGTCCAGATTGTAGATTTCTGAGTCAATTTTGTATAATTTCTTCGTCAGAGTTTCTAAATATGACCTACCCGTCTGAATTCTGGTTTGAATATCTGGTAATTTTATACTTTCGATTTCAGTTATCTCACCCTCAAGCACAGTAATTTCTTGTTGTAATGTGGCATTAGCAACGGTTGTAAATTCAATATTACAACTAACTCTGGGTTTTTCGTTTACACGTTTTTGATATTCTTTAAGACCTTCGAGCTTCTTATCGAAGATATCCAAGCCACTATCAAATAACAATGAATCAATAAAAATAGCCATATCGTTTGAAAGAATACGATTCAATGTATCACTGGTGGTCATAACGACACGCATAAAGTTATCGTATGTACCAATAATTGATTCGATTTTCTTCTGAGTTTTTATTCTACGGTCTTCATCAAGCTTTTCCAATGCAGTATCAGCATTCATTTCATCATCAGGAGTAGCCAGAACATAATAACTTAAAGTAGTTGGTACTGATGTGATTTCTTCTGACTTATTTTTAATTATTTCTGTTTTCTTTTGAATTCCATAATATTCTCCATTTGCTTCAAAAACCAAATATGCTTCACAAAAAGTAGCATCATTTCTGTTATTAACAAATCGTTTGTCACCATATTTTATTCTAGTTTCAGTTTCAGGTGCTTTATTGTAAAGTAAATATGAAATTAATTTCATAATTGTAGTTTTACCAGCAGTATTTACACCAGTAATTTGAAACAACCCATCCATATTACGCCAATCAATATCCAGTTCGCCATATGACATGAAATTCTTACCACCAAATTTAATGATATTCCATTCAATACTATCAGCATCTGTTGCACCAATTTCATAAAGTAATTCCTCATCAAGAGCAATTATATCCTTAATAACCTCTTCATCTGTACCAATTTTAATTAAGAATTCTTTGAAGATTTCATGTTGTACAGCTATATCTGTTATATGTTGTAATGTAATATTTTCATTAATATCAATTTTTTCAACTTCAATGAATTCATTTTTATGAGAAATGATTAAATTCTGATACTTAGATTTAATGTATTCAATTACCTTTCTTTCATTATCCTTTGTGCGTGTTTGTGGTAAAGTGCCCCAGATAAATCGAACTTTCATGTGGTTAGTGGGACTATCCACTTCAAAATCTAAATCATCGAAATCAGTATATGGTGTAATTTTAATGTTCTTAAATGAATAATCATTATGAATTGGAATTTCTTGAACTGATTTGTTATTGATATTCCATAATAAATAGCCGTGGAAAGCATTATCCCCCTCTGTAACATCCTGTGCCAAAAGGCTTCCACAAAATGCCTTGGTTCTATTTTTATCAAGGTATTGCATTTTGTGAATATCCCCAGCAAAAAGATAGTCTCCTTTGAAATCAGAAAGTTTATAATAGGATTTACTTTTCATTTCAAAACCAGTTGTAGACTTACAACCAGTTATAGGGTCATGAAATAAATCAATTGCAACATAATCTTTTTGTTTTTCACCATCTGCGCCTACCATTGGGGTAATTTTGCATTTTTCGTACAATTTACCCTCTTTTGTTTTCCAAGGATTATTTTTCGGTTGTCCATGATGCCAAACAAACCATGCAACATTATCGTCATAAAAAACACTTGTATCATCATAATATTTAACGTCTGGATTATCCAATGTCTTAACAATTGCTTTAATACTGTCAACTCTTTTCAGAGATTTTTTGCGACAATTACCAGTAATAAATGGTCTTCCCTTATATCTAATAAACAGATTTTCATTAGGTACTGTTAAACAATACACATTACCATCGTATTGAATATCTGTAATTTCCTCTATTTGAGTTGTTTTTGAATCATTATTTATTGTGATGAAAAAAATATATTGTCTTTTAGAATTTTCATAATTTCCAAACACATCACTATCTTGAATATATCCTGAATAACCGACATAGTTTGATATTGTTGTTAATATTTCGGCATTTTGATTATATATTGTGGCACATGTGTATCTATCATTTTCAATTAATGACCCATCACCACTCAAATACCCACTAATAAATGATTTGATTTTAAATTTAGATTGATTTAATAATCCCATTTCATAAGACAATTCTTTTTTATAATTAAAAAATTTCATTATGTCTCGTGCATATTGAGAATAGATGCAAATAACCTTAGTGTTTCTTTTCTTATCACCATCTCTGAGTTTATATGGAATTTTCAATCCACTCAATAAATCACATAAATAATTAATTTTTCTTTCCTTTTTGAAATGAAACTGAACCCTCCCGTTCATAGTATTTTGGTTTTTAATTACAAATGTAGCATCTGCCAAACAAAAACCAAGCAACTCAAACCATTTATCAAAACCATCGATAATCTCTTTAGAACGTAAAGGAATTCTATAATCAGTATTTAAATCAACAGTGTCTGCATATTTTTTAACATAACTATTATTTGAATATTGATGTAATAATATTTCGTGTGTTGGGGTGACTTTAAATTCGCATTTATTGGTTCTAAATTGTTTCAAATTACCCTTAAATTGTTTCACAACTTTTTCATTGGGCATTTGAAATTCAAGATGTTCATTGTTGGAGTTAAATGTTAATACCTCCATATCAGACCCCAAATTTATATAATTCACTAATGTTTTCCAACCATCTTTAGTTAAAATCTCGTGGTCACCAGTAAAACAGTCGTGATTACCTCTGGTAATTCTTACTGGCGCAATTTTACTCAATGCATTAAGTAAATCACTAACCATAATTAATTGTTCACCTTGAAGGTCAAGATAGTCGTGAACTAAATCACCAACAATAACAATTCTATCTGGTTTTTCTTTTTCTAACGATTCTATTAGGTTTTTGAATACTATTTCATATTCTTCATTACGTGTAGGTGTTTTACGAATATGCAGGTCCGCTAAATGCGCAATAGTTTTTATCATTAATATAAATTTTCACAAATATATTGAAAACCAATCTAAAATGCAAGGATTTTTAAATCATATAAATAGAATAAAAACATTCATGACATTTTGACACATATAATAGTTTGGTATAATATTCGATATAAGTGAGAAAATAACTTTATATAAAATTTTATAAATATGTTACCTATAAGATATTCAAAACCATCAATCACTCTATTTAATAAACCATCAATCGGTTTATTTAATGATTTACTCGATGATTTTTTTACTTTTTCAATGCCAACATTTGATGACACATTAGCTAAATGTCCTGTTCATGATGTTATTGAAAACGATAAAGAATATATTGTCGAATCATTATTAGCTGGATTAAAGAAAGAAGATATTAAACTTGATGTTAAGAATGACGTGTTGAGAATTAAAGCTGAACGCAAAGAAGTAAAAGATTTAAAATACAATCGTAAAGAAACGTATTTCGGAAAATATGAAAGGTCTTTTGTACTTCCAGACGATGCTGATAAAGAAAATATTAGTGCTTCACTGGTTGATGGAGTACTTAAAGTAGTTGTTCCTAAACTAAAGGAAGATACAAAGTTAAGTAAAAAAATAATTGAGATTACGTAATATAATAAAAGTCCCAAAAACAAAAAGGCATCGTAATGATGCCTTTTTTATTATGCTTGTGGTTGTTCAGGTTGTGTGGATTGTGTGGATTGTGTTTGCATACTTGCTCTTGCAGTATCAAATTCATCCTTATAAACATCAATTTGATGTATGATAAAGTTACTTACTTCTGTTATTGTTGAAATATTTTCCTTAATCAACTGTTTACTACTTAATTTGCCCGTTGATTGCCATAATGCCATATAAGTAGGGTGATGTTCGGAAGGTATTCCATAATGCCTACAAAGTACTGCAGAAACTGTTTCTGCTTGTATTTCTTTTACTTGTTTTATTTGTGAATAAGTCAAATCACCTTTTTTCTCAAAATATTCAAGTGATTTATTTTCAAATTTACCGCCAGCTTGATGTAGTAGGTCATGTGCCCATTCATGGAAAATTGTTGATGCAGCACCACTTCCAGAAGCACCTTGACTAACATTAATCTGTCCTTTTCTGCTCCATCCACCTTCACCTGCTGTTGCTGGGTCTTGTGATACAGCAATACCCATTTTTTCCAAACTTTTTTTAGCAATACCGAACAATGCTTTTGCATCTGCTCTATCATCATAAGTACCTTTCCAATTCAAATCATCTGGAAGTGGTTCACCTGTTGTATTTGCTACATCATATACATTACATGGGTCAAATCTTATGTGTGCAACCTTTTTTCTTGTTCTAATTGCATCTAATTCATCTCTGTTTGCTGGTAATTGTCCTGCTTCAACCTTTGTAATATACTCATTGTCTTTTTTCTGTTGGTCTAACGAATATTGCGATAATTTCCCCGTTTTAGGATTTGAATAAAATTTATTTGCACACCAAATAGAGATTGCCTTCTTTTTATCAACAACTTTTCTTTTGAATTTTTTCAACCAAGCACCTTCACCAGCAACTTTAGTTGCGTTTTTATCTTGTAGATAAATCAACATAATATTACTAAAACTATAGTTGTGAAATTTGTGTGAGAAATCTAAAAATCTTTGAAATTCAGCATCTGCTGCTCTTTCATCAGTTGCATTTGCAATATCTTCAATATATTGTTCAATTTTGGCTTCAAGTTCTGTTTTTGTTTTAGTTGGAAGTGACGAATTTTGAATTTCGCCCTTGAGTTGTTCCAATTGAGACATGAAATCTTCTATATTTCCTGTTTGACCACCCTGTGTTTCAAGTTCAGCATTGACTGCCTTTAATCCGTCTATAGCTTCTTGAGTTAGCTTGTTACCAAACATCCACCATTCTCTACCATTCCATTGAAAACCAAGTGGTGCTAATTTATCTTTTATCTTTTTAGTTTCCATATTTATATCAGAAACTACAATATATCTCATGTAAGGCTTACCGTCTCTACTTGTAAGATTTTGTTTTTGGAGATTAACGTATTCGAATATACCATGTTTTCCCATTGAGTCAAGTATTTTTTATAAATACTTGATTTAATCGTAAATTATCTCAGGATTGTTCTTTTTTAGTTTACTTTTAATATAATTCACCCTGTTACTAATTGTAGAACTTGTAACATTAAACTCTTTTCCAATTTCATTATAATCATAACCCTGAACATACTTCATATCAAGTAATGTAAAATCAGTTGGTGATAGTTGTGTTGAAATATAATTAATTGAATTGCAATTTTCAAAATCCGTATTACATGAAATACAAGTTCCATTTGAAGTAAAAGCTAGATTATTTACACCACTTGAAGAAATAAAACCAGAATTGTTTAGAGAGATTTCCTGACAATCTATTGATGATGTATATGTTGCATTATTACTTATAAGTGTTGAAGTACAACCCTTACTACGCCACTTATCAATCATGTAATTTTTGGCAATACTAAACACCCAAGACCTGAATTTAGATTTCGTGCTGTCAAATGTGTTTAAATTCATAAACACTTTAATCATAATTTCCGACACATCATCTTCAATATCATAATATATTGAATATCTACATTTTATGAAATTTTTAACTAATTGTTTGTATTTCTTATATAGTTTTTCTTGTGCCAGAGGACTTCCATTCAAAGTATTTTGAATTAGCTCTGTATCTTCCTGCTCCTTTATCATATGGCTTTTGCAATTTATTAATAAAATAATCATCAATAGTTAGACCTCTCGCACCATATAAACATTTAATAACTTCATCAATTCCTTGATTTCTACGAAGTTCATCTAAATCTTCCATTGTGGGTAGCTTAACTATTTTGACCCTTTCTTCGCATCCAACATAAATAGTATATAACATATAATATAAGTTAATAGCATTTTTATAAGCATCAGGGTCTAATAAAACAACGACATCAGGTTTAAATTCTTGCAGTTTTAAAAATAATGTGGTTGATAATGTTTTTCCCAACATCGGAATGATATTAACGGGAAATGAGAACATTTCAAACACACCTTCAACAAGGAATACAGTAAAATCCCAATTTACAAGACCCTCATTGAAAATAATCTTATCTTTATCCGCAGGTGGATTAAGATATTTTCTTTTCTTTTCTTTCGGGTCATAACTTCTACCAACAAAATAATTTAACTCCCCAACTTTATCATATGATGGAATTATTATTCTATTAGCATATTTTCCAGTAGTACAAAAACCAAGCCGATATTTCATTATAATTTCTCGACTTATTTTTCTTTCATTCACTAAATAATTATATGCTTTAAAATGTTCAAGATTTCCAGCTTCCATTTCTGCAAATAATATCATTTCTTCTGGAAGTTGAACCTGAACATATTTTTTTTCATCTTCATTACCGCTATAATCATGATAAATCCCAGCATAAGATTTATACATTTCGTAGTCAGTATGACTACCAAACATTCTAATAAGTCTACCCAATGAACCTGAGAATTGCGGGGAATCACATTTCCAACACTTAAAAAATTTCTTATCGTTTTTTGTACTAATCTCTAAATTAAACTTACCATCAGGATATGCAAGTCCTTCTCTTTCTTGGCACACCGGGCAATTTACTTGTAGCTGACTTGATTGATTTATTCCTTGAACATCACCAAAAATGTTCTCCAATATTGAATGGAACTCCTGACCTTCAATGTTTCTCATATTGATTATTTCCAATTGCTGATTGCATATGCGAACAAGCCTCATTTAAAATGCCATGTCTAATCGCCCAATTGTATGCTGCCTTATTTTTAATTCCAAATTCACCTCTTGTCTTATATTTCAACGCCTCCAATTTAACTTCATCAATAGTCCAATGTTTATTCACTATAATCATATGTGAACATATATCATTCAACCAACCATATCTACATGCAGCAGAATGTACTTTATTTGAGTTATCGTAAAATTCTTGTCTTGTTTTATATTTTAATGCTTCTTTGTGACACAACTCTTTAGTCCAACGTCTCTCAGAACATCCAATTGCACCCCCAATTGCTTTATTTAAAACATTCCAACCATTGTTTTTATAAAATTCAATTAAATCATTTTCTAATGTTGCTGCTATGTCAACATAAACATATTCAGACAATTGTTTTAATATTGGCTGTATGTTAGTATTTTTTATGTGTTTTGTTACAGTATCATTTATTTGACGCTTCCTCGATTCATTTCTTTTTTCAATGTTATATGTTAATCCAACATACACACAATTATCTGAAAACTCATAAACATATATACATCTATATAATTTATTTCCAAATCTTTTCATATGAGAACATATATCATTTAGCCATTTATGTTTTTGTGCTGCACCATATGCACATTTATTTTGCAATTCGAAATCTTTTCTTGTTTTACATTTCAATGATTCTTCCCAACATTTTTCTATAGTCCATTTCATACTTACAAATATAAAAAAAATTTGCCTTAAAACAAAGGTTTTAAGGCAAACTAATAAATATAATTAATTTCAATACTTTCTTACTGAAGCCAAGAAGGGGAAAAAATTAATCATACGATTAAGGAAACCGGGGCAGTAAATCCTGAAATTACCAATTCTACTATTCGGGTCTGTTCCCAATTTAATGTGATTGTCCTGTAATTCATTAAATAATTCAATTACTTTTGCTTGTAATGCACTATCATTTGAAGCAATTCCAGCACCATTTCTAATGCGCTGATTTTCTTCAAAGATTTTTGCATAATCTGCTTTAGCCAATGCTAATTCACTTCGAAGCAAATCATTTTCCTCAGATAATAAAGTAACTTGTTCTTCAAGCCATTCAGCACCCTTTGGGGTTTGTTCTTCTTCAAGTTCAAGCAAGTCTTCTTTTTTTTCGGGACTTAACTGTACATCTTGTAATAATTCTTCAACTCTTGCTTTTGCTTTGATATCACGTTCTTCAGCAGGAGTTTTGGGTTTTTCAACCTTTTTTTCTACGGTTTTTTTTAGTGGTGTAGTTTTATTACCACCACTTTTTGCTAAACCAATTAAATTTTTCTTTGCCATATTATTCTGTTATTATTAAATTTGTATTTAAATGGGCAACCAACCCAAATTCAAAGTTCCATATAAATGCATCTGCTGCTTTAATTGCGCCCACAAATCCTTTTTTATGATGCCACTCTTCTGTACCAGTAAGACTTGAAAGATATCTTACAGTTACACCCAAATCTTCATTTAGTTCTCTGGACTTATTAATTTCAAACTTCACATTTCTTTTGCGATGAATGTGTCCCACGTGCCATTCATGAAATTTAGTTACGCTCCACAATGGTTTTGATTCAATATCTGTTGCCATAAGCATTGGTAGGCTACTTTCCTTTTCTTCACTTCCATGAGTTAGACCTAACAATACATTACCAAAATGATAATATTTTCTTGGTGATGCACCATTATTAATCCAAACTACGGGGTCATTGTTAAACCATGCTTCTAAATATTTGCCCATGTAGTAACTACGTTCGAAGTCATGATTACCCGGGATAATCACCACGTCCACAGGCACACCTGTTTGTTTTAACATATTAATTGCATCAACAAGTAGTTTTACACCAACATTAAACGTCTTAGCCCATCTAAGGTCTTCATCTTGAGGGGTCCCCTTGGTTGTGGTGTTAAAGATTGTATCGCTATTAAAGAAATCATTACCGATAGGAAATAGAACTCTTGAATATTGAAATCCACTTGCTCTTTGTATTAATTTTTCAATTGCAGTTAAGAATCTTTCACGAGCAATTTTGGTATCATAATTTTCACCAGTTTCACCACCCCATGCAAGTTTACCCATGTGTAAGTCGAAAATTGATATTTCTAATAAATTATTTTCATCACCAACTCTTGGTGCTTTAGGTGTCCAGTCAAGAATAGGTGGTTGATAATTTTTTGCCATGTCTTTGAATATCTTTTCGATATCAAGTACATCGGCAAGATTAACATTTTTTTCCAGACGTGCTTTAACTTGGAAATTTTGAAAGGTTTGTGGGATTTTATTAATCACTGCAGTAACATCCCATTTATTAACCAAATAGTCTTTAACGTTCCAAACTTGTCTATCCACATCACAAACTTTAAGTAATTCGTCAAGTGTTTTTATATGGTCTGCTGGGTAGTTTGAACCGCTTTTCCACTCAAGTTCAGCACCATTATCACATACTTTAAATGATGTTTTTTCACCTGTGGTTGTTGGTGGAATATCTTTTGGCTGTTTAGTTTTAGTTAATTCATCTTTAATTCCAAATCCTTTATAATATCTGTATCGTCCATATGCTTCATCGAACAACATGAAAAGTTCATTTTCGAGCAAGTCATTTTCATATAATTCATATACAATGGCTTTAATGTTTTTCACATAAGTATCAGCAAATCCACATTGTTTGGACGCTTCTTTAACTGATATGTGATTTTGGATTGCATAATTGATGATTTCCACTGCTTTTTCAATTCGTTCTTTCTTCATTTGTTATAATTTTGATAAGATTATTTAAAATTTTCGTTAAAATTATAACAAAAATCCCATAAACACAAGGTTTTATATAAAAACATTATCATTTTTTTTAAGAAACACAATATTTTCCTCGATTTTATTACATTCTTCGATGAAAGAAACCTCATTAATTATAGACATATCAAACCATTCACCGTTTTTACGAAGGTGTTCATATCTTCTTTGTAATGCTCTTTCGATTTGATTTGCGAATTCTGATTGATAGGTTTCAATAAGTTTCAATAGTGATGAATTACCAGTATTTAATTCTTTAATTCTTTTATTGGGGTGTATTGAAACCCCTATTTTATAATAACCATCTTCTAATGACTGAATTAAATATATATATTTTAATTTACTCATACTATTTTATAATTCCTGCTTGTTTAAGAAAAGCATAACCTACACAATAGGAGTCTGCCATATCAAAATTCATGTCTTTCAAACCACCATCTTTTTTATAAAACCATTCTATCTGAGATTCTAATTTACGAACTTTTTCCCAAATATACAACTTTTTTTCTTTAATATATTTGGGTGGAAATGATAATATTTCAACCAATTCACCTTTTCTTTTTTCGGTATGAACCAACTCATTGCAAAATATCTTTCTGGAATCATAGACGCTAATATCTTTTGGATAGATATTAAAAATTTTATATAAAATATATACTGCGATTCCGTTAAAGCCATAAAGCATTGAAACAGTATTAGAGTTATTGCTTCCACCTAAAGGTTTTTCAACCACAATATGGATTATTTCACCATTGAGTTCATGCTTAATACGTTCTTTATAGTCCTCAATATATTTTCTAAAGATTTCGGCTTTATGTATTATACGGTTCTCCACGGGTATGTCTTTACCGAGTTTCAATTCAAGATGTTTGAGTTCTATAAGCTTTCCTTTGTTATTCCATAAAGCACTTCCGATATTAGTAGTACTAATGTCTAACGACCAAATATATTTTTCCATAAAATTATTAAATTTGCTGAAAGGTTAATTTCTCCTCTTTCATTTCGTCAATCATTTTTTGAAGATTCTTTGGATTTTTTAAATACAATTTAATTAAATCTTCTATAACCCCACCAATTTTCATGCTTTTTCCCTTGCAAAGTAATTTGAATCTATTATGTAAATCTCCATCGATTATAATAGACTTGGGCTTTGTTTCACTAAGTGTAAGTAAATCTTTCATATATCATAAATTATTATTGTCATAATTTATAATAAATACTAAGATTTTATAAAAAAATATAAAATTTTATGTTTATTTTAAATAATAAGGAATTTTAGAAGTCTATTGCAAAGACGAGTGTTCTGGAAATTGTTGAATCTTTGGGTACGGGGTCGTTTAATTTAGCAATACCAACTAAAAATTTATTAGTGTCATATAATCCAATTTCAGTAATATGTACTTTCCCACCACTCC
>Ga0315284_10004757_pt1 | contig 19295 bp, 14 predicted proteins | sample YL17G09_16_MG_FD_203696 | JGI IMG/M metagenome (GOLD analysis project Ga0315284, IMG submission 203696) | Sediment microbial communities from Yellowstone Lake, YNP, Wyoming, USA - YL17G09_16 | ecosystem: Environmental > Aquatic > Freshwater > Lake > Sediment | place: USA: Wyoming | collected... | reverse complement strand
GGATTGAGGTGATCGTCTTTCCGGGAATAATAGAAAGGAATCCTGCGGTTTTCCAGGAAAATAAAATCGTCATGGTTTCGGGGAGAATGGATTCGAGAGACGGCGTCCCGAAATTAATCTGCGAAGAGGTCGAAGAAATAATAGAACAAACATGAAAACACCTTCCATTGAAACAATTCGTCATTCGCTTTCTCACATTATGGCTTACGCGGTCAAGGAATTGTATCCTGAAACCAAATTTGGCATAGGTCCCGCGATTGAAAACGGTTTTTACTACGATTTTTCCTTGCCCGCCGTAGCCCCCGGCGAAGGAGGGGCTTTGTCACCCAATGATCTGCCAAAAATTGAAAAGAAAATGCGGGAAATCATAAAACAGAACATTGTTTTTAAGAAGAAAATTGTTTCTAAAATTGCGGCTAAAAAATTATTCTCCGCCCAAGGCGGATCCGCCTCTGGCGGAAAAAACCAGCCCTATAAATTAGAGCTGATCGAAGAACTTCCGGGGAAAGACGTAACTTTGTATGAAAGCGGAGGCTTTTTTGACCTGTGCAAAGGGCCGCATATCAAATCAACCCTTCAATTACATTCGGGGCAAACGAAAGAAATTATTGACTCTTTTAAATTAACGAAGATTGCGGGGGCTTACTGGAGAGGATCTGAAAAGAACAAAATGCTGACGAGAATATACGGCATTGCCTTTGAAACGAAAAAAGAGCTTGACGATTATTTTTTGAAAGAGGCCGAAGCGGAAAAAAGAGACCACCGGATTTTGGGGCAAAAAATGGATTTATTTCACATTGATGAAAATATAGGACCCGGTCTCGTTTTGTGGCATCCCAGGGGCGCCATTTTAAAAAAGATTATCATGGATTATGCGCTGCAAGAGTATCTGAAAAACGGCTATCAATTGGTTGATACGCCCCATATTGCCAAATTAAATCTTTGGAGAGTTTCGGGCCATACCGATTTTTACAAAGAGAATATGATGCCGCCAATGCATCTGAGCGAAATCGGAGTCGATGAACTTCGTTCATCTTCACCCTTCGCTAACGCTCGGGCAGAAGAAGAAAAAGACGACTACCAGATAAAACCGATGAACTGTCCTTTCCATATAGCCATTTACAAAACAAAAATCAGAAGCTACAAAAATCTCCCGATCCGCTACACGGAAATGGGAACGGTTTACAGATACGAGAAATCGGGAACGTTGCACGGATTAGTCAGAGTAAGACAGATAACCCAAGATGATGCCCATATCATTTGCACCTCCGAACAACTTTCTAATGAACTTTTTTCAGCCCTTAAATTGACTTATAAAATACTAAAAACTTTTGGGTTTAAAGAATTTAACATTTATCTTTCAACCCGGCCGGAAAAATACGTGGGAACGCCGAAAATTTGGGAAAAAGCCGAAAACTCTCTTAAATATGCATTGGAAAAATTAAAGTTAAAGTATCAGATTGACAGGGGCGGCGGAGCCTTTTACGGCCCCAAAATTGACATTAAAATAAAAGATGCGATAGGCAGAGAATGGCAATGCACGACAATTCAAGTCGATTTTAACTTACCGGAACGCTTTGATATGATTTATATTAACCAAAAAGGAGAAAAAGAAAGGCCAATTATGATTCACAGGGCCCTTTTGGGGTCTTTGGAAAGATTTATCGGAATTCTGCTTGAACATTACACGGGAGCCCTGCCTCTTTGGCTTTCTCCCGTTCAAATTAGCATAATACCAATTTCAGATAAACATTTAAAATATGCGGAAACAATCGAAAAGGAACTTGGCTCCTTTAGGGTTGAAATTAAAAAAGAAAACGAAACCGTTTCAAAAAAAATACGGGAAGGAGAAATACAAAAAATCCCTTACCTCTTGGTAGTCGGCGACAACGAAATAAAAAATAAAAGTGTTAGAGTAAGAGAAAGGGGGAAAGGAGATATGGGAGAAATAAAGATAAATAAATTCTTAAAAAAAGCTATAATAGAATTAGAAATTAAAAAATAATTATAGCGAAGAATTAAGAACCTGACTTCGTCAGAACCTTATTCTTCTTTATAATTTTTCACTCTGTTCAAAATTATGCCTGAATTATCACAATCAACTAAAAAATTAATCCAGCACTATCAATCTTGGCATCAATCGCTCCAACCGAAAGAAGGCACGGTTACTATCCACGTCGATGAAGTAGCCAAGGCTGTAGCTGTTTTTTATGAAAAAATAAGGGAGGTCGTCGATTGGAAAGAAGAACATTTAATGAGAAGGGCGGCCATTGAAAGAATATTAAAAAGAAGATTGCTCCTAATGAAAGACAGCGAGTCAATCGCCGAACCCTTAGTTTCAGAATTAATCCGGGGAGGCCATTTCCCGAACGATAAAATACCGGAATCGAAAATTGGAGAAATCCAGAAGACTCTGGAGAAATATATTTATATTTTAGAAACGGCTCCCCATTCTCCGAAGGAAAAAATGAAGACGCAGCTTTATGATTGGTTGCTGTCAATTGCCGCCTGCGAAATAGAAGAAATTCTTTCTCCTCCCAGAAGAGAAAACGCTTTAATCGAATATATGACGGAGTTAATGATAGAGAGGGTAAAAATGCAAGAAGGAGTTTTCATAATCGGGGGAATAGTCAAAGAGGATAAATCCTCTTCTCCATCCTTCGCTGCGGCTGGGATAACCGAAGAGGAAAAAAACACCCAAATTTATATTGCCATTCAGAGAGCGTTATTTAAATTGGATTCTCCCATTATAACCTACAGTCTTTTAAAAAGAATGTACCTTCAATGGCACGATTTTTCAAAAGACAGCGCTCAATTTCAAGAAATGGTAAAAAATATCTATTCGATTTGGAATGATTTTGAAAAAGATTTAAAACACCCTTTGGCCGATAAGTTTTATAATATATGTGAGAAATACGATACTCTCTTTTTGATTATGGGCGACGTAATCTCCGAGGATCCCTTAAAGATCGAAGAGAAAATAAAAACTCCCGAAGAACTGGAAAACAGAATCAATGCCGCTTATCAAAAGAGATTGAAAACCCTTAAAACAAGAATAAGAAGGGCGGCAATTTACGCCACTCTTTCGATTCTGGTAACCAAAATGCTTTTAGCCCTTACGATTGAAGGCGCTTTTGACAAATACGTAACCCACCAATTCAGTTATTTCACCATGGGATTAAACATATTAATTCCTTCTTTCTTGATGTTTTTTCTGGTTTTGAGCATTCGATCGCCAAAACAAGAAAATCTTCAACGGGTAAAAATGGAAGTGATAAAAATAACCTACTCCACGGAAAGAAAGGAAATTTATGCGCTTAAAATCCCCAGAAAAAGAGGATGGCTGATGAATACCATTGTTTCAATTTTTTATCTTCTGGCGTTCATTATAACTTTCGGTCTGATAATTTACGGATTGCAGAAATTAAATTTCGGCGTTCTCTCGATAATTATCTTTCTTATTTTCATATCTTTGATTTCTTTCGCCGGAGCTAAACTTCGGGAAAGATCGAGAGAGCTGGAAATTATAGAGAAAAAAGATTCTTTCATGATGATATTTATCGATTTCTTCTCTATGCCCGTTATCGGATTGGGGAAATGGTTATCCGGTCAATGGATGAGATACAATATCCTTGTGGTTTTTCTCAATTTCCTGATTGATATGCCATTTCAGGTCTTCGTTGAATTTTTGGAACAATGGCGGGCATTCTTAAAAGAGAAAAAGGAAGAAATCCATTAACCCTGTTGAATAATTTCGCCCTTGACGAAATTGCCGCGAATTGGCACTTAACAGGGTAACTGGAGAAAAACGACTTGACCCCGTTAGATAGATTCTTGCTGTCTAACGGGGCTTGTTTTAAGATTAGAGGATGAAATACTTTATAATTACATACGGCTGTCGGTCAAAGAGATAAATCTCTTTTCCATCTTCGTCCCGTAACACGGGACTCGCTAAATGAATAAAATTATGAAAAAGTACTGGATTATAACATATGGATGTCAGATGAATAAATCAGATAGCGAGAGAATTGCGGCGGATCTGGAAAAGAAAGGATATAAACCCGCCTCAAACGAAAAAGAGGCCGATTTAATCTTGGTGAATATGTGTTCTGTCAGACAATCAGCAGTCGACAGAATTTACGGCCTTGCTCCAAAATTAAAAAAACTAAAAGATAAAAAACCCGGACTAAAAACTATTCTGACCGGCTGCATCGTAAAATCCGACAGAAAAAAGCTTGTCGAAAAATTTGATTTGATCACGGGTAAAGAAAAATATTCGAATTGTTCCCCCGAATACAAGAATCAACTTTTGGCTTATATTCCCGTATCCAACGGCTGCAATAATTCCTGCACATATTGCGTTGTCCCTTTCACGAGAGGAAGATTGGTTTGCCGCAGTCATAAAGAAATCCTGAAAGAAGTAAAAAAAGCAGTTAAAAATAAATGCAGGGAAATCTGGCTTTTGGGCCAAAACGTGAATGATTACACTTCTCCTGCTGATTCTTCAATTACCGAACCCCGAAGGGGTGAAGGTGGAGATGAAGGCAAACTCCGAAGGAGGCAAACTTCATCGATTAATTTCGCAAAACTTTTGAAACAGGTTTCTGACGTCCCCGGCGATTTTAAGATAAAATTCACCTCTCCCCACCCTAAAAATTTCTCCGATGAATTAATCGAAACCATGGCTGGTTCGGGAAAGATTGCCCATTATCTTAATCTGCCCCTGCAGTCAGGCGATAATAAAATACTGAAAACGATGAACAGACCATATGCCGCGGAACAGTATAAAAATTTGGTTGAAAAAATCAGAAAAAAAATGCCGGATATTGTTTTATCAACCGACGCAATAGTCGGCTTCCCCGGGGAAACAAAAAAACAATTCGAAAATACGCTAAAACTTTTCAAAGAATTAAATTTTGACATGGCTTATATCTCTAAATTCTCTCCCCGGCCGGGAACCGCGGCGGCAAAAATGAAAGGTGCCGTTTCCCGCGAGGAAAAAGAAAGAAGATGGAATATCTTAAATCGGATTATCCTGAAGAAATTGAAAGAAAAAAAAGAAATAAAAGAAAAGAAATTAATCGTTGTTTTAGGACCTACGGCATCGGGAAAATCGGCATTGGCCGTGAGACTTGCCGGAAAATTCGGAGGCGAAGTAATATCGGCCGATTCGAGGCAGGTTTACAAAGGCATGGATATCGGAACGGGTAAAATAACCAAAAAAGAGATGAAAGACATCCCCCATTATCTTCTGGATGTGGTTTCTCCCAAAACGCGTTTTACCGTCGCCCAATACCGAAAATTAGCGCTAAAAGCAATAGATAATATACTAAAAAGAGGTAAAATCCCGATTATTTGCGGCGGAACCGGTTTTTACATTCAAGCGGTAATAGACGGAATAACAATCCCCGAAGTCAAACCTGACTGGAAATTAAGAAAAAAACTGGAGCTGATCGCGACAAAGGAACTATTTAACAAATTAAAAAAAATAGACCCGAGAAGAGCAAAAAATATCGATAAAAATAATCGAAGGAGGTTGATTAGGGCATTGGAAATCGTAATAAAAACGAAGAAACCGGTCCCCGGTTTGGAAAAAAATCCCCTGCCCTATCCCGTTCTGATGATCGGAATAAAAAAAGAAAAGGAAGAACTGAAAAAATTAATCGAAAAAAGGCTTCAAAAAAGATTGAGGCAGGGAATGGTTGAAGAAATAAAAAAACTCCACAAAGGCGGAGTTTCCTGGAAAAGATTGGAAGAGTTCGGTCTGGAATACCGTTATATCGCCCGATATCTTCAAAAAAAATCAGATTATCCCGATATGATAAAAACTCTTCAAAAAGAAATCGAACATTACGCTAAAAAACAGATGACCTGGTTTAAAAAAAACGGAAGAATTATTTGGGTTACTAATCTAAAAAAAATAGAAGGGCTAATAAATAATTTTTTAGAAAAATAAAAAGAGGGAGGAAGGTAGTAACTCACTCATCTGCTATTCCTGCGAAATTGCAGCGGCGGTTACCACCTTCTTTCCCTCTTTGAGCTGCGGATACTCATCCTTTAAATTTTGCTTTAAAAACAAGTTCCACAACCCCTTCGTCACCATTACAGGGACATTCGATGCCCTCCCGTAAAAATTCCTTAGCTTGTTTCACGGAAAGGTCCCTGTAGGGAACACCTCTTTCCACCTTAAGGATTTTTCTTTTCTTCATCTTATTCCTTTCCTTAATTGTATTAGTAATTTACTACTCTATTTCAGTTTTGTCAAGGTTTCTTTTAAGAGTTTGTTTACTAATTGAGGATTCACCTTGTCCTGAGTTTTTGCCATAATTTGGCCAATTAAATATTGGAAAGCGTTGGTTTTTCCTTTTTTGTAATCCTCTATCACTTTCGGGCTTTTTAAAACAATGTCTTTAACAATTTTTTCAATTTCGGCTTCGTCGGTAATCTGGATTAATCCTTTTTCTTCGATAATGTGGGATGGATCGGCTCCGGTTTTGAACATTTCAGAAAGCACAACTTTGGCAATCTTACTCGAAATTATACCCTCCTGAATCAAGGTAATAAATTCTGCGAAGTTCTCCGGCGTAATGAGAAATTCTTTTCCGGCAGGCGAAGAAGATAAATCTTCTTCTTCATCCTTCGCTGCTGCTCGGCTCTTTAATAATCCCTGTAAATCGGAAATCAAATAATTTGCGGCTAACTTTATTAATTTGAAAAGTTTTTCTTTGGGAAGATTGGAATCAAACTCCGAAACCACTTTTTCAAAATATTCTCCCAAATCTTTGTTATAAACGAAAATCTCAATGTTTTTATCATCCAATCCGTACTCTTGCGCCAACCTTTCTCTCCTTTCCTGGGGAAGCTCGGGAATTTCAGCCCGGATCTCATCAATTACCGAGCTCCACGAAGTGGAACGAGGCGGAAGATGCGGCGAAGCCTCAACGACCTCTTTTTTTGCAAAATGAATCGGAGGAAGGTCGGGTTCGGGAAAATATCTGTAATCATGAGCCTCCTCTTTTTTTCTTTGAGAAAAAGTTTCGCCTTTTATATCGTCCCATCCCCGCGTTTCCTGAGTGATTTTCTCTCCCCTTTCTAAGGCTTCTGTTTGTCTCTGAATTTCATAATTAATCCCCCGCTCCACCGCCCGGAATGAATTAAGGTTTTTAATTTCTACTTTAGTGCCCAGTCTTTTATCGCTCTTCGCTGCGGCTTGAGCAGTCGAAGAGGATAAACCCTCTTCTTCGTCCTTCGCTGTGGCTCGAACAATAGAAATGTTTACTTCCACCCGCATCTGCCCTTTTTCCATATCGGCATCGGAAACATCAAGATAGTGCATGATCAGATGCAATTTTTCGGCGAATCTTTTTGCTTCTTCCGCCGAAGCAATGTCGGGTTCGGTCACTAATTCCATCAGAGGAATTCCCGCCCGATTGAAGTCAACCAGGGAAAAATCGGCTCCTTCGGGATGAACCAACCTTCCGGTATCTTCTTCCAAATGGACTCTGGTAATCCTGATTTTCTTGCCGTCTAATTCAAGAAAACCCCCGAGACACAAAGGCTTATCGTATTGGCTTATTTGATAACCTTTTGGAAGGTCGGGGTAAAAATAGTTTTTCCTGTCAAATTTGGAATGTTCGGGAATTTGGCAATTAAGGGCCAAACCGGTTTTTACCACTTTTCTTATTGCTTCTTCATTGATAACCGGAAGGCTTCCCGGCTGGGCGGTACACACAGGACAAATATTCACATTTGGGAGGCGCTCATCCGGGTCATTGGAACAACCGCAAAACATTTTGCTTTTTGTATTCAATTCTACGTGGATTTCAAGGCCAATAGTGGGTTGATACATAATTTTATTCTACTATTCTGCCGTCTTTGGTTTTATTAATTTCTTTTCCTTTGGCCTCATTAACTATTTCAACTCCTGAACTTGTCCCTATAATATCAGCGCCGGCTTCAATCATTATCTCCAAATCGGCCAACGTTTTAACAGAACCTGCTGCTTTTACCAATAATCCCGGCGCAGATTCTCGCATTATTCTTACGTGTTTTGCTTTTTCCGGTAATTCGGTGTGGTCCAAAGGGTCGTTTACGGTGGCTGTTTTAACGCAGATCGCACCTGCCTCTTTTACAATTTCAGAGGCTTTTTTTATTTCTTCGTCCGTCAGGTAACCGGAGCCGATAATCACTTTGGTGGGCAAAATCCTGCAGATTTCTTTCAGATCATTTGAAACCTCTTCATATTTCCCGTTTTTAAAATCATCGATTTTCATTACCACATCGACTTCGTCGCTGCCATCAAGCTTGGCCCTTTTAACCATCTTTATCCGTTCTTCATGGGGACTCGCGCCCGTCGGTTCGTCGATTAAGGTGGTAACCTTAACGCTGCTATTCTCAAGCACCTCTTTTGCCGTTTTGGTATGCTCCGGGAAAACGCAAAACCCCCGGAAACCGTACGTTTTTGCTTCCTCTGCGACTCTTTTTATTTCGTCGTCGTTCGCGCCCTTTTTTAAATATGTTTGATCAATGGCCTTAGCTATATCCATACCCCGTAGTGAAATTTCGAATAAAATTATTTCTAATAATTTTGTTATGCTCCGTAGGAGTTCGAAATTCTACTACGAGGCATGTTTATTTGCCGCTAAATATACGTTTTTTAACAACAGGGCGACCGTTAAGGGACCCGTGCCCCCGGGAACCGGAGTCAGAAAAGCGGCTTTTCCAGATACGCTTTTTCTGTCTACGTCGCCAACCGTTTTTTTATTTCTGGTCACCGTAATTCCGCCGTCAATTAAAATCGTTCCCTTTTTTATCATGTCCCCTTTTATAAAATTGGGCGCGCCCAAAACGGTAATAATAATATCGGCTTTATTTTTGTTTATTTTATTCGGGGAAAAATTTTTTCTCAGAATGTATTCTGCCTTTATGCCTTCTTTTTTCAGAAAAAATCTTAGGCGGTTGCTAAAAATATCCGAATTGACCAGGGCTAAAATTTTCTTGCCTTTTATGTCTTTCGTTGAATTTTTCAAGGCGACGATGACGGCGGAAATAAAGGGAGAAGAAAAAGACGACCTCTTGCCGAATCCATCAACGTCTTTTAACGGAGAAACCGCTCCGATGATTTTTTCCGGACTAAAACCCTTGGGAAGGGGCAACTGGACAATAATTCCGTTTACCGATTTATCGTTATCCAGGTTTTTAATTTTCCGGATAATTTCTTTCTCCGGGACGTTCTCTTTGAATTTATAAAGTAAAACTTCGATTCCGACTTCCTTTGCAGCCTTTTTTTTATTTCTAATGAATAATTCTGAAGACTTATCCTCGCCCGCCAGGATTACGGCTAATTTCGGCTTGATCTTCAATCTATCCGTCTTTTTTTTTAAATCCGATAAAATTTTATCAGCAATTTTTTTACCATTGAAGATTATCATAAATTGAGCAAAGATATTTTCTCCAAAAATATCTTTTTTAAATGTTTTAATTTTGAAACATTTAACTAAATTAAAAATCTATTGAAATCCTAGATGAGTTTAAAATTTAAACTCATCGTATATTGGAAATTTTTTGACAATTTCTTTCGCTCTCTTCTTAATTTTGTTTTTAATTTGCGGGTTATCGATATTTTTTATCAGAGAAACAATCAAACGAACTATCTCTCTTGATTCTTTTTCTTTCATCCCCCTGGTAGTTATCGCCGGACTTCCCAATCTGATGCCCGAAGGATTAAAAGGAGGCCTTTTATCAAAAGGAATGGCATTGCGGTTGACGTAAATGCCGACTCTGTCCAACTCATCCTGAATTCTTTTTGAATCCAACCCGAAGGAAGAAATATCAATCACCATCAAATGATTATCCGTTCCGCCCGAAACCACTCTCACTCCCTGCTTTTGAAATTCATCGGCCATGGCCGAGGCATTCAGAATAATCTGTTTCTGGTATTTTTTGAAAGAGGGACTCATTGCCTCCAAAAAACAAACGGCTTTTGCGGCGACGACGTGGTCCAAGGGCCCGCCCTGCGTTCCGGGGAAAACGGCCCTGTCAATTTTCTGGGCCAAGTTCCACTTTCCCTTCGGGTCTAATCTGTCTCTTATCTTAGACAAAATCAATCCTCCTCTCGGTCCCCTTAAAGTTTTATGGGTGGTGGTTGTCACAACGTCGCAATAAGGAAATGGATGAGGATGGACTCCGGCTATCACTAAACCTGCAATATGGGCAATATCTGCCATTAAATAGGCTTTTACTTTATCAGCAATTTTACGAAAATTTTGAAAATCTAAAGTTCTCGAATAAGAAGTGGTGCTGACAATTATTAATTTTGGCTTAAATTTCAAGGCGATTTTCTCTACTTCTCTTAAATCTACCTTCTCAGTTTTAGGATTTACCCCGTAATAAGCGAATTTGTACAATTTTCCCGAAAAATTGACCGGGGACCCGTGAGTCAAATGGCCACCGGCCGATAAATCAATCCCCAGTATTTTATCCCTGTAATTCAGCAATGCCAGATAGACCGCGGCATTTGCCTGGGAACCCGAATGCGGCTGAACGTTGGCATGTTCTGCGCGAAACAGTTTTTTAGCTCTTTCTATGGCCAGAGTTTCAATTTCATCGATAAATTCATTGCCGCCGTAATATCTTTTATAAGGATACCCCTCGGAATATTTATTACTCAAAGGAGTTCCCATGGCGGAGATTACGGCAGGGCTGGCGTAGTTTTCCGAAGGAATTAAAACCAAGCCTGATTTTTGGCGTTCAATTTCTTTTTTTATAAGAGCGTAGATTTTAGGGTCGGTTTGCGCTAATTTCATACTTGTTTTTCTTTTTTATTTGTGGTTACCCTGCCGCCTTGCCATTGGCCGCGGTATAAATTGGATTCTCCTTCAATCTGAAAGAACATTATATGAACGACTCTGGCGCCCATTTCCAGCTCAAATTTCTCGTCTCGGAAATTATAAATTCCCATTGTCAGGCCTCCCTTGTAACCCGGCGGCGTCTGACCGCCGAAAACATAAACGCCAGATCTAAACAAAGTTGAACGCGGCGTCATTATGGCCAGCAAGTTATCGGGCATATTAACATCCTCAATCGTTTTCATCGCGTAATAAGTGCGAGGCTGGAGTTCTGTTTTGACGGTTTTTCCGTTTTCATATTTAGCCACTAATTTCATTTCCGGCGTTTCTCTTTCATCCACTCCCAAAAAACCCCTGCCTTTTATTCCGTACAGCTCCCCTATCCTTAAATCAAATCCGGCGCCTTCCGGATTTTTTAATTCCCTTTCGGAAAGATTCTCAACCAATTTATTTTCCTCAACCAATTTTAACAACTTTTTAACTCCAAGTATCATTTTACTATTTTCCTAAATTTTTCAAGTTTTCTTCAAATACCGAGTCCCGCGCAACGGGACGAAGGTGAAGATGAATCTTTAAGATTCATCGCCTACCTAAATTTTTCAAGTTTTCTTCAAATACCGAGTCCCGCGCAACGGGACGAAGGTGAAGATGAATCTTTAAGATTCATCGCCTACCTAAATTTTTCAAGTTTTCTTCAAATCTTCTTTCTAATTCTTCTTTCATTTCCTGATGGAATTTTTCATTATAATTTCTGACAGCCGGCAAAATCAGACCGCAACTTTTTTCTTCGGGGCAAAACCCGATAATATGGCATTTCGGCCCGACCAATTCGCCCAGAAAACCTGCGCCCTTTTTTCTTAAAATCTCTTTAATCTGGATTATTTCTCTCCAGCTATTCCTGTGTATTTCTTCTTCGGCGGTCTTGCAAAGCCTTAAGGGATAATAACCCGTCAAGAAATTATACAAATCATACTCCTGCAGAATATCAATTTTTACGGCTCGGGGAATTAAAAAAACGGCTTCTCTGGGCTTAATGCCCAAACCAAGAAGAGCTCTGTAGGCCTTAAACGCATTCGAAGCGACCGAAAGATATTTTGCAAGATACTCTCTGTTTCCTTTAATCGAGGGGGGTATGGAAAAAACTTCTTCTATTTCTCGAGCGATAGCGAAGAGGGAAGAAGACTTGTCTTTTTCGCCCTTTTTTATCTGTTTTTCAAATTTTTTAAATATTTTTGCCGCCCGATCCGCGCAAAAATACAATGATTCTATTGTCTGACGGCAAGTTCTGTGCCTTTTTTTCTCCGTCCAAATACAAATGGGAACGGAAGAAAGAATTTTAAAAGATAAGCTGGAATTGTAATCGCGAAAAATCTCCTGGTAGAAACCCAAAAGATTAAGCCACTCTTTTTTAATTTGCTTCGGGGAGTCAAAAACCGCTTCCCTTTTTTGTTTAAATTCTTTCAGTTTTTTCTTTAACCCTTCCGTTGCCAGAATTTCGGCGGTTATTATTTTCGCCCCCTTTGCCAATTTTTCCTTTTTTACCAATTCCCTGACGAGATTTGACTTCGCGGGATCTTTAAAAATATTGGGGTAAGGATAAATATTCCGGGGCGCCGCTTCCCTTGTGGCAAAAAGCAAATCTATGCCCAAATCTTTCGACTTCTTTTCAATTTCCTTAAGCAGAAGGCCTATTTCTTCCGGCATCCATTCTTTTTCCGCTTCGTATTCCCTTTTCACCCCGACGATCGATTCGACGGGCAGCTGAATTATGCCGGTTCCGTATACTCCTTGCTGTAAAATTTTGCGCGCCTCGTCTTTACTGATGCCTTTTGCCAAGAAATAATTATGCAGCCTGATATTTTCTTCCGAAGCTCGCCGATAAATATCTCTTGCTTTTTTATTGCCGTAAATTCCTTTAGTGTATACTATGTCTTTTTCCGTGGTATCCGTCCGGCGCCCGGAAGAAACCAAAGAAGAAGAAAAATAAAGCCCGGTTAAGGCCCAATCTATAAATTTGCTCCCTTCGTAAGTCAGGGAGATAACCGGAGTGGTGGCAATCGAAGCGTGGCCCCTTAAAGAAGAACGCAACAGAATAGTCTTAACTTTATCTTCAACTTTTTGCCCCTTTTTGAGAGTTTCTTTGACTAAATCATTAACCGATTTTCCCTTAAAAGTTAAAAGGGCGGAAAATGCGGCAATTTGCTGGGAATTTAAAACTCCTGTCTTGTCCTTCAAAACAGGAGTAATCCCTAAAAATTTTACCTTGAGATTCTTGGTTAATAACATTTACTTTAGCTCTTTGTTTAATTTACTGGCACGGGGAGATTTCGGCTTGGCGTAAGCGTGGTCTTTCTGTTTCAAGTAGGGAACTTCAACGGGGCTGGAAAGAGTTTCAAAAGTTAAGGCGCAAATCCTGGTCACTCCGGCGTACAAGACGACGGGCATGGGACCCAAGTTTCCCAATTCCATCACCGCCTTCCCCCGCCAACCCGGATCAAACCTGGCGGCGGTTAAGTGGACTACGACTCCAATCCTCGCCAAAGACGATCTGCCGTCAAGTCTGGCTATTATGTCGTTGCTTAAAGAAAACTCTTCTTTTGTCGTAGTCAAGACAAAAGCTTTGGGCTGCAGAATAAAAGGCGCGTCGTCTTTTATTTTTATTTCTTCCATTAAATCTTCGAAATCGATCTTTCTTTTAAGATCCAGATAGGGATAATCAGAATTCTTAAAAATCTTAAAAATGTTTCCCAAATGCAAATCAAGAGAACAGGGACCCAATTGATCCTTAAAATTCGGTTTGGGATTAACTTTGATTTTCCCTTCCTTTATATATTTTTTGATGTCTTTATCGGAAAGAATCATTGAACAAGATTTTATTTATAAAATCGAAGCTGAAGATGAAGTTTTAACTTCATCGACTTTATTCGATAGTGATTCCCATATTGCGGGCCGTTCCCTCGATTATTTTCATCGCGGCTTCAATATTATCGGTATTCAAATCCGGCATTTTTTGTTCGGCGATTTTTCTCAGCTGTTCTCGGGTGATTTTGGCGACTTTGGTTTTATTGGGAGTTCCTGAACCTTTTTCAATCCCCGCCGCTTTTTTCAATAACTCGGAAGCGGGCGGCTGTTTTACTTTAAATATATACGTTCTGTCTCCGTAAACATAAATTTCAACCGGAAGAATAAAACCGATTTTTTGCTTTGTTACCTCGTTAAATTTCTGACAAAATTCGGGGATATTGACTCCGTGCTGAGCCAAAGCGGGGCCTACGGGCGGAGCCGGCGTGGCTTTGCCTGCCGGAATTTGAAGCTTGATGATTGCTTTTGGTTTTCTGACCATATAATTTTTTAAACTTTTTTAATTTGTAATGAATCTAATTCTACCGGCGTGTCTCTGCCGAACATGTTGACCAGGATTTTTACCTTTCCCCTTTCTTCGTCGGTTTCCGACACTTTGCCGTCAAAATCTTTGAAGGGACCGTCTGTAATCTTAACCAAGTCTCCGACTTTAACTTCAATTTTATATTGAGGTTCTTCTCCTCCTATTCTCTGCTTTAAATTTTCTATTTCTTTCAAAGAAACGGGAACGGGAGTGGTGCCGGCTCCCACAAAACCGGTTACATTCGGAGTATTTCTGACCACATACCAGCTGTCATCCGTCACAATCATTTCCACCAAAACATAGCCCGGGTAAATCTTTTCTTCCACTGTTTTTCTCTTGCCATTCTTTATTTTAATCTTTTTTTCTTTCGGCACCAAGACGTTAAAAATTTTATCTTCCATACCCAAACTGTCAATCCTTTGTTTAAGGCTTTTAGCTACGGCATCTTCGTATCCGGAATAAGTATGTAAAACGTACCAATTTCTTTCTTGAGTAGTTTGTTGTTTCGGCATTGTTTTATTTAAAAAGGAATTTATTAAGCAGGGCGGAAAAACCAAAATCGATGCCGCCCAAAAAAACGGCAACTGCAACCGAAATTCCGATGACAAGCAGGGTGTATCTTATGGTCTCGTCTCTGGTCGGCCAGTTGACCTTCTTCATTTCGAGTTTCACCTCTTTCAAGAAAACAACGATTTTGTTGGGAATAGTTGTTATGTTCATTTCGTTTTAAAAAAGCCCCCAGGGACTTTATTTTGAATATTAACAAAACGGAGGCAGGAAGTCAAGATTTTTATTCTTTTATCCTTGTTTTCTAATTATAGCAGTTTTTTGGAAATACTAAAATAGAGTGACTCGCACTTTAGGTGCGAGTCACTGGAGAATTAACTTTAAATCTATCAAAAACTATCTCTTTGTTATTCTTCTATTAATTCATTGATTTTCTCTATTAATTGAGAAATTGCTTCAGCAATAGATGCTAACTTATTTTCTATAGTTTTTAATCCTACCCCACAAACAGAAAAAGTGTCTCTAGTTCCGGTTATGTATTGAGCAATAAGCATCGAATCAACACTCGTAACATTTCCATCGCCATTCACATCAGCTCTTAGCTTCTCTTCTGAAGTTAAAGTGACTTTACCTACAACGTAATTAGAAATGAGGTCAGTATCTACTAAATTAACATATCCATTACCATTGACATCGCCGTAAGAACTGCAAGGAGGCTTCTTGCTACAAGCAGGAAAAGTAGTCCTGGTTCCTTCCACATATTGACTGATAAACATAGCATCAACAGAAGTTACTGTTCCATTCTGATCCACATCTGCTCTTAATTTTTGCTCTGAGGTAAAGGTAGTATTTCCTATTACATAATTGGAAATTAGGTTGGCGTCGTCGTTAGTAACAACTCCGTCTCCATTTACATCTCCATAGGAATCGCAGGGAATAGATTTTCCTTTTATACAGGCACCGTTTGAACAACCGTAGGGACAGGTATACAATACTTCCTTACATTCATTATTTTCACAATAATATTCCAAGAGCGTTGAGCCACTGCAGATATCTGGGGTTGTTCCGCAGGCGGCCTGAGTACACCTTGTACATTTTCCAGCAGTATAATAATCTTTCCCACCGTCGGAATCGGCACAGGTAATTGTAGGTGCGACTATACTGAAATAATTGTTGCTTAAATCAGATATTCCTGTGTTATCTCTATCAAAGATAAAAATTACTAACTGACTAGAATTCAATCCTACATTTGCTATTGTTGATAAGATGTTTTGAGGTATTGTCCAACTATAACTACCTAGATTATTCTTAAAATCAACACTCCAAGCGGTTTCGACTTCCCCGACCTGACGAAGCGCTATACCAATTCTCTTTATGTTCCCAGTAAATTGCCAAGTAATATTGTATGTTTGGCCCACTACCCATTTTTCTCCTCCATTAGGAGAAATGACGGTAATGGAGGGAGTGACAGGTTCTGCTTCAACATAAGGATATTGATAATCCCAAACCCAATCCGGATCGTCTATAAGGTAATTCCAGGGGTGGAAGGGTATTCCGGAATTTTCTGACTCCCATAAATTAAAACTCTCAATACTGCCTGTTTTATATTCTCTGCCCTGAAATATATGCTTTTTCAAGAAATCGTATTTCTGTTTTAGGTATACATTTGACTCTGCCCTTTTTCTGAAAATATTACCTGAGTGGACATAAGCAGTAAAAGATTCTGCGAAATCTTCTTTATTATTTGTTTTTGCGTAACGACTGACAAACTCATCATTAGTATTTTCGGTACGAAGAAGAGTTTCTGAACCACTAAGCGGGTCGTCTGGCCTTATTAAAACAGACATATCGAACGATATCTCACCAAAGAAAGCATCGGCCCTATCGGTTCTTCCGTCAACCTCGATTGCCTGACTACCTACTCCGTGGCCATATTCATGAGTATACATTGTTAAATAGCTAAAATCATCGGCTGGAGAAGTAGAAATAAAATCTGGAGGATTTATACAACTTCCACCATAAAGTTCACGAAATTTATAATAATATGTGTCACCGCAGAATTTGAAATCGCCCTTATTACGCCAAACCTCTACCGCTTCAGCCGGTGATAGAACACGGGTGCCTTCTGGGTTCATCATTCTACCAAGGTTTCCTCCCATGAACAAAGCAAGAGCGCCCCGAAATTCATCGATACTCCACCCCTTTAGATCGGGTACAGCGGTCTCGGGCATGGCGGTATAAAAACTGGCGTATAGTGCTGCAAGATGTTCTTTTGAGGGTTCATTTAATGGGGCATCTATGAATTTAACAAAAGGCGGATACTGCCTTGCTAATTCTTTATCTAACTTTTCTCTTTGGGCAACCTCCGAGTCGAGTAAGAGCATCGATTCTTTATCAATAAAATCAGCAACCGGTAAATTGTGTTTTTTCTGAAATTTATGTATCCCAACATTTACAGGCGTATCGCCAGGTTTGGATGTCGTCGTTAATCTTACGTAACCCAATTGTCGCAAGGCATTTATCACCTTGTATTCAAAACTCAATGTGTTCACCCCGTGGGGTTCAATATAATAATTATTAAAAGTTACATGATAATTAATTCCATCGATAATAGATTTAGCCGTAGGATCATTTTTAAAAAAGTTACTTTGAAGTTGAACAGCCGAAACAATACTGAAATAATTGTCGCTTTCGTCGTAAACTTTGTTTTGCCCTAAATAAAAATTACTATCTCCTATTTGAATTTTATATTTATCTCCCGAACTAATATTAGAAGGTATTGTCCAAGAATATTTTCCAAGAGAAGCAGATACATCTTTGGTTATCAAAGTGCCATCGCAAGAAGAGCAATAGATTCCAGTTATACATGGTGAACACATAACTCCAAGTCCTAAATTTCTTGCATAGATATTAACTTTATCTATTCCTGTGGATTTCCATGTAATATCGGAATCCTTCCCGATTTCCCACTTTTCTCCTCCATTGGGAAAGATTACGGTTACCGATGGAGTAATAACTTCCTTTTTACATATTCCGCTTGCATCAGGATAATTCCCTTCTGAAACACATTTCAAACCAGTACAACACTGAATTGCAGCAATAACTCCACAGGGCTCGTTCTCTCCTCTACATTCTTTCTGACAGCCGTACAATTCATTTAATTTTGCTCTTGTGGATTTTCCAACAAAACCTGTTCCGTGTTTTAGTCCCCAAGGAGCTAAAATTTCCGAAACATATTTTTCCTGAAAACCAACTACAGCTAAAGCACAATATTCGTCAAATATACCATTAGTATTCTTATCGTACACTAAATCTCCTTCTTTGCCTAAAGCGAGTTGCAACGCCTTAACTTCTGGTCCTTCATCATTAATTTTTAAATTAACATTAAAAGTATGACACCAAGCGACTGGAGTACCTTGAACTTGAGCTAATTGTTGTTGAAGCTGAGCGATTTGCTGCTGAAGTTGAGTAATTAAAGCCTGGAGTTCAGCAACTGTCATTGCTTTAGCTTCTGGTGTATTCATGCCAAAAAACCAAGCTGAAATAGCTAAAAATGTAATAATTAAAAATATTCTTTTGTAGCTCATAGTTTTGTAAAGTTTTTATTAATTTTTTAAAAAAATCGACTCTTATTTTATAATACCCCCAAAAAAAAGATTAGATGTCAAGGTTTTTTACGTTTTTAGCGTGAAATCAAGGAACTAAAGTTCCTTTCAACACGCTAAAACTATATATCTAAATTTTTTACGTTTTTAGCGTGAGCTCAATGAGATAAGCTCATTTCGACACGCTAAAGGTTTATATATCCAAGTTTTTGACTGCTTTAGCGTGTGCCTGGATAAATTTCTTTCGGGGAAAAACTTCATCCCCCATCAGGATATCAAAAATTTTATCCGCTTCCCTGGTATCTTCAATGGTCACTCTCAATAAGATCCTGTTTGCGGGGTTCATGGTAGTTTCCCATAATTGTTCGGGATTCATTTCTCCCAAGCCCTTGTATCTCTGGATAGAAACGCCCGCTATTTTCGCCTCGGCGGAAACGGATTTCCCCATTTTGCTTAAAATTTTGTTTTTTTCCTCTTCGGTATAAGCGTAATTTATTTGTTTTCCCGCCTGGATCCGGTAAAGAGGAGGCTGAGCGATATAAAGATATCCGGCTTCGATAATCGGTTTAAAATAGCGGTAGAAAAGAGTTAAAAGCAGAGTTCTGATATGCGAACCGTCAACGTCGGCATCGGTCATTATGATGACGCGATGGTATCTCAGTTTTTCCAGATTAAAATCTTCGGCAACGGCGGTACCCAGGGCAATAATCAGGGATCTGATTTCTTTTGAAGTTAAAATTTTATCAAGGCGGGCTCTTTCAACATTCAAAATTTTACCTCTCAGAGGCAAAATAGCTTGAAATTGTCTGTTCCTGGCCTGTTTGCCCGAGCCTCCGGCCGATTCTCCTTCAACAATATAAATCTCGGATTCTTCGGGTTTTTTCGTGGTGCAATCGGCGAGTTTGCCGGGCAGGGCCAATCCTTCCAAAATCCCTTTTCTCAAAACGGTTT
>Ga0315284_10004756_pt1 | contig 19295 bp, 27 predicted proteins | sample YL17G09_16_MG_FD_203696 | JGI IMG/M metagenome (GOLD analysis project Ga0315284, IMG submission 203696) | Sediment microbial communities from Yellowstone Lake, YNP, Wyoming, USA - YL17G09_16 | ecosystem: Environmental > Aquatic > Freshwater > Lake > Sediment | place: USA: Wyoming | collected... | reverse complement strand
GAAATATTTTAGCATTCCTGCCAATCAATCATTGAAAATAAATGTCAGGGCTGCTCTGTTTCCTGCGCTCACCGCGCCTGTCTTAATTCGTCGCCCGACAAGAAACGGGTTCGCCATTTCACGGCCAGCGTGAATCCAATCTGGTGATCGGTATCCAGTCCGATCCCGGTAAACCATTGCCATTGGGAAAAAACCGGCCTTGATGGCTTGGTCTACCCTGCGCTCCGCGGCTGGTATGGTATCGCCCTTGTACCCCATCAAAACATAACAGCGTAGGGCGTGAGAGGCGGTGGTAAACCCGGCATCTACCAGCATCCGCCCGGCCTGAATCAATGGCTCCAAGTCATCGGGGGTATCGTAGGCGAAAAACATTCGTTTTGTCCTGATTTTTTTAAGTTGCGCGCAGTGCCACGGCTTCAATATGGCAGCCTCTAGCCCGCCGGTGAACTCCGCCCGTTGCGGCTGCCGTTGCAGCATGGCAAACACGGCCCTAACGTGATCATCACTACAGGCCAGCAGATTCGAGTCGAGGACGTTGTACCCGTCTTTTATTTCAAGCTCCCTGATATCACCCTCACGCTTCCACACGTCACAAAACCAACAACGATTAGGGCAGCCGCGAGAGGTGATCGTGTACCCCGGCTTCAGGTATCGGCCAGGGACAAATTCTCCGCCAGGATCGTTGCAAGCCGGGCCGCTCATGAGGACTTTCACGCCGTGATTAGACCATGCCATGAAAATTCGTTCGGCCATTGGTAGGTCATACGTCCACGTCACGGAAATATGTACCTCGTCAATGTCGTCAAGCATCCCGATTAATGGCCCGATGTTATTTTCACCGACAATGGCTAGTGGATCATCAGGTGTGGCCCTCGTTCGCCGCGGGAAAATTCTTAAAATGTTCATTTCAAAACAGCCTCCCCTGCCCCTGCTTGTCCAGGGCAAATTGTTTTCGTGTGAATTTATTTTTGTGCATAAATCCACCAATGATATAATTCATCACCCGACGTGACCTTGTATCTCTCCGGCGCAGAATTATAAAGCATGTTGCATATTTTTTTAAATTTTAGAGCATGTGCTGGATATAATCTCTCATCACGAATCATGCCTTTTTTGCCGGATATGGGGCACATGATGCAACCGGTTCTTGACTGAGTTTTATAAATTTTTGGATAGGGCAAATTGTTTTCTGCAATGTATCGCCAAACATCTGATGCAGTCCAATCTACAATCGGGCTGATGAATATTGCCCGCGCTTTTTTGTGATGAAAGCCCACAAAGTCTAAATTTCTGCGTTTTACGGATTCTTCCCGTTTGACTCCTGTAATTATTCCACCATCTCCGTGAATTTCCTTCAACGCCTCACAGCAAAAACGCATGATCCTAGTTGGCATGATGTGTTTTTTTAGGCACATTTCTTGATACGTCATATCCGGCTTCAAAAAAGTAATTTCTGGATAATTATGTTTTGTAAATTTTATCAACTCCGGGATTTCCAAACCTGTCAAATAAAAATATGCTTTGAATCTCACACCTGAGCGGACTGCTAAATCATGAATTACGATAGAATCCTTACCACCTGAGAATGCCAAATGATAACCATCCGGCCAAGCCCATGCAGGCGGCTCCATGAATTTTAGAATGTTTATGGCAAATTGAATCTTGTCATAAAATGTAAATGACTGGCTATAATTTCCAGGACTTGCTTTAAATTTACTCAAACAGCCTCCCCTGCCCCTGCTTGTCCAGGACAAATTGTTTTCTGGTAAGCCCGGCGTCCCAGGCCGCGAGCCTTCGGTTTGAGATTGCGATGCTGGCCGGGTTTAATTCGATTCCGATGTAATGGCGACCTTCTTCTTTAGCAACCAGGGCGGTCGTTGAAATTCCTGAGAACGGGTCAAGGACAATGGCCGGTGTGGTTTCCTCAATGCCGCACTTGCAGGTGGGCCGCCAGCCGTGCGATACGCGCTTGCTTCCCAAAGCATCCCTAAAAATGTCAGTTAATGGTCTATGGTTTGAAATTCCCTTGCCGCCGCGACCTTCATTATTTTTACATTTTGCACTTGGATTATATGTATCGGGCCTGATAGTCTCCATAATATTTATCCACGGCTTCCCGCACTTGGGGCAGCATCCCTTTGCGCTGGTCCCCGCCCTTATCATGGGCCGTATCAGTTCCGGCGGATATGAAGCATAATGCTCCTCGCCCGCGGGTTCGGATACGACGCGCCAGACCGACCGCTTCGCACGGCCAAGAGGGTTAGGTAATGGGGATTCACGACTAATATTTTTGATTCCCCCATGCAACGCATGTTTACCGCTGCTTAAATTTCCGCCATTAGTTTCATCCCAAAGCCTTGTATGAGGCTCCCTCACGGCGTCCTGGTCGAAATAATATTTGCCCTGCTTTACAAACATGAAAACCGGCTCCCAATCCACGACAAAGCGGTCGCCCGCGCTCTGCGGCATACAGGCTGGTTTCCACCAGACCAACTCATTCCGGCATATCCAAGAGCGTTCCACCATGCCTATCGCAAACCGCTGCGGGATGAGGCAAAGGGATTTCGTAGGGTATTGCATCCGGGCCGCCTTGACCTTCGGCTGCCCCTCGCGGATCCCGCCCTCGGCATAATACCCGCCCGCGCCGCCGGAGCCTGAAAAAGTGTCCCCTAAATTTACGAAACAGCAGCCGGTCGGTTTCAGCACCCGCCGCACCTCGTCGAATATGGCCCACAACTTATCGAGGTACAGGTGGAAGTCAGGCTCTAATCCAAGCTGGCCTTCCACCAAATAGTCACGTTGCGCCCAGTAGGGAGGACTCGTCACCACGCAGTCCACCAGCGCATTCGGCAGGGTGCGGAGAACCGCTAAAGAATCCCCTTGGATTATTGTATCAAGCTTCATCAAACAGTTCCCCCTGCAATAGTTCTAAAATAAATTCCTGCTCCTTTTTAGGCACTGTTGAATTTGTCCAGTCCCGGTCAATCCATTCCTGAATTGTTTTATATTTACAACCAATTTGAGCTATCTCTCCATTTATAATGACGTCGTACTTAAAACCATTGATTCTTAATAATCTTTTAGAAGAGTGTACTCCCTGTAGGTCAGCTTCCTGTAGGTCAGCTCCCTGTAGGTTAGCTCCTGCTTTCCAAGCGGTCCAGATAAGTAAACCACGAATATTCATTTTTTCCTCTCATCTCCTATTAATTTCTCTTGTAACGGCCTTATATCAACAACTGCCCCATATTCAATGAACACATCGCGGAATGTATCAATGTTTTTATTCCAATAGATCATGGCGCATGACATCGGTGCGCCCTTACCTTTATCCTTACCCTCAACGAGAAAACGCAGTCTCGTATCGTACAGAAAGCAGATGGCGGTTGCACGTCCCCAAACATATTCTTTCCAATGACCGGTGTTGGTTGCGACAGGCACTAATGCAAGAACTTCTGACCCATAATTCTTGTGGGCATGGGCGCACTTATAGAGCCAATGTTTTATTGTAGTTCTATTCTCTTTATTAGAGCCGTAAGGTGGATTTACATAAATTCTAGGATAATTCCATGATTCCTTGAGTCCATCTTTTTCCGGCAGGCGGTATTCTGTTTCAGCATGAACGATAGACCATTCATTCGAGCACGGGTCTAGAAATATCTTACCATTAAAAACTTTTCTGACTGCATCAACGTATTTTGGAGGGGTACACCAGTTGACGTTCTGCGAATTGACTGTTCTTCCAGCCGTCATGAGTGCATCTCCTGCCAGTTCTTTGTTTTCAAAGTTTCAAGTTCATCCTTAAGAACAGCAAAACGATCCCTAGATACAGAGTGTTCTATGCACTTGCGGCATGGTAAAATTTTTATCCATAAAACCCCGTCAGCTACGTCAATCTCCGCCGTCAACTGCTCATGACAATTTCTGCATATAAATTCAGCTTTCACAACAACACGCCCCCTTCATTATTCACCTACCTTTTTCCCGGCATCAGCAATATGGGCCGGGCAGTCGGGGCCGGGCTTGCATTCTCCGCTGTCCTGGATTCCAAGACCTGCTCCGCAACGATACGAATAGCTCGGCCCTAAATAATGGCCCTTCAATAACGGGCAGTCGAGATCGCAGCCGCCTATAGCATTCATTACCGGCATGACCTCGATGGTCTTTCGTTCGTTCCGCACCTTTTTTTCAAGAAGATTTAGCTGGTCCTCATGCTTCATCTTTCACCCCCACTGCGGCCTGGCACGCCGCCTTGATCCTGTCCAGGTCTCTCTGCTCGGTCATGATGCAAACAAACCCGACCCCGTTGATTTTCATTTTGCAATAAACGGATTCCTTGCCAAACACCCGGATGAGATACTCTCCGTTCGGGCCGACCCCGGTGATGTCGCTGTCCCGCCGGATCATGGCCCCACCTTGGCGTTCAGTCCCCGCTCGACCATAATAACATCTTGCATAATTTCCTCCCTTCTTTCAGACGCGTCTTATAACTGGTCACGTGCCCAGCCCGATATCGCTAGGAGACTTTGGTCAGCGGCGGGCAAAATTGAACCTGTTGAAATCCTTTTCTCGCCCGCCACTGGCTACCAAACATCGTCAAATAACCACTATAGGCAAATTCTCCTCTCTTAAACTCCCGGCCCTGTTTCATCCGGGTTATTATTTCATTCCATCCGTATGAATATGCCCATCAAATTCACAGAATTGTGCATTAATTTCATGACAAGGAGAACATATTCTATTTCCTCTACTCATAAATGGTTTGTCACATCGTAAGCATATTCTTTTCTTAGGTTTTTCATAAGAAATACCTTGATTTTTATACTTAATTTTATTAACTTTTCCTTCTTTTCGTAATTTTGAAAAGTATAGAACTAAATCTTTTCTAACTCCATAATACATCACTTTATGAGTTGATTTTTCTAATTTTTCTGTTTTAATAGGGCCTTTGGGGTCTATTTTTGCTCGGTAACGTACTGTACTTGTTGTAACGCCACAAACTTTTGCTATTGCTTTAGTCCCCTTTATAACTGGTGGGTTCATGTATTTAATTCCATGTGTGCATTGGCATTTGTGATATTTGCTTTTTAATTGATTCTTTTTTAGTAAGTTTCACAAGTGCGGAAGCACAATCTGGACAAATTGGTAAAAAAATATCGAGTTCTATAGATTCCATATTCATTTTGTCCTTTTCTATATATGTTTTTTTACAAATTACACAATTTATTTTCATTTGTTCCATTTTTGTCCCCCCTTTATCTAAATAATACCACACCCACCCAAAATTTACAATAAAAAAATAAATTAAATTTCTGTATTGATTTGGTATATACCAAAATAAAAATTATTTTTACTTGACATTCCGCAAAAATATGTATAACCTTACAATTATGGACCCGAATGAACTTGGAAAAATGAGACGTGGAGTACCTTCCCCATCGAATGAAGAAGTTTTGGATTTGATTGCCCACAATTTTAAGAATGGTGTTCCACCGAAATTTGACCCTACTTGGATGTTGGACGTTATTATAATTGAAATGTCCGATGGAGCTAGTGAAACTGAAGTTGCGCTAAGGTTGGGAATTGGAGAAACTGTTTTTGCAAAATGGATTAGAGAAATTCCTATATTTAGAGATGTTGTTTCATTGGGTCGTACATTAAGTAAAGCATGGTGGCTTAGAATAGGCCGACAGAATCTTACCAATAACAAATTCAACACACAATTATGGGCTAAACTTTTAGCAGTTCATCATGGAATTTCTGCAAACATTATGGAATTGCATGTTAGCGGTGAATTTGCTGCATCCCCAGCATCTCAAACTGACTTTTCTCAGTTAGAAGATGACGAGTTGCAAACCATACTTGATTTAATAGCTAAAACAAAAGTATTAAGAGAGGAACGTAGTTGGGACAACAGATTGTTACCAGCAGACCGGAACCAAGCCAATTAGAGAATGACTATCTTATGCTAGTTGCTCCTCATGAGGTGCAATTACGCGCGGAGATGGCTCGTAGAAATCTATTTTGTTTTGTCAAAGAGTTTTGGCCCACCATAGTTTCCGATCCATTCCTTGATAATTGGCATATAAAATATATTTGTGATGAATTGCAAATTGTCTTGGAACGGGTGATTAAAAGACAACCTAAAGAATATGACCTTATAATTAATGTTCCACCTGGAACATCTAAATCTACTATTTTTACTAAAATGGCTCCGGTCTGGTTATGGACACGTGACCCGACTGCTTCTACTATTACTGGATCATACGCTCTTGACCTATCTTTGGAACTCGCAGATAAATCCAGGGACATTATTATGTCTCAAAAATTCCACTCTTACTATCCTTGGCTTAAAATCAGAGAAAAACATGATAATAAGTCTGAATATCAAATTGCTTTCCAAGAAATAGGTAAGCGCAGTGTTGGTAAAAGATATGAAAATGGTGGGACGCGATACACTACATCAGTTGGTGGAACTATTACTGGGCAGCATGGACATGCTATTTTTATTGATGATCCTATCAATCCAAAACAAGCTGAGGCAACTTCTGATATTAACCGGGATGCTGCAAACAGTTGGATGGATAGAACAGTATCCACCAGAACAAAAGATAAGGAAGTAACCCCGACTTGTATTATTATGCAAAGACTTCATCAGGATGACCCTACAGCACATAGATTAAATTTGCATGGTATTAAAACTAAACATATCTCACTCCCTGGGGAAATTGTAGGTGAAATAAATGAGGTTACCCCACCTGAACTGGCTTCTAATTATGTAGATGGCCTGCTTGACCCTGTTAGATTGAGTCGTAGAGTTTTAGACGACTTGAAGGTTCTTTTGGGGCCATACGGGTATGCAGGACAGGTATTGCAACGGCCCGTTCCCCCTGGTGGTGGTATGTTCAAGATTGCTAAGTTTATCATACTTGCGTCGCAGCCCCCTCAAGAAAAAGAGATACAGGATTTATGGTATTGGGACAAAGCCGGAACACAAGATGGTGGGGATTATACCGTTGGTGTTTTAATGGCTCAAATGAGAAAAACATATCCTGGGCCGAAATACATTATTAAAAAGGTTGTTCGGGGACAATGGGGACCCGCTCCACGTGAAAATATAATTAAACGTGAGGCACAAGTAACGGGTTTCAGAACATATATATATGTTGAACAAGAACCTGGATCGGCTGGTAAAGACTCCGTGGCGGCTACAGTTAAGAACTTGGCGGGTTATCGAGTCAAAGCCGATCCACCTACTGGTAAAAAAGAAATTAGAGCGGAACCGTTATGCGCCCAAGTTGAAATGGATAATGTTGGAATAGTCAACGGGCCTTGGGTAGAACCTTTTCTAAAAGAAGCTGAGTTTTTTCCATTCGGTGGAAAATATGACGACCAAATTGATGCCGCTTCCGGTGCTTTTAATGCTTTGGCAAGGGTAAAGAGAGTAGGTACATGGTAAATAACATAAAAGATGAAGTAATTCAAACTTTGAATAGGATTCAGAAGTTATCTTCTCTTGTTAGAACTGCTCAGGGTATGGGTTATTCTTATGATGGAAACCGTGATCTTTACACAGCCCTTGGTTATTCTCTCACCCCCACGTATGATGAATATAATGGATTGTATCGGCGTGAAGGTATTCCTAAACGGGTGAATGATGCTCCTTGTAATGCTGTTTGGAGAACACCACCTCGAATCTATGATATTGGTGATACCACACTAAGTCCTTTTGAAAAAGCATGGAATGATTTAGTAGACAAACTTCAGATATGGAGTAAAATCAACCGTGCTGATAAATTGCTTGGTCTTGGTGATTACTCTGTTCTTCTTTTGGGTTTTGATGATGTTACTTCAGAAATGGATATGAAACAACCTGTTTCTGATTCAGCTAAATTAGTTTACTTACAATGTTATAGTGCTGCTTTTGCTATAATTGAAACAAGTGTAATTAATCCACAAGAACCCAGGTATGGATTACCAGAAACATATAAGGTTAAAATCAGTGAGAGTAAATCAGTATCTGCTTTGACTGTACCGACTCCGTCAATATCCGAAATTAGTGTGCATTGGACTCGGATTATCCATTTAGTGGAAAACAATCTTGTTAATGAGGTTTCAGGTGATCCCCGACTGATGAATCCATTTAATCGGCTTATGGACATTCAGAAACTTATTGGTGGTGATGCTGAGATGTTCTGGAGAGGGGCAAGACCTGGTTATGCCGCTGTGATGGACCCTGAATTTCGTTTGGACAAGGACGATCCTGAATTGATAGATATGAAAACTCAAATGCAGGAATATGAAAACAATCTTCGCCGTGTCCTTTACTTGCAAGGTGTTGATATTAAATCTTTGGAAACTCAGGTCGTTGATCCTACAAACCATTTGGATATGCAACTTCAAGACATTGCGGCTGGTACTGGCATTCCTAAAAGGATGTTGACCGGCTCGGAACGTGGTGATTTGGCAAGTTCACAGGATAGAGAGAATTGGATTGCCGTTGTAGAGGACAGACGTACTTGGTTTGCCACACCTATCATAATCAAACCATTACTTGATCGTCTTATTCTTTTTAATGCTCTACCAGAACCGCAAGAAGGTGGGTATGTTGTGGAATGGCCCGATTTACGGGCTAAGAGTGATAAAGAGAAAGCTGATATTGGTTTGGTACGTTCGACTGCTATCAAAAATTATCTTGCATCCTCGGAAGCTCCTAAACTTGTTCCACCCGAAGTGTTCATTCGCATTTGCTTAGGATTGACCGAGGAACAAATAAAAGAGGTTCAGGCATGGCTTGATGAGTTGAAAGCGGCTGGTATTGAAATTGTAATAAAGACTCCGACCACTCCAAATCCCGCTGAACCAGACCCAATGCAAGGAGGAGTTCAATAATGGCATCCCCTGTAGTTCTTAATGGAACTATCAAAGTTTATAAGACGGCAATTACAGACAAAAATCCGGTGGAGTTCTTTCCATTTGAGAATTTGTCTATAGTTGGTGATATGTACTCTCTTGTTCATATTATTATTCCTGCATCTGACGGAGTAACAGTTGATTTAACAGATGTTTGTTTGGGTGAAAATCATCAATTTTATGGTGTTGTTTTTGCCATGAAAAGCACAACAAAAGTAAGTATTGCTGGAATGGGACACAGTGATACTCAATTTAGGGAATTATTTATTCAATCCAGTTTTACAGATGATGGAATTGGTGCTTATGATTTTTCACTGGCTATTACAAATATGAATTCAGTCAATGAAGCTGTTGTTGATATATTGATTGTATCAAAGGAAAATGTATAATGTCTCTTACAGTGTCAAGCGGCGTAATAGAAATTTTCCGTGGGGATGTTTCAGCATCGAAAGAGTATTTTGATTTTCTATTTTCTTTTAATGCTTACAATTACTTAATTGCTCACGTGCAAATTCCACCTAATTCCGCACCGCAAGAAGTGGATTTGTCATATATGACTAATAATGGTGAAGTCCCCGCATTAGTAGCAATTAAAAGTAATGTGGAACTAACTGTTCAGGTGTTTGATCTCTCAGTGGAGGAGTTAATTATAAAAGACTTGCTTTGTATAGCTAATTCAGATGGAATGGACCCAGTAACGCCAATGAGGTTTTACTTCACGAATGACCAGTCTGTAATAGCCATTGTGGACATTCTTATCGCTGTTTTGGCCCCGGCAAGTTCAGCAAGTCCGGGTTTTTATTCATAAGAGGTGAATGATGCAAGAATATCAACAAATATTGAATCGAGTGAGTGGGTATACAGTCCATAAAAAGAAAATGGGCGGACGGGAGCAAATAGTTGTTCCCGTTACGATGCTTGTCGAGGGTGTGCATTGTGGCAGTGGTGGTTGTTTGTATTATAGCAAAGAATTGCTGAAGCAAACTGCATTACAATGGAATGACATTCCTGTAACAATAACTCACCCGGATGAACCGTGTAACAGTCCTAAAATAGTTGATGAGTATGTTGTGGGTCGTGTCTACAATGCTAATGTTAAAGGGGACAAACTCAAAGCTGAAATCTATTTTGATATGCAGCTTCTACTAGAGAAAGACCCACTCTTGTTTGAGCGTGTGAAAGCATCAGACAATATCGAAGTTTCTACTGGATTGCACCCTTTAGAAACAGTTGAGGGTGGTATTTGGAAAAATGAGCAGTATGATGCAGCTATTTTGGATATGCGTCCCGATCATTTAGCTATTTTACCCAATGAGTGTGGAGCTTGCTCCATTCAAGACGGTTGTGGAATTAGGAATAAGGAGGGTATTATATTGAATGACAATAAAAAAATCATTCCTCTCTCTTTTGCGGATGATTCTTTGCTGAATAAAAAGAAGAAGAGTCTATCCGATACTTGTGATAAGGTGCAAAAGAAAATCTGGACAATGGACAACGAAATGTCTTGGCATAATGTGGTAGATATTTACCCTAATTATGTCGTGTTTGAGAGACGGCCCGCACCGCAGGCCATTGGTGGGACTTCCCATCTGTTTAAGGCGGATTATACAATAGATGATTCAGGTACAGTACTTCTGTCAGAACCGATGGAAGTAAAACAAGAGGTGAAATACACACCTCTAAAAAACGAAAAGGAAGGAGAAGTCATCGTGATTGAAGAGATTAAAAACGATTGTGGTTGTAAGAAAACACCGGAAGTAGTTGATACAAAACCGGCTGAAGTTACACCACCGCAGGCTCCTCCGGTTGAAAATAAATCGGAACCTGTGACTATGGATTCCTTCTTGAAGAATGCCCCCCTGGAAATCAGGAATGTTCTTCAGGATGGAGTGAGAATGTATGAGGGTAAAAAGACAACCCTTATCAAAAACATCTTGTCGGCTGACGGCAATCAATTTACTGAGGTTGATCTTAGTGGTGCTGACCTTAGCACTCTGGAAAAAATCAATGGTTTGATTCCGAAGCCTCAAGCAAACTTTATCGGCAATGCCGGTGTGGTAGACAATACTGTAAGTGCCGAGCCGCCTCTGGCCATTCCGTCTATGGCTGATATGTTTCCGAGAAAGGGGGCCAACTAATGGTAACACCGAAAGCAAACTTTGATCCGAACAAACTGAAGTCTATCATCGTGAAGGACTTTACAAATATCCAGGAAGAGGCAATCGCCAATGCTGAAATTGCCCCTGGTATGCTTGTGGAATTGATGTCCACCAACAAATTGCGGAAACATGCTACTGCGGCTGGAAATGCTGCTGCTATGTTTGCCATTGAGAATGAGCTTGAAGGTCAGGGTGTTGACACCGTTTATGCGGCTGCTGACATCGTACAGTACCGTATTTTCCGTCCTGGTGATATGGTAAATGCCATTCTTGCCAATGAAGAGAACGTGGCTATTGGTGACTTTTTGGAGTCCAATGGCTATGGTTTCTTGCGTAAATATGTAGCGGCTAAAACATCGTTCGATGTTGACCAGACCGCCGTTGAAATTGATGCTGACAAACCGAAAAGCATTATTGCTATCGCTATGGAAGCATTGGATTTGTCCGGTTCGAGTGCTGAAGAGTCTTTTATTATTGACGGCACTTTGATTTCCGGCCTTAACAGACGCATTACAGTGCGGATAGTCTAAGGAAGGGGAACTATTATGGAACAACACATGGATGCAATCGTTAATGGCGTTCCCCAAGGACAGGTAGGCTCTTTTCTAATGAATAGAGGTACGACACCTGACGGGAACTTTGATGTGGGCCTGCTTCGCCCATATATCACAAAAAATAAACAGGGACAGTGGATTTATGCCGTCAACTCCGGTGGACAGGAAAGAATTGTCAACAGTGCCGTTCTTCGTAAAGAAGAGTGGGTTGAATATGATAAAGCCCTGCTCTTTGCGGCTCGCCAGCGTTTGATTGGTGTGGCAGATTTGATGTCCCGTGGTTTGACGTACACTATGGCCGGTGGATGGGGTAAAACCGTACTTGAATATGAAGAGATGAGTGGAATGAACGCTGCTGAAATCAATATGGACGGTGTGACTCGTGGTAGGAATGATCGTGTGACTTTCAACATCAAATACTTGCCCCTGCCTATCGTTCATAAGGCATTTCAGATCAACGCCCGCGTTCTTGCGGCTTCCCGCAATGGCTCTAGTGCTTTGGATACTACTCAGGTTACTGAGAGTGCTTACAAGGTTGCGGAATACCTTGAGGCTATGTTGTTCACCGGCGTTTCGTCCTATGCGTTTGGTGGTGGAACAATTTATGGCTATCTCGATTACCCGCAGCGCATTACCGGCTCTTTGGGTGTTCACTGGAATGACTTGACTGATGAATCCACTGTTTCTGCCGGTCAGCACATCATTGCTAAGATTCTGGACATGAAACAGAAGAGTATTGATGCGAACCATTACGGCCCGTGGGTGCTTTACATCCCGGCGGCTTATGAACATGTTTTGGAAACAGATTATCTGCCAAATTATCCGGGGACTATCCGTGAGCGGATTCTCAAAATCTCTGGTATTCAGGATGTCAAAGTGCCTGACAAATTGACAGCGGACAATGTTCTGCTTGTCCAGATGACTCCTGACGTTGTTCAGTGGGTTACTGGTATGCCGTTGTCTAACGTGGAATGGTCTACTGAGGGAACTATGGTACATAATTTCAAGGTTATGACTATACAAGTGCCTCGCATTCGCAGTGACGCTGATGGCAATACTGGAGTAGTTCACTACTCTTAATCAACTTGGATAGGGGCAGGTGGGTTTTCCATCTGCCCCGACTCCTAAATCAAGGGGGTAAAGGTAAAAATGGATATTGATGAAAAAGAGCCGGTGGTGCTTAAAAAGATTGGACGGCCCAAATTGGAGCCTGTTGAAAAAAAGCCAGCGGTTAATAAAGGTGGACGGCCTAAAATGGTAAGGGAAGTCTCTGTAATTTCTCAGGATGACTTGAAGGAAATTGAGGCTATTGACACGGAGATAGAAATTCCAAAAGTGGAACATAAAGTGAATGAAATTCCTGTTGAAATTAAATCTGCGGCCCCACCTGTAGTTGTGGAAAAGCCCAAGGTTGTAATTAAAGAGGAACCCAAGGTCATTGACAAGCCTGTGGAAAAGCCCAAGGTGTTTATTGATAAGCGTCCTAAATGGCGTAAAATTCCGAATACGGGAATACACTATATGCCGGATGGAACTAAAGTTGAATCGGGACAAGTAATTAAAGCATGGCCCGATGAAATCACAGCACCGGATAAATTTATTGCATTGGACTCTGTAAGGAATTTCAAACCCAATCCAGCTACGGCATTTACAGTCGTTCCAATGGATGACGGGTTTAATGTAAAAGATGGGCAGGGCAGGTTTGTTTCAGATCGTCCACTAACTGAAAAGGAAGCGCAGTCGTTTTTAGATGACACCGGAAGCCAAGAAGAGGTTGATTGAATTGGAATGGAAAGTTCCCCAGGTATGGCCTAAATCCAATATTATAATTATTGGTGGTGGCCCTTCATTTAAACAGGTTGACCAGTCCATCCTGCGGGAACTTTCCATTTCCAATAAAATCAAAGTCATTGGTGTAAATAAGGCTTATACTGAAATTCCTGATTCCAATGAATGGATGCACGTTCTTTGGTTTGGGGATGATAAGTTCTACAAGTCGTATGCTCGACTTCCTGAGAAAAATCTCTACACCTTTCCAGGACTCAAACTGTGTTGCTGCCCGTCTGCATCGCGGGATAAGTATATGAAATACTTGGAGCGGGATCGTAGAAAAGGGCCTGGTATCAGTACAAATCCAAAAGCAATTTGTTGGAATAAAAACAGTGGCGGTTCAGCTATCAACCTTGCTTATCATTTAGGTGGCTCTGAATCAACTGTGTACCTGTTTGGGTTTGATATGTCTAAGGGGCCTAACGGTGAGGGGAATTGGCATAAGGGGTATGCTGAATTATGGAATGGTAAAACAGTGGCTATGATTGCCCCGTTCAAGCGGTGGTTAGCTACTTTTGCCTTGATTGCCAGGGATGCTAAGAAACTTGGCTTGAACATTGTTAATGTGAACCTGGATAGTAAAATAGAAGAATTTCCTAAAATTTCTTTTGAGGAGTTTGTCAGTCGAGTCAATCCTCCCTTGATGAATGCTGCTGCCCCTGTTGTGATAAACTCCTCACATGAGATTTTAATGAAAGAGGGGGAATGATGGAAAAGACCTTTTATGATGCGGATAAGGGGGACAGGTTTCATCTTTACAATAAAGATGGTGAAATTATTCGTGGGGTTTGTTCTGTTGATCTTACTACGGGCATATATGTTCAATATTATATAAATAATCCTTGCTTTTTAAGTAAAAAGAAGGTTAAGATATTTCCAAAATTAAAGCAAGAGAATGGTTTAAAAATTGTTACTGATGTACGAGAGCATAGAGTTCAATTTTTAAGAGGTTTAATTGATAAGTACGGATGGAAACATGGTGCTGAGATAGGTGTATCCGCTGGGAGAACAACTAGACACTTATTAAATCATTGTCCCAATTTAAATATGATTGCTGTAGATTTTTGGCCGTCTGTTAATGAAGATGGTTTTAGTGGGTTTGATAAAAAAAGAGTTGAGTTCTTCAGAAATTTACGACCCTATTTAGGAAATAGATTACGGATGATTGAAAAACCATCTGTGGAAGCTGTTAAATTAGTAGAAGATGATAGTCTTGACTTTGTTTTTATTGACGCATCCCATGATGAGAAAAATTGCACTGCTGATATTCAGGCATGGAGTCCAAAAGTTAAATCAGATGGAATGTTATTAGGGCATGATTTTAATTGGGATACAGTCAAATTAGCAGTTGAAAAAACAATAAATAAATATGATGTTTGGTGGCCGGACAATGTTTGGTGGGCTTGGAAAAAGGATGTGATATGAAGATTCTTGTAGTAGCTCATCCTGATGATGAAATTCTATTTTTCAATCCAATGGAATTTGATAGAATTATTATTGTATTTTTACATCGGCCTTTTAATGATATTGGTAATAAACGTGAAAAAGCAATGCAAGAACATCCTTTGAAAGACAAAATTACTTGTTTGGGAATTGTAGAAAGTGGGTATCGTCAAGATAAAGACCGTAAAATGATTTATAAGAAAACATGCAAAAATGTAATTGAAAAACTCAAACTCATAAAAGCAGATGGAGTGACAACACATAATGCACAAGGTGAGTATGGACATCAGGATCATAAATTGATTTTTGAGGCATGTATGCAATCTTTTGATTGCTTGGTAAATGGAATGTCTCCTAATGTATATAGACAAATTCAGAAAGTCTACAAAGATAATGAGTGCTGGACGTGGGATTTATGAAAACAATATGGGATGCAAATAAGGGTGACAGGTTTTGTGTTTACACAAAAGACGGTGAACTTTTACGTGGTGTCCAAACCGTCAATTTGGAAACGGGTGTTTATGAACAATACTACATCTATCCTACCAGTATGGAATCCTCTCAAAAAAAGAATGTGGAAACGGCTCGAAGGACTTGTATTGCTCAGGGACTTAAAGTTATTCCATTGGACTTTCCGAATCGTGGTGCTTTTATTGCACACTTGATTCAAAAATACAACTGGACAAGTGGTGCAGAGATAGGTGTTGCTCAAGGAATTACTACTTTTCATTTACTTAAATCCTGTCCAAAATTAAATATGATTGCCGTGGATTATTGGCCCACACCTTATACCAATCGTGGTACTCTTTTTCGTAGAAGAATGGTTGCATTTAAAGAAAGAATCCGACTGATTCAGGCAAATTCAATCGAGGGCGCAAAGCAAGTAAAAGATGAAAGTCGGGACTTTGTTTTTACGGATTCATCTTTTACAGAGGAATCCAGCAGAGAAGATATTCAAGCATGGCTCCCCAAATTGAAACCTGACGGGATGTTAATTGGGCATGAATTTGATTACACTGGTGTAAGAATAGCAGTTCTCAGTGAATTAAAGAATGTAGAAGTGTGGCCTGTTGATAATGTCTGGTTTACTTGGAAAAAAGATAATGTCTAAGAAACTTACAGTTGCTTGTGTTCTTTGGTCTCCTCTTTATTGGAAACCCCAATTTTTTTGTGAAAAAAGGATAATTAATTATTATTATAGTCTGTTTAAAAAAAGACAGTTTTCTCCATATTGGGTTGCTAAACTGAAAGACATGGTTTCTAAAAATACAACTCATGATTTTGATTTTGTATGTTTGTCTAATTTTCCAAAAAGTAAATTTAGAGATGATATTATTGTTAATCCATTAAAACAGAACTGGCCAGGATGGTGGTCTAAAGTTGAATTGTTTAATAAAAAACTTCCATTCAATGAAAGGATTCTCTATTTAGATTTGGACCATATTATCATAGACAATATTGATCCAATAATTGAATTTCCTGCTGATATTGCTCTCTTTAATTATAATGAAGCTTTTAAAATGCCTATAAAAATAGGAATTAAAAAGGAACAATCCCCAGCGGAATTACGAATATTACATTGCCCCCCAAATGGCATAAATGGTATGAAACCTGAAATAAAAGCTTATTTCACACAAAAAAAGGCGACACATATAAAACAATGTATCAGTGTTCCTGGATATAATTCGACTTGTATCATAATGAATAAAAACAGTCATCCAGAAATTTATGATACATTTGACCCAACTAAAGATATAAATATTTATTGTGGGGATCAAGATTGGATTACCAAATGTCTTGGGAATAATATGCCTACATTTCCTAAAGAGTGGGGTAGGTGTTTGTGTAACAATGATAAAACAGGGGAACTTAGTTCTGAGCAGAAAGAAGCAAAATTAATATGGTGTTTCCCCATTAAAAATCATTTATTGGCTCAAAGGGGATATCAATGGGCTTTTGATGTTTGGAATGGTAAATCAATTCCTCATGTAACTAAAATAAATACATACCCCGATCCAACGGGGGTACCGTATGTCTGATTTTACTTTGGTATGCCTTTGCTGGTTATGTGATTGGGAAAGTCCATCGGATGTTCCTTACCATCTTGACTCAAAAGTTTATAGTTTTTATAAAAGAATAAGTAATTTCACAGGAAAAAATGGTAAGGAATCTAGTCGGCACTATGATCCATCTTGGGTAGTTAAATTGGTAGATATGGTTAGGAAGAACACCACACTTTCTTTTGATACTGTTTGCATAACGAATCAGCCACAAAGTGCATTTCCAGATCATATTACAGCATACCATCCTAAAGTAATGTACCCTGCTTGGTGGATGCTTATTGATGCTTTCAAAAAGGATTTTCCAAGTCAAGAAAGAATGCTTTACTTAGATTTGGATTGTGTCATTTGTAACAGTCTTGATCCAATAATTGAATTTCCGACGGACTTTGCAATTCTTAGACGCTGGCCTAAAAAGAGTCAAAGGGAAATACAATCCATTCAAAATAAATTGATGAAAAGAATTGGACTCCACATTTTTACAGGTGATAATTATAATACATCCGTCATGGTAATGAATCGGGATTGTCGTCCTCAAGTATACGACAAATTTGATCCAAAGACAATAAATTATTATCATGGGGAACAAGATTGGATTAGTGAATGTCTACCAGGTGAAAAGGTATTCCCCTCAACATGGTTTCGGAAAATAACAATCACAGATGGCATACATGGCCTTAAAATTGCTGATCCTGTCAAGGTATTATGGAGCCACCCTGTTAAAAATCAAGACTTTGAAAAAGAAGGGTATGTTTGGGCTGATAAGGTTTGGAAGGGATTAGATGTCTGAAATAATAAACATAATCTGTGTTCTTTGGAAGGGTGATTTCCTAAAGAGAACATATACAATAGATGATGTAATTCGTCTACATCAGATGGTTCAAAAACATTTAACTTACAGACCAATTAAATTTTATTGTTTGACCAATGTACCATTATCAGAATTTAACAATTATACTGAAATAATTCCAATAGCATTAAAGTACAATTTATCAGGGTGGTGGTCTAAACTTGAACTGTTTAGATTGGATTTACCATTTGAAGGAAAATGTATTTATTTTGATTTGGATACAATCATAACTGGAAGTATTGATGATTTTGTTAATTACTCAAACAATATTTCATTTTGTACTGTTCTTCCATTAAAAGGAAAAATGAAAATATATGATGACATACAGATTCCAGGGGAAACTCATATAATATTAGATGATGGGCTAATGAATGTTATTCGTTTCAGAAGTGCGGTAATATCTTGGATTGCTGGAACGTACATTTTAGACATTCCAGATTTAATTAAAAAGGACATAACAAAAATATATCGTGGGGATCAAGACTTTTTTGCAGATGATTGTACTCTCCCAGTTGATATTTTTCCGAAGGAATGGTTTATTAAAATACGGGATTGTTACTTAAATGGGCCAGAACCTGAGATAAAAATAGTATGGGGGAATCCTAAAAAAATGTATAGAGAAGCATTGAGAAGAAATTTTCCTTGGGTGAGGAAAGCATTAGGTAATGTCTAATTTAAACATAATCTGTGTTCTATGGCAGGGTAAGTTCCGTGGACGGGATTACACTGTTCAGGACGTATCCCGGCTTTATCGAATGGCTTGTAAATGGACAAAACAACCTTTTGATTTTACTTGTCTCACCAATGTCTCATATCTTGAATTTGAGCCATTGATGGAGAGTGCAAGGCAAGTAGAGAAACCAGCGGATCATATCATTTTATCAAAATTGAATTTTAACCTGCCCGGATGGTGGTCTAAACTTGAACTGTTCAGAAAGAATCTGTTAAATGGTAGGTCACTTTACTTAGACTTGGATTCAATCGTTTGTGGTAATTTAGATGAGGTTTTTGACTATCCAGGTTCTTTAGTTTTTGCATCACCTATTCCATTGAATGGCAATAAAGGGAGTTTATCAATCCATACAGGAAATTCACAACATCTTACCAGAGACGGTTTAGTAGTTACCCGTTTTCAGAGTTCAATCATCGTGTGGGATGCAAATTCCTTCATTTTAGACTATGATACTATTGAGAACGGAATCAAACCATATCGAGGCGATCAGGACTTTTTAGGTGAGTATGTAAAAGATGCAGAAATATTGCCCCAATTATGGATGGATAAATTGAAACACTGTATGAAAACAGGGCCAGGGCCTGAGACAAAAGTAATTCTAGGCCACCCCAAAGACTTGTATCGAGCGACTTTAGCAAACCCACCTGAATGGATGAAAGGATTGATATGAAGGTAGTCTGCTTTTATTGGCAAGGAGATCGTTGGACGAATGATGGTTTAGAGGTAACTTACATCAACCATCTTTTCAGGGGTGTT
>Ga0315284_10004755_pt1 | contig 19296 bp, 13 predicted proteins | sample YL17G09_16_MG_FD_203696 | JGI IMG/M metagenome (GOLD analysis project Ga0315284, IMG submission 203696) | Sediment microbial communities from Yellowstone Lake, YNP, Wyoming, USA - YL17G09_16 | ecosystem: Environmental > Aquatic > Freshwater > Lake > Sediment | place: USA: Wyoming | collected... | reverse complement strand
AGACAGGGGCGACAAAAGTCAAATATTAGTATAACTTCTTATAAATAAACGCGATGAATGAATATTTTGCTTGACATGGCGGTTTGGATTGAATATATTTAAGGTATTGATAAGAAAGGAGTTAAAGCCGCCATGCGACATATCGTAAATCCTCGACAAACGAGTTTGTTTGACCCCTATAAACGGGTATTTTCGACATTGGCATACAGACACATAATCAAAGGCTGGCAGGGAGTATTCCGGAATGTTATTCTCGAGATAATGCCTGTGGACACGATTGCTGGCGAATTCAGCGAACGTGAAGGACGGCCGACCAAGGAATTGTATTCGATGGCCGGGTTGGTATTCATCATGCAGTTTAATGATTGGACGATTGACCAGGCGGCGGAAGAATATATGATTAATCTGGGTGTCCAGTATGCGCTCAATCTGGAGCCGGGCGGGCAAAGTCTTTCTTCGAGAACGTTGGATCGTTATCTGGCGATTTTTCGTGATTGTGACATTGCAGGGAAGGTGTTTCAAGATGTGACTCAAGCGCTGGTTGAGGCGCTGGAAAAAGACGTGAGCCAGCAACGATTGGATTCCACGCATGTGTTCAGCAACATGGCACGGTTCGGGCGGACACAGTTGATGGGAGTGGTGGTCAAGCGTTTTCTGACTCAGGTGCATCGACATGATGTGCCTGCTTATGAGGCTTTGCCTGAAGAACTGCGCGAGCGGTATACACCAGCGGCCGACAGATTGTTCGGCGACACGGGGAACGACATCAAATCGCAGAGGCTGATTCGTCAACAGGTTGCTGAGGATATGCTGATGTTGATTCAACGGTTTGAGAATACGTATCACGCTGATAGGATGTCGTTTAAGCAACTGGTTCGGGTGTTCAACGAACAATGCATTGTAGAAGAGAAACGGGTGAAGATCAAAGAAAAAGCGGGAAGCCGAGTGCTTCAGAACCCCTCCGACCCCGATGCCACCTATGACGGACTGAAAGGGCCTGGATACCAGGTGCAGATTGCCGAAACCTGTACGGATGGTGATGTGCAACTGATCACCGCGGTTATCCCGCAAACGGCGGCCGAGCCTGATTGTGAGGCAGTTCTTCCTGTATGCCGCGACCTTCAGGAAACCGGCCTGGTTCCTGAAATAATGCTGTGCGATGCCGCCTATGGCAGCGATTCCAATGTCCAGAATTGCAAAGCAAAAGAAGTGGAATTGATCAGTCCGGTCAACCGGTCCCGACGCAATGACGGGAAAATGCATGTAGACGATTTTGACATCGACCCTGTCACCGAATGCGTTCGCCAATGTCCGGCAGGCCATGCGCCTCTGGAATCCACTCATGACCTGTCCAAGGGGAAAACCCGCTCCATCTTTGACGGTGTGTTGTGTAAGGTCTGTCCAAACTTTGAAAAATGCCCCACTACCGGAAAGGGTAACCGCCGTACGTTCCATCACACTCCTGCTCAACGGCGTAACGCCGAGCGTCTCCGAAAGGAACAGACCCCGGCTTTCCGTTCCGTATATTACAAACGGGCCGGTATCGAAGGAACCTTTTCGCGTATCAAATCCTGTCTCGGCCTGCATCGGTTGCGAGTCCGAGGGTCTAAATCCGTATTCATGGCATTGTGGCTCAAACTTGCCGGGTGGAATATTCTCCAGACCGCAAAATCCAATACTCTGAGGAGAAAAATATCCACTGCTATATGGGCATTTTGCTCCAATCCGATCCCAAAATGGCTTTCGATATCTTTTTTCAGATTTTATTATCATATTTTTAACAGTCTTGGTATTTGTTCGACACCAGCAGGCCTTTTGATCCATGCATGTTGAAAAAATATTTCTACTTTTGTCGCCCCTGTCTTAATAGGGGGGACACGGCGAAGCCGAGGGGGGTCAAATAAACTATCGATCCATTCCTCGGTTCATAAATAATTCGGATTAGAATAATATTGCTTGTATTATGCATCAGAATGTGATACAATGAGTTTAAATAAAATTGACAGGAATGTGTTTTGACTTTTTACCTGTCTTTTTCAGTTACTATATCCATAGTATCAATAATTTATAAAAAGGAAGGCAGTCATGAAATTTTCGAGAAGAACCATGCTGAAAACATCCCTTGCGGCGGGGACTGTTGCCGCTTTTCATGAAAACCCCATCCTCGCCGCTCAGAAGGAAGCAGGGGAAGTGCGTATCGTCCATCTCGGCGGAGATTACTGGCACAACGGCATGATGCAGGAAAGAAACATCAGGGGTATCTTCGGCAATACACCCGCGAACTGGCGCCTGTTTTTCGCACAGACCGCCCGCGCGGTCACTCCGGAAGTCCTCGCCCAGACCGATCTCTTCATGGTCTCAAGATATGCAGGGCCGGACACACAGGGATTTTCGACCGATGAAATGGTCGAGCACAGGCCGGAGCCCACACCTTTCATGACTGATGAGCTCGAGGATGCGCTCGTCGCGAATGTCAACCGCGGCATGGGACTGATGTCCCTTCACTGCAGCGTATGGAACGGCGAAAAGAAAAAATTCATGGAGCTGATCGGCGTCGAAAAACCATACATGCACACCAAGGTCCAGCCCACACTGCTCCACGACCTCAATCCGGACCATCCGATAACGAAAGACGTTTCAGAGAGCATGTTCGGGGACGACGAGATTTTCAGCGCGGACCTCATACCCGGGAAATCCGAGGTTCTGTTCAGGCTCAGGGGCGAGGAGCAGCCGCAGGACAAGGCGGGAGGCTGGGCCCGTGAGGAAGGCGCAGGCAGGGTGGTCACTCTCCTGCCGGGTCATCAGGCGGATCCTTATCACGATTCATCGTACAAGGAAATCCTGTGGCGTTCGATTCACTGGGCGATGAAAAAGGATATACCGCCGTCCGATTTCGCACGGGAAAGAAATTATAAGACGTTCAAGAAATAGCAGCAGATTGACCGGTGCCGTATGGAGAGCTTTCCCTGCGGCACCATTTTATTTATTAGAGGTTGTTAATAAATCCGTAACCACATTTTTTCCGATTAACCTCTTTGTATAATGCTATAATATTTCAAGGTGTGGTTTTTCAAGTTTAAAAAATTATTTTTCTTGCTTAAGAGGTTCAGAAAAGATTTATTGCAATATGAAAATAGTATCATAGTGTGAACGACGTTGATTTACACCTACGTGCTAAAACGCGGCGGGTTAGAGTTTTCAATTCGGTTGAATTATTATGATCTTTCCCAAACATTTTATTCGGAAATTAAAAAAGCGATTTTGTGTATTAATCGGACTAATATAAATGCTGTTAGAACAAATTCTCATGTGAATGTAAGCGGAGGTACATGATGAATCCATCTGACAATGATATTGCGGATTTTATTTACAAAGCGCTTTCCGCTGAGAACCCAACTCTCTTCGCAGGTGCTGGGGTTGGTTGCAGAGCTGGATTCCCTGACTGGCCATCCTATATTGAATACCTCGCCCAAATGTGTGATACGCAAGGTGACCAGGCTTCCGCCGCTCTCATTAGGGAGCGAGCGGCTCGGTCAAACCTCCTAAGCGCCGCAACAGTATATAAGACGTCTGATGTCATTCCAGTAGGAGAGCGATGGAAGGGTTTGGCCAATCCTTTTGAAAGGACGCCCTCCGAAAAAGAAATCGACCGCCTCGTACCTCTTGCTTCCCTACCGTTCCGCGCAATTGTAACAACAAACTACGAATCTTCTCTTCATCATGCTCGTGCAAAAGCCGTTGGGAGATCGTGCTTTCATGTCGAGAGAGGCGATGGCTCCCTCAGGTCAGCTTCCAGCCGCCGCGATTTTTTCATCGCAAGGATTCATGGACGGGCTGAAATGCCAGAAATGATGGTCGTTGACGAAAGTGACTACCGACAGATCGAGAATGACGGCTATTACCTCGATTTCCTTCTCGACGTACTCAAAGCGAGATCGTGCCTCTTTCTCGGGTTCTCGTTTATAGATCCTGCTATCGAACACATCCTCTCAATCTACGAGAAGAAATGCGGACCCACCTACTCACGTCTTCACCACGCGTTGATATCAATAGAAGACGATAAACTTGCAACACGACTACGGCAATTTAATATTTTGGTGATGCAGTACGACCCTGCTACACGCCATAAAGACCTCTGGCGAGGCATTCGTATCATTTGGGAGCGATTCAACAGTCAAAGTGACAGAGCCGGTGCCAGTAAACAAGCAATACCAAGAAGCAGTTCTTCCACACAACGCCTGATGGCGTTTGCGTATTCTCAGATTCGCACCCGCCAAAGAAAAGAACATAGCCCCCTTGCGGAACTTGTGATAGATGGGATTGTCCTCTCTTTTATGCCCCAAATAGACGAAGAGGCAATTTCTAAAGAGAAGCTATCCATAAGTATAGCAGCAATTCTTAGTCTTGAAAAAGAAGAAACTGGCCATGCAATAGAATCGTCACTTGTCCGTCTTTTCACCAAGGGGCATATCCAGCGTACAATTAGTGGTTTCGTTCTGACTCGGAGTCCAAAATATGAGATTAATGAACACCTGTGTGATCTTGCAAAAAATGTACTCAACAGAGTACGGGTACGTGAAGGTCTTCAAATTGGACCCGAAGGAAATAAGATCACAACTGCTATAATCGAACGACTTCTCCTCACAAGAGCATGGGACATCAGTGCGCACTTCGCCGGTGCCGACTGTGGCTTGGCCTCGGATCTTAATAGTATGATTCGCAATATTACAGATGAAGAGGCGGGTTCACTCGAAATCGCTCAACGAGTCGCCTTATATCGTGCGGTATTGGACCTTATGTCCTCACCAGAGAAACGAGAAACAGACCTCTTGGGCAAGCTGAGTAAAGCGGCCTTCGGACTTCAGCTTGTGCTCTCGACTCCCCGTCAAGTTCTGTTCCAACGCTACTCACTACCTGAAAGAATATATCTCGACGCTAACGTTCTCATGCCAGCAATCACAAGTGGCCATCCCTTAAGTCCTGTATATGTTGACTGTTTAAAGCGGCTCAGCGAAGCAAGCATACGTATTGGTGGAAGTCTCGAAGTGATTGTGGGTCATCAGTTCCTAAATGAGATTGTCAGTCATCGGGTACTGGCCACCGAACTTGTTAGGGAACTGTCACTTGAGGACCCTGAGCGCCTTACGGATCATATTCTTCTCTATGGGGCGACAAACACAAACGTATATGTTGCCGCTTATTCAACTTACGTTGGACGCGATAATAAAAAGATATCTTTTTTAGAATTTCTTCGTGAGGTTGCCCCATACAATAACGAACAAGAACTGGACAGTTTTCTGATTAAACAGGGTATTAGCACTCTTCGTTTCGACGATCAACGCTACTCCCCTGATGAACTTATGAGGATAATCACAAGACTTGAAACCGGCTATAGTGATCTCAACTTCTTCCGTCAAAGACCTGAAAAGCCTATTATTCTCATTCGGCACGAGGCACAGCAACTCATGTGGCTCAAAGAAGATAATGACACTGGAAAACGTAGTCTATTCATTTCGGCGGATACACGCCTAAGGCGGGTTATTTCCGGTACCGATGAACTACGTTCGCTATCCGCTTGTACTCTTTCGCACGTGGGTCTGCTGGCACTCGTTGAGGTGATGGTTGGTGCTGACATCGACGACCGTGCTACAGCAAGGCTCATCTGGTCCTCACCTCTCGATGACGAAAAGGAGGCACTCTTCGAGTACTTTGTTAAGCTGGGTTTGAAGGAATACAGCGAGGGGATGGGATTGGAACTCGAAGACATCGCTGGCAAGATAGCCACTGAGGCTGCCGAGGTCATAAAGTTAACTAGCCGAGAACTCTTTCCAAAGGATCCTGCTAAAGTTGCGAGGAATGCGAAATTCATCGGAGAGTACCAAGACAAGTTCTTTGAGAACTGGCGAGAGGCTATTGAAAGAAGAGAGCGCCAAGAGTGAGATTGTACCCATTCGCGCTCAAGATAATACGCGCACTAATTGCTCTTTGTAGTTGACCGTTAGGCGTCTTGACACCTTTCGGTGATACCTCGAACGTGTTCTATAACATGCTGTTATAACCCGAAAAGACGATAATCTCTGTCTGTCTTCCCTTTATCCCTTCCCATGACAGCGCCAGCTTTGAAGCTGTAAAGGATAGTTTGTCGGGGCGTTCCGTTTTAGTTGCCCACAGGGGCGCAATCCTGTCTATTTTTTATTGAAGTTATTGTTCAGTCCCCCTCCACCTTCTTCCCGAAAAACCGAACTACGAGCACCATGCATCCGAGGGCGATGAGAAGAGATATGGCAGGAACATTTTTGACTTCAATAGTGCTGTGAAAAAAGTTTATCGAACTAAAAGGAACATAAAATCGGCACTAAGTATAAGTATTTCACACTTAATGACAATTTTTAATACGAAATCACTAAACATTCATTAAGATTCTTTTTTATGCTTGATAATTTACCAATCATACTGCATGAAACCAATTTGTAGCTATAAACGTCTAAATTATAAGGATAAAATGGTGTATGAAATAAAAAAGGAATTGACAAAATTTAAAATGATATTATTTTAATAATGTTTCCAAAAATCCCTGACTTCCATGTCAGGCACAGGCACTCTAAATGGGTGCCTATTTTTTTTAAAAAATGAGGAAAAAAAATGAAAAAGAAAAGTATCGTTTATGTTGATGGATTTAATTTATTTTTCTGTTTATTGAAAGGGCATAAAGGAAGAAAATGGTTCGATGTGCAAAATTATTTTGAAAAATTGCGTAGTGATGATGATATAGTATGCATTAAATATTTTACAACACTTATGATGGGTACAAAAAAGAAACGACAGGAAGATTATTTAAACGCTTTAAAAACACAACCAAAAATAAAAATAATATTGGGGAAATTTAAAAGTCAAGATATTGTATGTTTAATTGATTGTGGATACAAAGGTAATAAAGTGTTTCAAACACCCATTGAAAAGCTAACAGATGTTAATATTGCTTCACATTTAATAGCAGATGCTTCTCAATGTATAAATGTTAAAAATTTGATTATTGTAAGTGGTGATTCAGATCTTGTACCAGCTATAGATATGGTAAAGAATCTTTATCCTGAAATAAGAATTATAGTATATGTTCCTTATGAGCCTAAGTACAATAGTAGAGAAAAGGTATCTACAGATATTCGACAATCTGCTCATAAACATAGAGATCTTCCTATTGAGCTCATTTTAAAGTCACAATTTTCTGATGAAATAATAACAAAAGATGGTTTAAAAATTGAGAAACCAAAATGTTGGTAAATCAAATTAACTCCACTTTGTCTAACACAGCATTTACACTTTACTTTTTTTCGAGAAAAACGGGACTGGCTAATTTTTTTAAAACAATTATGGTATGGTAAGCTTTTATCCAATCCAGTTCAGACCGTCTCCACCTTTTTCCCCGCGAACCGCACCACAAGCACCATGCATCCGAGGGCGATGAGGATCGAAACCGCCGGATTGACCGATAACGCCGCGGGGATGAACCCTGCAAGCACCGCGATGACAGCCGCAGCGACCGCATAGGGCATCTGTGTCCTGACATGGTCGATATGGTCCGAGGCGCAGGCCATCGAGGACATGATGGTCGTGTCGGACAATGGCGAGCAGTGGTCGCCGAAAACCGCCCCGGTGAACACCGCACCCATGGTCGCGAAAAAGAGCCCGCCCGTTTCGCCGCCGGTAAGGTGGTAGCAGAGGGGCACCGCAATCGGCATGAGAATCGCGCTTGTACCGTAGGCGGTCCCTGTCGCGAAGGAGATGAGACAGCCGATGAGGAACACGGCGACCGGGATGAATTCGGGCCGCACCGAGCCGCGGAGGATGCTCACGAGGTATGAGGCCGTTCCCATGTCCTTTGAGAGCGAACCGATGCCCCATGCGAGGACCAGGATCATTATTGCGACAACGAACGATTTCGCGCCATCGACCCACGCCTCCACCGCCTCGCGCAGGGTGAGGATGCGCTGGATGGTCACGAGGGCTACCGCTGTAATGGCCCCGGCGAAGGCTCCCCACATCATGGCCACTGCCGCATTGGACGACCCGACGACTTCACGGATGGCTGCCAGGGAGAACGGTGCCCCGTGGATAATACCGGCGATACGGGAATCTCCGCTTTCCGCAAGCGCACGGTACCCGGTGATATACAGACCCGCGGCGACTGTCAGAACCACCATGAGCAGTGGAATGAACGCGTTGTACCAGCGGAGCGGCGTTCCCTCTTTGACCGGCATCTCGGTCAGCTCTCCCGTCGCGAGCGGACGGGCGCCGTCGGCAATAACCTTTCCCGTCCGGCGGGCGCGTCGCTCGGCAGAAAGCATGGGGCCGAAATCACGTCCGAGAAGGATGACCGCAAACACCGCGAACAGGGCGGTGAAGCTGTAGAAACGGTAAGGTATCGACCTGACGAACGCCCCGTAGGTGTTCATGGCGAGGCCGAGTGTTTCGAATGCGCTCTTTATCAGGCCGATTTCAAAGCCCGCCCAGGTTGAGATGATGGCGATGCTCGCGACCGGGGCCGCGGTCGAGTCGCAGATGTATGAGAGCTTTTCATGGGAGATGCGGAGACGGTCGGTCAGGGGACGCATGGTTCCCCCCACGATCACGGTGTTGGCATAATCGTCGAAGAAAACAGCGAGTCCCATGAATGTCGCAGCAAGCTGGCCGCTTTTTGCAGTCCGCGCCCGTGAAGCGACCAGATCGGCGACCGCCCTGATGCCCCCGGATTTCGTGAGGATTCCGATCATACCGCCGAGGGTGAGGCTGTAGGTGATAATGGATGCATTCCAGGGACGGGCGATGGATCCGGCGATATAGTCCTGGATTGTCGAGGCCAGCCCGGCGAGGGGATTGCCGCCGTGCATGATCGACACTCCGAACCAGATACTCACGAAGAGCGAGAACAGCACCTGCCGTGTCACAAATGCGAGGACAATCGCGGCGACCGGCGGGAGAATAGAGATAAAACCGTACTGATCCATTTTTTCCCGCCACAGCGAAACAGTTATTCTGAAGACAATGCCTGCAAGATAGCGCCCGATACGGAAAAAACAAACAGTCAAGTGCTGGCTGCGAAAAAAAATTTGATAGGACACAATTACTGTATTATCATAATAGTATAGTAATACAGAAAGCTTTTAAGTATTTTTCATAACACGGTTAACCCATATTATGTATAAGCTATGTAAGCGCATATGTAACATATTGTTTTTCATATAAACTCATCCACTGGCTTCTTCTTGTGCCCGCGAGTGAAGGAGAGCATGATTCCTGCCGGCCTTCCTCCTCTATCACGTGTGAGAGAGAAACATCAAGGGGATGAGCGTGTAAATGCTTGAGATAAACAAGAAGTTTATAACGTATTCAGGATTAAACAAGTTTAACCTTCCCCTGACCCTGAAACCAGCAGTTCAATATGGGTAAAAAACACAGGACACTCGTCATCATTTCGGTGCTTATTTTTTTAACCGCCGTCTTCGCCATGTACCTGCTCATAGCCCACCTGCCCCGCAACCCGCTTGCGGAAACACGACAAATTGTCCTCGTTGTGTCGAAAACAGCATCTTCCCATGATGCAATGCTTTATACCTATGAGCGCGACAGCGACAGCGACAACTGGCGTTTCAGATTTTCCTGCCCAGCGGTGATCGGGAAAAACGGTCTTGCGTGGGGGCGAGGCCTTCACCGTGACACGGTGCGTGTTGAGGGCGAGCCGGTCAAAGCCGAGGGGGACAACTGCTCACCGCAGGGGGTGTTCGCGCTCACCGGAGTGTACGGGACATACCAGCCCTCCATGATGCGGATACGGTTCCCCTATACACAGATCACCGAAGATATGGCCTGCATCGACGATGTCCGGTCGGAATACTACAACATGATCGTGTCAGGCGCGGAAGCCGGGCTGGAAAGCGATAATCCCCCCTCGCACGAGGATATGCTCCGTGACGACGGCCTGTACGATCTCGTTGTCTTTGTCGCCCATAACTCCCCCGACCCGAAACCGGGCGCGGGTAGCTGCATCTTTCTCCACATCTGGGAAGGCCCCGGTACGTATACCGCGGGATGCACCGCCATGGCCAGGGAGAATATAATCAGGCTCGCCGGCTGGCTCGACCCGGAAAGCCGCCCGCTCCTCGTCCAGCTCTCACGGAAAAACTACCGTCGTCTCAGGGACATCTGGGGGCTGCCGGAAGTGAAGATCTAATTTCGGATTTCGGATTGCGGATTATTGAAGAAAGTTTATTACCCGGATTGTTCATACGTTTTTTCTCTTATGGTGTACAGTATAGACCCTGAAACAAGTTCAGGGTGACAATAGAACCACAGTCATGCTGAACTTGTTTCAGCATCTCTTGAGACCACCGCTACGTAAAGTAAGTTATATCAATGATCAATATGTCTGAAACTTGAATCACCTGACTCCGTACTCTGAAGTCAATCTGCAATCCGCAATCCGAAATCCGCAATTGTTCAGCGGGCCTTGTTGAGGGTTTCCTCGAGCTTCAGGGTAATCTCTTTCATCAGGGTTTCGTCCTCGATTTTACCGCCTCCCCGAGTCCGCACATAGAACGCGTCAGCGACCTGGTCTTCGTCGGTTCCGATTTTTGCGGTATGAATGTCGATGTTGAAGGACGCCAGGACGCTCGAGACATCGTAAAGAAGCCCCGAATAATCGGTCGCGAACACATCGATCACCGTGTAGCGCGTCGAGATGTCGTTGTGAATCCTGATCCGCGGCGGGATGAAGACAATTTTCCGGGTCCGTCGTTTCCAGCGGTCGATATGGGTCCTGATGAGACCGGCCACATCGATTTCGCGCGATACAACCCTGCGGAGATTCTCCTTGAAAGCCCGATGGTTTTCGGGTGCGATGATGGCGCCCCCATGGTCGTTCACGACGAGAAAAGTGTCGATGATAATGCCGTCCTCACGGGTGAATATCTGCGCGCCGGTGATGCCAATGTCGGAGGAGGTGATGGTCCCGCATATATCGGACAGGGCTCTCGGGTAATCCTTCATGATGACCGTGAGCATCGTCACATCCCTGATATGCTGAAACGACGCCCAGACGCCCCGTTTTTCCATGAGCCCGATTCCGCGGAGATGAGCGCCGATACGGGCGGGCTTGGTGACCCGGACATACTGCTGGGGGAGCAGGCGCAGGTGGTCGTGCACCACTGATGCCGAAACGGCGTTTCCGATATGCCCGAGCACCTTCAGCGCGAGCTTGTCGCCGGACATGGCGATACGAGCCTCGAACCCCTTTTCGAGTAAAGCGAGCGCCTTGTGGTAGAGGTCGAGGAGGAGGGCCTTCTTCCAGTCGGTGAACGCGGTCTCTGAAAGGGCCATGAGATCCGCGAAGGTGAGGAGCGTGAGCATGCGCAGTCTGCCAGCGCTCGACACCTGCTGGACGAAATCCCTGATAGTATCCACATCCTCTGTGTCACGGCGCTGGGACACGTGGGACATGAGGAGGTGTTCGCGGATGAGGAACCGCACGAGGCCTACCGTACGCTCATCGAACCCGAGACACTCGAGGGCATGTGCGGCGATGCGTTCGCCCTTGAGCGAATGGGCCCGTCCGCCTGCCTTGCCGATGTCGTGAAGCAATCCCACGAGGTAAAGGGCGCCTTTCGCGGTGATTTCACCCATGATTTCGGTGAGGCCTGGTAGGGAGGGTAAGGAGCCGCGGTCCATCTTCTCGAGGTTTTCGACGACCCGGATCGAGTGCTCGTCCGTCGTATAGGCATGATAGAAATCGTACTGGTAATACCAGCTTATCGCTTCGAATTCTGGTAGTATCCTCACCAGGACCCCGTGCTCGTGCATGAGCCGGAATGCCCGTCCGATCCCGGTCCGCATGTTCACAAGCTCATGGAAAGCTTCGCGCACTCCTGCATTCCCGGGGAAATCTCCAGCGAATGCGTGTATGCCACTCTCGATGAGCGATGCGGCGCGTTCAGACAGCGAAAGTCCCCGTGATCCCGCCACAGTGAAAAGCCGAACCGCTGTGCCAGGATTGTCGCGCAGATGTTCGGCGGTCATGTCCACGGGGAAATCGATAGCGGTGCGGGAATACCTGAATCCCGAGGGATCAGTACGGAAGCGCACACCCCCGTCAGACCTGAATTTCATGAGGAACCGTTCGATGACAAATCCTGTCAGGCGGTGCACGCGTCCCGCGTTCCGGTAATAGGAACGCATGAGGTCCTCCGCAGGCACTGTCTTTGCACCCGGGTATCCCAGACGCCGGGCGAGTTCGGGAAGGACGCCGTGCTCGAGATGGTCGGCTTTCTTTTCGGCTATGAAATGGAGAGCGTTCCGGACGCGCAGGAGAAAATCGAGGCTGTTTTCAAAATCCGGCGCTTCGTGACAGTGCAGAAACCCGGCGAACACCGGGTCAGAACCTTCCGTGCACGTTCCCGACAGCGTTGTCAGCCAGCGGACAGTGTGAATGTCACGAAGGCTGCCGGGGCTTTCCTTCACATTGGGCGTCCTGACCTGGACTGTCCCGTTGTACTGTTTATGACGGATCACCCGCTCTTCGATCTTGCTCATGGCGAGGTTCATGCCGAACCCCCCTGCGAGCAGGGTTTCATACTGTGTCCGCAGAGTTTCCCAGACCGCACGGTCACCTGTAAGCAGGCGCGCTTCGAGCAGAGAGGTCGCGAGATACGGATCGTTGTGCGCCGCCTCGATGCACTGTTCCGGCGTCCGGGTGGAGTGACCCATGTTCAGTTTCATGTCGTAAATGAACTTGACCACGGAGGTGATCCCCTCGAGGAAAACCTCTTCGCCGTCCCCACCCGTGAGAAAGAGCAGGTCGATATCGGAAAACGGGTTCATCTCGCGCCGCCCGTACCCGCCGAGGGCGACGACAGCGAGACCATTTCCGTTCACACCGAAGATCGACTCGATATCGAGTACATGGAGGATGAACCGGTCCGCGAAGTCTGAAAGCATTCTACAGACATCGACTCCCGATCCGCCCCTGTCATGGTATTCCTCGATCATGGCTCGGTGACGGGCGAGGACCTCACGGTAGGCATGGAGCCGTTTACGGATATCTGCAGTCGATACGCAGCCGGGGGGGCATTCACGGGCGAGGGGTTCGAGGGACTCATCGAGCGAACGCCGGAAGTCATCGCCACCGTTACTATGTTCAATATTATTGTTCATTTCACACGCTTCTGTAGTATAATGATACGGAATGATATTCCTGGAAAAGATAATAGTCAAGTGTGTGCTTTCAAAGCCTTTTCATGATTATCCCGACTGCTATTCGTTTGCAGGGTCAAAAAAACATTTTCACCGCCGCAATCACGATTGTCGCCATGATAAACACACGGTAGGGTTTCTCTGGTACGATGCGCACGACCCGTACGCCGAGAAGTGCTCCGGCGCAAATGGCCGGGATCATTACTGTGTCGAACGCCAGGGTCGCTGTTGTTATGGTTCCCCAGACAAACAGGTGCAGGGGTACCTTCAGGAGGTTCACGATCATGAAAAACCATGCGGTCGTGCCGATGAACGTGTTCTTGGGCAGGCGCATCGCCAGGAAATAGAGCGCCATAACAGGTCCAGCCGCATTGCCGATCATGGTGAAAAATCCGCCAGCCAGCCCTGCAAGCACCGAAAACCACCAGACATCCGGAACGGAAATCGAATCGCCACGGAGATCTCTCCATGCCATCAGCGCGACACTTACAGCGACACCGACGCCAATGATTGCTTTGAACAGTATATCCGGCACGGCGGCGCCCACACCCAGCCCGATGAGGATACCCGCGACTGTCGGGGGCATGAGCCTGAGGACATGCTTCCATGCGGCGTGACGGTGGTAATACGAGACGGCAAAGACATCGGCGACGCAGAGCATGGGGAGGACGATACCGGTCGATGGCCTGCCGCCGAATATGCCCGCCATGATCGGCACCATGAGCATACCGAACCCGGTGATCCCGGTCTTCGCCATGCCGATCATCATGCCGGAGAGCACAGCAAGAAGCCACTGGTCGGGTGAAAGGTGAAAGCCGGAGAAGATTTCGGGCACAAAACCTCCCATCTAAAAGTATGGAACGGGAAATTGCGCACGTTCGACAGCCTGACACAGGGAACGAAGTGCTGTTATTCCCCCGTATACGGGAACTCCGTAATCCTCAGCTTCGCCGACCCGTACGGGATGAGAGTCACCGTCTCGATCTGGTTTTTCGTTGCGACCGGGCTCGGCGGAGGCGGAGCTGCGGACGCGCCCTCCATGCCCCAGGTAGGGAGCAGACGGGCCTTTGCGGAGATGGTCACCGGCGCTTTGAATTCGGAAAAGCAGGGCATGTCCACCGACCGCTCGCTGACCTCGAGCGTCTGTCCCGGTTTTTCTCTGTCGAGCACGAGGGCGTAATTCCAGGGTGTCGATGGCCGTACCTCGTAATCGGCGTGAGGTTCCTCGCCGGCAATCTGCGTCCAGCGCGCCCCGATCTGGAGCGAGAAGGTGAGCGGGCCGCGGTGAACTGCGACCGCGTTGTTGTAACGGGTGGAGATTCTGAGTCGCATCGGCAGACGGATGGTGACACGGTCGTTCTTTTCCCACCGCTTGGTGACTGTGTGGAAATTTCCGGGCTTCGCCTGAACCGGACGGTCGTCGTTGATGATGACTTCCGCGCCCTCTGCCCATCCGGGGATGCGGAATGATATCGGTAAGGTCAGCGGCGAGGATGTCCGTACCTCGAATTCGATGTCCCCTCTGAACGGATAATCGGTCTTTTCGAGGATCTGTACCTGTACATTGCCCCTGGTCAGGCGAACTTCACATGGGCCGTAGGCGACAGCCGAAAGACCGTCCTCCGCAGTCCGCATCCACAGGTGCGAGACGAACTTCGGCCAGCCCTGGTTGAAATTGGCGGTACAGCACACATAGTTTGGCTCAAGCCCGTAGATGTTGGCGTCCTTGCCGTTTGACCATTCACGCTCCGCGACAGTGCAGAGCACCTGGTTCGCCTGCTGGTCGTACTGGTGCGCCCACATGTCCGCGGTGAAAGCCCCGGGAAGGTTGTTGTACGCCACCGATTCGAGCCGGTCTGCGTACGCCGTGTTCCCGAACAGGGATGTAAGCACCTCGAGCGAGTACATGAACTCGACGACCGCGCAGAGCTCCGTGCCCCGTGAAGGATTCCTGCCCGCGAGATGTTCGTCCCCGGTGAATATGCCCGTCGCCTGGCCGTGGAACCGGTCGAGAACTCCCAGCGCGAAATCGGATGCCCTGCGGTCCTCGTCCCTCCCGGAAAAAAGGCTCCACAGCCCGGGGTACTTGACCGCCATAGCCTGGTTGACCACATGGGTCGCGAGGTTGCACTGATCGTTGATATTCCAGGTCTGCCGGACCGGGTTTTCGATCATGAAATAGGTGAAATGGTCGGTCCAGTTGTATCCCTGGGAATAGAGGAGGCGGGCGATTTCCATAATCATGGGACAGGGACGGCGGTCGCAGAGCCAGAGAAGCGACGGGAGGTATTCACCCCAGCGGAACTTCGCCCACATCGTCAGGGGCTGGCTTTCGAGGGATTTTGCGATAAGACCGAAATATTCGGCCATGGCAGGCTCGACACGTTTGTCGCCGGTCGCCTCCGCATACTGGGCAAGCACTTTCAGCATGACCGCGCGGGGCCACCACTTGTCGGGATGGTCGGTTTTCGGCCCTATCCAGCCGTCAGCGCCCCTGTTGGAAAGCGCCCATTCCGTCCACCGGGCGATCTTTGTCTGAAGCTTCCTGTCCTCGAGGAGGAATGCCAGCGGAACGAGACCGTCGAGGTAGTACGGCCCCAGTTCCCACGATTCTCCCTTGCCGCCGAGCCAGGCGCTGTCCGGTCCCACCTGCGGCCAGAACTCGTCGAGATGACCCGAAAGTCCCTCAGCCTGGATGACAAGCTGTTCCCTGAGCCAGCCGCGCGGTACAATGGACCCCAGTGGCAGTGGTCGAAATCTTCGTGTTCCGGTCAACGTTTCCGTTGTTGCCATGAGTCGCGCCTCCCTGTATATTTGTAAGATAAATTCGTCCGCCCCATGTCATGTATCGCTCTATACCGTATATTACCGAAAAGCGGACGGAGAGTCAATTTCTTTTGACTGTTCTTTCAAACACACCATACATATCCACATCAACGGGAGGTTTGCACATGCGCTTTTTATGCCTGATACTCGCGATTGTCACCATCTCCTGCCCGGTATTTACCGCGTACGCTGAAATCCCCGAATACACGGTCATGCGGACAACCGAAAAAATAGTTATCGACGGTATCCTCGACGACGGGGACTGGGCTGCAGCCACACCGGTCGGCGAGTTCTCATTCCCGTGGCTGACCGATGGCGAACCGGAGCAGACGGTTGTGAAGATGCTCTGGGACGATACCTTCCTGTATGTTGCCTATATGTGTGCGGACAAACATATCTGGGCCGAGTATTACGATACGAATGCGACCACGTATAAAGACGACTGTGTCGAGATGTTCTGGAATCCGTATCCGGAGGCCGGGCTCTCCTACAACATGTTCGAGATCAACTGCATCGGTAACCTCCTGAGCGTGTATAATGACCGTAAGGAGAGCATCGACGGCCGCTCACGGCGGATCATGGTTCCCCATATCGCCCAGAGCATTCAGGGAACGGTCAACGACGACAGCGACACTGACACCGGCTGGATCATCGAGATGGCGGTGCGTTTTTCCGACTACCCGGAGCTTTCGAAAAACATGCCGCCAAACCCCGGCGACTTCTGGCGGGTCGGTCTGAACCGCTGCGGCGGTAAAACCAACCCCCAGCACAGCCAGTGGAGTCCGTCCCAGACCCCGAAGCCCAATTTCCATGTCCCTGAGGATTTCGGGAAAATCGTCTTCAGCAGTGACCCCGTCCGGTAAGGGAACCCCATGAAGAAACTGCTCCTCCACATCTGCTGCGGGCCGTGCGCCACGCATGTCATGGAGCTTCTCCGCGGAGAAGGATACGATGTCACCGGGTATTTCTATAACCCGAACATTCATCCCGAGGACGAATACCACGCACGGCTCGATGCCGCCCGCATTGTCGCGGAAATAACCGGCATTCGTCTCATCGAGGGCGTTTACAATCCCGCAGTGTTTTTCGAAGCGGTGAAAGGACTTGAGGACGAGCCGGAAAACGGCGCCCGGTGTACTGTCTGCTACCGCCTGCGACTTGCTGAAACGGCCTCGTGCGCGGCGGGGCTGGCTTTCGATGCCTGGGCAAGCACCCTGACAGCGGGGCCGCAGAAAAAAGCCGCGGTCATCGACCCTATCGGCCTCATGGAGGGTGAACGGGCGGGTGTCCCCTTCGTCACGGGAGACTGGAAAAAGAAGGATGGGTTCAGGCGGTCGTGCGAGCTTACGCGGGAGTATGGCATCTACCGCCAGCATTATTGCGGGTGCGTGTTCTCGCTCAAAGGAAGGGGAGACGATAGCAATAATAAATGAATAAAAAATGAACCGGGATTATCACGATTATACCATGATTTTCCTGATTTTTAATCCTGGTAATCCTGGTTAATCCTGGTCAATTTTTTAATCCTTTTAATCAAGGTTCCGTTTTTTGTTGTACAGACGCTTATACTCCAGGCTTTTCCCGCCGAAATTGAGCAACAGTCCAACCTCTGCATCGTATGCTTCAAGATAATTCAGAGCCTGCGCTAAATGGACATCTTCAAGAACTGTTTTCGCCTTCAATTCAACCATGATTTTGTCTTCAACGAAGAAATCAACTCGCCGTGTACCGACCTGCTGACCCTCATAATATACCGGCATTTCATATTCACGGATAAACCGGATGTGATTGGTGGATAGTTCGATTTCCATGCACCGCTGGTAGATTACTTCCTGAAAACCGCTTCCCATAACGGAATGAACTTTCATTGCCAGGCCGATTATTTTGCCGGTTATTTCTTCATATTTCATTGTGTTTCCTTCTACTAAAAAAAATGAACCGGGATTATCACGATTATACCATGATTTTCCTGATTTTAAATCCTGGTAATCCTGGTTAATCCTGGTTAATCCTGGTTAATAACACCTGCCCCTTCACAAAAATACTGCCGGGACGGTTATGTTCTGTAGGGGTAGAGCAGGTATTCCGGAAAGACAGCCCGGGTCAGGATTCAGCTTCGACCGCTACCCACCCGTCCTGTGAGGTCACAGCGAGCTTCTGGTAGCCTTCGCTCCGGAGCGCTCTGGTAAACGTCTCTTCCTCTTCGGCGAGAATCCCGGAAAACACCGATCTCCCGCCCGGTTTTATCAGGCGGTGGAGGTATGGCAGGCTGGATATGATGACACTGCTCAGAATATTCGCACAGATGAGGTCAAAAGGTTCTTCGCTGAGTTCCGCGATCCCGCACAATCGTATCTCGACAACCTCGCTGACGCCGTTGACAGTGACGTTTTCCCGCGCATTGTCGACCGAAAACGGGTCGATATCGATGCCGAGCACCCGGCACGCACCCAGTTTCGCCGCCGCGATAGACAGTATACCCGAGCCGCAGCCTGCATCGAGCATGGTCAGGCCGTTCAGGTTCATCCGCTGAAGGGCTTCGAGGCACAGAAAGGTGGTCGCGTGGCTGCCGGAGCCGAAGGCCATTTTGGGGTCAATGATGATCTCGGTCCGTCCGCTTCCGGGGCCAGGGGCTGGCACCCAGGAGGGACGGATGAGCAGGTACGGCCCGGCTTCTACCGCGCCGATGCCTGCGCGCCACGATGTTTCCCAATCTTCCGGGGGAACTTCATCGTCTGAAAGTATCAGACCGGCCGGGTCCGCCCGCCCGCCGGAACAGGCGATGAGCAGTTCCACGAGACGCTGTGGCGGAGGAGCACCATGAAAGCCTTCCTCGTAATATGCGGTGAAAAATGGGAGACCGGGTTCGCCTTCCTCGATAAAACCTGAAAACCCGGATTCGAAGATACAGGCGCTTACTATATCCTCGAATCCGGGTTTACAAGCAATACGAACGGCGCGCCATCGGCCGCCAAATTCCGAGCCTTGTGTCCGGAACGGATTTTTCACCCGTTTGTTGGCTCGGTGTTGATGAGTTTCATCGCGAGTCGGCCAGCAACATCCTCGGTGTTATAATACCCAGCCGCAACACGCTTGCGGGCCTGCGCAATCCTGTCCTCGCGCGGCTCTTCCCCCATGTTCTCGACGAGCGTTGTCAGCTCTTCGATCCGACGCTGGCTGGTGGAAGCGCGGTAGGCATCACGGTCGGATACGGTGCTGACCGTTTCA
>Ga0315284_10004754_pt1 | contig 19296 bp, 14 predicted proteins | sample YL17G09_16_MG_FD_203696 | JGI IMG/M metagenome (GOLD analysis project Ga0315284, IMG submission 203696) | Sediment microbial communities from Yellowstone Lake, YNP, Wyoming, USA - YL17G09_16 | ecosystem: Environmental > Aquatic > Freshwater > Lake > Sediment | place: USA: Wyoming | collected... | reverse complement strand
AGCCGTTCGAAACATCCGTTTTTACAGAATTACGTTTAGTTTCGGCGTATGAACTAATATACGGCGCGTGATCTCTCAACACATCATCTCTCACGGATGCGATTATACTACTCATCGAATCCAGATATAAATTAAAACAAGAGAAAAATATAAACCAAAAACCAAATCGAATCGAATCCGATCAAATCGAATCGAATCAAATCAAATCCAATCAAAAGCCATGCAGGCTGAGGAATTCCGTCAGACAAGAATCGTTGCATATGATAGACCGCATCTCTTCGTGTAGCGGGTATCCGATCTCCTTCGAACTGCCGTAAACCAGGAACTCAGAGTACAGACGGCCCAGCTTTTCGTTGTAGTGTTTGACTATGTCGGCCTTCAGCTCCAACATGCCGTACGTAGAGTCTTGGCTGTTAAGAGCCTTTGCGTATTCCGCTGTACGTAAGACACCGGCGCGGCCTAGGGCTGTTATCTTATCGGCGTCCGACACTATGTCCCGTACGATTAAAAAGATCGGCCCAAGTGTCGCAGACCAATCGGCTCTGTAGGGGTACGGGTTCTTGAAGATATTCGCATTCTGCTTCGACCGGTTCTCCTTCGAATAAGACACGAGATCTATCACCTTCATGCAGAGATCGATAGACGGCTTGTCGAAACCGATCCCCGCCAAAAAATCATAAGTCCGCTTCGCCAGCTCACCGTCCTTGTCGTACTTGGAATCCGGCACGTCGTGCAAGTACGCACAGACCATGGAAAAGATGCGGATGTATCTGAGCAAGAGCGGTATGTCAGATCGGTCAGATCGGTCAGATCGGTCAGATCGGTCAGACTGTTCAGACTGTTCAGCTATCTCATAGTGCTCCGGCCAAGCCAGTTCCGGCCGCTGTTCAAAGAACTGGCGCGCAGTGTTCAAGTATTTGTCGAACTCGCCTTCAATTTTCGGCATAGGGGGTGGATTGATTTGAACATTCCGCGCCTGCTCCATCGCGCTCTTGATTATACACACCTGAGCGTCAGACTTTGTACGCAGATCTAACAGCTCGGCCGTAATAACTTTGATCGATTTGCAAAATATCCGATCCGCTAGCCCCGCCACATCGAACATATGGGCCGGGCCGTGTGATGGATCTCGATTATCCGTCTCCTCCTTAATAAACTGCTCGATGCGCGAAATAAAAGCGTAGTGCATAGTGTTCGGGTCTTGTTCCATGGTATTCGGATCGATGTAGAGTAGAACAGAATACTTGCATCAGAAGTACAAGCTTACAGTACGTCAAACATTTCAATTTTTTGTACAGCTATCTGTCTGTCGAATAGAAGAAATTATGTCCGGTTTTGTGCGCTCATACTAATACTCATGGCAAGATGGCTAGACCACGACTTTTGCGCCTCCCGCAAATTAGACTGATAATCCATCTCAGCCACTAGCGCATCTTCTATCTCGGGTTCGATTAGAGGGATCGGCTTTCGCGGAACGGTGCGGATGGGCGTAAAGCACGAAAAATCATCATTGTCGTCTGAATCTTGATCCGGATAAGCAGCGCTCAGCAAACCATGACCATAACCATAACCATATTCATGATCGTCCGCGAAATCGGCGTGCATATTATCGGCGTACTCCAGCTGCCGAAGCCTTTCAGCCGGTCGATCCTTCAGCATCTGCATCCCGTGATTCCCTTTCCCGATGTAGTAGATCCCATCGATCAAAGATGTGTAGCCCTTCGTCTGATCGTATCGGCGGGCCAGCTCCTTGTCCTCGTTCACAAAAGCCTCGTACTCTTCGATAGAACGATTTGCATCGTCCATCGCCGTCTTAATATACAGCTCTGCATCCTCCTCGAATCGTGCAGCGTGCTTGGATGAGATGCGTAGTACGGCCTTGAGCTCTGTCAGAAGGGCTTTGCGCCGTTCGAACTTAATCGGATCAGCGTGCGGCCGGATTGTTTCGTGAGACCGGATTCTCGACCAGTTTTGCGTTCCGAACTCTTGTACGAATTCGGCGAACGTCGGGGGCTTTTTGCCGTACTTCCGCGGAAAAAGATCCGTCAGACCTCGATCCACGTACAGGCCCTTGACCAGGTTATACAGATTAGTCATACCGGTCAACGGATCGAACAGCTTGTGCCATACAGGCTCGGATAATCCATCGATCCCCTTCACGTACGTACCGAAACACGCCGCGATCAGACTCTGCGATATCCCAGAGCCGTATTGGAAAACTTTGTTCAACTCCTTGAGCAAATGTAGAGGCGCTAAAGGTACTAGTACTAGTACTAGATCCAGGTTTTCCGGTTTGGTATCGATGAGTTTCGACACAGACAGCAGCGCACGTTTGGTCTTTGAACACCGTACCTGCATCTTATTAATCTCCTCGCGGGTGAACAACTTCTTTGGGCCGGTTTTGTCCTTTTGGCTCATTTTATTGATAGATGCCAAGGCAAGGCAAAGTAGTTGTGCTAAAAAGTAAACAGCACTACAGCACAACAGCATGTACAAGATTTCAATTTTTTGCAGAATGACCTACTTCTGTACAGGTACGACTGCCAAAACTATAAAATAGTACAGCATGATCAGCGGCACTACAGACGTTTCGTAGCCCTGTTCGAACGATAGTTCTATTACAGATCCCTCACCCTTTAGCAGTTCGACTTCTAATCGATCGATGAGTTTGAGCGCCTTCGTTTTGCCGATCATATTACTGCTGATCGATCGTATTCTGTTTTTCACATGCTCTAATATGGCCGGCCTGATATACTTCATCAGAAACAGCTCGCCTTTTACCACAGCATCCAGTACAGCTATCTGTAGGCCGACATACGATCGGATCGAATTGTACAGCTCGTCGAACTTGGATCTATTTGTTTCAATATGTTGAGCCTCTATCTTTTGGTTTTCCAGCTCAATAGCCGTACTGTAAATATCGCGCTGCATGTCTTTCAATTTTGGCAGAAGTATATCTAGTTTTGGATCCCCACCGTACTGTGTTAGTAGAATCTCTTTCGTTTTGACGGATCCGGGTATTTCAATGTCTCGTAATTGTACGTCGTCAAACGCTTTGCTTAGCTTGTTTATCATACCGCTGATTATGTGCTTGGCCCGTTCGTCTAGTACGATTAGCTCGTTTGTCTGCTCCAGGGGCTGCAGATTTTCTTGGCCCGGCTTTGTATTTAGTACAACACGCCTCTCTAGCTCGTCGATGATACTGTTCTTTTCATCGGGTGTCAAACCGGGTAAATCGATAGATTTGCTAATCAGATCGATGTACTTGCTTATTTTTTCCAGTACGCCCGATTTCATAATCTGCTGATATCTATTGTACAAGCCTAATAGTTCTATGTCTGTTGGCCGAATTGTTGTATACTTGAGCTGTTCTAGTTTGTTTATCGCGTTAGATGTACCGTCAAGTTCGTCGATGGTCAGATCGATCGTCTTAGATCCGTATGTATACTTCTTTTTTAATATACCGGATAAGGCGTCCTTATGTACCACCTCACGGCTCAGTATATCGGCATAACTTTTCAAGAGATCCGACACTTTTACATTCTGTTTTTTAGCGGCGTCTAAATCCTGCCGTAGTCTGCTAAGATTTTGACCGATCTTCAAATAGACCGCAGTCTGACTTTTCAATAGATCGATATCGCCCTGAATCCCAGCATACAGCTCTTTGGCCGCATCGCTGTAATACACGCCGATCGCCTTGTTACGGAACGATGTGCGTATGTTCTGCTTCGCCAGATCGGCATTATGTTCGACCTGTTTGGCGTACGGATCCTGTACAATTTTCACTTGTATGCCGCGATAATCGTCCCGTATAAAGTTTTCCATGCTTCGTACAGCGTCCTCACGGCCTGTCGGATCGCCAGATTCAGCTTCTGTTTCTGTATATGATCGTAATGGTCCGATGGTCGGCGCGTAGTTCTGCAAATTAGAACGGAACTCTTTGGTGTTCGGTTCAACAATCTGCGTCGGATACTCTATTCTGTACGTACGGCTACGGCCCTTACTATTTTCCAAAGTATTCAAACTGCTCAACACCGTATCGGTGTTATTTACAGTCGGGTGTACGATTTCTAGATTAGACTGATTCGTATTTTGTCCCGTTTGCTTCGCTTGTTCTGCTTTCTTTTGAGCGTCGTGTATCAGATTAGAGTTAGCCGAAAGATACTCGTTGGGTGAATTTTTTTCGTACAACCCGTACGCATCGCCAAAATTAGATATGCGGTTCAACACCGTCCGTACGATCGATTTTGCTTCGTCAAGCCTCGTATACGTTCCGCCCGTCATAATCGTATCCGCAACTGTACAGCTCGTTGAGATGCGCTGTTTATGCGTACCCGCCTTAGTATAGTACGCCACATCGTCCGGCGTCGCGACCAGAGGTAGATAGTTATTGATAAACAGATCCCAGTTGTACTGTATGTTAGACATTTCTTTGATGTCGTTGGTCGTCAAAGTCGATGCATTATGCTCTAAGTACTTCAGTAGAGCGTTGTACACAGAGTTCGTCAAGTCCATCGTGTAAAACATGTTACGCTTGACAGAGCATAGTTTGTTTTTGAACGTGTCGTAGTTTGCCATAGAGCTCTGTATCTCGTCCATCGTAATATGCAAAACCGGCATAGTATCGCTCATCTTGAAAAACCGGATCGCTATTTCACACATCATCTGCAACAGGTCCTGCAAACCGTTATGCGTCCGGATCACAGAGTCTAAGTATAGCTGATCGGCTGCGCATAACCGAATACGATCGCTGTTATTGGTACGCGTACAGAACGGGCACCCTACGTCGTAGCCCAAGATGTCGAATAGCGGGTTGTTCATGGCGTACCGGCATACGTTACGCATGGCTCCAAATGTGTCGATCGAATTCTGATCTAGGTTAGTCAGATGGTTTTGGCCGTATTGACTAAACGGATCGAAATTATACGGCAAAATCTGACCGGGCCGCATGTAGTTGTAGTCGTACGGCATCGGGTTGATGGAATTTGGCTGTATGGGCTGTATATTAAAACCGATCTCCATAAGGTCGGATGTGTCGATGGATATGCCGGATTCAACGTCTGAAGTGTCTGAAATGTCTGACATGTCTGACATGTCTGACGTATCGGAATAATCGGATTCGATGTCTGATGTGTCTGAATCATCTGAATCATCTGATGACGCAGATTTATATGTACGGTTAGATTTACGATTTGCACTATCCGTGTTGATGCTTATACTAGTCGTGTTAATGGTGTCCGCTAGTAGCGTTTTCTCTACATCCTGCTCGTAGAGGGTGCGTGATAATTTATTTAATAAGTTGTGATCTGACTTGCGCATCACGCGCTATATAATATATCATGCTTAAAATTTGCTGGTTGAATCGAATTATGTTAACATAGATCGATTACAGATTAAATACGGGGCTAGAAGTTGGATGGCATCGGAACGCTGAACGCTAGTAGCTCGTCGAGAGATTTACCGCCTTCTTGGGGGGCGCCTTCTTCTGCTTCTTCTACTTCTTCTTCTACTGCTTCTTCTGGTTGCGGTAATGCACGCGCCATAACATCTTCTACAGATCGTTGTCCTTTACTTATTGTATCAATTTTCCGAATTAGTTCATCATTAACATCCATTAGCTGTTTGTTATTTTGAGAAAGTGCTGTATTTTGATCAATTAGCTTTCGCAGAGCTGCCTTAGCGTGTTCTAAATCTGTACGCATGTCCTTGAGATCGACATTTATTTTGGCTACTTCTGCCTTAGCACGTTCATTTTGAGCTTTCAGTTCGTCTATTTTTGCTTTGTGTTCCTGACTTGTTTTTTCGAGATCCCCCTTTTGTGCATCACACTGCTTCCTTGCTTGTTCGATGTCACGCTGTAAACCTTCAAGTTGGTCTCTTAACTTTTGCATTTCTTCTTTCAATGCAGCGTCATCACCTTTTATTTTTTCATTTTCTATTTTTAATTTTTCATTCTCTTCTCTTGCCGGCTTGTCCTTTTTTCCTTCTTCGATCTGTTTTCTCAAGCCTGCAATCTCATTATCTACTGCATCTTTTGCGACTCGTAATTCTTCAAGTTGTTTAGTTAAATCAGCGATTTGTTTTTTATCAGCTTCGGTCTGTCGGCGCAATTCGTCTAGCTCCGCACTACCCACTTCAATACCTTGCTCTATTCTGCCTTTTTTCTGTTCGAGATCGCGTATTTTTGCTTCACTTAATTTAATTTGTTGTAACAGATCCTGAATTTTCGCATCTTTTTCCTTGTCTTTCGTCGAAATACCGTCTAGTTTATCCCGCACTTGCCGTACAACTTCTTCTTGTTCTTTGATGACTGCAGGCATAGCACTTTTGGCCGCTTCACCAAGAAGTCTAGCGAGATCTGCATCACCTGCCCCACCCTTCTGCCCCCGCATACCGTCCGACATGACACGGCTGCCCTGTAACCGGCTAGCCTTAGACCCGCCGACCATGCTCTTATTTGCATTTGATTGAGTTTGCGCACCCCTGGTCGCCCTAGACTGCTGGATCAGAGAATCTATCTTTGAGATCAGCGTATCGATGTTTGAATTTTCGTTGTAATTCACACCACCCCCCGTCATAATCTGCTGATAGAACTGAATCTTCTGGTTGTAGATCCGATTCTTCGCGCTATCGTGCGATTCTGCCAAACGATGGCGGTATTTCTTCAGCTTCCTGGCGTTAGATGCCATCGAATTTGATTTCATGATCTATATATATAAAAATGATAGAATATCTTTATAGATTAATAAAAGATGCAGACCGGTTAGATGTGACGCCGATCGAGCTCGCGTCTTATATTAATCGGAACGCTATCATCATAAAACAGCTCAAGTTCGAACGGCTTGAACAACGACATAATTTGCGCATTAAAACACAGAACCCGTATATGGCAAATATGATCGGCGGTGGGGATCCCGAACTAGCTGATCTGATTCAAAAAGCTAATGCCGCTATAATAGACACAGACGCATCTTTGGCGCTGGGTGCAGAGTCTATTACCAAATTTAATGAAGGTGCCGCAAAGCGAAACGAAACACTCGAAATCGCAAAATTAGCTACTAAGTTTTTGGATGAAATATCAAACATAGTTGGGGATAGGCCCGAATATCCGACGCTCGCCAAACAGGTCCGTGAGATCACTAACATCATCGGTGAGTACGATGAGCCGGTTATACAGCATCCTTTGAGACCTGAGAGATCCGTGAGTCTTAAGGTTCCTGCGGTTCCTGATCCCGTCTAGCTTAAGCTAGAGGTGGATTGTCCGTCTAGCTTAAGCTAGAGGTGGATTGTCCGTCCGACTTAGGCAAGAGGTGGATTGTCCTCCCGGAAGGTCCCGACGAACTGCTCCGAATAAGACGTATCTGTCGTTGATGATCCGCTTTTATCGGATTCTTTGTCAGACGCAGTACCAGACATACCGGCATCAGACGCCTCTGAGTATGAATCCGTATCAGACGGTGTGCGTAGAGTATTTATATCGGGTGATCCGTACTCCTCTTTGTAAGATTTCGGGTAGTCTATGCCATTCTCATCGAAATCATATCTCTTGCGATTTGTGCGGAAGTACTCATCGTCCGCCGCCGTTTTAAGAGGCTTAGCCGCGTTCGGTACGGGTGCTGTGTCTAGCGCTCTGCCTAAATCTATAATATTCGGCTTTGAACAATCTTCTTGGATAGGCTGCACCTCGCGCATCGTATTAATATAATCTACATCTACGTTGTTGTTGTGATGCACCTGCTCCGGGAATCTAGCGGGCTGCGGGTCCCCGTATATCGGCGGCATCGATTGCATCGGCGGGCCGTACATACCGTACTGTATCTGATTTGGCATCATCGACTGCATGTTCGGTATGATCGGAAATATCGGCTGCATCATCTGCTGCATAGGCTGCATAGGCTGCATAGGCTGCATAGGCTGCATAGGCTGCATAGGCTGCATAGGCTGCATAGGCTGCATAGGCTGCATCATCTGCGGTTGCGATTGCATTGGCATGCCGGGCTGCATCATCTGCGGTTGCGATTGCATTGGCATGCCGGGCTGCATCATCTGCGGTTGCATTTGTTGCATCATAGGCTGCGTCATTTGTTGTGGCTGCATGGGCTGTCCGGGCATCTGCATTTGCATTATCTGCTGCTGCGTACCGGATTGCGTTGGCTGCTGAACGGGCTGAACGGGCTGAACGGGCTGAACGGGCTGAACAGATTGAGCTATTTTAGGCTGATCATACTTCGGCTTGTCTGATTTGGCTTGGCCATCTGTCTTTTTGAACCGGCTGTCCAGATATTTTTTAGTATGCTGCATCAGATACTCGAATACTTCATCTTTGATCTGCGTCTCTGTCATGTCTGACGCATTGATGTGCTTGTCTATCTTTGTGTCTTTCATGATTTCCAAATAGTCTGCGTACGTCACGGTATTCAGAGCGATTGCGATCGTAGACTCCAGCTCGTTGCCCAGCTTGTTAAAAGGATCGTCGGGGTGGGTCTCCATAAACTTCTTGCGCTTTTCGATCAGAGTCTTTTTAGAAACTTTGATATGGATATTTGTATCGGGCTTGAATTTTATCTTGGAAGTCGGAAAGCCGAAACCCGATACAACTACACCATTGCCTTTTGATTTAACGCTATCGATATGCGCATTAAACTTATCCCAGTCTATCGATTTGTATATGTTGTCCCAGTCTAAGTACTCTACACCGTTGCTCAGGGTCTTGTAGTTCTCTTTTTTATCGTAGACGTCTTTGCCGAATTCAAAACGCTCAAGTTTAACGTGTTCGAATTTAAACAGATCCGATATAAATTTCGCCATCTCACTCTTCCCCGATCCGGAAAAGCCAGACACGAGTATTATATACTGATTGGCGTACTTCAAATAAGCCTGCACGATATTCATATTTATAGCGATTACAGTATATCGATATAACTTTGCCTAGAATATTTTAATTAGGTGTATCCGATTAAAAATCTTATCGTATATAATAATCGATATGATCGATGAGGTGTATCTAAATATCATCGTCGTGATGCACTTTATATTCGTGCTATTCGTTGTACTTGTACCTTTTGTCGGGAACAACTACTTCCTCATACTGCACTCTGTCGTCGTGCCTTTTATGATGGCGCATTGGTATATGAACGATAATAACTGCGCTCTGACTCTGATGGAAAAGAAACTCCGGAAAGTCATTAATAACGGCCAAGAACCGGATCCAGCAGATTGCTTTACATACAACCTTATCGCACCTGTATATGATTTCAAAAAGAACTACGCCGAATTCTCGATACTCATATACGGTATCACTATCGCCCTATGGTTCTACTCCATTTACAGGCTCTACGATAATTGGAAAAACGGCAAACTACAACGGCTAGAGCATCTAGTTATGTTTTAATTTTCATACGCATACGGCGATATGATCTTATTCACACAACCCCTGCTCCGGCCCCGAACTCGTCAAATCTTTTAGCCTGCTTACCGGTATCTCAGATTCGCCGATCAGCTTCTGCACATGCGCCTCGATCTGCGCGTCCTGTATGTACGCATTTTGTTTGGTTTTTGCTACTTGATCCAAACTCGTATCCAAATGTGATGCACCACCTCTCAACATAACACCCTTCTCCGTTACACCGATACTCTCTGTCGTACTGTGTGAATTGGAATTTGAATTCGAACTGTTAGAACTGCGCGAACTGTTTGAAGTACGGGATGACGATCTAGCTGAACTAGATGTTCTAGGCATACTACCGCCCCGCATCTGCACAGGCATTTGCATTTGCATTTGCACAGGCATTTGCATAGACATCTGCGGGATCTGCATCCGAACAGGTGCGGTAGGCATGTTATGCATGTTACGCATATTTTGCATCGGCATATTTTGCATCGGCATATTTTGCATCGGCATGTTTTGCATCGGCATGTTTTGCATATTTTGCATATTATGCATCGGTGGTACAGGCATAGACACCGGAATATTATGCATAGGCATTCGCGCGTTATGTGATATTTGAGCTTTTTTATTCGAATCGTACTCTTGGATGAGTTTCTTCGTTTTGGCCCGGGTATCTGTATCTGTCTGTGACTGCGTCTGTGATGATAAGTACCGTATGCCTCGATCTGTCGATAGATCTGTCGGTAGATCTGTTGGTGTTTTGGCGCTGAAGTACGAACTCTTGTCGGGGCTAGTTATTTTGCGGTTGATGATGATCATCGTTTGTTCATCAACGGCGTTTGGTACAGGTTGTGCAGGTTGTGCAGATTGTACGGCTGATACAATCGGCTGATCAGACTTGCCGCGGATAGACTTGGATGGTGAGATGCCGATGTACTTGGGCTCTGCGTCTTTTATTTTGATCTCAACTGCCATATACAGCTCGTTATTGATCCCGATTATCCGGCACCCCATGATGGTCTTCTTTGTCTTGATGACATACAGGTCGCACATTATCGGTGAATTTTTGAGAGAGGCCGATATATCTGACAGCTGATAAAACATGTAAGAGTTCGCCCGTTCTGCGTAATACAGATACAGATTCGTGATCTGTCTCTTTTCATTCGAATTGGAATTATCGTTCTTCAATAGTGAAACCGCTTGAGCCAGTAGCTTCGCTAGCGCCTTATCGTTCGATTTTGGTATGCTAGACGGGTTCTCCAGCTCCATATTTACCATGTTCCGCGGATCTAGGTTAGACTTCTCATCGATGAACTGTTTCAAAAAGTTTTTCAATCTAATCGCGTTATTCGTATCGACGTATATCAAGAAATCGATATCGCTATCGCTATCGCTATCGCTATCTGTATCGGCTTTAGTTTGGTTATGATTCACACCAGCCTTATCCGAAAAATTAGACACGTCCGTCAGATCCGTCGACCCGTCCCGATTAGAGACCGGGGATGTGACAGAGTTAGATATGGATGACTGACCCATTGAAACAGCCGAATTTGCAGAATTTACAGAATTCGTAGATGTAGCGGATAAGATTTTTGGCTGTTCGGATGGCATGGCACCGGCTCTTAAAATATCGGAATTAGACAGATCGTATTCATGCGCATGCAAATCTGAATCTGAATCCATCGACTCTATATAAATGAAACGCAAAAATATTTTCAGACAACTAATCTCTGTATGATCAGAGGCTGTTCTATCTTCTTTTTCTTGATGACCCTCTTGCACGCCGCCTTATTGATTTTGTACTCGAACTTCGAACAGATCGGCGTAAAACTAATCATATTAGCGTCGGCCATGTAGAACGATGGGATGTTTATAATCATCGTACACTGATAAAACAGCTCCGAATCCTTATCGTTCATCTTGTATATCTTGCTGATCGAATCGTAAAAATCTCCCATCTGCATCGTCTTATTTTGATACGCGTCCTTCTTCGACCCTAGCTTTATTATCTCCGTCGTCCGGCATATCTTCGGCACCAGAAAAAACTTGTCCCGTTTGTCCAGTTTGTCCAGTTTGTCATCCGGATCATGATGCCGGGTCTGCGGCTGAAAAGACTTATCGATCTCTTCGAACGTCATCTTCTGCAGCTTTTTATGTAACGCTTTCAAAACGGATTTTTTTCTACTGCACTTCGCATGATCCGTACATCTATCGTGAGTACATACGCTAGGTCCGACGTACTTTGCGATCAGCACATTCAGATCGGTCTGACCCAGATCGTAGAGGAACTGAACCTGCGCATTAAGTACGGCGTCCAGCACGTTTTTCAACAGCATCGCATTCGTATCATCTCTATCGTAGAGGATCGGGGCTGTTAGCCTCGCATATTGTTCGTCTAACTTTCCATCACGCATCGCAAACTTTGGTACAGATGCTGAATACATCCGCGCATCCTCGTGTAGAATATTCAGCTTCGATACTAGGCCCTCAACGTACTCGTACTTTTTGACAAGGCTCAACAGATTCGAACGATGTGGCGTCTTTTCTGTTTCGGCATCCGAATCGTTGTAAAATTTTATGCCGAAGCTCAACTTCCGAACATCGAATACCGCTGATGAGACGTAGTACGTCTTGTATCCGGTTTGTTTTTGATCTGTAGCTCGCTCAGCATGCTTAACGGGTTTCGTTTGTTCTAAATGTTCAGCCTGCGCTTCCATATTTGACGTTTTAGAACTTTGTTTCTAAAACAGAAAGATTACACTTCATACGATACGATGTTCAATTTTTTAGCACGTTCTAGACATACGGCGCTTTGATCCGGCACGCTTGGATGATTTAGAGCGCTTTGAGCTAGTACGCTTGGTTCTAGACATACGGCGTTTTGGTTTGGCATGCTTGGATTTAGATCGTGTAGATTTAGAACGTTTAGATTTAGAGCGCTTGGAACCGGCACGCTTGGAACCGGCACGCTTGGAACCGGCACGCTTAGATTTCGATTTTGACTTCGACCGTTTCATAGAGCGCCCTTTCGTCTGCTTGACTTTCTTAGCGGCCGTCTTGGTACTCTTGCTCTTAGAGCTCGATTTGGATGACTTTCTTGAGCCCTTGCTCTTACTCTTGGAACTCGATTTGGATGACTTTTTAGATCCGGATTTGCTGCTCTTCTTTGACTTGGATCCGGATTTGCTGCCCTTAGCCTTGGATCCAGCTTTCGATCCGGATTTGCTGCCCTTAGTCTTGGATCCAGCTTTCGATCCGGATTTGCTGCCCTTAGCCTTGGATCCAGCTTTCGATCCGGATTTGCTGCCCTTAGTCTTGGATCCAGCTTTCGATCCGGATTTGCTGCCCTTAGTCTTGGATCCGGCTTTCGATCCAGCTTTCGATCCGGCTTTGGATCCGGCTTTTTCTTTCTTGAGTTTTGCTACTTCAGCCAGTACTTTTTTAAGTTTGGTCGTGGCTTTGAGTTTGTCCCGTTCGGCCTTCTGCCATAGTTTGTAGTACTCTGCCTTTTTCTTTTTATTTTCCGCTGTATCTTCTTTCGTCGTGTCGTACCGTCCTTTGTACAGTTTGATCGATCCGTTCAGCCCGGCCAGAGTCTTAATCAAATTATCTCTAGTTTCAGGCACTTCAGTCTTACTCTTGACAGCCGCCATAATTCGCGGATCCGCCTTCTTCTTACCGTAGTACCTGATCTGCGATAGTTCGGCGCACTCTTTCATCGTCCCTAACCTTTTACCTTTCGGTATCTTTTCGATGCCGCAATAGATGCTAGACATGTATATATCTAATTACACAAAATCTTTTATACGGCTCTTGTGATGCACGGTCAAACATCAAACACTATGGCGATATAATATTTTCCCGTATTTTGATGCATTCGTTCCGATGGTGATCCAAAAATTTAGAATTTGCGATCAGGGCCTCTTTGCTTTCGATTATTTTGCTCAACGCCTTTTCGAATTTGTTCAGATGGTACGACTCGCTCCAGCAGCTTATGAGCTCCGGCGTTGAGTAGCGCTTTTGATTCGGCTCTCGACCAAACTCGTTGTATGGCGGTATCGGGTTCAACATCGGCGTTATAATTTGATTCTCGACACCAAGCTCAAATATGTACCTCTTCAACCGCAACGATCGTAGAGATATATCTATGAGCTCCATCGTGTAGTACGGTAATGTGTCATCGATGTTATGCCTCTCTGATCTGATTTTTTGAACTATAACATCGATCTTACGATTCAACTCTACGTCTTGTATCTTATTCACATACAACGGGAACCCGATGTACTTCGATCCTACTTTCGGATTCGCAAATATCGGAAACGTCTTATAGCGGCTGTTCCTGATTACAGAATCTATCTCCGTACAGCTGATCCGTATCTTACGCCTCGCCTCGTCGTACGATGCTCTACTTGAGTTGTCAGATGGCGCTAGTATCTCCTGCAAGTTTATGAAGATGCTCTTGAATATCAAAATTATCGCGTCCAAACTACGATGACATACCAACTGATATTCCACAATGCTCTCGATTATCGTCATCAACGAATTTATCGCACTCAACCCTTCTGCATTTGTTTGTTCAGTTTGCTCAGCCTGTTCACGCTCATGCTGTTCATGCTCAGCCTGTTCATGCTGTTCAGTCTGTTTGGCCTGTACAACAAAAGACGCCGGTCTAATGCTATCCGCGTCTGACGTAGGGTCTAACGATTCTGCATCTGTTGTCTGCTCCGGTTTCGCATTCGCATTTGTACCAAACATATCGAACAACTTCGATCGGATGCTCGATATTTGGCCCATCATCGATCCGATCAGCCCGCTCGAATCATTTTGATCTGCGCCATCAGCGGATCGTACATCATCCTGCTCGTCATCTGTCTTCTCATCGTCTGACTGCTCATCATCACTCCCGTCGATGGATTCGTCGGAATCAGACAGCTCGTTCTGATCAGCATGCTCTGACTGTCCTGCTTGATCAGCATGCTCTGACTGTTCAGCCTGTTCAACATGTTCAGCCTGTTCAACATGTTCAGCCTGTTCAACATGTTCAGCCTGTTCTACTCGATCGGCATGCTCTAACTCTTTGGCTTGTTCAACATGCTCAGTATGCTCTGATTGTTTGTCTTGATCAGCATGCTCTAACTGCTCAACCTGCTCAGTCTGACCTGTCTGATCTTCTGTACGATCCAGCTCACGGCGCAGCTCATCCAGTACATCGAACTTGACCATGTCACCCTGATCATTATTCTGATCGTTCTGATCGTTCTGCTTGTTCTGACAATCTATCTCATCTATCTGCGCGGTTTTAACAGCACCAGCACAACTCGAACAGATGCATAGACTAGATTCAGAACTATTTGTATCTGCGCCCATCGAACATGTCGAACAGACCGCACTAGCCGATGATATACAATCTGTACAAACCGTAGAATTAATATCTGACCGGATGCCAGAATCACATACCGTACACGCACAATCAGATTCTGTATCGGATTCTAGCACTAGCATTTCGGATTGTGATAAAATACCGGCCCTCAGGTTTTGTATGATGTCTATACGCGGATCGATATCGGCCATCCGATTGAGCCGGTTTGAATTAGTCGGCTTGATTGACTTGACCGATTTGGTTGTTTTGACTGATCTGACAGACTTGACCAGCCTATCCGGCTTGACTGATTTGACTGTTCGAACAGATCCAGCGGGGTCGGCGATTATATTATCCGTTTTGTACTGTATGCCGATGGTTCGGGCGTTGAACCTAGCCGCCATCTGATTTTTGACGGGCTGAATGGTTTTACCTGTAAGCTGCAGAACCTGTGTTTTTGTGTCTATGTTTCGCACACGATTCGTATCTTTTTTTTGTTCAATCTTACCAGCCATACAAGCCTCACAATCGCACTCCGTCTCGGTTAATCCGAATCTGTACGGTTTGACTCGATTTTGGCCAGATAACTTGGATTGTTTGGATATTTTGGATATCTTGGATATCTTGGATATCTTGGATGGTTTAGATGATCCGGTACTTTTAGAGAATATAGTACGGGCCGTATTTTTGCTCGATCTGATCCGTTTTATACTGTCCTCGATGGATATCATGGAATCTGTATACGTTTGATCTGAATCATCATGATTGTGATGAACCGACGTCGGCCGTCCGTTTTTGCCGAAGATCTTGCACTTACACAGAGCCGGGTTATGCGACAAATCTTCTTCGCATTTATTAACAGCGTGATGTTTTACGAAGCCCGTAGCCTTCCACTGTATCAGAACATCTTTGTCCGATCCGGTTAAATTGTACCGCGCTCGATAGAATGCCGGATCGAAGTTCATCGTCTGCACGTACATCCGTTCCATCTCCCGATTCGGATGGTAGTTCCTCTTGACACCGATATCCCTATAGTGCTTCTCTAAAGCGGCGCCCCGGAAATCAATACCGTATCTCTTCCTGTAGTAGACCGGATCGAAATCATCCAAATCATTCAAATAATTAAAATCGTTCGATATGTCGGCCATATTAATAAACACGTTGTGCTTATTAATTTATCATCTTTAGGCGTACGGTTTTTATCGGGTTTATAATTATAGCATGTCGTACGTATTCGTCGATGAGAGGTACCCGGTCTCCGACCCTAATATCGATCTCAATTTTGACAACGATATTCTGTACAGTAATATAGTCGGCGATGTGTCTCTAATCGCCCCGCTGCCGTACGATAATAACAATCAGATACCGCGAAAATCTAGGCCACCCACCAGTTCGGATATAATCGAAAGAGAACCGTCGTACAACATATTCATATGCTTTGTTATGATCGTCGTACTCAGCCTGATCATTATGTACACGATACACGACCCGGAACACAGATCGCACCACTACGCTGTTGTACCGGCTACAGACATGTCGGCCATGTACGGCAGATTAGGATACAGCGGGTTCTAAGCCTACTCATCGGGTTTCGGTTTTACGGATCTGTTAGACTTCACAGACTTTACTGTTTTAGCTGTCTTCACAGCCTTAGCCTTCGCCATTTTAGCGTGTTCCATCTTTATCAGCTTCGTTTCTTTGTGCGTCTTTGTCTCGTGTGTCACAGGCACGTACGGCCCTAGTAAAACAGGATTGTACATCATTTTGTGATAGTCTCTGATCAGCTGCATCTGCATCTGATGAGTGAACCGTATCCCGTTGTAGAAGTTACACGGTGTCTCTAAGCATAGCGGGATATCGTACTTGGCGCATATATGAACCAGCTTCATCAGGCCCGTAAAGTTCATCATGCCCTTGCCGATGTCCTGATGGTTGTCCTTGTTCGATGCGTACGGATCTTTTGAATCGTTCAGATGGATAATAGAGACATTAGACCACCCTAGATGACGGCTTACTTCCATCTCAAAGTAGTCCAGATACATCTCATCGTCTATCTTGTAACCAGCCGCGTACAGATGACACGTGTCTAGACAGAACGATATGCGCGAGCGTTCGATAGGCTCTAACGATCGTCTGATCTGCCCCAGCTCCTCTAAACTCGTCGATACTTCTGTCCCACAACCGGCTCCCGTTTCCAAAATGATTTTAGCCGATGTCGTACGGTTTAGAGCTGATCTAATGCCGGTGATGTAGTTCTGCTTACACGTTTGGATATCCAGCTTGTCCGGATTCTTCCCCATGTGTATAATCACACCCAATGCATTTGAGCCCAGTTTTTCACAAGCCAGCATATCATCAACTAAAATATCGACTCCAGATGCGTGTCTATAGTCGTCGGGGTTCTGACAAAGATTGATCACATAGCTCGAATGTATCACCAGCTTTTTACCGAACTCGCGCAGCCGTTTAGCCAGATCTGCCGTATCCTCATCGGGCCGATTAAATTTGGCGTAAGACTTAGACGGCCGATAGAATATCTGATACACGTCTGCCCCCGTCTCTACAGCTCGATCGGCTGACGTGACGTATCCTCTGTCTCCGAAAGACGTACCGATATGATGGCCAAGCTTTGGCGGTTTGTACGTACTGCTGCGATCGCTCATAACGTATAGTATAGTGTATTAGTCTACTTTGTTTTTATAGCGTTTGCGGCTTTCTGTTTCGTTTTCAACTTTACCCGCCGTTGAGCGTAAGAGTACGTGATGAGGCCAATAACAGATATGCTCAGAATCATGATCTTTGTCGTCTCATCCAAAATAGCCCAGCTGAAGAACACGCTATTCAGCACCATAAAAACACCGGCCCCGTACATCGCGTACTGAATAGGTTGATTATCGAATATCCCGCCCTCGTCGAACGCCGTCATGGCTAGAGCGATGAACGCCAAACCGATAACGAAACCGATAACGAAGTTCGTTTGCACTTTTTCATTGAACTCCTTGTCCTGCACCATCGATATAATCATCTTCTCCGTCAGCATGTATATAATAATACCCATCGGGATGCTCAGAAACACGTTCAGCGCTAGACCCATGTATATGTATATGCGTATCTATATGTATGGGTCTGATAAAAAATGATGCGTCATCTGTTGCTTTTCATTTCACCTATCGTCACACGGCCGCCATCTGATGATGTATGTTTTTAGCGTAATAGGAATCGAAATAGGGCCGATACCGATACTAGACTCTGCGACCTGTTTGATCTCGTAGTCTGTACTGAGCCGCTCGTTCAGAATGTAGTCTTCCAGATCCGATTTCAGCACTAGTCTGCCGAACTCGACACCGGATACGAATTTTAGGTTCTGCTTTATGATGTCCAGCGTATAATCGTACTCATCGAACAGAGTTGTACAGATAATCATGTACCCCATATCGTTTATAAAATGCTCGCACCATCTGAGAAGGTTCGACGGGTTCGACACAATAGAGTAGTAGTCTGTAATTACAACGTAGTCATAGACATTAGTCAGCTTGCTAATTGTTGCGTAATCTTCATCGCTCATCTCGTGAGACAGTACGTTTTCGATGTTCAGGTGGTAGAACTCGAAATACTTCTCCAAACTATGATCGACCGCACCGTGCTTCGCTTTCAAAATGTACCCCTCGTCTGAGTCTACACCGACTATCTTCAAATTGCGGGCCTTTATGATATCCGAACCGTATGCGTAGTACGGATACGCTGTACCGATTCCGACATGCAAGATAGTTGAGTTGTCCGGGATCTCGCGCAAAACATACAGCTCCGTCATACGGCTCAGCTTGCTCGAAATTTTAGTTGTATGGTCGTACAGAACCGGCCGAATGCTCTTGCCGAACGTATTAGACGTTTGTGTAGCGGCGGTCTGAACCGCATTCTGCACAACCGTTTTAGCTGTATCCGCCATAGTTCGCCGTACTTCATTCATCTCGTCGATCTTCTCTTTGATGTGGGGTGGTACGCTCTGCTCGTACGATGATCCGATGCTAGATGCGGCGTCCAACGCGATGCGCGATGCATTAGATGCTAAGTGTGACGTCTGTTTGAATGCGCTACCTAAAAAACCGCTCGCCATGCCGAACAGAGTCTTCGACCCAGACACAACTTTCGATACATCTATCTCTATCTTGTACGTGTGGTCCGTAGGTCCGTTAGGTGAGACAGGTGAGACGGGCTGAGCAGGCTGAGCGGGTGTGACGGGCTGAACAGGCTGAACAGACTGAACAGGCTGAACCGGCTGAGCAGGTGTGACGGGCTGAGCAGGCTGAACAGACTGAACAGGCTGAACCGGCTGAGCAGGTGTGACGGGCTGAACAGGCTGAACCGGCTGAGCAGGTGTGACGGGCTGAGCAGGCTGAACAGATTGCAAAGTACTTCCGGGGTTTGGGGTGAATTGTGTCATGATATGCCGGTTAGATCTGTGTCGGTTGAGCTGTCCGATAATATCGTGTGAGACGTCTATATCGAAATCCGGGTAGCTCGGGTAATCGTGTATGCTCCGTTTTGGTAG
>Ga0315284_10004752_pt1 | contig 19302 bp, 17 predicted proteins | sample YL17G09_16_MG_FD_203696 | JGI IMG/M metagenome (GOLD analysis project Ga0315284, IMG submission 203696) | Sediment microbial communities from Yellowstone Lake, YNP, Wyoming, USA - YL17G09_16 | ecosystem: Environmental > Aquatic > Freshwater > Lake > Sediment | place: USA: Wyoming | collected... | reverse complement strand
GGGAGGCAAACGATCTCTATATCAAATACCACGACGAGGAATGGGGGGTCCCTGTCCATGACGATAGAAAACTTTTTGAGTTCCTAACCCTTGAAGCAGCCCAGGCTGGCTTGAGTTGGCTAACCATACTCAGAAAGAGGGAGAACTATAGAAAAGCCTACAACCGTTTCTACCCTTTGCGGGTGTCAAGGTATGATGACAAGGATATTACTCGGCTGCTTCAGAATGAAGGCATCGTGAGGAATCATAAGAAGATTGAGGCATCCGTAAATAACGCAAGAAAGTTTATGGAGATCAAGAAGGAATTTGGAAGTTTTGACAACTATATCTGGCGATTTGTGGACTACACGCCCGTTGTTAACCGCTGGAGAGATGTTAAGGCGATCCCCTCGAAATCAGCTTTGTCTGATCAGATCAGCGAGGATCTCATTAAAAGAGGTTTTAGATTCATAGGATCAACAATCCTATATGCCTACCTGCAGGCCGTTGGCATCGTGAATGATCACATCGTCAGTTGTTTCAGGTACCCGCAGATCATTTCCCTCTCCACCCAACCAAAAAAATGAATGCCGAGCCGTTGTCGGGAATGGGAACCCTGCCTAGAAATTCTCTTCCTCCCATATGAAGCCGTCAGCTTGTCGAATGCCATCGTGAAGAATTTTCTTGACGGAATTTTGATCCGGAGTTATGTAGTATGCACATTAGACGTTTTCCTTTTGTCCCATCATAAATGGCAGACTGAATTCCAGTTAGAGTAAGCTTCTGCTCGCGTCGACTGGATAGCACTGACAGAGGAGAGAGGAGAATACCATTGATTTCAGAAATCACGCAATGGATCATGGAATCGATGAGGGCCCACGGTCAACTCTCGGTATTCGTCGGCGTGATGATCGAACAAATCATCGTTCCAATCCCGTCTCCACTGATCATCATGGGGGCAGGCGCCATCCTCATCCTGCCCGATCTCTCTATTCCGAATGCCCTTCTCCAGATCCTCTGGATCATTGTCCTCCCAGGAGCGATCGCGTCCACTTTGGGGTCCTACATCGGATACATGATCAGTTACTATGGGGGCAAAGCATTGGTGATACGCTTCCAGCGTTTCTTGGATGTAAACTGGGATGAGATAGGAAACCTAGAAAAGCGATTCAAAGGCAGGAAACAAGCCGTTTCCATTTTTCTCTCCAGGGCGATTCCCGTCTTTCCTATCTCTCTGGTCTCCATCTTTGCAGGACTCTTGCGCATTCCGATGAAACCCTTTACCCTTTACACCTTTTTGGGCTCCATATTTCGGTGTCTTTTCCTTGGGTTCGTCGGATGGTGGATCGGCGCCACTTACGAGAAAGTGGCAACCCGTTTAGATTCAGCGGAGACATTCATCTCAATATTGATGTTGATCGGGATGGTGGCAGTTCTGTGGTATCTATACCGTAAATTTAGGAAGGGAAAAGGATAGACAGGGGGTCCGTTCGCGAAAGATGGGTCGGGTCAGCTGGGTTTAGAAAAAACGACTGGAAACAACGGAGTGGAGAGAAGAAAGGAGGGAATGACATGAGGGTGACGGTTGATGAAGAGACCTGTATTGGATGTGGGCTCTGTGCAGAAACGTGCCCCGAAGTCTTTGAGCTGAAGGAGGATAAGGCTTATGCAAAGATGGACGAAGTCCCGGAGGAGTTCGCCGATGCTTGTCGCGAAGCCGCTGAGGAATGCCCAGTAGAGGCTATACAGATCGACTGATTCCTGAAGAAGCGCAAAGGGGCAACCCTTTCTGAATGGGGGTTGCCCCTTTCTTATTTCCACGAATCATCGCTAACGAATTTGTTTTACTCGAAATACTCCCTGATCTGTTTGTGGCGGCTCGGATCTCGCAGGCGTTCGATCGCCTTTGCTTCAATCTGTCGAATCCTCTCTCGGCTTAGACCGAATTGCTTTCCAATCTCCTCGAGCGTATACTCTCCGTCTTCCCCAATCCCAAAACGCAGTCTAAGGATCTTTTCCTCTCGGGGAGAAAGACCGGCCAGCAACTTGCGGATGTGGTCTATCAAATCCTTTTCAAGAAGCATCTCACTTGGGGAAGGGCTCTTTTCATCAGCGATGAGGTCCTCCAGGGTACTATCCTCTTCCCCGATCGACATATCGAGGGAGATAGGTTCTTCGGTAAGATTGAGAACCTTTTCAACATCGTGCAGAGGGATCCCGCTATCCTTGGACAACTCGATTGAAGTCGGTTCTCGCCCGAACTTTTTCATCAAGGCTTTAAAGGACTTCATCATCTTCCCTTTGATCTCAAAAAGGTAGTTTGGAATCCGAATCGTCCTGGATTTCTCTGCAAAAGCCCTCAAAATGGCTGCTCGGATCCACCAGGAAGCATAGGTGCTGAACTTGAAGCCCTTGGTATAATCAAACTTGGTTAAGGCCTGCATGAGACCGAGGTTTCCTTCCTGGATCAAGTCCAAAAAGGAAAGTCCGCGGTTGGAATACCGCTTTGCTATGCTCACGACGAGACGGAGATTAGCCTGGATCAGCTCATTCTTTGCCTTTTGGGTATCCAAGAGCGCCCTCTGATACTGGAGCGACATCTTCTTGTAAAGAAGGGTCTTCTCCTTCACTTCGGATCGAGTCATTTTCGGTTTCTTACCATTCTTCCCGTTTTTCCCTTTGAGTTTGTATTTGTGCCCGTTGCCATTGCTTCCCCGTTTGGTGGTCGTAAGCACGGAAGCTAGGGCCAACTGAGCTTTAACTCGATGGGTCCTTGTCTCGAGAAGTTTAACCTGACGTTCACCCTCTTTGATCTTCTTGGCCAATGCAACTTCCTTTTCAGGAGTAAGAAGGGAGATCTTTTCAAGCCCTTTCAGATATTCCCACGTAATGTCATGAGGGTAAACTGGATACTCGTCCTCCAGCTCTTTTTCAGACTCCGACTCTTCGCTCTCTTGAGTTTCAATGGTCTCTTCAACGGTGTCAATCTTAAACCCCTCCAGCGTCTCCTCAATTTCAGCTTCAGCAATAGCCGGGGGGGGTGGCATCTGAGAAGTAGGAGTACGAACGTCCCCGAAAATGGAGGAAGGTGTCAATTCCTCCAATGCGAGATCCTCTGTTTCTAATTCCATAGATTTGTTGTTTTTTTCAGAATTCGTTTTCCTCATTTTAAGAAAAGATCCTCTTTTTCCCACAAAATAAAAAAGAGGATTTAACCTCCTTTCGACGTTAGTTAACAGCTTCACTTAATAATATATAAAATGGTGTCGTCATTGTCAAGTTTTATTTTTTTTAAAATTTACTATTAATATTAATATGTTAGGTACTTGTTTCAGCATAACCCTAAATTCATATAGGATTTGTAATAATTTTAACTGGCCAAAAAGGATAAGAAAACAGTGTATGGCGGCTCCATGCCAGGATTCTCTAGTTTCTTTGAAAACGGCACGAAATCGTTGCTAGAAAGGAAAAATGATGTTGGTCCGCGCCAATTGAATCATTTATAATGGTTCTTTAGGGATAATTGACTTTCGGGGACTCTTCTCATATATATTGAAAACTTAACCTGCCGGGCCCGCTTTGTGTAAAAGAGGGGGATAGGCTATAAGGAGTGCGGATGGGATATGTTGATCTCCATTTACACACAACCGCTTCTGACGGGGTGAGAACCCCCTCCGAGGTTGTCCGGTACGCAAAAAGCAAACAACTTCAGGCCATCGCCGTTACCGACCATGATACCATTGAGGGATTGGAGGAGGCGTTGTCTGAAGGGGACAGGATTGGTTTTGAGGTAATCCCGGGGATAGAGATCAGTGCAGAGTTTTCTCCCGGCTCCATGCATCTTCTGGGATATTTTCTCGATATCCATCATCCTCTTTTGATTGAAAAGCTGAAATATCTTCAGGAAGCGAGGGCAGAACGAAATCCTAAAATCGTGCAGAAACTGAATCGCCTAGGAATTCAGCTCAATTATGATGATGTTGTGGAGGCCTCTGGCGGAGGGCAGGTCGGACGTCCCCATTTTGCCCAGGTCCTCTTAGAGAGAGGATATGTGAGAAGCATCCAGGAGGCTTTTGATCGGTTTTTGAAGAAGGGTGCCCCGGCTTATGCCGATAAGCTCAGATTCAAAGCCAGTGAGGCCATCCACTTCATCAATGAGTCGAATGGGGTAGCGGTAATCGCCCATCCAAATACTCTCGGCGTGAATGGAAATTCGGCTTTGGAGACACTGCTCCTTCAGCTCGTTAAGGAGGGGTTGAGGGGTATCGAGGTTTATTATCCAGAACATTCCTCGACAGATATCGCCAGATACAAGTGCTTGGCTGAGAAATATGGTCTCGTGATGACGGGAGGGACGGATTATCACGGGATGGAAGGGAATGAATTGGATATCGGTGTGGGCAGGGGAGATATGAGACTCCCCTATTCCATCGTGGAGGAACTCAAAACTGCTCAGAACCAATCTCTAGGGGTGAGGAAGGAATAGAGAGGTCCATTATGATGAAGCGAGGGAAAACCAATCGTTTGAAAGCAACTTTGAAGAGAAAGAACGTTAAGAGGAATCTGCGGAAGTCTAAGGGAGAGAGGAAATACACCTCCTAATCCTATCGCCCCATGCTACGTCTGGTGTTCCTGACGGCTGGCAGGCATGAGGTCCCCCAATCCCTTGGCATCATCGGGCCTTTCGCATAGGATACATTCAGTTTGGCTGAGTTGAAGTCGCCCAACCTCGTATTTTCAGACCCGAAAGGGAAAATCTTCAATCATCCCCATTTGAGATGGGTGGGTCGGTCTGGCAATCGGATCGTCCTTCCCGATCCATCGGAATGGGTTCCTCTGCCGAGAGGTAGCCAACTCTTCAGCATGCCCGGAAGAATTCCCATAGGATGGGATGAGGAGAACGAATCCTTCGTGCCTGTAAGAACGCTAACGACAGGCAGGAAAGGGGTCGATTGTACGGCTGTAGCCGCATTCCTTCCGCCGGGATATGTTCGGACTCTCCTCCCGGCGACACATCAGAGAGAAGATGCACCCGTACTTCCTCTTTGGGCCTACAGTTCCGTGGGCTGGAAAAATGGGAGGTTCTGGGCCACGGGTCTTCTCATCGATCCCGATCCCCACTGGCATCCGAAATACTTCGAGAACGACCGTCTTCTGCGAAACAAAGTGGATGCCCTGCTGAAAAAGAATTCTCAGAATCGGCTCCTTCGTCAACTTTCGCGGTGCGCCTTAGAGTATCGGTGCTTTGCCGCCAAGAATGTCTTCTTCAAGAGGTGGGAATGTCCCTTGCCGACCTCACCTTCGTGCAATGCAAACTGCTTGGGTTGCATCTCCCTGCAACCTTCTGAATGCTGCCCAGCCTCTCAGGAAAGGATTGATTTCGTTCCCACGGTGGATGAAGTCGTCAGCGTGGCTTTCCCTCATCTTGAGAAAGCAGAGGATGCGATTGTCAGTTTTGGCCAAGGGTGTGAAGGGGAACCCTTGATGCAGTGGCAGCTCTTGGAAAGATCGATTTGGAAGTTGCGTGAGAAGACCGATCGAGGAACGATCAACTTAAATACGAATGGAAGCTATCCAGGGAGAGTGGAACAGCTCTGTGATGCAGGTCTGGACAGTATCCGGGTGACACTCAACAGCCCTTCCCCCAAATTGTATGCGTGCTATCATCAGCCGAGGGGGTACACCTTCAAAGAAATCGTCGCGTCCCTGATCGCAGCCAAGGGAAAAGGAATCTACACGTCGATCAACCTTCTGGTGTTTCCCGGACTTACGGATCGGGAGAAGGAGGTCGAAAGGCTGATCGCGCTGATCCGAAGGACTGACCTGGATCTCATCCAGATGCGAAACCTTAACATTGACCCCGATCTCTATCTTGAAGCGATGGGACGAGGGGAAGGTATCGGAATCTCCCAGATGATCGATGTGCTCAAAGCTGAGTTTCCCTCCCTTCAGTTTGGTTATTTCAATCGCACCAAGGAATCTTTTTTTGCCCATGGATGAGCCGGCATGGAGAGAAGGAGTCAAGGCAGCCACCCCCATCGTTCTGGGATATCTGCCCGTGGGTCTGGCTTTCGGCGTGTTGGCCCGGAGGGCAGGCCTGACGCCGCCGGAAGCCGGTCTGATGAGCCTTCTGGTCTATGCGGGGTCCAGTCAGTTCATTGCCGTCGAGATGATTTCAAAAGGGGCCCTGTGGTTTCCCATCGTGGTGACCACCTTTCTCGTTAACCTTCGACATCTTCTCATGAGTTCCACCCTTTCTCTCTATTTGAATAAGAAATCACTTCGCACCCTTGCCCTTCTTGCTGCGCAACTGACCGATGAGTCCTTCGCTGTCGCCATGTCGAATCGATCAAAGTTCGCCCATGGGTTCGCGTATCTCTTTGGGCTCCAGGTGACCTCTCAGTTGGCCTGGATTACTGGATCGGTGGGAGGCGCCTTTTTTGGAGGCCTGATTGACCATGAAGGATATGGTCTTCCTTTTGCCCTTCCCAGCCTTTTCATCTGTCTTCTGGTACTACAGATTAGGAGTCCGGTGCATTTTTGGATGATGATGACTGCAGGAGTGTCTTCTCTTATCTTCAAGGCAACCTTCTCGGGCAACGGGTACATCGTGTTGGCAACCCTTCTTACCTTAGGGATTGGCGTGCTCATCCATAGGACTGGACGCAAGGGAATAGAAAAAATCGAACCTTGAAAGCGCGGCGTTCGAGGGGATGATCAAGGACGAGGTGGAGAGATGCGGCAAGAAACGTTGTGGATCATACTGGGAATGGCCGGGGTGACTTTTGTTGCCCGTTTTCTGCCCATGGCATTGTTGTCCAAGTGGTCCATTCCGGAGAGGGTCAGGCTCGGGCTCGAGTATGTGCCCGTGGCCATTTTTAGCGCCATTGTTTTTCCGCTTCTCTTTTTTGATCAAACGGGGAATTTTGAAATTCAGCCTCGATGCTTGCTGTCGGCCCTCTCTGTATTTGCCTTTACCTGGAAGGTTAAATCCGTGTGGGGTTCGGTGCTCGTAGGAATGCTGATCTATTGGATGTTGGGATTCATGCTGTGAGTGAGCCGGCAATGTGCCCCGTCCCGCCCTAGCGGGATAGGCGGGGGCAAGGGAAGGGGCACAATAAGAAAAGATAATTCACTTCCGGGAAGCCCCGCCCTGTGCCTGCCTGTCGGCAGACAGGGGCGGTGAGCTTCCCATCAAGTCTTTTCAGCAATGAGGCTGGCGATCGCTTTTCTTCTTCCCCCTTCTCTGACCATTCCTTCACGATAGACCAGAATGCGAAAACTTTTAAAGAGCCTGAGAAGCTCGTTGTGTTTCAAGAAATACTTGAGTTGCTTTGGACCCCCGGTATGCAGGTTCCTCTGGTCAGTCAGGTAAGTTTCAACGATGATCCTTCCCCCTTTTTTGAGCGCCTTTCTTAACTTAGGAATGAGTCGCCGGCTGAGGAAATAGAAATCCGCGATGAGGTCGTAAGTCCCCGGTGTTATTGGGAACGTGTCAAGATCTGCAAGCACGGTATGGATCTTCACTCTCATCCCTCTCGCCAGTTTCCTGGCTTTCCTCAGACCCATGGGTGAGATATCGACGGCGTCCACATCGCATCCATGCTGGGCGAGAAAGACCGAATTCCTTCCTTCTCCTGCCGCAAGATCGAGTGTTTTCCCTTTGGGCAGAAGATGGACGTGTCTCCTCAGAAAGGAATTTGCCTTCTTGCCAAAAGCAAACTCCCTCTCTTTAAACCTCTCATCCCATCGCTTCCGGTCTGCTTCCACGGGTTGATCCTGACATCTAATACGTACTATCCGATCGAGCGGGAGTCAAGAGAGCTTGACAGGATTCAGAGAAAGGAGCGCATCAAATGTACCCGTGATGGGGTTCTGCCCCTGAGATAAGCATTGCCTTTTTGTTTCAATTGAAATATTTTTATCTCTGGGGAGGTGTCACATGGCTCATCAGACAGAAGGCATTGGCGATCGGTATCATCAAGAGACTAAATATCGGAGAGGTGAAATGGCACGGGGAGGGCTCCCTTGGGCGGATCAGCCTTCTCCTTATGAAAAGGATGCTTCGTTAGTAAAGCGCCTTTCCCTCACTCCCCCTGCACTGCAAGGCGGGAAGTCCCTGTGGGAGGCGATTTCTAAAAGGCGTTCCTTCAGGGAATTTTCCAATCGACCCCTCAGTCTCTCAGAGATCTCCCAGCTGGTTTGGGCAACGCAAGGGGTTACTGCAAGGGCCTGGGGCCATGAGTTCAGAGCGGCTCCTTCCGCAGGGGCACTTTACCCTATTGAAACCTATATTCTCGTGAATCGCGTCGAAGGGATCTCAGCGGGAATTTACCATTACGAGGTAAAAGAGGTCCAATTGGACCTTCTCAAGGAGGGAAACTTTGCCTCTCCTCTCAGTCGTGCCGGTTTGGGTCAGGAACTACTCGAGACCGCAGCCGTCGTGTTCATCTGGACGGCGGTCGTCGAGCGTTCAAAATGGAAATATCGCGAAAGAGCCTATCGCTATATTTATATGGACGTGGGACACATCGGGCAGAATCTCTATCTTGCCGCGTCAGCCTTGAATCTGGGCTGTTGCACGGTAGGAGCCTTTTTTGATGAGGAGGTGGATGCCATCGTGGGGGTCGACGGGAGAGAGGAGATATCTGTTTACATGGGTGCCGTTGGCAAAACCGGTTAGCCATCGGTTTTCTGGCTCGCTTCCCGATTGGCCTATTTTCAGCTTTGATCGACACCGTATCCCTTGGGATTGATCAGCAACCGGGAATGTTGGCTCTGGGCTGAGGTCGGGGGAAGCATAGCAAGCGAGACTTTCGGGTTCTTTGATTTTCAATGTGAGAATGGTTATGTTTGTATTGTGTTATCCGTCAGGGTTTTTAAATTAATTTGAGAAAGGAAGGTCGCTTGTGGAGATCGTGGAGTTAAAAAAGGGGATTTACTGGGTTGGGGCCATTGACTGGAACGTGAGGGATTTCCATGGGTATTCCACTCCCACGGGAACCACCTACAATGCGTATTTGATTGTGGATGAGAAGAGTACCCTGGTCGACACGGTGAAGGCTCCGTTCTTTTCGGAGATGCTTCGGAGGATTTCCGAAATCATCGATCCCTCGCAAATTCATTATGTCATTGCCAATCATGTCGAGATTGACCATTCCGGTTCGCTATGCCAAATCGTTGAGAAAATTGGGAACCCAACGGTGATCAGTTCCGAAAAGGGTAAGAAAGGCCTGGAGAAGTATTTCCAAAGATCGTTCAACTTCAAGACAGTGAAGACCGGTGATGCTCTCTCGCTGGGTCAGCGAACGGTCACCTTTGTGGAAGCTCCGATGCTTCATTGGCCCGACAGTATGTTCACCTACCTCAAAGAAGATCGTATCCTGCTGCCCAATGACGCCTTTGGCCAGCATGTTGCCACCACCCAGAGGTTTGAAGATGAGGTGGGACCTGAAGTGATGAGGCATGCTGGAAAGTATTTCGCCAATATTCTCTGGCCTCTGGCTCCGCTCATTTTGAAGAAGGTGGATGAAGTGGTGAAAATGGGGATACCGATCGACATCATTGGACCCAGCCATGGCCTCATTTGGAGAAAGGATCCTAGTCGGATCATCCAGGCTTATGTGGATTGGAGTCACGGAAAGACAAAGAGGAAAATCCTCATCATCTATGATTCGATGTGGGGAAGCACGGAAAGCCTGGCAAAATCGATCCTGAGAGGGATGAATGAACAGGACGTTGAAGTCAGATTGCTCCATCTCCGGTCCAATCACCGGAGCGACATCGTGGACGAGATGCTGGGGGCCAAGGGAATTCTGTTGGGCTCTCCAACACTGAACAACGGAATGTTCCCCTCCATGGGAGATTTTCTTACCTACCTCAAAGGGTTGAGACCTCAGGGAAAGATTTTTGGGCTTTTTGAATCCTACGGATGGGGAGGCGGGGCCCTCAAGGAGATGAGAAAGCATCTCGAAGAAATGAAGGTTGAGATCTGGGATAAAGAGTTGAGGACTCAATTTCTTCCGGATCCAGCCGAGTCGAAAAATGCGGTTCAGTTTGGAAAAGACTTTGCAGGGAGAGTGTTTGGTGGTTAAGGGGAGGCCGCGGGATCCCGAAGTTCGACCGTGGCCGATGATCGGGCATCAGAAAGGAAATCGCAGGATGATAGGAAGAGAGGCAGCCATCCGGCTACTGAAGAAAGTGGTAGGAGAGTCCCAGGCCGACCAGACCGAGGCCCTTCTGATGACCGAGGACTCTTCGCTGACTCGCTTCGCCCAATCGGCGGTCCATCAGCATGTCGCTGAGAAAAATGGGACGCTCATCATTAGAGTGGTTTTGGGAAAGAGGATCGCTGTCGTGACGACGAATGTCCTGCAATCTGCTTCGCCAAAGAATGCCCTTCAACAAGCGATCTCTCTTGCAAAGGTACAACGTCCCCAGGACGATTTCGTTTCGCTGCCGGATGCCAAACCTATCTCTGAGATTCCTACGTCTTCCGAAAATATCCGCCGCCTTACTCCCTCCAGAAAAGTGACGTTGCTCAAAGACCTTTTCGGATTCGCAAAGGCAAGAGGATTCCAAACCTCGGGCGCCTTCTCTCATGGGGAAGTGGAAGTTGCTGTGGTGAATTCCCTTGGAGTCGAGGCCTATCAGCCTTACTCCGATCTCTTCCTGCACCTGATCGCCGAGGATGGAAGAAATTCCGGATATGCCAGTTTCGTGGCAAGGGATGCCGACCGATTGAATATTGAGGGCCTAGCTCAGGAGGCGATTGCGAAGGCCTCCAAAGGGGAGCCCATTCAGATCGAACCGGGAGAGTATGAGACGGTTCTGGAACCCTATGCCGTGAGCGAACTCCTGGCATTCCTTGGGTATCTGGGGTTTCACGCGCTTTCGGTCCAGGAAGGACGGAGCTTTTTCTGTAATACTTTTGGAAAGAGATTGGTGGACACCAAGGTGACCGTCTATGACGATGGTCTGGACCCGGAAGGGTTGCAGGTCCCTTTTGATTTTGAAGGCGTTCCAAAGCAGAAAGTGACCTTCTTAGAAGAAGGGGTGGTGAAGGAGGTGACCTATGACTCTTTTACCGCAGGACGAGAGGGAAGACATTCCACAGGCCATGGGCACATTGCGCCGAATACGGAGGGGCCGATCCCGATCAATCTGTTCATGAAGGGTGGAACGTCGTCGACGGAGGAGATGATCAGAACCGTTCGAAAGGGAATCTATGTGACTCGGTTCCACTATACCAACGTCATGGAACCCATGAAGGCGGTGATCACCGGGATGACCCGGGATGGGACCTTTTTGATCGAAGACGGTGAGATCACGAGGCCGATCAAGAATCTCAGGTTCACCGAGTCCATCCTGAAAGCCCTGTCCCGCGTGAACGCCATCTCGAGAGATCGCCGCGTCTGCTCTGAAGGGACCGTCTATTCAAGGCGTTTTATCACCGGAACGGTTGCGCCTGCCATCAAAGTGGATGGGTTCAACTTCTCAGGAGTTTCGTCGCTTTAAGGATTGCCTAGGGCAAAGATCGGAGAACTGAAAGCAAAGAGATTTCTATTGGATAGACAAGGTTCTTGGAACCTGTCAAGTTGGAGGACTAGAGGCTCACGTGAGAACGCTCCTTGAAAATATCCTCGATTCAGCGAAATTGAAGAAAGTGGATTACGCGGATATCCGGGTTGTTCGCCGACAATGGGAAGAGATCGAAGTGAAGAATGGGAATGTGGAGGCGCTGACGCATGAAGAGGACCTTGGGTTTGGGATCCGGGTGCTTTCCACAGGGGCTTGGGGATTTGCCTGCAGTTCAAGAGTGAATCAGCGGGAGATGGAGGCTGTTCTCCGAAGGGCTCTGAACATTGCCAAGGCTAGTTCAAGGACTACGAAGGAGAAAGCTTTTTTACATTCCGCCCGACCGGTCGTGGATCGATATCAAACCGCGATGGAGGTGGACCCTTTCGAAGTCTCCCCTGAATCAAAAATCAGCCTTCTTCTCCAGGCGGATGAGGTGATCCGTAGAAATAAGAAGGTGAAGATCTCAGAGGCCTTCATGGGGCTTTATCGGACAGAGAAAAGCTTTGCCTCGACGGAGGGATCCTCCATCCAACAGGAGATCGTGGAATGTGGAGCGGGGATTTCGGCGACAGCGATCGAAGGGGAAGACGTTCAGGTACGATCCTACCCCAACTCCTTCAGAGGAAATTTCGCCACTCAGGGTTATGAATGGATCGAGGGTCTCGTGCTCACTCAACATGCAGAGAGAGTGGCTAATGAAGCCGAACAATTGCTTTCAGCCAAACCCTGTCCATCGAAGGTGACCACGCTTATTTTAGACAGTTCGCAGGTGGCCCTTCAGATTCATGAGTCGATCGGTCATCCGATCGAACTGGACCGAATTCTGGGAACGGAGGCCAGTTATGCTGGAACGAGTTTTCTGAAACCGGAGATGGTCGGGCATTTCCGATACGGTTCGGACCTGGTGAATGTTACAGCCGATGCGACCTTTCCGGGAGGACTGGGGACGTTTGGTTATGATGATGAAGGGATCAGTGCCCGGAGGGTCCCCATCCTTTCTCGGGGGATTTTGGTCAACCTTCTGACCTCGCGGGAGACGGCGCATCATCTGGGAAAGGAGAGCAATGGGACGATGCGAGCCGACGGCTGGAATCGGATCCCCCTGATCCGGATGACCAATATCAATCTGGAGCCCGGGGAGTGGACCTTGAAGCGTATCATTGCCGATACCGAGGAAGGGCTTTTCTTGACTACCAATCGAAGCTGGTCAATCGATGACAAGCGGATCAATTTCCAATTTGGAACCGAAATGGGATGGGAGATCAAGAAGGGAAAACTCGGAGAGATTGTCAAGAACCCAACCTACACGGGAATCACCCCGCAATTTTGGAATTCATGCGACGCCGTTGCTAACCGAGATCACTGGCAGATGTGGGGCACACCCAATTGTGGGAAAGGCGAGCCAGGTCAGGTGGCTCATGTAGGACATGGGGCCGCTCCGGCAAGGTTTAGAAACGTTCAGGTGGGGGTGATGAAAGGTTCAATCTGATTCTGAGGGGGACCGATCGAATGAATGAAAACCCCGAAGCAGACTTCATCTATTTTTTTCTTTCGAATTCTCAGAGTAGCCCTTTTTAAAACCTTCTACAATTTCCTTTGACACCTTCAGGGTTGCCCTGAGGATCTGGCCCAGACCGCCCTTGAACAGGTCCTTGACTTCCTTGGGCTCTTCCTCTTCCTTTCCGTGTTCTTTTTCCATCACAAAAAAACGCTATTTGGCCATCTGCTGTAAATTATCCATCTGTGCCTTCACCCGATTCGCCCGTTCGCTGTTCGGGTCCACCTTCAGATAGTCCTGCCAAGCTTTCATAGCTCCCTTTATGTCTTGTTTGTCATGGAGAAGGACGACCCCGATATTGTATCGGCTATTGATGTGTTGTGGATCGCTCTGGGCCGCCATTCTGAACTCTTTCAGGGCCCGATCGCTATCTCCCAATTTTCGATACATGATACCCATGTCCGTTCGAACATCTGCGTTATCCGACTTCATGGCAAGATACTTGCCATAAGCTTCAATCGCCTCCTGGGGCTGGTCTGAGTCGAAATAGAGATTTCCCAGTTCCGCCCAGGCTGAGAGATTCTTTGGGTCTTTTTGAAGGATATCCTTGAGAGTCTGAATTTTGCCGGCCACCTCCATCGGAGAAGGTCCCTGGGGCGCTGGCATCGGAGCCGTCTGCGGAAGATCTTGGGGCGTCTGAGCGATGGGAGGCACTCCCACCCCTTTTCGACCCTTCAGAATGGCCACGGTAGCGCCGGTAATAAAACCGACAAGAAAGGCAATGACAACCGCTAGGATGACAGTCTCTTTTTTCATGCTCGTTTTCTCCTTAACCGGAATTTTATCTCAAAGGAATGGATTAAGCAACTTTCGCGATTCGAGGATGATTGCATGACGGGATCGTAAAGAGGCGTGGGTGTGGATAAGAGAATCATGACGGAGAGATAATTTCTGAGGAGAAAGAGAAAAGGAGGGCCGTTCTGGAGAACGACCCCCCTCCCAAACTTTAGTTCAAGATGACCGCAGAGGGTACCGGAACTTCTGAAGCGTCGACCAATGCACCCGTCAGGGTGAGCCACCCAATCAGGTGCTGTGGAGCCCCGGATTCAAGGTCTTCCTCGATCGTGTAACCACCGAGGGTCTGGAAGCTTGCCCTCGTTAAGAGGCCATTCCTTCCTTCCCCGCGGATGCGGGCTGTGAATCCATAGGTGATATCTCCGGTGACTTGGGACCAACACCGGAAGTCGAGCGCGTTCCCCATAACCCCATACAGGGGGAGGGTATCGACAACCCATTGGTCAGTCTGGGAATCAGAGAGGTAGAGATCACTCTGCAAGATTTTATTGACCGGATCCCAACCCCAAATCTTTAGATATCCTGGAACGGTTTGGCGGTCGCCGCTCAACTTCGATCGAACTGGATCGTACCCCTCTGCTTTCATATCCACCTTGAACCATATCCCTATCCAGGGGCTCATATCCTCATCGACAGCCGTCACAGCTTCCGTGGGAGTTCCTCGAATAGCCGCTGTTGATGTTCCCATACTCTGTGCGGCAGTGGCAAGCGTGAGGGTCACCTGAGCAGGGAGGCTTTTGCGGATGTTCCCAGCAGCATCTTTAGCAAAGCCGTAAAGGGTCTTTGGCCCTGAGGTGGTGCTCGTGGGGAACGTGAAACTTGTGGGAGGGGTGGGGCTCCACTTTGGAGAGGTGGGAACTGGGACGGTGGAAGAGCGTTTTACGAGGTAGCCTGTGACCGCGACATTGTCCGTTGCCGTAAACGTGGTGATATTGATGGTGAGTGAAGTTGAAGGAGATGCGACGGTAAAACCGGTAACGATCGGCTTGGTGACGTCAGGACCTGGGATGTCAAGAGTGACCGGTGCGCTCCGGAGGTTGGAGACGTTTCCCGCCTTATCTTTAGCCCAGGCATAAAGAGTCTTCGCTCCAGGTTTGGCGGTGGCTGGAAATGTGAAGGTCGTGGGAGGTGTGGCACTCCACTTTAAAGACGAAGGAAGGGGTGCCGTAAGGTTAGATTTTGTCACCATATAGCCTGTCACACCGACATTGTCCGTTGCCGTAAACGTGGTGATATTGATGGTGAGTGAAGTTGAAGGAGATGCGACGGTGAAGCCAGTAACCTTCGGCTTGGTGACGTCCCCCGAAGCAGGCTTGCTGTTAGGATCGCCAGGAAAGGTCCTGGCATTGATCTCAACGATGTTGCTGAAACCGTCACTATCGGAGTCCAAGGGTTCAATGGTCGCAAAGTTACGGTCGTTATTGCCATATGCTGCGCCATAAGAATTGAGAGCAGGTGTTGTAGAGTGGCAAAGGGTACATGAGTCCAGCCTCGTCCCTGTGGTTCCGTACCGGGTGTTGAATAGGGGCATATACCCATCCTTGCCAGCAGCCATGCTCGAGATCCCAACGACGAGCGCGAATATGATTGAAGTGATGCAAATGCTTTTCTTCATTACGTTCTCCTTTCTTGATTTTTCTCAATCGAATCAGATGGAATGGGGATGTCCTTTCCATCAATGCCAAACTAGGTTTTTTCATCTGGTTCTCATATCCTACCTCCTTCCCACCTCCTTATGCTTGTTAGAATCGTTCGTCCCTCCTGAGATTTGGCGCTCTCCCAATGCGCGTTTGATTTCTAGATATACACGCATTTACAACGAAAGGTCACTGCCAAGTTAGAGGTTAGAAAAAAAGAAGATGGGTTAGAATTTTCTAACGAACAGGCCTGATGATAAAACGGCCGTGTTAGTCTCAGATAGCAATGATGAGGCCAAGTCGCCGGGGTGGAATCATTCGGCGGATATCAATAGGTTTTCTCGAGAGGGATAGTGATTTGCAGCCGTTGGGTGTGGTCCCCTTTTCCTACAGAAAGGGATATTGGAACGGAGGCTATTTCCTACGAATCGGATTTCTTGAAGTCACTGATGTTTAGATTATGCTTTCTTAAGAGATCATAGAAATCGGCTCGGTATTTTCCAGCCAGTTTGGCCGCCCTGCTGATATTCCCCTTGCAGATTTCAAGGAGATAGATGAGGTAGCTTTTTTCAAAGGCATTCTTGGCATCTTTGAGGGGTTTGAGCGGCTCCTGTGAGACGACGCCTTTCGTTTGAAGGATCAAGTCTTCAGAGATGAGATCATGATGGGTCATGGCCACTGCGTATTCGATCACGTTCTCCAACTCTCTCACATTTCCCGGCCAATCATGCATCATGAGCTTCTGCATCGCTTCGGGGGTCAGGCCGGTCACTCCTTTTTGCATCTGCTGGCCAAATTTCTTTATGAAATGCTCCACCAGAGAAGGGATATCCTCCTTCCTTTCCCTGAGGGAGGGGAGATAAATGGGTATGACATGGATTCGGTAAAAGAGGTCTTCACGAAACACGCCCTGCTTAACCTGCTCTTCAAGGTCCTTGTTCGTCGCCACGACCACCCGCACATCGACCTCCATAGACTTCTCACTGCCCACCGGGTAGAACTGTCGCTCCTGGAGCACCCGGAGAAGTTTGGCCTGTGTCGAAGGGGGCATGTCTCCAATCTCATCCAAGAAAAGAGTGCCTTCATGGGCCTGGGTGAACAGTCCCTTTCTACTCCGGACCGCTCCCGTGAAGGCTCCCCTTTCGTGACCAAACAGTTCGCTCTCCAGCAATGGTTCAGGGACGGCTGCGCAGTTCAGAGCTATAAAGGGCTTGTTCTTTCGTTCGCTCGCCAAATGGAGAGCCTTGGCAATCAGTTCTTTCCCTGTGCCGCTTTCTCCGTGGATATAAACGGTTGAATCCGTCTTGGCGATTCGGGATACAGCCTCCAACACCTGCTGCATCTTCCCACTCTTGGCCACGATGTTTAGAAAATCATATTTGTGTTCCAACAGGCCTTGTAACCTTTTAATTTCGGAGGCGAGGCGGCGATTTTCGAGAGCCCTTTCAATCTGAAGAAGGAGGTCGCGGAATTCAAAGGGTTTGGTGAGATAGCCGTAGGCCCCTCTCTTCATTGCCTCGACAGCGCTTTCAATGCTTCCATGAGCCGTGAGGATGATGACGGGCAGATCCGGGCTGATCAAATGCAAGTCCTCCATCAGGGCGATCCCATCCCGATGGACGAGCTGCAGGTCCATAATGGCAAGATCAAAGGTCTGTGCTTTGACAGCCTCAATGGCCTCTTCCTCCCGAAGGGCCGTCACCGTCTCGTAGTGGGCAGACTCCAGCCTGATCTTGAGCAGTTCCAGAAGGTTTCGATCGTCATCGACGACCAAGATCTTTTCAGACGCCATGGAGGTTCCTAGTTTGACTTTTCTCTCTTCTTTTCCTCGATCTCAAGATCGACCTGTTTCGATTTTTCAATGACCTGGCTCAGTTTCTGGTTTTCTTGAATCATCTCCACCCAGGCCTTCGCCTGTTCGGTGAAAGGGCTTTTGGGGTGATCCTTGATAAGCCTTCTGAAAAAACCCAAAGATTTCTCATAATCTTTCTTGGGATTGCCACAAAGAGCATAGATCAGCCCTAGGTTGAAGAGGGCTTCATCTTCCGGAGGGCGCCTCGGGGAAAGAGACAAGACCTTCTGGTTCTCGTTCAGGGCACCCTCAAAATCTCCCTGGGCCAGTTGTTTCTGGCTCCGGAGGAGATGATCCCGGACCCCTCGAGGTTCTTCGGTCTTCGCCTCTTTCATCTCCGCTTGCTGTTTCGCTTTCTCAAGCCTCTCGATGGTCTGCCTCAGCCTCTCCGACTCCTGTCTCGACTGATCCACAGTCTGCGTAAGGTCGTCATTTTCCTGGAGGACATTGGCCCAGATCTTGGCTTGTTCCGACAAGGAACTTCCAGGATAATCCTTCATCAGTTTTTTGAGAAAGTCGAGAGATTTTCTGTAATCTCTCTTCGCATACCCAAAGTGGGCATAGAGGAGTCCCATATTAAGAAGAGCTTCATCTTCTGGGGGTTTGCCATGAGAGAGCGACAAGACCCTCTGGAACGCTTCGAAAGAGGTTGCAAAATCCCCTTGAGCCAGTAATTTCTGGCCCAGGAGGAGATACTCCTTAGCCTCATCCTGGGGTTCTCTTTCGGGGAGGGTCGCACAGCTCAAAAGGCAAAAACCGATTACGCCGGCAACACAAAGAAAAACGTACTTCCGCATCCTGGTTCGCTTTCCGCCCATATCTTACCACCATGATAGGCGATGATCTGTTTGGCAATCGCCAACCCTAATCCGGTTCCCTTCATGTAGGATGGTCCTTTGGAAGGCCCCTGCTGAAATTTGTCAAAAATCTTGCTGAGGTTCTCTTTGGGAATGCCCGGACCTGTGTCCGATACGGACACTTCCACCCCTTGATCGACGGACCTGGCAGAGACGCTCACCTGGCCACCCTTTGGCGTGAACTTCACAGCATTCCCAATCAGGTTTCTCAGGGCTTGAAGAACCCTTTCGGCATCGATCTTCAACACGGGCAATTCCCTCGCAATGTGCTTCTCAAGGCTGATCTTCTTGGCTTCAACCAGCGGAGCGATCTCCTTGATGGCCTGGTCGACCAAGGGTACCAGCTGTCTATGCTCGAGGGAATAGGTCATCATCCCGGCTTCCATCTTCGCGAGATCGAGGAGAGAATTGACGAGCCCGATTAAACGGTTGGTCTCCTCCTCCAGGATGGTGAGAAGTTTCTTCTGTTTCTCCGTAACGGGTCCTTCGAGCCCCTCCGATAGAAGGCCCACTCCCATTTTGATGGTGGAGAGAGGGGTCCGTAGTTCATGGGACATGGAGGAAAAGAAATCAGATTTCATCCGATCCAACTCGTTCAGTCTGTTACACATGAGATTGAACGCATTCGCCAGATCCGCGATCTCTGGGGGCGAGACAAGGTTCAGGTCGCCCTTAAAAACACCCCTGGCGATCTCTCCTGTCTTCTTCTCCATGGTTGAAATGGGATGAATGATGCTTCGATTGATGACAAAAGAGATGGCAACGCAGAGGACCAGGAATGCTCCCGTCAGGATGATCACCATCCGGCGGGCATCGGTTCCAGACTCGTACAAGTTCTGGATCTTATCACTGGTATTGTGTTGACTGTAACTTTTCAATTGATCCAGGGCTTCGAGGACTCCATTCATAGCCTTCTCCTTTTCGTTTTCATACCACTGCTGAGCATAGGGATGGCCTGCCTGGAGATAATTCACCTCTTCCTGAAAGAGGGATTGGTAGCTCGCATAGGACCCCTTGATCCCCTCCAGAAACGCTCTGGGTTCG
>Ga0315284_10004750_pt1 | contig 19305 bp, 10 predicted proteins | sample YL17G09_16_MG_FD_203696 | JGI IMG/M metagenome (GOLD analysis project Ga0315284, IMG submission 203696) | Sediment microbial communities from Yellowstone Lake, YNP, Wyoming, USA - YL17G09_16 | ecosystem: Environmental > Aquatic > Freshwater > Lake > Sediment | place: USA: Wyoming | collected... | reverse complement strand
CCTGATTGAGCCAGCCGCCGCCAACGGCCTGACGGTCCGCCCTCCATCCGCCTGGAACGGTTGCGGCTGTCGGGCATCCAGGTCTCGCCGCGAGTTTTCGAGGAAGTGGTGGTGGTTCAATAGGCGCAAGAAAATCGAGAAGAATCCGGCCAAGCCCAAATACCTGCTGACCGAGCCGTGGGTCGGCTATCGCTTCGAAATCCCCACCGAGGAGAGGAGCCAGAAGTCAGAAGCCAGGTGAGGTTGTACCGCCGGCGTCTGGCCGGCAACGGCTCCCCTGACCGCCGTAACGTTCATGTCCGCGGCTTCCGGGTACCATGGCGGCATTTGTATAGCGCAGTGAACGCCTTTTAGACAACGGTACCGCAGGCAGCAAGCAAGGACAGTCAAACAAAAGCTTCCATCACGCTAAACAAATACGGCCTGTTTACCGCCGCAAAGAGTAGCTTCCCGCGGGACCCTCGAAATAGGCGATGCCGGCTTCGCTGGAGGCTGTGATAGCCGGGCACGCAACTTGTCCGTCGCGCCACACCTGCCACGTGCCCTCCATCAGGTCCGTTACGAGGAAATGCAACCTGGCTTCGCCATGCACGGCAAAAGAGACCTGCCCCGTGGCACGGATGCCGGCGCGGTTGAACAGGACAACCCGATCGGCCAATCGCACGCCGAGAAGATCGGCACCGAACAGCTTCTCAACGGCGAGCCCCTTCCCGGAGTTTCGCTCCATCACCTGCATGACGTTCAGGAACAGGTCGGCCGCTGCCGGTTGCTTCGGTGAAATCTCCACGCGCCAGCCACCAGCCTCGGGATCCGGCGGAACGGTTGCGTTCGGATAATTCTTTCCGAAGACCCAAAACTCTTTCTCCGGACCTCCAACCGTGGCGATGCGCAGGTTGTCCTCCTCCGGCAGCAGCGTGGTATTCAGCAGCTTGCCCGTCCAGTTGTTGGTGGACAGCGAAACGGTTGAGATGTTGCCCTTCACCATCGGCGCCTCGACGCTTTGCAACAGCCAATACTTGGTGAATGCCGGATTTGAAGAGACCACGCGGTCAAACACGATTAGCGCGGCGGGAACCGCGCCTGCGCCGAGGTTCAGGAAGACGAAGGAGCGTGTCACCTGTTTCACTTTGGCGCTGTACGCCTCCGTGATGTCGCCCTTCAGGTAGGTGTATTCCGGCTTCTGAGGATCCGATCCGAAAGCGTGGCCCAATACGCTGCCGGTCTTGTAGCCTCGGTGCAGGACGTCGTCGAGGGTGGCCGGGAGTTCCCAATTGTTCGGGAGGCGCTGGCCGCCATCGTTGCCGGTTTGCCTGCCGCTCCTTGTGCTGAATTTCTCCTCCGGATCGTAAACCAGCAGACTGTTGTGCGCAATTGTGCGCATGTAGTAGTTGTTGTGATGCGGGCTGCCGTACCCGCCCGTCACCCCCTGGTACACGCCGCTGTGGATGGCCAGCGGCCCCTTGTAGTAGATTTCGAAGCTGCCCGCATCGAAATGCTGGTGGCCGCCGAGGTTGTAAATGTTGACCCGCATTTCCGCAATCACGCTGTCGGCGCCCCAGCCGGTGCGCGCCACCATCCAGCCATAGGGAAAACCAAAATAGCGGGAGAGCGGCAGATCGGAAATCGGAAGAGGTTTCAGATCCGGATCGCGCCAGAGAAACTCGAACAGCCGCGTATCGGGAATAGGCGGTGGATCCGACCCCGGCTCGGGCCAAAGGAAAGCGTAAAGCTTGTTCGTGACCTCCCCCACGGGGTCCTTAAGGTAATTGGCCAGAACGTAGCCATCGCCGTAGTAGCTGGCTGCCAGGAGAGACCCCAGCCGGGTCGGCCAGTTCTGCCCATCGCCGGAGCGAATGAAGGCGCCGTCGGGCCGCCGCAGGTAGATCCACTGGTAAGGAACGAACTGTTGCGATCGATCGAACACGTTTCCCGCACCCAGCCGATCGAAGATCCAAAGCGCGTACATGTCGGAGACGAAACGAGCGTCGGCGTAGCCGGGCCCTTGATTGAACGCGTGCCCCGGGTACCACCAGTTGCGCACCGGCAGGTGGTAGCCGAAAAACCGGGCGGCCGCATGCCGGTACATCTCGGGATCCTCGCCGTGGATGGCAATGCCGGCGGAAAGCATGTCGCGAAGAATCATCCACTCGGACGGATGCCCGATGACCAGGCCGGTATTCTTCGGCGGGTAGCCACATTCCAGAGAACCGGCCAGCCGGACGAATTCAGCAATGAACGCCTCCTTCTGCTGACGCGTCAACAGCGGATAGCACCAGTCGTAGACGATTGCGCCGGTCACCATCATGCGCCCGATCTTCCGACTGAAATTCGGTTCGGCTACCAGTCTGCTTTGCTGCATCAGTTGCAGCGCTTCCGCAATGGTCCGGCCACCGAGGCCCGCGTCGCGGTCGAGCAAGTAACGCAGGGCGCTGACTTCCAGGCGAACCTGCCGGCTTTGCCTGGCCAGCGCTTGCAGGTCTTCCCACGCCGGCCTCGTCACCGGGTGGCTGATGCGACGCCGGACGCCGGGCAGATCGCGTGCCCGCAAGTAGAGCTGCGGATGCTCGTCCGGCGGCTCCACAATGCGCACACCGTCCACCTCGATCCATTTGAGGTCCGCCGGGTGCGCCGCTGCTGCAACAAGAAAGAGCGCAGCCGCCAACATCCCCCGCGAAACCAAGCTCGCGATTGTTGAGCACATAGAATGTGAGAACAGCCGAACAAGCAGCCGCTCTGCGCGCAGTCGTGTATCAAAAGGCGGAGTGCCGCACCGGATCAACGAACAGCCTGGAGCGCGCGAAGCAGGTCCTGGCTATGAGTGGTCGGGCACCAGTAGCGTTCAATATGCTGGATTACCAACTCGGTCCCTTCATCGTGCGGCACGAACGGACGCTTTTGAGGGTCATACATGGAGTCGGTCAAGTCGCGTACCAATATGCAGCGCACTCCCCAGCGCGTCATTTGCTTGATCGCAAACGTGCGGTTGAGAATGCACTTATTGGTGTGAACGCCCATAACGAGCAGGTTCTTGATTCCGCGCTGTGCCAGCAGGCTGTAAATTTCCGGTCCCTGATCGGAGATCACATCGTCGGCTGCAATGGGAATGGCGGCATGCTGCCTTGTCCACGGGTAGGGCTTGCGGCCTTTCTCTCCGGTCTCGCAGCCGCCACCCGAGTCGTCGATGGGCAGCGGCGGGTCCGCAAGTTCCAGCGGCGCGGGCGGCTCAACCTTGGGTACCTCCAGCATCCGCTGTCTCTGCGGGTAATCCTTGTAAAAACTCATTGTCTCCGACGGCGCATGGATGATCAGCAGACCACGAGCACGAGCCTGCTTGATCACTGCCGCAATTTTCGGTGCCAGGATTCCAACGCGCTTTTCGGACCCGGAGCACCAGTGGTGGTCCCACATGTCACATATCAACACCGCAGTCTGCCGGATCGGCAGTTTGTTCTCGATGCGCGCTTCTTGCACGACGCCGCTGCCCTTGAATGCCTCGACCCTGGTCCTGAGGGGAAACGTCAACGTGGCATTGGAATCGCCCAGCCCTCCCGCGAGCAGCAAGCTTGCGAATCCAACAATGGCCGGCAGATAGCGTCCGGCAATCGTGAGCATTTCTCGATCGGCGGTTTCCATGTTCAGCGCTCCTCGCGAGGAAGTCTATCGCGCAATCCAAAGGCAACATCAAAGGAGAGTGGACGACAATGAGATCGAGAATGAGGCGTGCCCGCCGGAGAACAAGATCGTGTTCCCGGCTGTAGCCGGCCATGCACTTGGGTGGCACCTGGCATCATCGTTCCATGGCGTCGCAGATCGCCTTTGTGAGTTCTCGGGTCGTGGTGCTGCCGCCCAGGTCCGGCGTGAGCTGCCGGCCTTGGAGCAGGACGCGGCGAACCCCGAGACGAATGCGCTCCGCCGCTTCCAATTCACCCAGGTGGTCCAGTAACAGTGCGCCCGAAAGAATCAGGCCGATCGGATTGGCCAGGTTCTGTCCGGCAATGTCCGGCGCCGCGCCGTGCGCCGCTTCGAAAACGGCCGTCTCCTCAGCGATGTTGGCGCCTGGCGCCAGGCCGAGACTTCCGACCAGGCCGGCGGCCAGGTCTGAGAGAATATCGCCATATTGGTTGGGCAGAACCAGCACATCGAACTGCTCCGGGCATTTCAGCAACAAATAGCACGTCGCATCTACCATGCAGTCTTCGAAGATCAGTTGCGGGTAGTCGCTGACTACCGAACCCACTGTCTGCAGGAAAAGCCCGTCCGTGAGATGGAGGACGTTCGCCTTGTGAACCGCCGTGACCTTGCGCCGCCCATGGCGGGATGCGTACTCGCACGCAAATCGCGCGGCGCGCCTGGTGGCCGAGCGCGTAATCCGCTTGACGGCTTCGGCAGTGTCGTCATCCACTTGCCGTTCAATGCCAGAGTAGATGTCCTCGGTGGTCTCTCGGATGATCACGATGTCCAGACTGCAATAACGCCCCGAAATGCCCCTCCAGCCGTGCAGCGGGCGCACGTTCACATAAGCGCCCAGTTCACGCCTTACGCCACTGTTGACGCTCGGATAGCGGCGGAGAGCGCCGTCTTCCCCAACCGTCACCCCTCCGCTGCATCGTTCGGCGAGCATCGGCCCCTTGAGGGCAACACCTAAGCGACGCACGATCGCCAGCGATTCGAGCGGAATCGGCGTGCCATGCAAGCGAATGCCGTCGAGGCCCATGGGCGCCTCTTCCCAAGCAACCGCCGCACCGCTCGCCTCGATGACACCGACCGCCGCGTCGGAAATCTCGGGACCAATACCGTCACCCCTGATGAGGGCTATCTTGTGCATAAGACTGTCACCAGGCAAGTTGCGACACGGACGAGGTGCGTATGCCGGGAAGACTGAAGAGAGCCACAGCGACGCAGCACCGGCATGTTTGCAGCATGGATTGACCTCTCCACGGATCCTGCTCGCCGGCTGACCGGCTTCACGATCACCGGCAGGTAGACGAAGATTCGACGCACGCTGATATACTAGTGATATAGTAACAGCATGTCAATTCGTTCCACCATCGAACACGCGCCGAGAGCGAGATCGGCTCGCCGCCGTGGCACCCGCCGGCATTCGTCGGAATCGTTGACCGAGACAGCCTATCACGCCATCAAAGAGGAGATTGTAAGCTGCCGCCTGGCTCCCGGCGAGCCCATCTCGATCGAGCGCTTTACCGGAGAATTACGCTTGAGTCGCACTCCTGTTCGAGAAGCGGTCTTGCGGCTCGAGAAGGAAGGTTTCATCGAAATCAGGCCGCGCATGGGAACCTTCGTTTCGCATCTCGAGTTGCGCGAGATTCAGGAAATGTACGAGGTGCAGCGCATTCTGGAAAGCCAGGCCGCACGTCTGGCCGCCGGATCGATCCCTCATGGGCGCCTGGAGCGCATAGAGATTGAACTGCGCAGGTATTCCGATCCTGCCGATGCCGATCTGGTGGCCATGTCGGAAGCCGGCGAACGGTTGCACAGGCTGATCGTCGACTCGTGCCCGAACCGTCTGCTGGCCCACATGATCGAATCAGTGCACGATCACTTCCGGCGCTTCCGATCTGTATCCCTTCAAATCCGGGAGAAGGTGCTCTCGTCGAACATGGAGCATCAGGCCATTGTCCAGGCCCTGAAACAGGGAGACGGCGAGCAGGCGGGCCGACTTATCGACGCGCACCTGGAGCATGCCGCCCGCTTTTTGCTGGACACCGTTCTCTCCAGACACAACCAGGGGCAAATCCCCCGAATCACCGTGCAATTCAAAAGATGAGCCTCCAGGCTGCGCGGTGGCTTTTCGGCAGGAGCGCTTACGCGGCTGGAATTGCACGGCCGCTGGCGGAGATTGTCGCGCCCGGAAACCGGACCTTGGAGGGGGCCGGACAGCGGCGGAAACAATTCCCGCCTGCCGCACGCACGGTGTCTGCCAGGTAGTGGAGGATGCTCCGGGATCGGTCGGGAAAAAAAACAGTTGACACTGGCTTGTGATATGTTGCTAATATACTAGTCTCATAAAAGCATGGCAGGGCCGTGGGCCGCGCGCAGTGCGGCGAGTTCCCGAAGCATCTGCGGAGTCGCCAGCGGCACCCGCCCAGCGCGGTTCCAGTTCGGTTTGACCGCGGTAGCCGCCATTGGTATCTCGCCTCGCATGGCGTCTGCCACAAGAAGTGGAAGGAATCGGGTTTCCTGGAGGAACTCATGCACCGTCTGGTATTGATTGCCTCGGTCCTCGTCTGCATCCCCTCACAATCGATATTTGCCCAAACCCCAACCGGCCAGATCAATGTCACGGTAACCGATTCATCGGGCGCCGTTGTGCCAGGCGTAGCGCTGAAGCTGAGCAATGAAAACACCGGCGTCGAGGTCAACGCCTTGACGAACGACCGCGGCTATTACGTGTTTGTCCAGGTGCAACCGGGAACCTACACGCTGCGGGCCGCGATGTCGGGCTTCAAAGCCGCCGTGGTGGAGTCATTTACGGTTAGCGTCAACCAGGTGCTGACGCAAAACTTCAGCCTCTCCGTCGGGCAGGTGACCGAAAGCGTGCAGGTGAAGGCCGAAGCACCGCTGCTTCAGGCCTCGACTTCGGAGCTCGGCACCGTGATTTCGCAGAAGGCGGTCGAGCGGATTCCGCTGAACGGAAGAAACTTCACGCAACTGATGCTGATGACACCCGGGGTGACGCCCGTCCAAACGCAATCGAACGCGAACGAAACGACCGGCACCGGGGGCGACCCCGGTATCCCGGGCTCGAAGTTCGTGCGCCCGTCGGTCAACGGGCAATGGAACCGCAGCAACATGTTTCTGATGGATGGCGTGCTGAACGTGTCCCGCAGAAACAGCTACACGATTCTCCCCAGCATCGACGCCATTCGGGAATTCAAGGTCCAGTCGCACAACGACAAGGGCGAATATGGCGGCGTGATGGGCGGCATCGTCAATTTGGTAACGAAATCTGGCAGCAATGCGATCCACGGCACGCTGGCAGAGTTTTTGCGGAACGAATTGTTCAATGCCAGGAATCCGTTCACCGACATCGTTCTTAACCCGCAAACCGGCAAGTACCGGGGACCCGGCCAGTTCCGCCAGAACCAGTTCGGCGCTACGCTGGGCGGTCCCGTTTATGTGCCGAAGTTGTACGACGGCGCCAACAAGACGTTCTTTTTCTTCAACTACGACGGCTGGCGCTACCGCAGGGCGCGCGCTTCGCTTTACCGCGTTCCCTCCACGCAGGAACTGTCCGGCGATTTTTCCGGCTGGACGCAGTGGATTTATGACCCGGCCACGACCCGCACTGATCCAACCGACTCGAGGTACATGATTCGCACCGCGTTTTCCAACAACGCGATCCCCGCCGCCCGTATCGATCCGATGATGAAAAGCTACATTCAGACGTTTTTCGATACGCCAAACACCACGGCGGCTAACTTCAACAATGTTCTGAACAACCGGTCAACGCAAAGCAACGCGAACAATTTCCACATCCGGCTGGATCACCGGTTGGGCGACAGGACCACGCTCTTCGGCCGCTACAACATTCTGTCGACTGCCGACCTCAATCCGAATACCAACAAGAATGGTGTGCTGGTCAACCGCCCGCGCAGGCAACTTGTGCTGGGCTGGGATCAGATCCTCGGCCCCACTCTCATCCTGCAAACCAGGGCGTCCTATACCACCCAACCCTACGACGGGCGTCCGGAAAAGGCCGTCTCGTTCGACGACTTGGTACAGGCCGGGTGGACAACTGCCAACAGGTACGGCTTCCCCAATGGCTCCATCAGCGGCATGGGATCGACCGGGCTGGGAGGCGATACATTCATCAACGAACTGGATCACTACTATCAATGGTCCGAGGACCTGAGCTGGCTCAGAGGGAACCATCAGCTCAAGTTTGGCTCGCTGGTTTATTACAACCGGCGGCGAACGATGAACCCTAACAGCAGCATGAGCTTCGGGACCGACCAGACGGCCGATCCGCGGCAGACGGGCGGCACGCTGTCGGGAATCGGCCTGGCTTCGGCTCTGCTGGGTGTGCCCAGCGGCTTTTCGGGCCAGCGCGAGCGGCTTGCCATCAATATGTCCACGTGGGCCTTCTACGCTCAGGACGAGTGGAGGGTAACGCCATCGCTGACGATGAACCTGTCGTTGCGGTACGAGTTCATCGTGGGGCCTCATTACCTGCCGCCGTTCGCCAGCGATTTCGATTACGTAACAGGAGATTTCCTGATCGGGGGCGGGCAAATGCCGCCCGCTTGCTCGAGTTCTGGCGTGGCCCCCTGCATCCCCGGTAATGGCACGCTCACTTCAATCCCGGGTGGCGATCACATCCGTCTTTCCGGCCGCCCGAGTATCTACTACCCGCATTACAGGAACTTTGGCCCCAGGCTGGGCGTTGCTTGGCGCTTCGCTCCTAGGACCGTTCTTCGGAGCGGCTTTGGCGTTGTGTACGACCTTTTTAACAGCCCGTCTCAGGAGGCCAACAACATCCAAGGCGGATGGCCGAACAGCAATAAGTTCAACGGAACATTCAATCTGCTTGGCAATCCGCTGACCACTGTCCAGCAGGCGGTAAACGGCAAGAACAACCCTCTGCCGGATGCCAACCCCTGGCAGGGGACCAGCAACAGCTTTGATCCGAGAAAGAAACCGGGCTACTCGGTGCAGTACAACGTCGAGGTGCAGCAGCAGGTAACGGACGATTTCGCGGTGTCGCTGGCGTATGTCGGCAGCGTCAATCGTCGCATGCCTTTCACTTACTGGATCAACACGTCGCCGACGCCGGGGCCGGGGACAGCGACCGAGGTCAACGCCCGCAGGCCGTTCTCCTACATGCCGTACTCCCCAAAGTATGGCACTGACCTGGGAGAATCAAGCTACAACGCGCTGCAATTCCAGTTGAACCGGAGGTTCGCCAGGGGACTGACCCTGCTTGTCGCCTTTACCTGGTCCAAAACCATGGACAACGGATCGAGCGGATGGTTCGGGAGCGAGAACGGTTCCGCAGGCGAATCGGCAGTTCAGAACAGCTATGACATCAAGTCGGCCCACGCTGTCACCGGCTACGATGTTCCCAAGAATTTGTGGGCGGGGGGCAGTTGGGAACTCCCCTTCGGTAAAGGCAAGAGGTTACTGCACAGCGGACTGTTAGCGTGGGTGCTGGGGAACTGGCGAGCAGATTTCATCCAGGAGATGCGCACCGGCCAAGCGTGGAATCCGCGGATCACGGGAGACTTGGCCAATGTGGGGAAGAGCAACTACCTGCGCCCCAATCTGGTCGGCGATCCATACCTGTCGCACCCGACAGTGCAGCAATGGGTCAACAAGGCGGCCTTCGCGATTCCCACGTTCTCCTATGGCAACCTGGGGCGGAATGTTTTCCGAAGCGCCAGCGTGCTCAACACCGACTTATCGTTTACCAAGGAAATTCGCCCGACGGAAAGGACCACCCTGGAGTTTCGGGCCGAGGCGTTTAACCTGTTCAACATCATGAACTACGGTGTGCCGAACGTAAATGTGAACCAGTCAAATTTCGCAACCATCTCGAGCCTTGCAGGCGGCGAGTATCCGCGGCAGTTCCAGTTCGGTTTGAAATTGATGTTTTGACGTAGCGGCAACAGAGCCGCAACCGTAGCGGCCGGCTTCAGCCAGGCACAGCGTCCGCGCAACTGTGTGACGTGCCGCGCTAGAGCCGCTACAAAGACCGCCCGCATGGTTTGTCGGGCCTTAATCGGTGTTCAAGCACTGGAGGGAATGTCATGCGCTATCTTGCTTTCGTTTTAGTCGGTTTGGTCACTCTGTTGGCCGTCACCCCACAGTCGACCTTCGCGCAGACATCGGCGGCGCAGGTCAATGGCACGGTGACCGATTCGACGGGCGCGGTAGTCCCGGGAGCCACTCTGAAACTGAAAAATCAGAGGACCGGGATTGAGGCGACGGCCACCACCAACGACCGCGGTTCTTACGTATTCGTTTCCGTACACCCGGGAACCTACGTGCTCCAAGCCGAACTTTCCGGCTTCAAGACCGCGATCGTCCAGGAGTTCACGCTGAACGTCAATCAGGTGCTGACGCAAAACATCAGCCTGGCAGTCGGGCAGGTGACCGAGAGCGTGCAGGTGAAGGCGGAAGCGCCGCTGCTACAGGCCTCCACCTCCGAACTGGGCACTGTCATCGGCCAGAAGGCAGTCGAACGGATTCCACTGAACGGAAGGAACTTCACGCAATTGATGCTGATGATGCCGGGTGTCACTTCGATCGAGACGCAATCGAGTGCCGGGTCTACAAGCGGAACGATGGCCGACTCGGCTCTCCCCGGTTCCAAGTTCGTGCGCCCGGTCGTGAATGGACAATGGAACCGCAGCAACATGTTCCTGTTGGACGGCGTGCTGAACACAACCTTCGTCTATAGCGGCTATGCCATTCTGCCCAGCATCGACGCCATCCAGGAGTTCAAGGTCCAGTCGCACAACGACAAGGGTGAATATGGCGGTGTGATGGGCGGGGTTGTGAACGTAGCTACCAAGTCCGGCGGCAATGACGTGCACGGCACGCTTTCGGAGTTTTTGCGGAACGAGCTGTTCAATGCACGCAACCCGTTCACCGACATCACCAAGAATCCGCAGACGGGCAAGTACCGGGGACCGGCGCAGTTCCGCCAGAACCAGTTCGCGGGCACGATTGGCGGCCCGGTGGATATTCCGAAGCTATACGATGGCAGGAACAAGACCTTCTTTTTCTTTACCTACGACGGCTGGCGTTACCGCAAGGCGCGCGCGTCGCTCTCACGCGTGCCTACTGATTCGGAGGTCTCCGGCGATTTGTCCAGCTTCACACAAGCGATTTATGATCCTGCGACCACGCGCGTCGACCCGACCAACTCGAGGTACATGATCCGGGATGCGTTCCCCAAAAACCAGATCCCGAGTGCGCTCATCAATCCGATGGTGAAGAGCTACATTCAGACCTACTTCGACAGGCCGAACACACCTGCGGTTAACTTCAACAATCTGGTCAATAACCGCTCGACGCAAGACAACTCCAACAGTTATGGGCTTCGGATCGACCACCGCTTCGGAGATAAGGCGACGCTGTTCGCCCGCTACAACCTCTACTCGAACTTCAACCTGAATCCCAAGACGCTATCCAACGGCGTCCTGATCGAGCGCCCGCGCAAGCAAATCGCGCTTGGCTTGGATCAGTTTCTTACGCGAAGCCTCATCCTGACCACCCGGGTGGCGCACACTTCGGTGCCTTACCAGGGCCGACCGGAAAACCCGGTTTCGTTCGATGACATGGCGCAAGCCGGCTGGACAACGGCCACCCGCTACGGGTTTCCCGATCTCTCGTTCGGAATTGGCTCGACCGGGCTGGGAGGCGACACGTTTATTCATGAACTCGACCACAATTATCAGTGGTCGCAAGACCTAAGCTGGGTAACATCCAACCATCAGTTCAAGTTCGGTTCGCTGGTGTACTACAACCGCCGGCGCACCGTTAACCCAAACAGCACGGTGAGTTTCTCCGCCGATCAGACGTCCGACCCGCGCCAATCCGGTGGCGTACTGTCGGGTGTGGCGCTGGCTTCTGCCCTGCTAGGCGTGCCCAGCGGATTCTCCGGCCAACGCGAGCACCAGGCGCTGACGCTGACCACCTGGGGCTTCTATGCTCAAGATGAATGGAAAGTTACTCCGTCGGTCACCATGAATCTCTCGCTGCGCCACGAGTTCTTCCTGGCGCCTCATTACCTGGAGCCGTTCGCCGGGGATTTCGATTACATAACCGGGGACTACCTGCTGGGCACCAAGACAATGCCCCCCGGCTGCTTGACTGCCGGCGTCGCCCCTTGCCTCCCAGGTCCCACCGGAACGCTGGCGGGGGTTGCGGGCGGCTCGCATATCCGCCTTGCCGATACTCCGGACATCCGGCGCACCCATTTCCGCAATTTCGAGCCGCGTGTGGGGGTTGCCTGGCGCTTCGCTCCCAAGACGGTGCTCCGAGGCGGGTGGGGAATCATTTACGATGTTTTTTCGGGCCTCGAGCAGGAGATGACCAACATGCAGGGCGCCTGGCCGAACAGCAACCGCTTTAACGGCACTTTCAACCTGCTTGGCGATCCGCTGACGACCGTCCAACAGGCGATCAACAGCAAGAACAATCCGTTGCCGGATGCCACCCCTTGGCTGGGAACCAGTAACAGCTTCGATCCGCGAAAGAAGCCGGCCTACTCCAACCAATACAACGTCGAGATACAACACCAGTTGAAGGACAACCTCACTCTTTCACTGGCATATGTGGGGAGCGTGAATCGCCGCATGCCGCTGAGCATCTGGATCAACACCTCTCCGATGCCGGGACCCGGGACTGCGGCAGAAGTGAACGCCCGGCGCCCATTTCCTTACATGGCCTATTCGCCGAAATACGGAACGGACCTGGGAGAATCGAGCTACAACTCGCTCCAGTTCCATCTCAACCGCAGGTTTGCGAAGGGATTGACGGCGATCGTCTCCTATACATGGTCCAAATCCATCGACAACGGCGCCAGCGGCTGGTTTGGCAGTGAGAACGGGTCCGCCGCGAGTTCCGCGAACCAGGACAGCTACCATCTCAACGCCGGCCGCGCGGTGAGCGGTTACGATGTACCTCATAACCTCTGGGCCGGCGGAAGTTGGGAAATGCCGTTCGGCAAGGGCAAACGCTGGCTCCGCGGCGGCCCTCTGGCCTGGGTGCTTGGCAACTGGCGCGGCGATTTCATCCAGGAGTTGCGCTCCGGCCAGGCCTGGAATCCTCGGATCAACGGCGACATCGCAAACGTAGGCAAGAGCAGCTACATGCGGCCTAACCTGATCGGCGACCCCTCAGTCGCGCATCCGACCGTGCAGCGCTGGATCAACACAGCCGCGTTCGGAATCCCGGTATTCGCATATGGCAACCTGGGCCGTAATACCTTCCGCAGCTCGCACGTGTTCAACATGGACTTCTCGTTTACCAAGGAATTTCATCCCGCCGAAACGGTCATGGTGGAATTCCGGGCGGAGGCCTTCAACATTTTCAACATCATGAACTATGGTGTGCCACAGGTGACGATGGGAAATTCCAATTTCGGCACCGTCACGGGCCTCGCCTCCGGAGAGCCTCCACGGCAGATCCAGTTCGGCTTGAGACTGTCTTTCGGCGGCTCTCAAACACGTATGGGAGCGCTCAAGCACGGCAGCAAACACAAGAAAGGGTGAACCAAGTTGCCTTGTAGAGCACGCCGGAACAAATGCGGGGCGCGGGCAAGCAGCGCCCCTTTAGCCTAAGTTAGGGAGCAAACCAAGATGGACATCACTCGACGCGATTTTACGCGCGCAGCCGGCGCCGCCGGCCTGGCTACGGCTTTCAGTTATTCGCGTATCCTCGGCGCCAACGACCGAATTCGCATGGGCTATATCGGCGTTGGCAACCGCGGCGACCAGGTACACGAAGCTTTCCTCAGCCAACCCGATCAGGAGACAGTGGCCGTCTGCGATCTGCGCGACGACTACATGGATTTTGCAGTTAAGAGATCGAAGGCCAGCCCGAAAAAATACAAGGACTACCGGAAGCTGCTGGACGACAAGAACGTCGATGCGGTCATGATCGCCACCCCTGACCACTGGCACGCCTTGATGATGATCGATGCGTGCAATGCCGGCAAGGATGTGTACGTTGAGAAGCCACTTTCCCTCACTGTCGCGGAGGGGCGAAAGATGGTTGAGGCGGCCGCGCGCCACAAGCGGGTCACCCAGGTCGGTATTCATCGCCGTTCATCCCCGGCGTTGAAGGAAGCGGCCGAGTTTGTGCGATCGGGCGGGATCGGGCAGGTGACCGTCGCAAAGGGGTACCACGTATTGAACGAGTGGCCTCTGGGCATCGGCACCCCCCCCGACGAAAAGCCCCCCAATGAGTGGGAGTGGGACCAGTGGGTGGGGCCGGCCCCGAAGAAGGCGTACAACAGGAACCGCATGTATTATCGCTTTCGCTGGTTCTATGACTACTCCGGCGGCCAGGTCACCAATTTCGGCGTGCACTACATGGACATGCTGCGCTGGTGCCTGGGAAAGGACTCGCCGCGCGCCGTGACGGCTATGGGCGGCAAGTTTGCGATCAAAGACAACCGCGAGATCCCCGATACCATTGAGGTCCTATGGCAGTTTGACGGCCCGACGCTTGTCGTCTTCTCGCAATACAACTGCAACGCCGCCGACCCGAATCCAAAAAGCACCGAGATGGAGCTGCGGGGCACGAAGGGCACCATGTACCTGGAAAACGGGCAGGTTTTTATCGAGACCGACAAACAGGCCGAAATCGAAGTGCCCGCCCGCACGCCGCTCGATCGCCCGGGCACCAGAGCGTGGAGCAAGTCGCTGCACCCCGTGATGGAGAACAAGGAGGTGAAGGGCAGCGCTTCGACCAACTACCACGCGCGCAATTTCCTCGATTGCGTCAAGAGCCGCGGGAAGTGCAACTGCGATATCGTGACCGGCCATCTTTCGACCGCGGCGACTCTGATCGGCAATATCGCACACAAGACCAAGAGCTACCTGGAGTGGGATGCAAAGGCGGAGCGATTCACGAACAACGAAGCGGCCAACCGCCTCCTCTCTTACCAGTACCGCGCACCTTACAAGCTGCCGTAGGCTCCCTCCCTCAACCTGCGGGCCGGTCCGCATTGGTTGCGTTCACCGAATGGGGCGCTCGAAGGGGCGCCCTTTACGGATTTCTCCCCTGCCTGGCAAGCGCGCACGGCTGCCCCGCGGCACGCGGCGTCTCGACCAGCTTTCGGATGTGTTCAAGGACCGCATGGAAGTAGGCAGGATCCCGCCGTTCAGGCGGGTCGCTCTCCATCACCTCCAGGACAGGCGAGGGCATAAAGTGGCGGAACGGGTAAACTTGCAGTTGCACCCAAGGCATGTAGCCCCAGCTCCCGCCTGCCTGGAACACCGCATCGCAGCTTGCCAGTTCCCTGGCCAAGTTGTTGGGCGTGGTTTCGCGGCCATTATTGTCTTCGTTCATGTAGATCGGGCCCGGCACGGCCGCGTCCGCGACGAGTTCCGCGATACGCTCGCGCTTGAATTCAGGCGTCTTGTTGTTGCCGTGAATCATCGCCAGATCCGCGTGCTCGCGCACGCCCGCGAAGACCGGAAAATTTTTGCCGGTCGACGTCGATGCGCTGATGGGCAACACGAATGGGGCGTCCTTCTCCTTGAACCGGCTGCGCGCCAGTTCGATCAGCCACCCCATTTTTTCGTGGATGTACCGGCCGTGGTCGAAGCTGCCTACGTCGTGCTCGTTCGCAATCTCGATAATCACGTTGCGGCAGTTGTTAGCGATCAGCCAGTCGGTCACATTCCTGACCCCCTGGTCGACCGCTGCCGGGTCCGTTAAGACATCATCCTGGCGTGCATAGTAGTAGATGAGGTCCAGCATCATGCCACGGCGATCCAATTCCCGCTGCAGACGAAGCAGGCGCTTCATCCACGCTTCCTTCAGCGAACCGTCCGGGCGGAAGGCGCTTACCAACGCGCCTTTGCCGGGGCCGAGCTTGTAATCGCGCTGGCGCTTCACCAACCCGCTCCGCCCGTACTCCATGTTTGCGCCCTGCAACGAAACGCTGATCGCCAGAATGCCGTGCTCGCGGTATGCGTCCAGGGCGGCGATCAGGCGGGCCGTGTGTTGGTCGGGATCGAACGGCTGTTCCGTCAGCCACTCGTCGTGAAACAAACCCTGGGCCACGCGGACGTTCATCAGGCGACCCGCCGCTTCGGCCCGGTACTTCGTCTCGGCATACGTTTTGGCCCAAGGCCCACCGCCGCTCTTGACATAGAACGAACGCGCGTCGTGTCCCTTGCCCAGCATCTTGCCGGTAGCGATCTCGATTGCCTCCGAGCAGGTGGGAAAAACTGTGGCCAGAAGCAGACAGCAATAGAAGTTCTTCATGAGTTGTCTCGTCAGAGAGATAAAAGCTCTGCGCCGATGCCACGCGGGAGCAGTCAGGCGATCGAGGAAGTCCGGTGGTTTGCGCTCGAGCATGGTCTCGAGCGCTCCGTAGACGCGCACCTGCGGCGCGAACTGGCTGCGCCGCTCCTCTGTCTGTACCGTCATGCAACGATCCCCACCTCAGGAATGTGGTTCCAGTCCCGCGGATGGAATTCCGGGATCATCCCGCAGCCGAACAGGGCCTCCCTCAGTGTAGTTGCGCTCATAGCTCCTCACGCACCGTAGGGGAGTAGATGGTGTGCAGCCATCCTGGCCGCCGTGGCGCCGTGCATGCAGGAAGCTGAATTTTCGTTTCATGGTCTCAGATGTCCTCCCCGAGGCCAAGCAGGATCGCCGGGTTTCGACACATCATTCGCTTCAGTTCCGAAGCGGTGAACCCGCGCTGCGCCAACTGCCGGCGCATCTCCTCCAGGCCGCTGGTGGGATCCGGGTTCTCCGGTTGTCCCAGATCGGTGGCGAGGACGGTAGTGTCTACGCCTACCTGGCGGATCACGGAAGCCAGGCCATCCCAGCTCAGCGCAAAACCGGGCCGCACGTAGCAACGCTCGAAAAAGACGCCCGGCCCGCTGATTTCCCTCTGCAAATCCACGGGCATGTTGATGAAGCCGATTTCCGGATGGGTGATGAGGAACTTCGAGACGCCGGCGTCGCGCGCAGCGAAGAGAAGATCCCGAGTTTCGTGCGGCGCCAGGTGTCCCGTGCCCAGGATGGCGTCCGCCTCCGCCACGAGCCGAAGGATTTCTTTCAAGGCTCCGAGGATGCGGTCTTGCGTGTCGTAGATGGTCAGGCCGGAACCCGGGCGGCCGCGATGCGCGCATTCCTGCCTGGCGCTCAGGGTGGGCATCCAGATTTCCACGGCGCCCATGCGCAGAGCCATTTCCACGGCGCCGGGGTTGAATCCGCCGACGGCTTCATTGAGCGCCAGACCACCGCAGACGTGGAGATCCGGTATGATCTCGCGCAACGAGGCCGCGAGCATCGTTGTGGGCACGTGGTGGCTCTTGATGAGGAGCCCGCGCATGCCGGCGGCGCGCGCGGCGCGGGCCAATTCGACCGCGGTCATCTTTCGCGGGCGCACGTCCGGAGCACAATGGACGTGGAGGTCGAAGGCGCCGTTCAATTGCCCGCCGGAGTCCGCATCGCGCCGCAAATGGGACGCGGCTGCTTCGCTCCCCAGCAACCTCCTGGCGGGTTTGCCCATGCGCGCTTCTTCCCAGCAGAGCGGGACGCCACCGGCCTTGATCACGCACTGAGTCTCGGGACCGATCCCGTCACCGCGCACGGTTGCTGCTTTGTGCATGTCCATCGGGTTGGTTCGAGATTATACCCGCCGCCGGCAGGTCCCACCGCACCAGCAGCAAAGGAATGAGCCCGAGCACCGCCAGCCCGCCCACCATCAAGAAGGGGATGATGAAACCGGCCGCCTTAGAGATCGCACCGACGGCCCAAACCAACAGGGCGCCGGCAAATGCCCCGATCGCGCCCATGGTTCCGGCCATCATGCCGACCCGGCCGGGTGCGATATCCTGGTTGAAGGCCAGGAAGTTGGCGCCCCACGAGGCGCGGCCCGCGTTCAACAGAAAAATCATGACCACCGCCGCCTGTGCGTTCCATGCCCACGGGACGGCGAGCGCCGAGAGCATCAGGCCGGTCGAGGCCAACAGGACGATCTTGCGAGCGCGTCCTATCAGCACGCCCCGGCGCACCAGCAAGCTCACCGTTGCGCCTCCGCACAGGAAGCCGACGTCCAGGCCAAGGTAGATCAGAAACAGATATGCGCCGAGGCCCGCGGTGACCGGCAGCTTCCAGACTTGCACGAAGTAGGTGGGAACCCACGCGGAGGAGATGTGCAGAATCGGCACGCCGAACATGGCCCCCACGACGCAGGCCCAGAATCTCGGCCCGCGGAGAATGCTTCCCCAGCGATCGGTCTCCGCAACAGATGCGCCGACGCCACGCTTCAGCATGCCGGACGGAGGCCGGAACCACCAGATCCACAGGCCGGCCCACAGGAGGCCGACCCCGCCCAGGATCATGAATCCAGGCCGCCAACCGATGGTGTTCGCAAGCCAGATCATGAGGAGCGGGGCAATCATTGCGCCGAGGCTCCCGCCGCTCATCATGATGCCGTTGGCGAAGGTCCGGTCCTTGCCCGGAACGATGCTGGCGATGATCCGTGCCGCGCCGGGCTGGGCGGCGGCTTCGAATGTGCCGAGGAACACGCGCGCCGTGAACAGGGACGTGAATCCCCGGGACAGGCCCGTGCACAACTGTGCCAGCGACCAGAAGGCCACGAACAAACCGTAGGTGAAGCGCATGGGAAAGCAGTCGAGGATATAGCCCACCACCAGGTGCATGAAGGCGTAGGAGTAGAAGAACGCCGAGAGCAGCAGGCCGAGTTGGACGTTATCCAGGCTCAGTTCCTGGCGCACTACGGGCGCCACCACGCTCAGCGCCTGCCGGTCGAGATAGCTGAGGGCGGTGGCGAACAAGAGGAAGAAACATACCTTCCAGGGCCACCAGCGGCTCTCTGTATTCATTTGCCTTCCGATGCGAGCTTGCACATGGTCGCGGCCGTCTCTGGTTCTATGACCGTCCTACGAATGCGTTCCAGCACAGCGTGAAAGCAGGCAGGGTTGCGCTTGTCCGACCGGCGTGTCCACGGTCACGCGGGTGCCCGGCGTCGGACGGTGATACTGACACGGGAACATCTGCTCCTGCCGCCAGGGCATACAGACATGCTGCAGCCCCTTGGTGGTCAGTATAGCGCTATAGAGGAGAGATTCTGCCGGGCTGCCAGCTTGGTATTTGTTTAGCGCGTTTTAACACCGGTAGCGCGCCAAGCTGAACTCAGGAATCGTGGCGAATTACCGGCAGGCGGGGCGGCGGCAGATCGGCAGCCGTCAGGTCGAGCTTGTGCGGCTCTGGAGAACAAAGTAGACCGATGAGGACGGTTGGAGCGGAATGGTGTTGCTGGCGGCAGGTAGCGAGCAGGCTGACCAGGACCTCCTGGGTGTGCGCCCCGCGCGGGGCCCGATTGCCGCCCCATACCTTCGCAGGCAGCAAGCCAGGACCATCAAACAAAAGCTTCCATCACGCTAAACAGATACCCGCGTTTTTAAACTCCCGGCCGGCATCTGACCAAATCTGGGCCGGTCGCGTCTTGGGACTCAGGACCTTCACATCGTGTTCGTGCGGTTTTCTGCGACTTGCCCCGGGGTAATGGGTTCAATATGCACATGGGTCGTGCGTTGCTCTTCCTTTGCCTGCTCTCGT
>Ga0315284_10004749_pt1 | contig 19306 bp, 19 predicted proteins | sample YL17G09_16_MG_FD_203696 | JGI IMG/M metagenome (GOLD analysis project Ga0315284, IMG submission 203696) | Sediment microbial communities from Yellowstone Lake, YNP, Wyoming, USA - YL17G09_16 | ecosystem: Environmental > Aquatic > Freshwater > Lake > Sediment | place: USA: Wyoming | collected... | reverse complement strand
CTGGCGACACCACTGCTGCTTGGTTCACTCTGGGCGCTTATTCCAGGTGGAGTGGCGGCAATATTGATGGTCACTCGCACAGCATTGGAAGACCAAACGCTTCACCAGGAACTCGATGGGTATCAGGATTACGCTCAGCAGGTGCGCTATCGCTTGCTGCCGGGTATCTGGTAATCCCGCCGGTCAATGGAGCTGCTGCCTAACCAGCGGTTGCATCCTACACGCTCCGTGTGCGTCTGAACAGCGAGCCGTTATGCGGTTGAAAAACGTCAATCTGTAAAGCATCAGTGTGGAGAGAGTGAGCCATCATAAGAAGAATGCACGAACATGAAGGCATCAGGGGCCACCATGTGAGAGGAGTCTGGATTTGAACAAGCGCTTATTTTTTCTGACACTTATCGGTTTATCATTTTTCGCTTACAGTTGTAAAAAAACTGCTAATTTGGAAGCAACAGCACAGGCATTTCTTATGGCGGTACAAGCCGTCCAGCCTACCCAAGCGGGTGTACCCATTATTAACTTGGACGCAACGGCGCTGGCTGCTTCTATGGCGACACAAGCGGTCCAACCGACCCAAGCGATCGTACCGACCCTTGCCTTCACACCTACATCGCTTGTCAACCAGACAACACACGGTCACATCTTGCGGGATGAGCATTGGAAAGGGGAGATCCAAATTATAGGTGACATCATCGTAGACGAGGGTGTCACTTTGACCATTGAGCCAGGAACCGTGGTGCGTATTGCCGCAAATCAGGACGCCGACAACCTTTTCGACGCGCCGTTTGACATGAAAATCGGTATCCAGAGCGAGGTAAAGAACATTAACGGCGTTCACTATGGCGAGCCATATCGTGATGAGGGACATCATATTTCCATTCGAATCGCAGGCACTTTGCAGGCAGTGGGTACGCCGGAGCAGATGATTACCATCACTTCCGATAGTCCAAATCCAGGCATTTATGATTGGAATCACTTTGAGTTCGCTCACGGCATTCTCTCCTATGGTGTAGTGGAATACTACCGTGTTATCGGCCCCGGTGACGGAACAGAGGTCAGCCATAATATTCTGCAGCACATTGGGGAATGCGGGGTGTGTGCCAATAGTTCGGTGGTGGTTGAATATAATACGATTTCTTACGCCGGGCATGAGCTGATTGACATGCATCAGAGCTCCCCCATCATCCGCAATAACAGCTTGGGTCCGAACCCGGAGCATGCAGGAATTATCATTGATGGTGGATCCCCACAAATTCTCAATAACACCATAAAGGGTTGTGGCGCTGGCATTGGCTTTATCTCCCCACCTGAAAAACCAAACCTCGAGGGGAACATATTCATAAACAATGGGCAGGACATTATATACGACTAATGGTTTGACCGATCTTTCCTTATAAATACCCGTACTACGCGGAAAGAGCCGTATAACACCGGCTGCAAGGGGACAGAAGTTTTCCGGCTGGCAAGCGCGGCATATCGCCAGAGAAGGTGCGATAATTGCGGGCGAGTCTTGCAGTCATCGCCGCTGCCGCTAAGCCCAGCCGTCAGCTCGCTTTTTGGAGTTGAACAATGAGAAGTGCTGCTTTCCTATTTCTTCTTGCTACCACTCTTTTCCTTGCTTTGAATGGCTGTAGGCCAAGTCCATCTCCCACTGCCACTCTCGTAGCCCTCACACCGACATCAGTGCCGTCTAGGCAAAACCTTGTACCACCCACAATGACACCCGTACCGCAGGGGAAGACTATTGTCGTCACCAGCATCGCCGACAGTGGCGCTGGCACCCTGCGCCAGGTGTTGCTGGAAGCAAAGAGTGGAGATACCATCACCTTTGATCCTGCTATTTTCCCGCCAAACGATCCAGTCGCCATCTACCTCAACAGCGGATTGCCGGAAATCATCCAAGGCCATCTCACCATCGATGCCAGCAATGCAGGGGTGATTCTTGACGGAAGAGATATAGATTTGGATTGGTGTTCGGCGTTAAAAATAACTTCCAGTGGGAACATTATCCAAGGTTTCCAAATACAATATTTCTCCCCGGGAGCAGGATTTGAAATTTCCAGCGCTGCGCAACATAACTTAATTGGAGGCGACCCCAACACCGGCATTGGTCCGTCAGGTCAAGGAAACATGATAGGCAACGGCGATGTTGGAATTTCCATCGGTGGAGAACAGACATCCTTCAATACCATAACTGGCAATTTCATCGGCGCAAACCGAAATGGCGAGTGTATAAACCTAATTTCTGGCATTTATATCGAGGATGGGGCCAATCACAACATCATTGGCCCTGATAATATCGTTGCTCATACTCTCTCTCCTGGCATAGTTGTTGTGGACGTAAATTCAATTGGCAACATCATCACCCAAAATCGCATATTTCACAACATAGAAAGCGGCATAAGCCTGAAAGGGATTGAGCAGAGGCTTGGAGGCAATAGACATATTCTCGCTCCGGTCATCATGGATTTTGATCTTCAGGCGGGCGCTGTAGCGGGAAAAACTTGTGTTGATTGCATGGTAGAGATCTTTTCCGATGAGGGCAACCAAGGTAAAATTTACGAGGGGCAAATAACGGCTGACAGCAATGGTTTCTTTGCCTTCGATAAGGACAATCAACTCATCGGCCCCCATCTGACGGCCACAACCATCGATGTTGAAGGCAATACCAGCGAATTCTCAGCGTTTACGTGGGGTACGTCCAGATTCCCTCTCTTACAAGGAGGAAACCCGCTTCCTAAAACGTTGCTCCAGACCAGGGCTTCGAATACGCTGACCGACAATCACATTGGAGGCGAGATTGCAGCCTGGGAATGGGTAAGGGGACAGTACAACACTGCAGTCTATCAGAGCTTGCTGGGTAGTATACATGACCGGGGCCTTAAGTGGGTGCGTTTGAGCAATTGGTCGCCAAATCCCCTAAATTGGCAAGAGGTCCTGCAGGCACCGGGGGTGTATAGTATTCCTGAGGACTGTGACGACTTTATAACCGACTTGGCTAATAGTGGTGTAAACATAGTGCTCACCCTCAGCGCTGGTGCAGGCCTCGACGGGCCGGAGTACGGTTTAGAGGGGACGCCAGGTTGGGGTATGCTAGGAGACAGGGAACCGGAATGGTGGTTCGACACCCAGGAGAAACGCGACCTTTTCATTGAATTTACCCGCTTCATGGTTCAGCGCTTCAAGGGGCGCATAAAGTACTACGAGATATGGAACGAAGCTGACTCCGGTGAGAACCCAGGGGACCCGAGAGGTGGCGTAGCCTTGAAAGACTACGTCCTTCTGGTAAAGCAGGTAGCGCCTATCATCCACCAGATAGACCCTGAAGCCAAGGTTGTGGTGGGCGCCGTTGGTAGATTCTACAAAGAGGACAGGCGATGGTTACAGACCATGCTTGAGTCTGGAGTGGCGTCTTTAGCGGACGCGATTTCCTGGCATCCCTTCTCTGGAGAGTCACCACTGCTATACTCGGGGGAGTATCCAGAACACCCAGAACGATTTTACTGGAGAGACTACCCTGCCAGAGTTCAGGATTTCAAACGGCAGGCAATCTCACTAGGCTTTAAAGGAGAGTATATGGTTGAGGAGATGGTTTGGAGGACGCAGATCGATCTTAACCCCAATGAACCTCCTTCCTACACCGATGTCGTCGCGGCGAAGTATTTAGCACGAGCCACTATTCTACATCTGGGACTGGATAACTTTACTATGGTCAGTAGCCAAATCCCTTGGCGAGACGTGATTAGGGGATTACCACAGTTCTGGATTGTTTGTAACCTCAGTACGATCATGGCCGGCGCGGATCCCGAGAGTCTGCCAATAGAGATAAAAAGTGAGGCAGTGAACATAGCGAACTACAGTTTTTTGCTGCCAAATAGTGACCGGTTGGTCACACTGTGGACAGACGGGGTAGCAATGGAGCAGGATCCCGGAATAAAGGTAACCTTGACCGTCCCTGGCTTATTGGCCAAAAAGGTGATAGGCGTTGACATCTTACATGGCTTCGAGCAAGAAATTATAACCAGCAATGAAGATGGAAACTTGGTTATCCGCGAGCTGCTCGTTAAAGACTACCCATTAATCCTCAGGCTCGCGAACGCTAAGTCTCCCTAAATATCACGTTAAGGGATTACACACGTTGGTGATTTGCCCGATCGTAGTAATCAGAAGGCGAATGGGATGCTTTAGCCAGGTAAAAGAGGGCTAACCCCGGCTGCAAGCGGACGGGGCTATCGCCTCTCTAAACGACGGCGACTTGCCAGATTTCGTGGCATAATAACGGTGTGGTTTTGCAAATCCGCCCCGCCGCGAATGCAATCCGTTGGGTGGCATTTTGTGTATATTTATAGCGCCATGCAAATGCAAACTTGGAGCAAATGGTTTCACAGAATTCATTATTGTAGCCGAGATTGTGCCAATCCTAAGATAAGGGAGATCTGCCCAACGCCCTTCGAGGACATCCTCTTTTTTCGCCCATCGGATTACGAGAGAAAATGAGGAACGAAACCAGAACATCGCAGAATTTGGAAATGGGGAGTTAATATTGAGAATGAAAGTAAGTGGATTGGATGCCATCAAACGTTGGGTGATGCAATATGGAAGCCACGTTGATGTTTTAGAGCCGGATGAATTGCGGGAGTTTATTCGGCAAGAGATACAGAAATTAAACATGATCTATCCAGTGAGGTAATCGTGGGATATCCAACTTACTTTACCCTTTGGGCAAAAACAAGTTCAGAGACGGAACAAACCCATCCTTTGATATATCACCTGATTGATGTAGGGCAAACTACACTGGCTCTGTGGAAACGGGCATTGACTCCCGGTGCTCGTCAACAATTTTCAGAGACACTTAATCTGAGTGAGAATGAAACCGGAAACTTACTAGCTTTCTGGGCCAGCCTGCATGATATGGGTAAAGCTGCTCCAGGGTTTCAGCGTAAGTATGTCAAGGCTATTCCTGATTTGCAGGGAGTAGGTTTTAATTTTCCAGCGGCAATTCCCCATCCTGCCCCACACGGACAAGTTTCTGCGTGGATCCTGGAGATTATATTGGCACGAGAAGGGGGATACACGCCACAAATCGCTAAGAAAGTCTCGCGGTCTGTTGGCGGACATCATGGAATTTGGCCGTCGCCTAGACAGATTCAGTCCCTTAGGAGACAGGAGTCAGACACAGGTGACGCAACTTGGGACTCTGCACGCAATGATTTATGTCAGGCGGTATGCAGTGTGTTTCAACCGTCCACTAGTTTCAGTTTTCCCATAAATCAACAATCTGAAAATGCGTTATTGACATTGCTCTCTGGTCTTGTTAGTGTAGCGGATTGGATTGGTTCAATGGAAGAGTTTTTCCCATACGAAACACAATACTTTACTCCCAGTGAATATGCAAAACGTTCGGAACAGCACGGGAGAAATGCTTTGTACCAATTGGGTTGGATTGGTTGGCAACCAGATGGCCGAAAGGTTGAATTCACCAAGGTGTTCCCGTTTATTCAGGAACCAAGCGAAATCCAAAAAACCGTTATTAAGCTGGCAGAAAATTCCGTGCAGCCCATATTGCTAATTCTGGAAGCCCCTACCGGAAGTGGTAAAACGGAGACTGCGTTGTATCTGGCAGATAGTTGGCTGCAATCTAATTTGGGGCGCGGCCTTTACATCGCTATGCCGACACAAGCTACCAGCAACCAGATGTATGCACGTGTTGAGGCGTACCTAAATAACCGCTACCCGCTTGAAAATATTAATTATCACCTGTTGCATGGTGGCGCATTACTTAGCGAAAGAGAAACTGTAGCAGAACCTGTGGATATTTCTGACGACGAATTTGCCCCCCGTGAGGGTGGTATCCGTGCCCAATCCTGGTTTCTACCACACAAGCGTACATTCCTGGCCCCCTTTGGTGTTGGTACAGTGGATCAGGCGCTGATGAGTGTTCTGCAAACGAAACACTTCTTTGTGCGCTTATTTGGGCTGGGATCAAAGGTGGTGATCTTTGATGAGATCCACGCGTATGATACTTATATGTCCACCTTATTTGAGCGTTTGCTGGGTTGGTTAAGATTGATTGGCGCCTCGGTTATTTTGCTCTCGGCTACTTTGCCAGATAAAACTCGCCAAAACCTTATGGCTGCCTGGCTGAACAAAAAACATGAAGTTTTACCCACTGCTGATTACCCTCGCCTGACTATTGTTACCGATGAATTTTTGGAAACGGTTCCCCTTCCTGCTCCTGTATCCCATATGCTCTCGTTGGAGTGGATAGCACCTGATCCGCAAAACCTGGCTGCTCATCTGGCAGAGCGGCTCAAGTACGGTGGCTGCGCTGCGGTCATCTGCAACCGTGTCGCCCGCGCCCAGGAAGTTTATAAATTTATCAAAGAAGCGGGTATTATTGACCCGGATTATCTCATTCTATTCCATGCCCGTTTCCCATTCGCCTGGCGCGAGGAGATTGAGAAGCGTGTGCTCAACCTATTTAGCAAAAAAGAGGGTCAGCGCCCGAAAAAGGCGATTGTTGTCGCTACGCAGGTTATCGAGCAAAGCCTTGATCTGGATTTTGATTATATGATCACAGACCTTGCTCCTGTAGACCTCTTAATCCAACGTGCAGGGCGTTTGCATCGCCATTCGAAAAATGACGTAAATCGACCAACTCCGTTGGTTTGTCCTGTGTTGGCGATTGCTTCCCCTGCCGAAAAGGATGGTTTGCCTGATTTTGGTCGTGACGAACATATCTATGAACGTTCTGTGCTTTTACGTACCTGGTTGAATTTGTGTGAAAGATCAGGATTGACCTTACCTCAGGAGACTTCAGCGATTATAGAAGCAGTTTATGATGAAAAATATTTTCCTCATGAATCTGTGTTTGCAGAAGCATTACGCGATGCTGAAGAAAAAGCTAGAAAAGGAATTAATCAAGAAATTTTTGAAGCCAAGACACGATTGATACCTGACCCTGACGATGAAGATTTACTCACCGGTTGCAGCGAAGGGCTTGACGAAGATGATCCCAAGGTTCACGAGGCTTTCCGCGCGCTCACACGCTTGGCAGAACCAAATGTTTCATTGGTCTGTCTGCATCAAACTACAAATGGGCTGGCATTAGAAGCGGATGGCACTGGGGCGCCAATTAATCTAAATAACAAACCAAATCGTGCCCAAGTGCGTGATCTATTACGACGTGTTTTGAGTGTTCAGCGCCGCGACGTACTGAAATATTTTATCAGTCGTGGCTGTCATCCTACTTCCTGGAAAGAAGTTGCTGCTTTGCGTTATCATTACCTTTGTATATTTGATGAACATGGACTGTACCCCCTCGAAGGTACATCTCTTACCCTGTCTTTGAACCGTGAAACTGGTTTGGAAATCCTAAAGGAGGTAGTATGACCTATTCTTTCAACCTCATAGAACAGCCTTGGATCCCTTGTGTAGATACGGAAGGTAGCGTTATTGAACTTAGCCTGCGCGAAACATTGGTACAGGCTCATAATCTGCGAAGCATTGCTGGTGATTCGCCGCTGGAAACTGCTGCTCTTTATCGCCTGCTTTTAGCTGTTTTACACAGCGCCCTGCGCGGCCCGGAGAATGCCGCCGCTTGGAATGAACTCTGGCAAGCAGGTAAATGGGAGGCCCCCTGGTTGCATGATTACCTGGGGACATGGAAACACCGATTTGATCTGTTTGATCCTGAGCGCCCTTTTTATCAGGCCAGAGATGACCGCGTAGAGGCGAAATCCATTATTTCACTAGTTATGGATATGGTTTCTGGAAATAATGCCACCTTGTTTGATCACCACTTAGAAGAAACGGGTGTGTTGCTTTTCCCACCAAAAGCAGCGCGTGTAGTTGTAACAGCCCAAACTTTCGGTCTGGCAGGGTTTTGCAATCCAAAGCAAAAATTGACTTTTACTGATGCACCCTGGACACGCGGCATCATCTTTTTTGTTGAGAGCGACAACCTTTTTGAAACGCTTGCCTTAAACATGTTGCGCTATGATGATAAATATCCACAGGATATTCCTTTAACAAATGATGATGATGCCCCTGCTTGGGAAATGGCTGATCCTTACTCTCCGCAACGTGAAATACCCCAAGGTTATCTTGACTATTTGACTTGGCAGAACCGGCGGATTCTGATTATTCCAAATGGTGAAATGAAACAACCTAGTGTAGCTAATATCACTGTCACCCCCGGATTACGACTGGATGCTTCACTACTTGATCCGTTCAAGCATTTTCGCAAAGATGATTTACGGGGTATGTTGCCCTTACGTTTTTCTGAAGACCGTGTATTATGGCGTGATAGTTCTGTTCTATTTCATATCCATAATCCAGAACATGCCCGTCCGCCATCAAATTTTGAATGGGTGGCGAACCTGGCAGACAAAAACCACATAAAGCAACATCAGACATTACGGTTAATGGCTCTCGGTATGGCAAACGACCAGGCAAAAATAGAATTCTTCCACCAGGAACATATGCCTTTACCTTTGGATTATCTTGAAAATGACAAATTGGTTGGAATGTTGACAACTGCATTAGATTGTGCAGAAGAAACCCGTAAAAGTCTTTGGAGCGCAGCTAGCTGGATGGCTGTTTTGATCGTTGCCCCAAATTCTGATGGGAAAAACTGGAAGAATATAAATCGGGTTACCAAAGACCAAGCTTCTCAGTTATATTACCATTGGGCTGTTGAGCGTTTCTACTGGAGCGCACTGGAGTTGCCTTTCTTCACCTTGCTCGAAAGTTTGCCAGATGACTCTGAATCTGCCTTGAATGTCTGGGAAACCAAGGTCAGACGCACTGCCTGGAATGCAATGGAAAAGGCCGCGGAGTTAGCTGGCGAGAATATTCCGGCCCTCAAGGCTGCTGTACGCGCCCGAAGTATCCTGGGCGGCAGTCTTAAGGGATTGTTCCCTGAACTTGAAAAGGAGGTATCTGTATGACAGCACCATCTAAAGAAATCCATCCATTCATCGCTTACTTGCAATCGTTGGTTGTAAAGCAGGAACGCGGTGCGCTGGCTGCCCTTCGGCGTGGACTTGGCCACCCCCCTGGCGCAGCACCAGAAATGTTCCGTTACGTTATACCCTGGTTGGGTGAAAGTCCCGGTCGTTCACAAGAAGCTGCGTATTACCTTTTGGCCTCGCTTTTTGCCCTCCATCCTGTCACTGTCAGCGAAGGTAACATGGGTACTCATCTGGCGCGGACGCGTTCAGAAGGTGGCGAAGATGCACTGGAACGGCGTTTCACTGTTTTGCTTGCGGCTCACCAAGATGATTTACCTGTTTACCTGCGCCAGGTTGTTAGTTTTCTTAAATCAAAAGAAAAGCCGGTCAATTGGAACCAATTATTCCATGACCTGCAAAAATGGGATCACCCAGACCATTTCGTCCAGAAACAATGGGCTAGAGCTTTTTGGTCCCGTATTCCATCCTCCAATTCTTAATATCCCTGTTCACTAAAAAGGAGTTTTCTATGTTCATTGAAATTCACATCCTCCAAAGCTTTGCCCCTTCCAACCTGAACCGTGATGATACTGGCAATCCGAAAGATAGCGAATTCGGCGGTGTAAGGCGTGCCCGCATATCTTCCCAGTGCATCAAACGCGCTATCCGCCAACATCCGGCTTTTACAAAGGCAACAGCCGTTGAAAATGCTGTACGCACCCGTTGGATGACCCGCTTGCTGGTTGAACCGCTGAAGAAGGAAGGTAAAAGTGAAGAGTTAGCTAAGGATGTCGCTGATGCTTTCGCCGTACAGTATAGCAAAATGGAAAAAGGTCACACCAGCGTCCTGCTATACTTGAGTGACAGCGAAATCAAGGCCGCTGTTCGAAATCTTATAGAAAAATGGGACGAGATCATTCCCACTTTGAAAGATGGAAAGTCCCCCGTTATTGAAGGATTGGCAAAAGAAATATTTAAGGTGCTCAAAGACCGCACCAGTGCTCCCGATATTGCCCTGTTTGGACGTATGTTGGCGGAAAAACCCGAATTAAATATTGACGCTGCTTGCCAGGTTGCCCATGCCATCTCAACTCATCGCGTAAATATGGAAATGGATTTCTACACCGCGGTTGATGACCTTTCCACTGAAGAGGAAACTGGTGCAGGTATGATGGGTGTGATCGGATTCAACAGCGCCTGTTTCTACCGCTATGCCCGTATTGATTGGGAACAGTTGGTTAAGAACCTGGGCGGCGATAAAACGATAGCGCATAAGACGGTGGAAGGCTTTCTGCGCGCTGCAGTCAAAGCCGTGCCCACCGGAAAGCAAAATAGTTTTGCCGCTCAGAACCCCCCCGATTTCATACTAGGTGTTGCTAGGACAGATGGTGATTCCTGGTCCCTTGCCAATGCTTTTGAGACTCCAGTCAAACCAGGACGCGATGGTGGGTTGATGAATGCATCCATCAAATCCCTGGATAGCTATTGGGGGCGCTTGATAAATGCTTATGGTAATCAGGGTGTCACACCGGCAGCGCTCACATTGGTAGATACAGTCTGCCTGGAGACCTTGAAGGCCGCTGCTAAAGTTAATCTGGATGAGTGGGCAAAGACTCTACTTGCTGCACTTCCCAAGGAGTAACCCATGAATACCTTACTGCTTCGCCTGGTTGGACCGATGCAGTCGTGGGGCGTGCAAAGCCGTTTTAGTGTACGAGATACCGGGTTGGAACCCTCTAAAAGTGGTGTACTCGGGTTAGTATGCGCCGCGTTGGGTGTACCGCGTGAAGACGATGCCACACTTGCCCGCCTTACTGTTCTGCACATGGGGGTACGCGTGGATCGTGAAGGTCGGCTCAGCCGCGACTATCACACCGCGCTTAATGTGCTCAAAGCTGGTGGCGGTATCAAGAAAACAGAACCATCTTCCCGTTACTACCTTGCCGATGCTGCTTTTCTCGTGGGGCTGGAGAGCGAAGATTTAACCCTTTTGCAGCAAATCTATACTGCACTCAAGAATCCAATCTGGCCTTTGTTTTTAGGGCGCAAGGCTTTTATCCCCAGTATTTCAGTATACCTGGAGGATGGTCTTATGCGAGGTATGGGGCTTGAAGATGCACTCAAACCGTGGAAGTATCCTTACCTGGGGCGCGGCGATCCACCCGAGAAGATACGTCTGGTGCTTGAAGACCTGCATGGCAGTCTTATCCGACCAGACCAGCCGCTTTCGTTTTCCGAACGACGGTTTATTCCTCGCCGGATAAGAGTAGCCGTTGTCTCAGCATCTTCTTCACCATCCTCTGCTCATGAGGTGATCTAATGTTACTTTCCAGACTCATTCTCAACCCGCGCTCGCGCCAGGCACAGCGCGAAATTGCTAATCCTTATGAGATGCATCGCACGATCATGCGCGCTTTTCCGGCGGAAATATCAGAGCATGAACGCATCCTTTTCCGTCTAAAAATCCATTCGCAAACGGGGATACCTACACTGCTGGTACAATCCAAAGGAAAACCGGATTGGGGCTGGCTTAGGATGCCTGAAAGTAATTATCTGCTGTCAGAAGATGCTCTACCCCTTGAAGTGGATAACCCCTCGGTCAAGGAAGTTACCCTGAACCTCCGTCAGGGACAGGTGTTGACCTTTCGTTTACGCGCCAACCCAACTACCAAAAAAGATCGACCCGATAAAAAGCAAGGGCGGCGTGTAGGTGTTTACAGCGAAGATGAACAAAGAAAGTGGCTTCAACGTAAATTGGAAAACGCCGGCGCACAATTGATAGATGCACGTACTGTTGACTTGGAAAAGATTAAAGGGCGTTTGAAGCGCGAGACAACCTCGCATGAACTTAGTTTTGCCTGCGTGCAATTTGAAGGCATCTTACAGGTCAAGGATAGTAGTCTCCTCGTCCAGGCGGTGGAAAGCGGCATCGGAAGTGGTAAAGGATTGGGCTTTGGTCTGCTATCGCTTGCACCAGCACGTCACTGATTTAATCCAATGGGTAATACAGACTGGGAGTATTACCATTTTCCCAAAAAGGAGGGATAATGCAGGATTTACATGAGTTGCCAAAACTGCGTGATAGTCTGAGTTATCTTTATATTGAACATGCCATCGTCGAGCGCAAGGACTCGGCGGTCGAATTTATAACCAAGGAGGGTCGAGTCCACGTTCCAACCGCCATGCTTTGTGTACTCATGCTCGGGCCAGGAACCAGCATAACCCATGCTGCTATTCGTATTCTGGCAGAAAGTGGTTGCACAGTCCTATGGACAGGCGAGGAAATTACTCGTTTCTATGCTCATGGAATGGGCGAAACCCGAAAAGCATATCACCTTTTACGACAGGCAGAGCAAGTGTGTAACCCAGAGAAGCATACTGAGGTGGTCTTACGCATGTATCGCAAACGTTTCAATGAACAACTTGAATCTTCATTAACCCTACCCCAAGTTCGTGGTTTTGAAGGTGTGCGAGTACGCCGTGCCTATGCTGATGCAAGTGAGAAGTATGGTGTGAAATGGGAAGGACGCTGTTACGACCAAAAGAATTGGAATGTGGGTGATCCTATCAATCGCGCCCTTTCTGCTGCCAATGCTTTGCTTAACAGCCTATGCCATGCCGCTATAGTCTCCGGAGGTTATTCGCCTGCGTTGGGATTCATCCATACCGGTAGGCAACTATCTTTTGTGTACGATATTGCTGACCTCTACAAATCGGAATTGACAATTCCCACGGCTTTTGAGGTTACGGCGAAGTATCCTGGTTCTCCTGAGCACTATACCCGCGCCGCCTGCCGTGAGAAATTCAAAGAGATGCGACTCTTAGAACGCATTTTGCCAGATATCGATGAGCTGCTCGATATTTCGGGCAAACCACCTGAAGATGGCATGTCTGGTTCTGATCCGGACCTCCCTATTGAGCTCTGGGAGCCATTACTGGCTGAAAGCGATGTTGGAGGTGTGTGATGGTTGTTATTGTTCTCCAATCAGTACCTGCACGGGTGCGCGGTGAACTTAGCCGTTGGATGCTGGAGCCATACCCTGGCCTGTTTATTGGTCACGTTTCAGCCATGGTGCGTGACCGCCTGTGGGAAAAATGCTGCCAGAACTGCGGGGAAGGAGGGGTGTTCCAGGCGTGGACGACAAATAACGAGCAGCACTATGCCATGCGCGTTTGGGGAAATGTGCGAAGGACTATAGTGGATTACGAAGGCTTGTTGCTGGTAAAGGTGCCCTGAATGAAAAGGAAATTTTTCTCAATAAGGGTTTTCCCCACACGCGTGGGGGTGAACCTTTAGATGGCACTTGGATGCCTGGTGGATGGATGTTTTCCCCACACGCGTGGGGGTGAACCGGCACTTTGGAACAAATCAATGAATGCTTTGAATGTTTTCCCCACACGCGTGGGGGTGAACCGCGTAGCATCGGCTCTGCCAACTGGATGAAGGCGTTTTCCCCACACGCGTGGGGGTGAACCGGTGGTTGGGATAAAACGCACCAAGAAATCGGTCGTTTTCCCCACACGCGTGGGGGTGAACCGTTGATTTGCGCAAATGGGCATCACCAATTGAGGTTTTCCCCACACGCGTGGGGGTGAACCGATGTAATCGCGACCGATATAAATCCGATTTATGTTTTCCCCACACGCGTGGGGGTGAACCGTACAGGCTGCCATAGAGGAACAAGCAAGAGTTCGTTTTCCCCACACGCGTGGGGGTGAACCGACTTGGATTTGTTCAGAGGAAACAAAGAGAAAGTTTTCCCCACACGCGTGGGGGTGAACCTGGTAAACAAAGACTAAGTTCAATTGAAAAAGTGTTTTCCCCACACGCGTGGGGGTGAACCTATATTTGACGGACGTTCTTTTTCCCATATTATGTTTTCCCCACACGCGTGGGGGAGAACCTCTGTATGGAATATTGGGAAAACCTTTTCTGAAGTTTTCCCCACACGCGTGGGGGTGAACCTGGAAACAATTGAACAGTTAGAGGCTGAAAATAGTTTTCCCCACACGCGTGGGGGTGAACCTGGATACCAGGTGATGCATCCCCCAACCGGATGGTTTTCCCCACACGCGTGGGGGTGAACCGGAGGTCATCACCACAGATGATTTTCCCAATCTGTTTTCCCCACACGCGTGGGGGTGAACCTAATATTGTCGGCCCGCACCCATCCACGTTGAGGTTTTCCCCACACGCGTGGGGGTGAACCGTGCCATTCCAGCCGCTAACCCATATCCTTGTCCGTTTTCCCCACACGCGTGGGGGTGAACCGAGGCTTATGCAGCCAAGAGTCCAACCTTTAAGTTTTCCCCACACGCGTGGGGGTGAACCGATATAAACGCAAGTATTTTATATAAAATACCCCGTTTTCCCCACACGCGTGGGGGTGAACCTAAAAACGCAACCGCATCGGCTGAAAACACAAAGTTTTCCCCACACGCGTGGGGGTGAACCGTATAAGCGTAAATATACCCCGTATTTTACAAATGTTTTCCCCACACGCGTGGGGGTGAACCGAAGGACCGCATCTATTAACGACTACTAAGGTGGTTTTCCCCACACGCGTGGGGGTGAACCTCGTAATCTCTGCACTCGCAACCTGCAACAGCGAGTTTTCCCCACACGCGTGGGGGTGAACCGGTAGTTTATAAAACTATGGCGATCGATATCCACGTTTTCCCCACACGCGTGGGGGTGAACCTAGCATGATCTCGCCAGAGACGATCGCGTCGTCGTTTTCCCCACACGCGTGGGGGTGAACCGGTCATGGCGCGGCCTTCCGTCTCGGCTTTCCCGGTTTTCCCCACACGCGTGGGGGTGAACCGGGTATTTATACCCTCAAAGATACAGCACCTACGCTTTCCCCACACGCGTGGGGGTGAACCGAGTTATACCTACTATAAGCATATCTGATGTAACTGTTTTCCCCACACGCGTGGGGGTGAACCTGTTGTTATCTCCGCCTTGACCGCCGGCTTGAAGTTTTCCCCACACGCGTGGGGGTGAACCTAGGCAATATACGAAAATCAGATTAGAAATTATCGTTTTCCCCACACGCGTGGGGGTGAACCGGAAGTCATTGCCATAGATAATCCCAATGTCACATGTTTTCCCCACACGCGTGGGGGTGAACCTGCTAGCCGTTGGCATTACTGGTTATGGTATTTACGTTTTCCCCACACGCGTGGGGGTGAACCTACTTAGTACCATCTGGCATTGAAGTTCAACCGTTTTCCCCACACGCGTGGGGGTGAACCGAAGTGAGCCAGGAGGCGACGATGAGTAATGCCGTTTTCCCCACACGCGTGGGGGTGAACCTAAAATATTTGTTTTATTTGGATATATAAAAATGTTTTCCCCACACGCGTGGGGGTGAACCAAAGAACTTAACACAATAACATCTACTAATATGTGTTTTCCCCACACGCGTGGGGGTGAACCGATCAAGCAAAATGCTGGTAGACTCGCCAAAGTAGTTTTCCCCACACGCGTGGGGGTGAACCGATTTTCGGCGTAAGTACCAGCGTCAACTACGAGTTTTCCCCACACGCGTGGGGGTGAACCTAATATCGCCATGAGAGGTATCCACATTCAAGGAGTTTTCCCCACACGCGTGGGGGTGAACCGGTGGTTGGCGCAAACGTAATAAGGGTGAAGTTCGTTTTCCCCACACGCGTGGGGGTGAACCTATTTTCTGAGTCCGTAATAAGGAGGCGATGTAACGTTTTCCCCACACGCGTGGGGGTGAACCGATAAAGGTAATCCTATTGATAAAATTTATATTTGTTTTCCCCACACGCGTGGGGGTGAACCGATTGATGGTTATGACGATGATCGCGTGATTGGAGTTTTCCCCACACGCGTGGGGGTGAACCGGATTCGCTCTGGACCCGTGGCAGGAAGAGGCCGTTTTCCCCACACGCGTGGGGGTGAACCGATGCTCGGCAAATACTTGGGCTTAGTAAAGTCGTTTTCCCCACACGCGTGGGGGTGAACCGACCACCAGCATGTGGCGCATCCGGCGCAAAACCGTTTTCCCCACACGCGTGGGGGTGAACCTAGATGTTGTATACTCATGGTGATTATGCCCATTGTTTTCCCCACACGCGTGGGGGTGAACCGCGCGGGTTCTTACAGATATGTACACAACACAACGTTTTCCCCACACGCGTGGGGGTGAACCGACGGTTATTCCGCGTTTATCTGAATTTATTACGTTTTCCCCACACGAGTGGGGGTGAACCGATTAAAATGCCCTCACCCCTGGCCCCTCTCCCGTTTTCCCCACACGCGTGGGGGTGAACCTATATGCAGATCGTTTTCGGATACCGTAGATACGTTTTCCCCACACGCGTGGGGGTGAACCAAAAAATACAACTTGCAATAGACGCGGAACAATTGTTTTCCCCACACGCGTGGGGGTGAACCAATGTTAGAAAATAAAGTACAAATTGATAATGTGTTTTCCCCACACGCGCAGACAAGTGCCACATCTCCCACGTCGTCGCCGATACCGATTCCTAGGAACAGAAGCTCGCTCAAATACTTGAGGACATGGACGAGGTTGTTCGCTATGTGAAGAACCACAACCTCGGCTTCATCATCCCCTACACCTTGAACGGAGAGGAGAAGAACTACATCCCCGACTTTATCGCCTGCCTGGACGACAGCCACGGTGAGGGTAACCTGCTGAACCTGCTCATCGAAGTCACGGGCGAAAAGGAGAAGGACAAAGCCGCTAAAGTCGCCACCGCCCGTACGCTGTGGGTGCGAGCCGTCAACAATCACGGCGGCTTCGGGCGCTGGGATTTCATCGAAATCGCCGACCCGTGGGACGCAGAGAATACGATTCGTGCTATGATTAAGGAGAATCTTATCGATTTGTCCATCTCTAGGTAGGATTCGACTTATTTAACTTACGCCAACTCGGTATTTAGAAGGAGGTTTGCTTTATGAAAAATGGAATTGTTGTGCGTTCTGAAATATTTCGCGAGGACGACCTATATGTAGCCATTTGTCCTGATCTCGATGTTTCAAGCTATGGCAAGACCGAAAACGAAGCTAGAATTTCCTTGAAGGAAGCGGTTGAGGCCTTCCTTGAGGAGTGTGAAAAAATGGGTACACTGGAAGAAGTGCTGGAAGAAGCCGGCTTTTCCCTCTCCGCCCACCAATGGCTGCCGAGACAGCCGATCCTTGTTGAACTTGTTGCGGTAGGTTAAACCACTCGTGAAAGCAAGAAAGATAACCCCCATATCTTACCAAACTCTGGTCAAGGTCTTTGAAGCCGAGGGGTTTATGCTGAAACGTCAAAAGGGAGATCATCTGATCCTGACGAAGCCTGGTGTAAGGCGGCCAGTTGTGATCAAAACCAGCCCGCATAAAACGCCGGTCACTCATATCATAACGAACTTGAGAACTGCAGGGATAACCCGCGAAAGGTATTTTGAACTGCTCGACAAGGTCTGATATGCCACCCAGAAAACCAACTACCGCTATCACCTCCTTCACCCACACCGATACGCGCAAGAACATCCCCACCGAGGAGTTGCGCGACTTTGTAGCCAAGGATGAGCGCGCCCCCAAGACCATGCTCTACCCACGCGACCCGTCGCTCGACCCACAGTTAGTCTGGCAGGGCAAGGATGTTAAAACGATGGATGACTGCGGAGCAGAATTGGGCTTCGAGAAAGTTAATATTTACTCTGAAACGAAAACTCTAAGGATAGGGCAAGATAGGCTTCGTAGCAATGTGATATTTCCATATACAACCCGTGCACGAATCACGGCAAGGCCCAGAGCGTAGGCTGTGCGACACCTGACAGGTCTTAACATGGGTTTTTGCAGGCTTTGTGCCTGGTCAGACCAGCTCACTTGGCCGGGCAAGGGGTCTTATAAGACCTGTCAGGTGTTGGGGGTGCTTTTCTTAGCCTTTCTCCGCCCCTTGGCGTTAAATCCCTTCTTTTTCGAAGTGATGATCCACTTGCGACACCTGACAGGTCTTAATCACGTGGTTTTGCAGGCATTGTGCATAGACAATCCAGCTCCCTTAGCCGGGCAAGGGGTCTTTTAAGAACTGTCAGGTGTTGGGTGGTTGCTCCGCGGTGAATATTTTTACCCCTTACAAACTAGAACAAATGTGCTATAATAATCTATAGTTCTTCTTTCCCCCATCGTATCACCCACGTAAGCGTATAGCCCCCGTCAGGGGGCCCCCGTCCCTCCTCCACCCACGAAAGGATACCATTTATGCCAGCCCGAACCTCCTCCCGCTTGAACAAGAACAGACTCCCCGTTCGCCCGGCGCCCGCCCCTAAGCGCAGGCGCGGCGGCCAATCCGACAATACCAATGCATTGAAGCATGGTTTTTATTCAAGCCATTTCCGCCGTTCAGATCTCAAAGACCTCGATAACTGTGAGTTTTCCGGCATCAAAGACGAGATCACCATGCTGCGCGTCAACATCCGCCGCTGCATCGAATTTAGCGACCAGGTTACCACACTCTCAGAAGCCATGGAGCTCCTTCGCACCCTCTCCCTGGCCTCCATCGCCCTCGCCCGTCTCATCAAAACCCAGTACCTCATCGCCCCGGGCGCAGATCCAATCTCCGAGCTTATCAACTAGATCCTCGAAGAGATGCAGGGTGAGGATCAAATTAATAATGCCTCCAACCTCCAGAGTCCCCCCGCATCGCAGTTCAGGGAGGACACCCCCGCTATCATTGGCTGACCCCCTTCGCAGCGTAGTACAGGGAGTTTTACTTGGTTTCCAAAGCGCGCAGTTATTTCTTTATATGCCCTAAGGGATTGGTTTCTTTTCTTTTTTTTAAAAACGAATCATGACTTTCTTGAAAATACACCATTTTCATGCTTTGCGGTGTTCAGCAGACATGACATCTGTCCTGAAAAAACATAAAAACCACAGATGACTCAGATGAACACAGATTATCATGATGACTTAATAATGAAGAAAATCTTTGCGTTCTTTGCGTCTTTGTGTGAGATTATTGAGTTTTTTCAGTGGACTCAATCATGCACAAATTTCCCACGCACCAGAAAAAGACGCCACAGAAGACAATACATCGGTATGGTCTCTGATGAACTTTCTCGTCTTGTTGTGGTGGGTAATTTCGATTATATTTGGTATAAAATTATTGATCATGGTGTTATTGGCCGTTATGAGACGCGGGTTTTTCCCGATGGTCATCCACGTGAAGGGGAAATTTATATCTTGGATTCAACTCTTAAGTGCAACAGGGCGACTAAAGAATACCTCAAAGGGCGTCTTGAAGTCAAGGCATTTACGTGGTCGTTTATTTAGTAAAAGCATGGCAACTTCAAGCTCGTTCGAAGTG
>Ga0315284_10004748_pt1 | contig 19307 bp, 29 predicted proteins | sample YL17G09_16_MG_FD_203696 | JGI IMG/M metagenome (GOLD analysis project Ga0315284, IMG submission 203696) | Sediment microbial communities from Yellowstone Lake, YNP, Wyoming, USA - YL17G09_16 | ecosystem: Environmental > Aquatic > Freshwater > Lake > Sediment | place: USA: Wyoming | collected... | reverse complement strand
TAAAGTACAAAATGAATTTTGTCTAAGTTTTTCTAGAGTTTCTGTTACTACAGAAAGATTTATATTCATAATTGTACAATATTATAATGAAAAAATGGAAATACAAACAGGAATCTTTCAAGACCTTGAGGCTTTAGTAATACAACATGAGATAGACCATACAAATGGATTAACTATTTTTGATAGAAAATGGAGAAGTAGATGATTTTATTTTTAATATCTCTTTATATTTGTATAATCTTACATGAATTAGGGCATCTAATAACTGCTAAATTATGCGGTTGTGGTGTTCCTATTTATAGTGTAGGATTTGGTAGGCCTATTTTAAAAAAGAAAATAGGGAATACTGTTTATCAATTAGGGTGGATTCCATTTGGCGGATATTGTCAATTAGAAGATGAGACATCTTATAGTGAAAAGACAACTGGATTTACTAACTTATCATATAGAAAAAAAATAATTATTTCAATTGCAGGTTGTACTATTAATATTTTAACAGGATTAATTATAGGTTTAATCGGACACTATTATCATAATTATAATATGTTATATTTTGGATTACTTAGTACAGCATTAGGATTAACAAATTTAATACCTCTTATCCCATGTCTTGATGGTGGATATTTATTATTCTTTCCTTTATGTACAAAAATTTGGGGAAAAGAAAAAGGAATTATTATATTTGGGAAATTGGTAAGTATAAGTTTTAAAATTGTAATGATTCTTAATTTTTTATGTATTCCCTGGATAATTAAAAATTGGAGGAAACTATAATGTATTATAATTTAGTTATAACTAAATTACTGAACATATTAGAAAAACTTCCTTACAGAACAAATTTTGGCCTTTCTCTTGCAGATGTCCTAAAGGTAAGATATTACCATAAATATGGTGAAAAAAAGCATAGATGCCTATGCGGGGGAAGAGTAGTAACTGTAGGTATCGGACCAGATGGTTGGGAAACTACATGCAGGTCATGCGAATTTTTGTATGACGAAGACTAGGAGAAAAAATGAAAATTAAAGATATATTTAATAAGTTATCCAATATTTTACTTCCTCTTTTCGGTGGTATTTGCGGAGCAATGGGGGGAAGCGAAAATAGTAATAAAGCTATTAGAAGAATTTTAATACCACTTGCATTAGTCGGTTTGGCTTATCAGCAAACTGAAAATCCATTAGTAATAACTATTATGATTATGTGTGGATTTCTTTCTATGGGATATGGGATTCCTGGAATCGGAGATAATGGAAGTGCTTTAGGTAGATTTTATTATAATCTTTTTCATCAGAATCATCATTTAGTGGATATATTTACTAGAGGAACAATAGGATTATTAATAGGATTGTCTTTAATTTCAATCCCTTTAATAAAGAAAAATTGGATAGTTTATATTATAGGAGTATTATGTATTATACTTGTAAATGCTTTAATTAGTTGGAGAAATTTTGGAGTTTATACTTTATTTGGAAAAGAACTTTCATGGGTAGAAACAATAACTTGGGGATTAATAACATTATTTGCAGTAATAATTGTAAAAATTGGGAGATAAAATGAATAAACTAAATAAAGTTATAAATACTGCTAAGAAATTAATCGATTTACCATATAATAACTTTTCACTCGAAAATTATTTTCCTAAACTTTATAAACAATTTGGAGAATTGGGATTTAAAAATACAGATTCAAATTTACCTATTAAATTAATGTCAGGGAATCATAAAGAATCAGGTATCGTTACTTATAATCAATTAGTCAGTCCATATAGAAAAAGGAATATTTATATCATAGGTAAAGGTATTTTATTTGATTCTGGTGGTCTTGATTTAAAACCAAGTGGTAAAATGGATAATATGTGTGATGATAAAGCTGGTGCAATTATTGCATTAACTGTTGCTAATTATTTAAAAGGTAATGTAGTTGCTTACTGCCCAATTACAACAAATTTAATACAAACATCTAAAATAACTCCAGGAGATGTCATTTCCATAGATAATAAAAAAGTTAAAGTTACAGATACAGATGCTGAGGGAAGATTGATTTTAGCCGAAGCGATTGGTACTATACCTATCACTAAAAATGATATAATTATCACTATTGCAACCTTGACTGGAGCAGTTGGCTATGCCATAGGTGATAAAGCTACTGGAGTATTTTCTGAGAATGAGGACTTACTAAAAAAATATGCAGAAGCAACTTCTGAAGCTAAAGAATTAGCATGGGCATTACCGATGTTTGATTATATGCAAGATTTTTATAAAAAAGAGCCAATTTGTAATCATATAGAAGGATTTAAAGGTGATGCAAGTCAAGGTGCCATGTTCATTAAACAATTTATAAAATATCCTGAAAATTGGATACATTTAGATATTGCTTATAGTGCTTTTAATAAAGATGGAAAAGCAAATGGAGTGCCAATTAAATCACTTGTTAATTTTATAAAGAAAATAAAATGACATTAAAAGAATATATTAAATCAGCAATAGTTCCAGGAAAACAATCAGACTTACCTATGATTTATGAAGATTTAATTAATATGGGTTATAAAGCAAGAGAAATTTATATAGCAATTAATGAGCAAATAAAAGAAAATATAGAAACTATAATAGAAAATTATTTAAAAAATGAAAATAAATAATAAGTTATTATGGATTTATATTCTTTCAAGTGCCATTTATTTTACTCAAGGCATAGAAGGTCTTCCAGGATTAAGCCTATTCTTCTATCTTAAAGAAACTTTAGGCTTTACTCCTGAGAAGATTATGTATATTGGTTCTATTACTGGACTGGCATGGTTGATAAAACCATTATGGGGTTATTTGTGTGATAATTTCTTATCTAACAAAAAATGGATAATCCTTTCTTTGTTAGGTAGTATTAGTATTGCTGGATATTTTGGATTGTCCTCTGCCCTTCCTTTAATATTATTAATTATACTTCTTTCTTTAGCATCTTTTAATGCAGCTTTAAGAGATGTTTCAGTAGATGGTATAATGTGTATTGATGGAAAAAAAGGTAATGTTTGTGATAAAATCCAGGCAGTTCAGTGGGTTTCAATAACAGTAGCAGCAATCTTCGTAGGACTCGCAGGTGGATACATAGCAGACCATTTTACCTATAAAATAGGGTATTTATGCCTTATTCCTATATATTTAGTTATTGTAGGGATTGTGTTGAGATATAAAACGTCTGTTCAACGCAATAGAACAACTGTTCCATTATTTAGTACACTTTGTTCTTATAAAGAGTTATTCTTAAATAAAAAATTCTTATTTGCATGCTTATTCTTATTCTTATATAAATTTAGTCCTTCTTTTGGAACTCCTTTATCATTTATTGAAAGAGATGTTTTTAAGTGGTCTGGACAATGGATGGGAATTCTTGGTGCAATAGTTTCATGCTTTGAAATATTAGGAGCAATTATATTCTTTAAGTTATGCAAAAAGATTAATGTGCAGAAATGGCTTTATATTTCAGTATTTTTGGGTGCAGTTACTTCATTATGTTATTTATATTTTACACCTATAACTGCAATAGTTTATGGAATATTATTTAGTGTATTAGGAATGTTTATTCATTTAATTATAATGGGATGGATGGCAAATTCTACTTTGCCTAGAAAAGAAGCAACTTCATTTGCACTTTTGTGCAGTATTAACAATTTAGCTGGAACTGCATCTGGATTATCTGGTGCATTTCTTTTTCCAAAAATAGGATTACAATGGCTTATTATTGCATCAGCATTAACAAGTTTTTTATGTCTACCTCTAATTAAAAAATTAGAGATTAAATAAGGAGGAAAAAATGAAAAAATGTCCTTATCTCAATACGGAGTGCGATTCTGACTCACCGACTTGCAAACAATGTACCCTTTATATTCAGATAAAATTAAAGGAGAAAGAAAAAAATGAGTATTAAAAATTGTAAATTAGGTAGAAATGTAAAAATACCTCATCCAAATTTAGTCAACTTATATGGATGTGAAATCGGTTCTGGAAGTTTTGTAGGACCTTTTGTAGAAATTACCAGAGGAGTTATTATAGGTAAAAATTGCAGAATACAATCCCATTCTTTTATTTGTGGTGGTGTAATAATAGGTAATGATGTTTTTATCGGACATGGCGTTATGTTTACTAATGATAAACATCCTAAAGCAAATAATAAAGATTGGATTATGGAAAAGACACTTATAGGTAATGGTTCGTCTGTAGGGTCTAATTCTACTATTTTACCTGTAAGGATAGGTAAAAATGTTCTTATTGGTGCAGGAACTGTCGTTACAAAAGATGTACCTGATAATACTATACTTTATAGTAATCTTGAAAAAATGGAGAAGCCGCGTGAATAATTTCTTTTTAGATTTATATAATAAATTTGAAAAAATGAAAATGAATGGCAAAGATTTAGACCATATGTTAAATGCATTACCCTGGAAAGAAAAAGAACGAAAATCAGATGGTACAATAATTTATGAATGTGAGATAAAAAATGAATAAAGAAAAAACTATCTGTTTAGGTATGATAGTAAAAAATGAAACTCTAAATATTAGAGCAACATTAGAATCTGTCAAATCTATTATTGATTACTGGATAATATGTGATACAGGGTCGACAGATGATACTGAGATTATTACTAAAGAGGTATTAAAAGGAATCCCTGGAGAATATGTACATCGTCCCTGGGTTAATTTCGGATATAATAGAAGTGAAATTGCAATATTAACTAAAAATAAATCAGATTACTCTATAATATTAGATGCAGATTTCTTGGTTCAGTTAAATGGATTTAATAAAAAAGATTTAGTCGACGACCAATATGATATTATAATCAAATGGTTTGGTACAAGTTTTTATAATCCCTTATTATTTAGTAATAGATTAGCATGGAAAAGTGTAGGATATGTACATGAATACTGGTATGCAGAAGGTGTAAGAACACGTAGTAAATTAAATACATTATATTTCGACCATGATAGACATGGACCTGCTAGACCTAAGGGATTACATGATATAAAATTATTAGAACAAGGCGTAAAAGATGAACCCAATAATGCTCGATACCATTTTTATTTAGCCAATACATTACGGGATGTAGGTCAATATGAAAGAGCAATTGAAATATTTGAAAAAAGGGTAGAGATGAAAGGTTGGGATGAAGAGGTATTTTATTCTAAATATCAAATAGGATTATGTTTCGAATTATTGGGAGAAATAGAAGCAGCAAAGGTATCTTATCTTGGTGCATGGGAATACAGACCTTCTAGAGCAGAACCATTGTGGAGATTAGCTGCTTTATGTAGAAAAAAAGGAGAATATCAACAGGCATATTTATTTGCTAATAAAGGAATGGAAATACCTTATCCTAATGATATTATATTTGTAGATAGACCAACTTATGCCTATGTTTTACGATTCGAAAGGAGTATTGCTGCATCTTGGATAGGTAAAATAGAAGAAGCGATTGCGGATTGTAAGATAATTGATAATTTAGAAGATGTTGCAGAAGATGTTAAAAAAGTAAATAAATCAAATCTTAAAATTAATGAAGATGCATTACAGAGGAGGGGAAAATGAAAAAAATAGTAATTAATCCAAATCAAATATTTTTGGGGTATCAACCAAAAATAAAAAAAGATGAACAGGGAGATATATGCAAAAAAGAAGACCGTTATGGAGAAGAATTTTATTTTAAAATTTTAAATAAAAATAGATATATTCTTCTTTATGATGAAATTAATAATGTTTCTTCTGATATTGTTGTTTCTAAACTAAGAGCTATGGACATAATAAATCATAAACCTATTCATCTAGAAATTAATAGTCCAGGAGGTTCTGTATCAGATGGTATGAGCATTATTAATGCTATAGAACATATTAAGTCTCCAGTTTATACTATTATTTCTGGACAGGTTTGTTCTATGGCTGCTTTGATTAGTATTTGTGGAGATAAAAGATTAATTTATACAAACTCTTATTGGATGCAACATTCTACAAGTGATATTGTAGGTGATTATATTCAATACATAAAAGATAGAACTAGATTTTTGTGTGAATTTGAACATCGTACAGAAAAAATATTAAAATTACATACCAAATTATCTAGTAATGATATTCTTAAAATTAGAACTGGAGAACTTTGGTTAAATGCAGACCAATGCCTAGAAAAAGGTATTGTAGATACAGTAATTTCATTTAAATCTAAAAAAGGGAGATAATAATTGTACTATTTCATAAGTGATTGCCATTTTGGACATGAAAATATAATTAAATATTGTAATCGTCCTTTTAAAAATACAAAAGAAATGGACGAAACAATTATCAAGAATTGGAATTCCAGAGTAAAAAAAGGAGATATAGTATTCTTTTTAGGAGACTTCTGTCTAAGTAAATCTTCAGAAGCTCCAGATAGTAGAAAAGATGCCTTCGATTATTACAGAAATCAGTTAAATGGAGATATTATTTTCTTTAAAGGAAATCACGATGGTAATAATAAATGTAAATCAATTATAGAAAGTATGATTATTAATCATGGGGGTAAAAGAATTTACATGACACATAATCCAAAATTTGCTAAAGAAGATTTTCATTGGAATTTTTGTGGACATACACATGGTAATCAGGGAACATTTAAAAAAATAGGGAAAAAATCGGTTATAATAGATTTATCAGTTGACTGTTGGGGATTTAAACCTGTTACAATCAATGATATTAATCAAGCATTTTCAGATTGGGTGAGAAGAAATGATTAAAAATAAATGTAAGATTTGTAAAAAAATTCTCAGTAAAAAGAAATATCAATATTGTTTATCTTGTGCCTGTAAAATACGATATAAAAACCATCCAGAAAGAAATCCTATGTACGAAAAACATTTAAGTCAAAAAAGCAAAAATGCCATTAGCAAAGCTAATTTTAAATGTGGGAAACCTAAATGCAAATGTGGTAAAGAACTTTCTCATTATCATACTAAATTATGTTGGAATTGTGAAGTAAAAAGAAGAAAAATACCTCAAAATAATCCCAGATGGTTGGGTGGAATAGCTCAACATCCTTATACTTATGAATTCAATATTATTTTAAAAGAATCTATTCGTAAAAGAGACCACTATAAATGTCAATTATGTAGCAAAAAGGGGAAATATATACACCATATTGATTATAATAAAGTTAATTGTAACAAAAATAATTTAATTACTTTGTGTTTAAAATGTAATTCTAAAGTTAATGCTAATAGAGATTATTGGTTTACTTATTTTACTTATATAATGGGGTAGACATGGACAAAAATAACTTTAAAACAAGAATTAATTGGGGTATTTTATTATTATCAGCATATTTAATCCTTATAATAATTAATTGGAAAAATTCTAAATATTTTTTTAATCTATTAAAAGAATTAACTGACTTATTAAAAAATAATTCTAAATACGTTGAAGATGGAGATTTTATATTAATTCATAATCCAAAAAAGAAAAATTTATAAAATGAATGATAAAAATATAGACCAAAAAGTACTGCACCTAAATAGACCTGGAGCAATAGGAGATATTATAATGACCCTTCAGGCTATTGAAAAATATAAAAAACTTAATCCAAATACTAAGATTATTTATTATTGCGACCCAGTATGGAAAGATTTACCCCTTATTAGTTCTGCTGTAAATGAAGTCAGAAGTAGTGCAGATTTTAATATTAATCTTCCAGGAGCACAAAATCTATATGGTTATACTGAAATTCCATTAACTCATCATTTAATGTGGTATTTTGGAAAAGAACTCGGATTAGATGACCATTTTTATAAGTATGGTTTTCAACCTATTTTTAAATCTTCAAATAATCAAGAATTTAATTCACTTTTAGCATCAAAAAAGAAAATAATCACATTGCATTGTAATGCTGGTTGGTCTCCTTATAAAAACTGGGATATTAAAAATTGGCAAAAAATTATTAATCATATAAATACATCATATTCATCTAATTATAATATAGTACAAATAGGAAAAAAGGATTTTGCTCTTGAAGGTATTATTGATATGGGGAATAAATTAAGTGTGGTTGAGAGTATTCAATTAATAAAAAAAGCTACATTACATCTTGGGGTAGATAGTTTTTCTAATCATGCAACAGCTTTATTACCTTATACACCATCTATTATCTTATGGGGTTCTACAAGTCCAATAAGTTTTGGTTATGGTCATAATGTAAATATTTGGAAACCTCTTAAATGTTCTCCATGTTATAAAAATTATGATTGGATGACAATAAAACCTACAGGAAAATGCCCATTAGACCCATTACAGACCTATAATAACCCACAACATCCTTGTATGTCAAGTATAACAGTAGATGAAGTATTGACAGAAATATTGAAGGCAATTGACTAAAATAAGGAAAATAAATGAACTATAAAATAGCAATTTTGATTACTACATTTTTAAGAGATAATTTATTGTATAAAACCATACAAACAATTGTAGATAATTATACAAAAGATTGTATAATTTTAATCGGAGACCAGGGGTATACTAATTCAGAAAAAGATATAACAATAGATTATTACAAATCTCAAATACCTTTAGAATATTATCCTCTTTCCTTTGATTGTGGAATATCTATTGCTAGAAATTTTTTAGTACAAAAAGCATTTGAAATGAATATTCCTTATTGTTTAGTTATGCCAGATAGTATTCAATTTATAGAGTCTTATAATTTTGAATCATTATTTGAAGATTTGGATGATAATATTATTATTAATTTTAAATTAAAAAATGTTGAACCTATACCATTAAAGAATATTTTCTTATCTAAAACAGACTTATTAATAAATTTATGGGATAAAGAAATGAAACTTTTTGAATATCGATTAGCTTTAATTGAATGGAATAAACGAGGCGGAAAAATGTCATGGAATGAAGATTATAATTTTAAAAAAATAAGTTCTAGGTCAACAGAAGAATATCAAACTTATTGTAAAAGAATTAAAGAATATAAAAAATTGTCAGTATGTAAATTAAAGGAACAAAATGAAAATCCAAATCTGTAATAAATGTAAACAAGGAAAATCAATAACTGAATTTCACAAAGGTAATAATAAAAATAGTTTGTCTTATTATTGTAAATCTTGCGAATCAAAACGTATTAAAAAATATCGTAAATTACATAGAATAGAATTAAAAAAATATGATAAAAAATATTGTGCAGAACATAGAGGAAAAAGAAAAATATATTACGAATTACATAAAGAAGAAATAAAAGAACAACATAAGAAATGGTATAAATTACATAGTAAAGAAATGAAAAAATACCGAAATACTCATAAAGTTAAAGCAAGAAAATATATGAAAAATCGCCTTAAAATTGATATATCTTTCAAACTCTGTCATTATTTAAGAACTAGATTAAATAAAGTTTTAAAAAATAATATTAAATCAAAATCTATCTCTAAATTACTTGATTGTTCTATTGAATTTCTAAAACAACATCTTGAAAAGCAATTCACACAAGGTATGTCATGGAATAACTATGGTAAATGGCATATAGACCATATTAAACCATGCTGTACATTTGATTTATCTAAACCAGAAGAACAGACAAAATGTTTTAACTATACTAATCTTCAACCTCTGTGGGCATTAGATAATTTAAAGAAAAAGAGAAAACTGAAATGCATATAGGGAAATGGTTGCTCGTCAAACATGAAGGGAAAATTTTAAAAGGAATAGTAGTCAATTTTTGGCAAGAAGATTTAGATATTAGATTAGATGATGATACAATTATTAGAAGAAAGTTCTGGGAAATAAGGAGTTGTCCATATGAAAATGAAGAAGAACAATAAACCTAAAGAAATTAAGTTAATTGATATTAAAAAAATAAGATTTGCCCCTGAGTTTGAAATCGAACTCCCAGCCAAAATAGATGCTGAAAAACTTATTGAACGTGGTAAAACTCTTAAAGGCTGGGAAATTAAATCAGATGGGTCATTAAATAATGGTATTGAACTTTCCCCAGAAAATGGAAATCATCTTTATTATAATTCTGATTCATTAATGCAAATTAAAGAAGTATTAGCTTTAGTTAGAGTTTATAGAGGAAAGGCTCTTCCTACATGTGGACTTCATATTCATGTTAATGTACGTAATTTATCTGATAAACAAATATTTACCATAATTAAAGAATGGGTGCATAAACAACGTTTTATTGCTAAAAAATTTAATGTTTCAAAAGAAAGAATAGAGAATACATGTAAATTATTACCTAAAAGTGAATTACATAAATTAACTGAAAAAGAAATACATGCTTTTAGAAATAATTTAAGAACATCATTTAGAAATTATGGTTATTTAGATGAAAAATATTACAGTCTTAATGTAACTCATTTACCAAAAAATGATTATCAAACTATTGAATTTAGGTTATTTGGTGGGAGTGTTAATTATAGAGAAATTAAAGAGGCAATTTATTTTACTTTAAATTTTGTCAAAGATTGTTTGGAAAGAGAATAATTTAATTTATAAAATAATACCCAGTACATTAATTTATACTGGGTTTTATTATGTCTAATTTTTTAGACTTGTATCAGATAAAATGTACAATCTAGATAAATTAAATAAAAATTAAACTAATGAATATTTATATTGTTCTTCTGAAAAAATACATCCCTCTGCCTGAAAATGAACCGTATTAGTATAACTAATAGGATTTCCATCAATCGAGGTTAATTCAATAATAAAATTTAAATTTTTATCATAAATTCTAATTGCTGCTGTTGTACCATCTGATTTCATTCCTCTAACATAAATGTATTCTTTCCCTGTAGTTACAGTAGGTGCATAATAAGTTAATAAATTATCATCCATAAGTTGAGTATTTATAGATAAATTTTTATTGAATTTTATTAGATGACTATGTGTACCATCTCTCGTAACAACATATATAAAGCTATCATCAAGACCAATTCCACCATGTGTAACATTTCCTAGATTATTAATTATATAGGATTTATCAGATTTATTTATTTTATATAAAATTGAATTTGTTCCATCAAATCCAGTAATATAAAGATAATTTAAATCTGTAGCTATAAAAGTATTCCAATAAGGACTTGGAACCCCTATATTAAACCATGTAACATCATCTATAATAAAAGTATTTTTATTTAATTTTAAAACATATGCAAAAGTATTAATTGAATTAGTATATGTAGCCCAAACATAATTAACATCGACACAAATAGATTTAACATTGTACTCATCATTAGTTGTTCCAGGAGTATTGTAATTACCCAATAAAAAACCATCTAATTTTCTATATTTCCTTATACGTCTAAAGTTTATACTATCATAAATATAAAGATATGATTCATCAGAACAAATTGAATAACCTGAAACATTACTTAAATCGGTTAATATTTTTAAAATATGTGGAGAAGTAGAATCAGAAAATCTAATCGGATGTAATAAAATCCTGGTATCCCATAAACCCATAGATTGAATAAAATGTCTTAAATCTTCTATATGTATATATTTTACTTGAAATTTTTGTAAATCAATAGCATCTGTAATTGGGTTTGTCCATTCTATTTTATCTCCTATAGGATTTATTATATGATTATTTTCTTCATCATAATTAAAATAATCAGTTTTTGTTAATCCAAATTCTATCAATAATTTTTCTACAGAATCTCTCATCTCTTTAATATGTTTACCTGTTATTTGAAATTTACCACTAGAATTTAGAGGTGAAAATGTAGTGCGGTCTCCAATATCTAAATTTTCTTCTTCTAAAGTTTTTAATTCATTCTGTAATTCAATAATATCATCTTCATTTATTTGATAAATTCCTTTATAAATTCTTTTTGTAAGGTCTGATTCTTCAATTAAATGAGTATCATCACTCCATTTATATTTAGACCCATTGGGTAAGAGTATAGGGTCGTGAGTATGCGTTCCTAAAGGGCGATAACAATAGGGGCATTTGTCTATAGCCATTTTTTAAGGTTCTCCAGGTGCATATGCAGCATAAAATCTCCAACAATTACCATTTTCATCCCAAATTACTGAAGTTTTAGTTTGGTCTATATTATAAAGTGGACTCTTTTTTTCATGTCCTTTAGAATCTAATGCAATGGCTCCATTTTTATCTCTTTCAATTAAATAACATTTTTTAATATCTATTTCATAAGCAGGGCAGCCCCATGTTTGTGTATCTGGATTAAAGACTAAATCTAATAAACCAATTTTATCTACTTGTTGTCCATCAGTATTTTCTTCTTTAACTATGTTCGGTTGAGTTACCCAAAATTGTTGGCTATGTTTATTTATAACAGGAGTAGTAATAAAATCATATTCTACAATTTCTATAACATCTTTTATTAATGCACCACCTGAAAATCTAGAATGAGAATGTTTGTTATATCCTTTTCCTCTTATAGAATCTGGAACTGGAGGTTCTATATTAATGGGGGGAGTTTCTAATTCAGATGTATTCCAAATTACTGGTCCTCCTACCATCTGACCTTTTTTTGCTTTAATATCAAGGGGGGTTATAATTGGTCTATCCCTTGTACCACCAACTACAGAAATAGGTGTTTTATATTTTTCTTCTGTATTTTGAGATAAATCTTTAATTTTAGCTTCTAAATCTACTATTGTATTTTCTAATTTTTCTATTCTACTATTTAATGACATATTATTTCTCCTTACTTTTTATTCTCCATGACTCTGTATTGATATAGACCGATTATAGTATCTAGAATTTTCTAATTGTAAGGACACAGTAAATGAACCTATATTATAAGAAATTGAAGTAATATTCATTGGTTCATCTGTAATTCCTGCAATATAAATTCGATTAGTTAAATCTATATTATAAAAACACATTGCATCTAATGTAATTTCAATAGTTCCTCTTATTTTTTTATCACATAATTTACTTAATTCCCAATTTGCTACATCATGTGCAAAATTAGTATCATCCCATGAGGGTACATAATCCTTTGCTGTAGTTATCATTCCTCTACCAATTTGTATAGATAAACCAGAAAGATTTAAATCTTTCATAATAGTATCGGAATAACTACCCATTTTATCAGTAAAAAACATTAATGGATTTGATACATCTTCAGTTGGGTCATCACTTGGGTCTACTGTATATGTATAATAATTCTTTTTAAATAAAAATATTTTTACTGTCGGTGCTCTTATAGCACTAATTTCTCCTCTATCATCAGTTTGATATAAAAATCTAGGTTCATTAAATGTTATTAATTGATTTTCAAAATCAATAGTAAAACCTTCTGTTACAACTTCTTCAACAACATTAAACATTAGCCATTCAGTTGAATAAAATTCTACATAGGGAGCTTGACGGTCTGACCAAGAAGATAATTCTGGATTTAAATAAGGCATATAATATTTGGTAAATACATCACGATATTCTTCAGTAAATTCTGGATTTGGATGGTCATATCCATAACCAGAACCTGTTTGATTGGACATTAATTCTAAACTTCTATCCCATGCTGGAATAAGAAATTCCGTATAAGCGTCATAATTTTCACCAGTATAGGTTCTACTTCCTCCAGTTTCATTAAATCTACGAATAACTTTATTACCCATCTGTACTCTAAATTTATTAACAATATCTTCAACTGATTCTTCAAAAGAATGATTTATAATATCATATAAATTTATATTTTCTCCTAATGTTTGTCTTTTTAATGTAATAATTGACCCCTGCCCAGCAGTCCATAATTTTTTTGTTGTATCTATATCATAAAACCAGCCATAATTACCTATCTCTTTAATAAGATTTGTAATAGCCTCTGATTTTCCTACTGCAAAATTATCCTTTACTTCTGGAGTAAAATTACCAATTCCAGGAGTCCATCCATGTTCGGTAGTTAAAGCCGATGCTAAAGTTTCATAATAAAGTTCTTTATCATCTGTGGGTTTATGTCCAACATGATAATAAACATTGGATTTATTTTGTTTCCAATATTCATCTTGACAATTTATTCTTATTTTTTCTGGGTCTTCAGAAGGAGAAATACTAGTAATATATCCAGAAAATAATATCCAATTATTATATTTAATTTTTATAGTTGCTTCCATTGTAGGTTTGGTTGCATCATAAGCTCTACCTAATTCAAATGTTGCTGTATGTGAACTATTTAAATCTTTTGAAATGGTAATAGAATCAATATCTATATCAGTTTGTGGTACTCCACCAATAGAAACTGTAATATATTCTTTTCCTAATGATTGTAAAGTTCCATTTGTTGCCTTCTGCCAACTATATAAAAATCTTATATCATTTGTAATATTATTTAAAGTTAATTTCTTAGTTCTAAAATCATTTGTAATATCAGAAATAACTGATTTACATGTATTAATAAAATTATTAACATCTGATAAAACTCTAATAACTGTATTAACTTTATTATTTATATCATATAAAACTTGTTTAACTGTATTTATTTTATTTACAAAATCAACTAAAACTTGTATAACAATTTTAGCATTTGATAAAATAGTTTTCTGCTGCCCTAATACCAAAATCTTACTATCTGAAAGAATACTTTCATGATGATGTATACTAATAATAGCATCTGATAATATATTTTTTTGTATATCTTCTACTTTTATTTTTGTATCTGATATAATAAATTTTTGTATAATAGAAGTAATTGAAGCATCTGATGTTATTTGTTTTTGATTATTTTCTGATTTTATTTTACTATCTGATAAGATTGTTTGTTGATTAGTTCCAAAAATTTTAGCATTTGAATTTATAGTTTGTTGATATTGGTCAACTATTTTTGCATCAGATAAAATAGTTTTCTGAACTATAGTTTTTATTGGAAGTTCTTGATGATAATATTTATAAGCACCTGTTTCGGCAGGTAGACTTTCATCCCAATATTGCGTAGTAGCCATTGGTTAATCTCCGTAATAACTTGTATGTATATTTGTACTCGATACTAAAGAATGTTGTTCTAATCCAGGTCTATAACCTAATGTTGTAGAAGATAATACTGTCTCTACCCCCATAGTTCCTGCTATCTTATTCCATTTTCTATAATAGGTTTTATTATTTGCTATTTTTGTATAGAGAATATAAGAATTATCGGCACCATCTAATCCTATAGCAATACAACCCTTATAAATGATTTCTGTGGTTGACCAGCCTACGTCCCACAAAGATGTACCATTCTTATAAAGCCTCAAGTGATAGTTACTGTCTAGACCCCATTTAAACATCATAAGATACCATCTGTCTCCATTAGTATCCATAGCTAACTCAATAGACGAGGTTGGCATATCCATATGTGTATCTGGCGACCCATCATTACCAAAATATACTCCAGAAGAATTTAAACCAGCACCGAACATATATTTGTTTCCGCCAATACCAGGAGCAGTATATCCTATGTATATATTACCGTTATTAGGACTTGTGTCTATACCACTCATAAAATAGCCATAAGTCATACTATTCGCAACTATAGATGACCAAGTAGTTCCATAATTATCTGAGTATTTAACATTAATATAAGCTGATGACGAACTACCTGAAAACCAAACAGCATATAATCTATGTGCCAAATATCTACTATAAGTAATTAAGGTTTTTGACAAAGTGCTGGCAGTATCTGCAATTGACATATTTGATATTTCAGACCAAGTTCCTGTGGTATGGTCTCTCTTCTTAATTAAACTTGTGAAGGGGGTAGAGGTTCCTACTGTATAAGCTAAGAATACATCATCTAATTCAGACTTACATAATGAAACCATATCACTTGTAACATCTGTAAAGGTAGTATCCGATGACCAAGAACTTCCTGAATCATCAGAATAACTAACTTCTATTGTTCCATCTTCCTTAATATGAGCAGTATAAAGTCGTCCTGTACTAATTCTAATAACTTTATTTTGCCCATGTCCTTCAATTCTATTTCCTGTAAATACTTTTGCATCATTATCTATTAAGTTAGCCATTTTATTGTCTCCTTTTCTATAATTGTTATTCTAAAATCCAATTACCTTGTTCATCTATTATAAGTATTATTTTCTGATTATTTCCTAATTTATTATTCCATTGTAAACCAAGATGGTACTCTATAATGTGTGATTGTTCTTTCCCTGATTCTGTTAATGTTACTTTATGCCTACGAAAATAAATAAGACGAATATTTTTCTTTTCACTTACTTCTGTTGGTTCTTTAGAATCTAATGTTTTTATAAATCCTTTTTTTAAATCTACTATAAAATTAATATTTGTTATTCCATCTTTATGATATAAATGAAAAAATTCTAATTCATTAATTCTATCTAAAACTTCTTGAAATTTATGTTCTTTTCCATCTTTAAATTGAAAAATAACTCCATTACTAAATTCTGCCATCCAGTAAAAGGAGAGAGATTTCATTGAATTGTTATCTCCCAAATTTATATCTATTGAATTAGACATTTATTACTCCTTTAAATTTCATCATATTGGAAGGTCATCGTTTTTTGAAAAACTGAACCACTAGGTGTTGAACCAGTAGTCTGAAGTTGTAATCTCATATATTTTGTATAACCTAGTGCTGTAATCGTTGTAGTACCTGCTGCTGATTGAATTGCTAATGATGCACCTTCATTTAATGGTATATCAGAATCTGCATTAGGTGTTGCTGATGGAGTTGCAAAAGCCACATTCGCTGCTGCTTTTAATGTTTCTCCTGTTTTATAACCTAAAACATCAGAACGCCAAAATTTCATGTTACTAATTTCAGTAAAAGTATCACTAAATTTACAACGAAGATATTTCTCAAAAGAAGATTGACCCCTAGTGATTGGATAAGTGGTAGTGTTTAATTCGTAAGAATCATTAGAACCTAGATTTAAATTCGCTATCCCATCGTGAACCACCTCTCCTACTAAATTACTTTCTGAAAACTCATGTGTAGCTGCCATATTATTTCACCTCCTTTATTTGTAGATTTCTTCTATTAATTCTCTTGCTTTATTTATCATTTCTTCTAAAGTACCGTCATTTGATAAATTTAATTCTAATTTTTTTCTAATTAAATAGATAGTTCTATCTATAAAATTATCTTTTTTTTCCATGTTTAAATTCCTTTTTTCCAAAAAGTAGGATTTAATCCTATTATATATTTAGAATCTTTTTCTAAAATATTTATTTCTACATCACCACTTTTTTGATTGATTCTATATTGAATATATTTGTTATCCCTCTCTATTATTAAATAAGTATATTCAATTTTTATTTTACCACTTTCAGAGCCATTTAAATCTTTAACTGCTTCAACATAATGATATATTTTTTTAAATCCTGATAACATTAATCCTGCTTGTGTAGGAATAAAATAAATTATTGTTCGAATTTTTTTATTCTCAGGAATTTCTTTCCATTTAGTTTCAAATAAAGAATCACCACCATTGAATATTTCATTATTGCTGAAAATTATTTGATAAATCATTATAACTCCTTTCCTATCAAATACTTACGCCCAAGTATAACGAACTGTTAAAACAAATGTTTCGGCAGCAGGTGTTGTATAAGCAGCAGGTATAACTATTTTTAAATTTGCATAGAGATGTCCAGCAGCACCTAAAGCTCCAGAACCATCATTCAATAAAAGAACATTACTAGCCCCAGCCAATGCTGTTCCTGCCCAACCTACGCCTGGAAGAGTAGTTGTAGTACATACACCTTTCATCATAGAATTTGCTGGAGTATTTGCACCCAAAACATGTTTTAAAATAGTAGTGTGTGCTGAAGTATCCCATGCTTCAAGTTGAGGTTCTGTTGCTGTAGCACCATCAAAACTAAAACAATAAACATATTTTTTATTTTCACTCATTCCTTTTACTAAATGAGTATAATAAGAACCTCCAACATCATGACTATAATCCATTAATAAACATTTTGTAACTGTTACTGCAAGTGAAGGGTCAATTATTTCAGCAGCAGTATTTAATTCATCCGAAGTAGGTTCATGAGTCATAAGGTCTGCTAAAGTTTTTGACCAAATTAAATAATCGTGAACTAAATCCAAAGTAATGTAATCTGCGGGAGTTACTGTATAAGTAATATCTGCATCTACGTAATTTACTCTTACATCTAATGCGGTAGCCATTTATTTCCTCCTTATTAATATGCTATAACTAAAAATCCGATTGAATATTCTTGTTCCCAGATTCTTAAACTTTCGGGGAAGTCGATTTCACTTATTCTTCTTACTGTATAACTCCAATCATTTTGCCAAGCGGAACCTGTCCAATGTTTTAATGTTAATGTTGCTTGATTGGTTGTAACTTTTGATTTCATATCATTTATTAAAGTAGTTAAATCAGCATAACCATCATTATCAATTAATCTTCCTGTGATTGTTATTTCCTGACTTTTTTTACCTCCAGGAATAACTATAGCCCCATCTCCTCTTGTTCCTTCAATAACTGTAGCTTTCATACCTTCTTTAGGGTCAGAAACTCGAAAGACATGGGGTAAGTCATAATTATTAGTACCATCATTAAAATTTATTACCACAGTATAACTTGCCATATTATGTCTCCTTAAATTTTATCTTGTATTTGTATTCGCTGCAATATTAGCAATTAATTGTTTAGCTTCAGGATGAGTTGTTATATATTCTATAACTTCTTCTGGGGTTAATTTTGCTAATTTATCTATTATGTCTGGATTGATAGAATAAAAAATCATCTGTCCAGAATAAATAATTTGCTGTGCTATTGATGGTGCTATTGGAGTTATTGTTTCTGTATAAGCAGTATGTCCTTGTTTAATTGCTAAAGAAGTTGCAAGAGCTTCTCTAACTTCTTTTGTAAAATTATTAATATTATCTAGAATTATATTTTTATCATAATTACTTCCCTGATAAGTATTAACAATTTCTTCAGGAGTTTTAGCCTGTAATTCTATTTGTCTTCTAATTCTTGCTTTCTCAAACATATTTGCTTTTTCATACTGAAAAACTAAATCTGTTAATCTATCTCTCTGTTTATCTAATTCTTTCTGTTGTTTTTGAAGAGTGATAACTGTTTTTTCTGCTTCTTCTCTTTTCTGTCCTTCTAATTTACCATTCTTTGCTAGTAAATTGGCTTCCGTTTGTAATTGTTCTATTACTCTTTTTCTTAAATTTTCATCAGTAATTAATTTTGAAGTTTTTGCTTCTGCTAAAACAGCAATAGTTTCTTGTAAATTAGATTCTCCTTTTAATGCTGACTGTATTCTATTATGTAAATCTGATTGGTTTTCTAATTGTTTTACTTGTTCTTTCATT
>Ga0315284_10004747_pt1 | contig 19311 bp, 11 predicted proteins | sample YL17G09_16_MG_FD_203696 | JGI IMG/M metagenome (GOLD analysis project Ga0315284, IMG submission 203696) | Sediment microbial communities from Yellowstone Lake, YNP, Wyoming, USA - YL17G09_16 | ecosystem: Environmental > Aquatic > Freshwater > Lake > Sediment | place: USA: Wyoming | collected... | reverse complement strand
AATCTTCCTTGAGGACAAGTTCAGCGGCCACTTGGGCCGTAGCCATAAGTTCGGCGCCAATGTCTTCAGCCGGCATTGGCAGCGAGAAGACGTCTACCTTACCGAACTTGAAACCGTCTTCGCTCTCGGTCACCTGGACACGCATCAGTGCGCCGTCCTTGCGAGCAACGACGTGGTGGGGGTAAGTGGCCACAAGTTCGGCCGGGCCGCCTTCCCAGTCGCCGCTCTTGAGCGCCTCAACGATACGCTCACGGCGGGACTCAAGGGAGCCCTCCTTGAGCTTGGTAACGAGGTCGACTTCGCCACGGGCCGCTCGCAACGTCTCAATAATCGCCGACTCGTTGGTCATTTAACGATTCCACCTTATCCGGTAGTGATGGTTTTAGAGTCTAGAGCTATCCGCGTGAAGTGACAAGTTGCGGAATTTCGATTTTATCGATTAGGATGCCGGAGTGGTGACACAAACTACGGGTCAACTCAGATTCCCGATAACTAAGTCTATAAGTAGCTATCATCACTATACTTACATATCTAAGCATCTATGCCTTCCATCTTGTTGATGATTCCGATATACTCGTCGGTGAGTACACAGGACTCAGCTACACGGAGGGCCATAAGCGAAGGACATGTTCATAACCATGGCTACAGACAATGCCCGCCTGAACTACACGATCTCAGAGGAACTAGAGCGGTCACTCACCAATTACTGCGAGCTAACTGGTCGCAGTGCATCGGACCTCGTGAGACAGCTCATATGCGAAGTACTAGAAGATGACCGTTCACTGCCTCCAGTGGCGGACATCGTGACGTTCGACAAATCGAGCCCGCGTCGGGAGAGGCGAACCGACATGTGGGTGTCGTCATCGACACTGTCAGCGTTCGACAAGAAGGTCGATGACGAGGGCTACCCAAGTAAGAGTTCGGTGATTGCTTACCTACTCACCGGTTTCCTTGAGAATCGCTCCAACCACGCCGACCAAGAGATGGTGCGTGTCACAACTCTTATCGACAGAATCACTTACATGAAGCTGTCGATGATCGGTGCGGCTCAGGGAAAGAAGATCGAGGAGGTCATCAACGACCTCTGTAAGGACTACATCGCCCACATCGGTGGGACCCGATAAGCAGCCGCACATAGGCCGCTATGCAAGAACAAAGGAGATCAGACTGAATGGCTACCAACAACGACATCCCCGATCTGGCAGTTTTTGGCTCGGGTCGCGGTGATTTTCGTCTGCCATGTGGTTACGTGGACGAGAAGGGCCGCGTCTTCAATCACATCTACCTGAAGGAACAGTCGGGTGTGGAAGACGACATCATGGACGATGATGAACTCAACGTCTCTGAACGTATGTCGCGAGTTATTGCGAACTGCACTGAGAAGCTCACGACGGAAAGCAACGAACCCGGCTCCGCGATCACGGACCGCACGATCATCGACGCTGCCGTCTGCGATCAGCTAAAGAGTCCGGCATTGCCGTTCTCGATCCCGGACCGCATGGCGTGCCTGCTCTTCCTCCGGCGGATCTCAGTCGGCGACAAGTACGACATCACGAGGAAGTGCCCGGAGTGCGAAAAGCCGCTCAAGGACAAGCACATCATGCTCAGCAGCCTCAAGATCTACTACTGCAAGGATGCCACGAAGCGCCGCGTGAAGGTCAAGCTCCCACGTAGTGGTAAGGAGGCCGTACTGCGCGTCCTCTCCGCGTCGGGCGAGCGCCGTATCGCTGAGATGCGCGTGACGATGAAGGACGCGAAGTCGGCCGCGATTTTGGCCCGACTGGAGTCCATCGACGGCCAGATGCTGTCCGGGAATAACGAGAAGGACATGGCTGCCGTGAAGGCATTGTCGAAGCTGGACCGGAAGGCCCTGATCGATACCTTCAACGCCATGGAGGGAAGTATCGAGACTGAGGTCGAAGTTAAGTGTGACAAGGTCTCGTGCGGCGCTGAGTTCAAATTCGATCTGGATTTGGGCCAGATTTTTTTCTCCAACCCCGAGTCGGGAATCAAGGCGGAGACTCTCACCTGGATGTAGACAGGCAGCCGGTCATCTACGACCGGACCGGCTGGCTTTCCGTCGACGGACCCAGGTTTCACGCCTTCTACCCACTCGGGTCAAGAACGCTACGCGAGCACGAATGCCTGTTTCTGGCCGAAGCCTACGGATGGGACCCAGAACGAGTCAAACTGATGTCGTCCTCAGAGCGGCATCGGTATGTGAAAATGAAAGAGGAAATCACGCGGCAACATAATGCCAGATCCAACGGTCAGGCCCCGGTATCTACGCTTCCTACCGGGCTCCCATCCAGGCCTATTCCACCAGCGATCAGAACGGGATATAGCTAGTCTGAGAGGCTAGCTAATCCTCCACTAGAGTCATAGGATAGAACACTATAGGTAGGGCACATGGCTTTCGGGATCCTAGGAAAAGGCTTCAACATTGTCTTTGGAGTCAAAGACAACACGCAGAAGCCGCTTGCCGGCGTCGGAAGGAATCTCGATCGGGCTAGGGAAAAGACAAAGGACTTCACTCAGGAGTTGGCATCCATCTCAAGGGAGTCTTACAGAACAACCAATGCACTTAACAGGATCTCACAGGCACTGGATTTTTCAGGTATTGCTGGCACCAAGACGATGCAGATGGAAAAGCAGTTCGAGGGCTTGACCATTCAGGCTGGCCTGGGCGCGAAGGCCACTGAGCAGATGAGCGACGCTGCTCTTGGCCTCGCGAACCGAACTGGGTTGTCTTCAGACGAAACAGCAAAACTAGTAACCGCGCTGGCAGCCACCGGACAGCAGGTCACCGATCTCGATCCTAAGCTAGCTGGAATGAAGGACCGGTTCGGTGCCATCAGCGATGGCGCGGGCAAGAATACAGAAGCCCTAACTGAGATGGTTGGTCGCTTCGGCATATCGGCGTCGGCCGCTGTACAGTTCGCTACTGATGCGAAGAACTTGGGTATGTCGATTGGAGGGCTAACCGACCAGACAACTAAGTGGCAAGAGCAATACCGCATGCCCGGCATGATCGCCCAATTGCCACAAGTTGTCGGATTCGCTCAGAAGTCACTTCTCCAATTTGGCCGCTCCGTTGCCGGAGATTCGAAGACTATCATCGCGTCGACAATGAAGATGAGCGCATCCTACGCCAGGGCGTTCGGCGTAGACATGGTGGCCGCGATCGGGAAGCTTGAGCAGCACCAGCAGCACATGATGTCGCAGATCAGGCAGGACCAGGATGTCTTCCTCGGCCTATCTGATAATTTCAGTGCGCTCACTAACTCACTCTTTGAAGCCGGCATGGGCTTCGAGGAGATTCAGAAGCTGGAGAAGCAGGGCCAAGACGACCCGATCAAGTATGCTGAGTCTCTCAAGCAAATCGAAGATCAGATGAAGGCGACCTATGGCCCAGACAGCGACTACGTAAAGCGATTCCACCGGCAGATGATGCAGAACTCGTCGGAGGTCGTGCAAGGCTACCTGGAGATCCCTGGCGCGCTTGACAAGGCCAAGAAGTCGCAGATCGACGCGGCTGCCTATCAGAAGTCCGCAGCCGGGCAGGCCGAGACTACCTTCGGGACGATGACGAGCGCGCTCAAGGATGTCGGGTCGACCGCGATTGAGGCGTTCTACGGGCTCATCCAACTCGGCAAGCAAATCATCGGAATGACATTCGCCAAGGATCTGGGCGATACGTTCAAGGGTCTGGCGGAAAGCGTTCGAGGCTTCAACAAGAAGATCAAGGAGATGGCGAACGAATTCCACAAGAGTGAGACCTACAAGAAGATAAAGCCGATCCTCCAGGGCGTCGGAAAGGTGCTCATCATCATCGGAGCCGCCGTTGGTGCAGCGGCTACAGCGTTCGCGACTCTCTACAAGCCGGTTCACCTTGTGACCGGTGTCCTCGGCAAGATCCCTTTCATTGGAAAGGGTATCAGTGGTTTCCTTGGAGGTCTTGGTGGTTTGGCCAAGAAACTTCTATTGCCAATAGCGGCTGTAATGAGTCTTGGAACGGCGCTTAACGATATCGGTGAACAGCTCAAGGACCCAACACTCACCGGCGGTGAGAAGGCGATGGCTGTTCTTCGTGGTGCCTTCGTTGGCGTTGCCGACTTTATCGACAACCTTTTCCTGGGTCTTCCTGGAAAGATCCTCGGCCTCTTCATTCCAAGGTTCAAGGATGGGCTCGCAAAGGGGGTGAAAAGGTTCTTCAATTCATGGAAGAAGGACCTCACCAAGGACGGCAAGAATACGTTCGGTGCCATGTGGACAGCGATTATTCGATGGTCGACTGACAAGATGGTTGAATTGGAGGGTTATGTACAGCGTAACCTCTCTAATTGGAAAGTCTGGGCTGGGCAGGCTGGTCGAAACATCGGTCGAGCGCTGGTCTTCTTGTTCAAGACCGAACTCAGTGTCATTAGGGCCTACTTCAGTCCTTCCTTCTGGAAGGGCATGTGGCATAAGGTAGTCGATTTCTTTAGTGGCCCCGGTGGAGAGCAGTTAAGCCTCTCGTTTGTTGGGATTATGCAGGATCTCATGGAGGTCGCCCATGAGTTTACCGACTCACTTGTCGATGAGTTCATTGAGTCCTTTGGCGACATAGATGAGGATATTGTCGAGTTCTTCGAGGACACCAAGGACCTATTTTCTGATGCCTGGGAAAACCTCGGACAAGGGTTCGATAAGTTAATCAACTATCTCGTAATTAAGACTATGGATCTCTCGACCGCGTGGTCAAGAACAACTGGCTGGCTTACAGAGAGGTTCTATGAGTTCGCTGGAGTATGCGCGAAGGGTTTTCTTTACCTTGTTGATGGTGTTGTGGAGTTGTTCATCAAGGGTAGTAAGGTAATCGCCAAGACACTAACCGCCATCATCCAGCCAGTCGCTTGGATTGCCAAGAAACTTGGGCTCATTCAAAATGATGTGTGGGATACGATAAATAACGTCGCCGATAAGGCATCCGAGTCGCTTGCGGACGCTACAGGTAAGCGTCTAGCCGATGTAGATGACAAGATCAGCCGCGCGCTCAAGCGGACCCAGGAGGCGACTAAGAAAGAGGTCGATGAAAAGGAGAAAGCATCCAAATACCTCAATGAGCTATATGACGATGACGCTAAGAAAGAGGAAAAGCGCGCCCAGCAGGAGCGTGACTGGCGGACCACACATCGATACAAGGAGCGCGAAGCTAGAAAGAAAGACGCTGACGAAAAACAAAAGGCCAAGCAGAAAGAAACAGACAAATTCGCCGCCGCGAAGGCTGCACAGGAGTCCAACAAGACTGCTGCAACTGAGCAGGTCGAGAGCATCATCGCCAAACTTGAAGAGGCTAAGAAGAAGTATGCCGGAAAGAAGAACTCAAAGGCCGTCGCGGTTCTTGAGGGTCGAATCGACAAAGAGAAGGCGCTGTTGGACGCTATTGATGACACAGATGCCAGTAACTACAAGGCGCTCCAGAACACCGTCGGTACTGCGCGAAAGATTGCCGGTCTGAAGCAGGACCTTGGCATGAAGCGGCCTGGCGCGAAGACGCCTGAGGGGCTGCCGCCGCTCCGCGACTTCTCAGAGAAAGCCATACCGCCAGCTCCGGCTAAGGCCGCAGAAGGCGCTGGTAAACAGCCGGCAGGGCCGCCCGACAAGACCTATACAGAACCCTCTGACCCGGTAAAGGTCAGCGGCACATTGGCCGGTACCTTCCGGCTCGTCGATAGTATAGGCAGAATCATTGCGACAACGGTTTCTGAAGGCTCAGTTCAGTCTGTTGGTTGGGGGAGTGCGTAGTTATGGGTGTCAAAAGAAATCCAACTGGCCCACTTACGACCTCCAACCTCTACCAGATCAATGAGTGCATCTTTTGGGGTAAGACGCGACCGCCGATCATTGAGGCCCGCGATGATGACGAGATCTATCTAGTCAAGAGCTTTGACCGGCTTGACCTAATTGCTGCCAATCGTCTTGGTGACTCACAGCTTTGGTGGACGATCTTGGCTAGAAATGATCTGCGGCTCGCTCCGAACGACTTAATTCCAGGTCGGCAGATTTACATTCCAACCCGCCAGGGGCTTAGAAGTCGAGGCATTGCTCGATGAGTCTCTCAGGAAGAAGGCCGGTAGAGCCACGGCCGGTTGGCGACCTCTTTAGTCCATTTTTCCGAGTCGCGTTCAGGTCTGTGACCAAAGAGACGGGCGTTATTCAGGAGTTCCAGGACTCCGAGGTCTTCGAGACGACCAACCTAGGCGGCACCGCGAGTACAGATACCTCCGACGACCTAGAACGACTGACACTCGACTCGCAACTATTGGCGAAATGCGCAGCCAGTCTTACGATCGAATCTAAGGCCAGCGCGCCGTTCAAGTTCACGCTTGAGATGACGCCGCCACACGAAGAGGGCATCCGCATTCTTGAACACCAGCTCGTTACATTCGGAACATTGGTTAAGGTGCAGTGGGGTTATACATCAGCCGGCGGCGCCAACAATATCTTGAGCGACGTCCACGTCTTCAGGAATCAATTTCCGAAAGCTGAGTTCGGTGAAAACATTGCGATCACACTCTCTGGCTATGACATCGTTGCAGATGTTGCGATGCGCAATTCATCGAAAAGGCCGTGGGATCGTACAACCTATCCCAGCGACTCAGACATTGTTGAGGCTCTTGTCAAGAGCGTCGGCTACACGATGGATACTGAGGACGTTCCGGTAACATCAAAGTTTCTGCTTGGTGATCCAGAGAGTCCGGACGTCATAGAACAAATAACAACCGACTGGACATTCATAAAGAAACTCTGCAGAGACCATGCGCTCTCATTTAGGACGCACGGAACAGTCTTCAAGGTCTTCAGTATGTTCGACTTCAAAGGCAAGAAGATAGCCTACAACCTTCTTTGGAGGGCGAAGCCAGTCACAGACATAGATATTCCTGTCTACACAGTGAGTGGAAACCTTACGCCTTACCTATTCCTGCCACCGGCCGGACGAGGCTTCCTCAGTCTAAAATTCAACTCAGACACCGGTGAATCTGAAGCGACAAAAATTGACCCAGCCGCCGCATCACAAACGAATTTAGGCGATACTCAGGCTACCACCGACGGAGACCAGGCGGCCATAGACAGGGCTCTGTCCATGGACGATGGCGACGCCGATGGAGAAGTCATACTCGATGAAGAAACCGGCGCATCGCTCATCCCAAGGCCGAGGCCAGATGTGGTTGACATCGGCGACATGGGATCCCAACCAAAGGATGCTCCGAACTCAGATGCGAAGTTCGAGGCTGTTGTAAAAGAAGCAAAGGCACTTGCCAACCCGAAGATCGGCGTAACTTGTCCTGGAATTCCTGATCTCTTTCCAGGTGTTTTAACTCAGGTCATTGGCGCTAGCAGGCTATTCGATGGGCCATATATGGTGCTCGGCGTAAAACACAGCATCACTACTGGTGGCTACGATATGGATCTTGAGCTATTCCGACATACCGTTGTTACGGCTGTCGGAACCGTTCCGGAGTCTGGAGTAACTGATCCCGAAGAGGGAACGCCTGACGCGGAGACTGAGGGTCCGGACGCATCAGAAGGGCCAGGCTGAAATGGACTGGGAAACAAATCCGATACTTAAGTGGATCAGTAACGTTCGCGACTACGGGCTTGAGTACGCTAGCAGGCGCTTCTATAGCCTGTATGAAGGCGTCGTGGACTCCAATACAGACCCCGCTCAGCAAGGTAAGGTCACGGTCAAATGCGCGGTCCTAGGTAACGGAATCAGGACCGCAACTGGCGGATTCATTCCCAGAACAATCAGCAACGCCGCAAAGGCCAGTTCGATCTACGCCGGTAATGACCACGGCCTCTACTTCCCTCCCGAAGTGGACGACATGGTTTGGGTCTCTTTTGACCACGGTGACTCTAGCGTTCCCCGCTACCACGGCAGTTTCTGGCGAAACGTCGATCCGGCACTATCCGCTGAAGGATCGCACCTACCGGCTGAGTTCAGAAGCACGGATGGCATTCCATTGGTTCGAGGGATCAAGACCGGTTACGGCCACGGTCTGATCTTCAACGACGATGCACTTACTCCTTTTGTGCTCATGTGGTCTGGAAGAAGCACTGAACTAGGGCAACCGGCGAACAAATATCAACGACTCAAGTTGAGCGATGATCCAAGTGCATCTGGTATTTTTGCCAATACGTTCTATGGTCATGCGATCGAACTAGATGACACAAAGAGGAAGATCACAATTCATGGCCGGTCAGATGACCCCACCGGCTTACTTGCAAACTCAGTCACCATAGATGACACCACAAATACCATTACCATACGCGGTAAGGGTCAACAGATCGTAACCTTCGACGGTCTAACAATGGCGATTAACATCGTATCACCGGCCGCAGTCAGTGTCTCCGCCGTTGGCGCGGCAACAATCTTTGCTGTCGGCGGTGTCGCCATGGGATCTGGTGCGGCTCCGCCTATACCGCCCATACCTGGCACCGCCATTGAAACCGGTCTGGGCGGTAAGATCGTCAACTTCGCAGGCGTGTGGGAAGAGACTATCGGTGGCGCGTTCACGCAGAACGTAGTCGGCGTGCTCAGCATGACTGCAGCCTACATGAACTTGGCCGCAGCTATATTGACCTTGACTGGTAACATCGTTGTGCTTGGCGCCGCGCAATTTGGTCTTGGTGTACAGAAGAAGTTGATCCACCAAGACCTACTTCTCAACTGGCTCGCCACACATACACATGCGACTGCAGCACCAGGACCTCCTAGTCCTCCAGTTGAAGCGCTCATACTCAAGGACCCCCTGGATCTATCTAAGCCGAATCCAATCTGGATAACCCAGGAACTGACTGCGAGTTAACCTATGGCAACCGCGAAGGGGCTAACCTCACCATTCACCTTCACGAACATTGGATACCCGCAAGCTAGCATCGGAACTCAGTGCCTGCATGACTCTATATTCACGGTGCTTAGCACAATACCTGGTGAGCGCGTTATGCGGCCCGACTTTGGATCCTACCTACGTATGATCCTTTTCGAGCCGATGTCACGCGCTACTGGTTTCAGGGCCAGATCTGAGGTTTTCAGGGCGCTAGGTGCTTGGGAACAAAGGGTTTCTGTCCAAGATGTGCTGTTCGAGTTAGAAGACACGACCATCACGCTCCATGTAACATGGAGGTCCAGTGGGAGTCAGCTAGCAGTGACAACATTGGCCCTCCCTAGGAATGGCGCCTAACTAGAGACTGCTGATGCTGAGTCTGATAGAATCGCCTAGATCAGAGGTAGTTAGATGGGAATCGCACTCAGTCCGACCGCTAGAGACCTTGTCAGAAGCACCTTTTTTGGTAAGGACTTTGATACCTACCGTCAGGAGATCATCGACTCGATCACCGCCATTTTCGGATCCAGTGTAGCATCGAACATTGTCGCGTCTGAACAAGGTGTGATGCTTATTGAGATCAACGCCTACGCTCTTTCTACGCTCTCGTGGTATGGCGACCGGCAAGCAGACGACACAAACTTGCGGGATGTGAGGTTGCGGTTCGCGGCTGTGACTGTGGCTCGGCAGCTTGGCTACAAAGCTTACGCCGCTGTTCCAGCCGTCGCTGATGTGAACGTCCTACTAACGACACCTCCTCCGGTTCAACTAATCATACCTAAGGGCCAGAAGGCAGCCGGACCGGATAGACTGGTTTTCGAGACTACTGCTGATCTTGTGTTCGACGTGGGTCAGACTGGATCGGGCCTACCTACCGGTCTCACTATCTCGTCCCTCATCGTCAATCCGACCACTCCGACCAACATTCTTGCTGGAACATCGATCGGCGTGTTTCAGACGAATAACGGTGGAACGAGTTGGGGATTAACTAACACCGGGCTCACAGTTGTCAATGTGACGACTTTGACCATAGACCAGACCAATCCGCTCAACTTTTACGCTGGAACGATTTCGGGGGGTGTTTTTAAGTCCACAGATGGCGGGCTGAGTTGGACACCTCAGAACGCAGGCCTATCGAACCTTAAGATATTGTCGCTGGTCGTTGATCCAGTCACACCAACTAACGTCTACGTGGGTACTAACGGCGGCGGACTGTTCAAATCGGTCAATGGAGGTCTCACCTGGGTTCCGTTTAATGGTGGAATCATCGACTTTGCCATTCAGACGCTTGCCATTGATCCAGTAACTCCAGCTATCGTTTATGCTGGAACTTATGGTTCTGGCGTCTTCAAGACCATAAACGGTGGGCTGTCGTGGAGCGCATCTAACACCGGCCTCGGCACTCTCAACATCGCGAATATCGCGGTTGATCCGGTGACACCATTGATCCTTTATGCAGCCACAACCGGCGGTGGGATGTACCGGTCTGCCAGCAGTGGCGCTTCGTGGCTGCCGATCAACACCGATCTTACTAGTGTCTTTCCGACCCAGATCGTCATCGACCCGACCACCCCCACAACACTCTATATCTCGACGTCTGATTCGGGCGTGTTTAAGACCACCAATAGTGGCACTGATTGGGTGTCGACGAGCGTAGGAATTACAGTCTTTGAGTCAACCTCTATCACGGTTGACCCATCAACGCCGTCGAAAGTCTACGATGGCACGATTGGTGGCGGCATTTTTAGGTCTACCAATTCGGCGCTTACATGGACTTCGCTCAACACAGGTATCGATGATCCGGTCAAGACGGTCTCAATGCGTGAGGGACGCACGCTGCAGGAATCCTTTCGTAGCAACGGATTGCCGAGCCAGACCTTTGAGCTGGCCAGCATTCCGACCGGATTCTCTATCGCGCAGAATTCACCACAGATCACTGTTGGTGGCATTCTGTGGCCTGAGGTCGAACTACTAACCTATGAGCAGACTGATCAAGTTGAGATCGAGTATGGTCTCAATCCGCCTCGTGTAATCTTTGGCGACGGTGTTGCCGGTAATATTCCACCCAAGGATGCGAGCATTGCAGTCAATTATTTTGTAACGTCCGGAACCGGAGGGGCTGTCGCTTCAAGCACAATAGGCGCGTTCATTGGTCCTATCTTGGCCGGCATTACACCAGTTGGTTCGTCACTCACGAACCCGCTTCCGTCTACACCTGGTTCAGATCCAGAGTCGATCAACAGCATCAAAATCAACGCACCGCTTGTTTTCCAGGCGGCTAAGCGATCGGTCACCAAAGTCGACCTTGATGGGTGGATTAACTCCTATGTCGATCCAACCTACGGAGCTGTTGCTAAGGGTCGCGCTACTGCACCCAGGTCTGCATCCCAGGACGCTGAGGCCCTGTCTATCATCGGAACCCTAACAGCGTTCGGCGTTCCGACCAGCCTCATCACCAGACTGCAGAACTACCTCGACCAGATTCTCTCCTCGAACTGTGAAGCGAACGTTGTCGTGGCTCAGATCCTAGCGGCTGATAGCATTGGTCGATATGTAGTCGCGCCGAACGGGTTAGTTCTGGGGCTAGATACATTCCTAAACTCGATCTCAGAAAGCACGGTTGCGGTTGTGGTCGCTGACGGCTCAGTCAATCTGCTGTTGGTCGACGTCTCAGTTTCAGTTAACGTGCTGGCCTCCTATACAAGTGAGACCTTGAAGACTCAGATCCGAGATGCGATCCGGACAAACGTTCAGGCGCTACTGATTGGCCGCGACTTTGGAGTCTCCTTGCGCATCGGCGATATCTACCAAACCATTGAGGCTGTTGCGGGCGTTGACTACTCAGACATCAGTCTTTCTGTGAAAAACAACCTGGGTGTTGATGTATCCTCAACACGTCTGAACCAGTTCGGGGACCTGCCAATACAGGACTTCGAGGTGATCACGATGAACCAAACCCCATCGATCACTATCTTGTAAGGCGAGGAGCTGACCTGTGGCCGACCTAACCCCCTTAAATCAGTTCCCTACGCCTTCTGAGTTCGAGGAACCGTACTTCCCGACGATGAAGGGGTATTTCCTTGCTAACGACATGGCCACCTGGGCTTTGTCGGAGAACGACAATCTCATCTGGTCTGGTGGCGGCACGTTCTCGTGGAGCGCAACAACTGGAAACCTGACGTGGAGTTCTCAAGTCGAGATCCGCACAAAGACGAACGCCTACAAGGTAATCGTCCCGGGACCGCCACTCCCTGGCGGCTATGTACACCTCAACGATGGCGAGTGCACGTTCTTTCAGCAACCTAGACTTCTCGTCGGTAATCAGCTGGTCCCGGTACCGCTTACCGTCAGTCCTCTATCGCTACTGCCCGGTGTTCGCCTCCACGACATTCGACTTTTCGCCACCCGAGTAGGGACAACCGTCTTCTTCGCGAACGGCAAGTCGATAAAGGACGGTGAGTCCGGCGTCATCTTCGGCGGTGGCCTCGGAACAACAATCACGCCCCACGAACATCAGCCTGCGGTCATAATCGAACCAGTTGTTTTCGGTCAAACAGTGCTTGACCTAAACATCGCCAGCTTTGCCCCATCTGTTCTTCAGCGTGTACAGCTCTATCGTAACGGCGCTCTTCAGAGTGAACCGGCCGATTACACAGTCGACTACGGAACCGGGCTTGTGACGCTTACGGTTGGCACAACGCTCCCTACGTTCTTGTTCCCGACGAGTACAGAGCGGTTCGTAGGTCTGCTACAGTCGTCACCCCCGATCCTCTCCACCGGTCAACATCAGCACATGGCTCCAAGAATCATTGAGCCAGTGGCCGGTACAACGCAGCTGGATATGTTGGTTACGTCTCTCGACTATCCGGCTCTTGGCGCCGTCGATCTTTTCAGAGACGGTCAGCTTCTATCCGCACCAGCTGACTACTCCCTCAACCTCGTTACGGGCCTCGCGACCCTCGTTACGGCTTCGATAGCCGGCGAGCGGTTCGTTGGACTCCGTGAGGTTGAGTACTGATGCTGACTGTATCGGTTGTCAACCCAGTTGGAGGCACGGTCTTCACTGGGCCGGCAAACATCATCCTTACAGCCGTAGCAACATCGACGAATCCAATCGTCGACGTGTCGTTCTACTTTGGAACGAACTTCATCGGATCAGTTGCGCCAGTCATCACGGCTTATGGCCCTATCGTGGCCGGGACCGTCGCGCTTACGACCGCGAGCAGCGCCGTCGTCGGAACGGCCACGACCTTCCTGGCCGACTTCTCACCAGGCGACTATATCAATTTCACTAGCCAGCCGGCCGCCATTTACCAGGTCCTCGCTGTTGGCAGCAACATTGGCCTTACGCTCAGCACTCCGTTTACTGGAACAACGATCGGCGCTGATACCGCAAGAGTTGTCACACTCTTTGGTTACTTCAACTTTGCTTGGAATAACGTCGCCATTGGCAACTACACACTAAAGGCAGTTGTCACAGACAATACCGGTTTAACTGCGACTTCAAGCATTGTCGCTACCACGGTTATTGCGGGTAGTGGCGCACCCCCGGCCGCACCGATCGTTGGATCATCAATAGGATTCGGCTATAACCCATTCGGTAACCACGAGTTCGGTGTAGGCGACTGGGCTGAAGAGATGCTCTGGAAGACTATTCCAGAGTTCAACCGTGACGCTGATGTAGATGGTCCAACTGGTAGCCTCGTCGCGCAACCGCTTCGTAAGTTCACAAACGCGATTAAGCCTTCCTACCAAGAGCTGCGTGACAAGTGGGGCCAGTTCACGACGCTATGGGACGCGGGTAAGGTGCCCCTCGGATCACTCCCACAGCTTGCCTACAACGTTGGAATCACCGTTGACCCGACAAAACCTGAAGGTCTTCAGCGGTCGTCTGTACTCAACGCAAGTCAGTTGTGGATCAACAAAGGGACCGATAAGGGTTACCAGATCACGGCCGCATTTGAGGGCCTGCTTGTTGACATAACACCCCTTTGGGGTGAGACTTGCGCAGCCGCGAGTCAGTTGTTGGGGACGATCGGATCAACGCCAACGGTGTTCGATCTGTCGACTACACCTATCGCTGAAAACCCGGTAGCACCTGGAACTCTGGACATTAAGGTCACAACGGCTCAGGGTCTAGCCCAGTCAATCACAGACGACACGTTCGGTAATCTCGCTGGCAATGGAACACAGCCGAACGGCCCCCTCACGAAGCTGACTGTAGTGAGCGCGGTTACGCTCAATCTCACCGGTACAGTTGTCGGCATATTCGGACCTATCAGTGTTGGTGACACGCTGACTCAAGGTGTTGCCAGTGGTATCGTGCGAAGCGCTGTTGGCTTCACAATCAAGGTGCAGGTTACAGCAGGCACATTCGCTCCAAGCGCGGCACCGAACGACCTCGTCGATACGAGTAGGGTCGGAACAACCGCAACAGTCGGGAGCGTCAGCGTCGATTCACTCGAACTCGGTGAGGTGGTGGTTGGTCAGTTGTCAGGAACGACGGCAATCGTTCGAGACAACTCAGCGTCAACAAACCTCCCGGCAAATCCAGTGCGCTATCTGCTCATCGACACTATCACGACGAACGCCGGCTTCACTGTGGGCGAGTCTCTGATCGGTCAGACGAGCGGCGATTTCATGATCGCCGGTGCTACTCAGGCGATGGTTCAAGGACCTCTCCGCGAGACGCTCACGTTTGCCATTCCGCTAACATTGGCCGGCATCGCTGGCGTGTTCACTGTCGGTGACACCGTCATTCGAGGCTCAGCGGTTGGGAAAATCGTGGTTGTCGCCGGACCTGTAATCAAGGTCAATGTTCTCAACGGCCTGTTCACAACCGGTCCGATCACTGACGTGACCGGTGCTGTGACTACCATCGGTAATGGGTCCAACGGATTGTCGTTGCCGCAGTCGGTAGTCAACGTCGCCTCGACTACAGGATTTCTGGCGGCCGGCACGATCACAGTCGTGACTGGAGCCGGTCCGCAAGTTGTGACCTACACCGGTATAACATCAACCAGTTTCACTGGTTGCACCGGCGGTCTCGGTCTTATGACAACCGGCAATTCGGTCATTACGACGGTGGTTAGCGGCACGGCAACAATTGCGGCCGTCGGTGCACCAGTCACCGGTGCCTTCACGGTCGGCGCGCTCGTCACTGGAGCGCCCAGTGGCGCTACCGGTGTAGTCCGGTCAGTTACTCCCACTGCAATTCAAGTCGATGTCATAACCACTCCTAACTTTGCGGTTCCTGATACACTTACTCAGGCTCCCGGAACGACGGCCACCATTGGACTGGCTAGCTTCGGCACGATTAACTATCTGACCGGGAGTATGACCGGAACAACTTGGCCTCTGACCGCCGGATCTACGGCCACATCAGTTGTGGATCTGGTTACAACAGGACCAACTCAGTTCTTGCCGGTGTTTGATATGATCCCTGCGGACATGGTACCGCTGGATTACGTCCAAACGGATAGATACGCTCTCTGGCCGAGGTATTGCGATCCTGTTCGTATTATCAATGGAATCCTATCACCGGCGCGGTGCAGGTCTTACTCGCTACGTCTCTTCTTCTACAGCCCAGATGACACTGAGATCGAAGATTTCATCGACGTTGCTAACCGAATTACAACCTCGATCGAGTCGTTTCGACCAATCCATGTAAGACTCGATAAAGTAACGTTCGATGGATCCCGAGCATCATCACAACTGTGGACAACTGGTAAGATCACTGCTGACGTTCTTGCGGTCAATACGTGGACTGTAACCATTGTCGCCGATCAGAGCGCGTCGTCGCAGCTCTGGTTGATTCCTACTATGACAGCATCAGCCACGACCTAGGAGCAACCAATGGCGAATGTCCTAGCGTTCAGAAGATCAACATCACAGCCGAGCACGATCAATACGGTTAGCGGCGTCGTGGCCAGCGTGGGAACACCACTTACTGGTACTCAGACCACCAGTAGTTTTCCCGCACGCTGCGTGAACCTCGAAACGACCTTTGACGGAAACACGTATGCTCTAAAGCTTACGGCGCTCAACACCATTCAGATCCACAAGTTCGATGGGGCTGTGTGGACGGTTGTCGGTGGTCCATTCGCCCCTCCGGTTCTACACACGTTCACACCAATCTGCATTCACGTTGTTAACAACGTGATCGTAGCGCTCTGGTCTGATGTGGCCGGCGCCGGCGCTGGAATTCGTGGAGCTAGGTCTTTTGATGGCGTTACGTGGACGTCTCTGACTAACGGCACCACGCCTGTCGCCAGCTCGTTTGGCGGCCACTCTGTGGTCTACAGATCCGCGATCTGGTTCGCAACGGCTACTGGATTGTGGGCGATTGCCCCACTCCACCGGACGCTCACACTGTCGGCCGCGCCAGGAACACCATTCGTAGTCGGTGAAACCATCACCGGAACGCTTTCCAACTTGACCGCGATTGTTCGCACTGCGAGTGGCGCCACACTCAAGGTCGATACGCTTGTCGGCGTCGCCGGTGAATTCACTATTGGCGAAACCCTAATCGGGTCAACGTCTGGTGTGCATCCAGAAACAGTTTCAGTCAGCGCGTTATACGTAAACTCTGCACCAGATACGGGTAATGATGCTGGTTTGACAGGCGTCACGGGTCCAGCCAACCTGATTGGCTGCTTCGCCAGCTGGGATGGGTCCCTTTACTTCCTGCAACCAAAGACAACCGCCGGAGCGACGAAGATCTACGCGCTCAACACCTCTTGGTCTTCAACTGCACTCGTTCCGACACCGCAGTGGACCAATACTGCCTTCACCGGTATTCCAGACGTTGGATTCGCAAGTGTGACGAACGACGGTGGCATGTCCAGCCTGTTCGTCAACAAGATTGATCAGTTGTGCGTCCTGTTTTCAGGAGCGACCTCGACAAAGATTGCTACCGCCACAAGTAAGGCACTTCCGCTGCAGTTCACAGACGTTACGACTAGCATCCTGTCGTCCGGACTCGCGGCCAAATCTAATCTAGGGATTACTCTCTACGATGATGACCGTCGACGAGCCAATAATCTGCAATGGCTCTTGATCAGAGATTTGGCGGCCGCGTCTACATACATCTGTCCATGGGACGGCACAAGCGCGATCAACATCGCCTTCACCGTTACTGGCGTCGATTTCATGCTTCCAGCCTCACGCCATGGTGAAGAGGCGACGTTCACGAACCTGTCGCCATCTGTGAGAATCACGAGCGTATCTCAGCCGTTTCCTGGTCGTGTTCGCATCGATTACAAGGTCCGTTGTAGCCCGGCCCACCCTGTCGATGTCACTGGTGAATACACGATTGATGGCGATATCTTCTTCCCCATGTCTGAAGGCGATGGCGACAGCGGAAGCGCCGGACTGACCACAAGTCCATCGGGCAACAATTACTTCTTCCACTGGGACGCTTGGGTCGAACTTACTGGTGATCTGGAAAATGTTGGCGTCAGAATCTTGGCTCGTATCTCAGGACTCTGAGCTTGAGTCGGTTAGACTCCACGCTTACAATCAGTTGCTGAAGATTGATCCGCATATCGAGGTAAACCATGGCCCTTGGACCGACCCAAAGCTTCACGAAGGACAACGTAAAAGTCAGGTGGGGCGAGCGTTATACCTCTGACGCTCTGAACAAAAAGTTCCTAGGCATCCCACGCGGCATCTACCTCGGGTTTGTGCCATCACCGGTTGGCCTATTACTAAACCTCAAAACCGACAAGGTCGTCACGTTCTACAACGGAAGCACGACACCGTTCGCAATCAATGACGTGATCACAGGCGGTACGAGTCTAACCAACGCCATTGTTCGGTCGATCAGCAATGGTTTCTTGCTGGTCGATAGTGTTAGTGGCGGTTCTGGCACCTTCGATCCAGGCGAATCGATCCAGAACGGGTCTCTGACTGCCTCAGCCACGGTCGGTCAGTTTGTTCAAGAAGGCGTTTCCTTCGCGCGAGTTGTCTCTGGGACACCACTTGTTGCGGGCCGCAGTGAAGACATGGTTGACATCATCACTGGAGATGATGTCCAGCTCGACTTTACTGGATTCAACGACGGCACCTACCACATCTACGCAACGGGCGCCTACTCAGTCGGGGCGGTGACAACCAGCGCGATTGCTAGCAGGACGGCTCCGCCGCCGAACGGTCTGACCGAAGTTCTCATTTGTCAGGTTATCAAGTTGGGGCTTACGCTAACAGTCCTATCAACGTCGCCAGCAACCCGTCAGGAGCCGTTCGCGTCTCAGGGCACGCGAATCGGCTTTATGCCAGGTGGCTCGATCGAGGCGCTCAATCTTGCGGTTAACTCAGTCCTCGAAGTCATTAGTGCGCGGCGTGGATCCGACGGTGTTACCGCTGCACCCTTTAACCCGGCCGCAGCGCAGACTACGGGTCTTCCCAGCCGGTTGAACCGCGACCTCTCGCCCGCCTCGATGGCATCCAGACTGGGCAAGAACAGGCTCACGATCCAAGGCAACGACTTCAGTCTTCTCGCTGGTGCTACATCGATCAACGTTTCTGGATCATTTGCGGCCCGTAACAGAGCCCTAGAGCCATACAAGGACATCTCTCCAGCGACCGGCATCGCTGTTCCGGCCGGCGTTCCGGTAGCAATTCCAGCCTCCGGATCACCATACGTCGATCTCGCGGTCACTGGTGGTTCAGGTACGTGGACTCCGGGTCTGTTAGTCACTGGTGCTACAAGCGGCGCTACGGCAATCATCAAGGTGGTCACCGGAGTAAACCCGACTCCAACACTATCTGTAGGCGACTTTGTAGGAACTCTGTTTGTCGGCGAGGTCATCGCCCAGACGTTGCCAGCGGCCACAGGAACAATCGCAACGATCGATCAGCGCCAGGGTGCGCTAACTGAAGTCTCTGGAGCGCCGGCCACCTCTCCAAACGTGGTCACCATCATCGATGCTGCTACCGGCAGTAAGCCGTTCGAGGCCAGCACCGCAGCTCCGATCTATGGTCGATTGGTTTATGGTCCTGGTGGCGCAAGCAATCCCGGTGAACTGACGCTCACCGGTGGTCAGCAACTGAACTTTGCATCAGGATCATCCACGGTTGTTGTGGCTGCGGGGCCTATCACCACGCCAGCTGAGATTGCGGTAGGCGACATCATCGAGGGGGCCGATGGCCGCTTCTATGAAGTTGAGACGATAACCGGCAGTCCCAACATCGCCAGCTTCACCACTCCGGTGGCCAAGCCATACGTCGGGCCTACAGTGTCCAACTCTGGCGGCCGACGTCGGCGGAAGTTCAATCTAGAGTTCAAGAAGATCGTTGCTGGCGTCGAAACTGCGGCCACCTTGCCAATTGGCACCTACAGACTCTTCTTCCCAGCATGGTTCACCGCAGAGAAGTCGAACTTCGATGCAACCATGTCTTCGCAGGCGCCGGAGAGTGTCGCACTAGCAGTCGCAGAAGC
>Ga0315284_10004744_pt1 | contig 19318 bp, 21 predicted proteins | sample YL17G09_16_MG_FD_203696 | JGI IMG/M metagenome (GOLD analysis project Ga0315284, IMG submission 203696) | Sediment microbial communities from Yellowstone Lake, YNP, Wyoming, USA - YL17G09_16 | ecosystem: Environmental > Aquatic > Freshwater > Lake > Sediment | place: USA: Wyoming | collected... | reverse complement strand
GCTTTGTCAAGAGACCGTGTTCCTGCTTCTCCCGAATCCATTAATGTACCGTCAATATCAAATAATATAAGCTGCATAAAGTTTATGCCCTCGGTTTTGCGAGTATCTCAAGGACTTTTAAATCAAGAAACCTTTTTGAGACAGCAGATTTGATAACCATTACTGTATCAGCACCCCATGCTGTGCCTGCAACTGCAAGGACTTCCTCACCTTCAGGAATAAGTCCTGCATCTGCAGCCATCATCACAATTTCACAGCATACTTTTGCCCCTTCACCAAACCTCCTCAAGGTTTGAGCAATAATGAGGGTCGGATAGGAGCCGCTGAATTTTGATGCAAGAGATGTCTCAATAGAATGGGTCAATATTGTTCCTGTAAATATTTTTGCACCATTTGCTTCTATTTTCTTCTTCACATCATCTGGCATCTCATTGGTGTTTGGTCCTTTAAATCCTGCTGAATGGGTCGCCACGACAAGATTAACCTCGGAAGCCTTCAATGCGTCAGAGAACATAAGACCTGTATAACCGGCAGTTGAGGCAACTACTATATGCTTATATCTGCTCTCCTTGATAGCATTTTTAGCAACCTCAAGGCATGCCTCAGTATTCTCTTTCCCAGGTTTTTCAAAATACAAAACTTTTCTTTCTACCGTACTCATTACCATCCAATCATAACATTTTTACTATTGTACGGTAAAACTCAGTATAAGTTAATACCTAAATCCAGATTTTAGACACCTCCGATACATCTTGGATCAGGTGCGTTGAGATCACCATAGATCAATAAACTCACTGCTGGACATCCACCATGACAGTCTGAAAATAATTCACACCTGGTATTTGTGCAGGTATTTTTATCATATTTTCTAAAATAATTGAGGATGGGATTACGCCATATTTTTTTAAAATCATCGGTTACTATATTGCCCAGTCTAAATTCGCTGTGCCTGAAAAACAGATAGCAAGGATACACAGAGCCATCAGGCATTACCGTTATTTTTGTCGTCCCTGCAGGACATCTCACATGCTGCAGAACTGGGTAGTTTTTGGTGTCAGGGATAAATCCCGAGCAAAATACTCCGTTCACATTTTTATATATATCCTTGAGATTATTTAATGCTTTAAGAAATTCATAGAAAGGCAGGCTTGTTTTTAGGTCATCCTCGTATAATGTATCCATAAATAACAGAAAATACTCAATATCTGATAGTCCAAGATAATTTCTGGCAGTTTCAGGAATTGTCCTTTTGTGTAAACAAACACTTTTTAAAACAGGTTTGTATTTGATTATATATTCATGAAGTTCTCTTGAGAGTATATCAGAGTTGAGAGAAACTCCGATCTTTATCACGTTACCATTGTACTGTTTTGACAATTCCTCAAGTATCTGGATATTGGAGCCATTTGTACTAATAGTGGTTTTTATTTTATTGCGGTAAATTATATCTACTATCTGAATGAATTCAGGGTGAAGTGTTGGCTCTCCTCCGAGCATGTCAATTTCTTGGACTCCAACATCTGAAATAATGGAGATTACTTTCTTGAAATCCTTGACGTTCATCTCTGTCTTTGACGAGATACCCCTGTTGAAACAGAATGTGCAGGAAAGATTACATCTTAGGGTTGGGTAAAACTGAATGTATTGAGGAAAATCGGTGTACACTTGGCATTACCTATATTGTTTTTAGTATATAATTACTCTATTATACCTTTATTGTAAACTTTTGAGACACTCATGATAAATTCCTTAATTCAATAATGTCTATTCAATAACTTTTATTTTTGTGGTACTATATAAAAATTAACAAATAAGGAGGGGGTATGATGTCATTATTTAAAAGAATTTCACCTTTTATCATTTTGCTTTTTGGACTTTCTTTAAGTAGTTGCTTGCAGAGTGCAGCACAACCAACAGCAAAAGTCGATACAGGCCTTGAACAACAATTGCCACCGTATAGCGGACCAAAAGCTCGGGCTGCAGTGGCAAGGTTTGATTGGAAGGTAGGCTCCCATGGGAGCAGCACTACTACCATAAGGGGCGCCGGGGATCAACCAATAACGATAACTCATGAGCATTCAGGTGTCATGGGCGGTTTGAGAGATATGCTCACCACAACACTTGTGCAGAGCAAAAGATTTAGGGTTGTTGAAAGACAGGAACTCGGTGCGATTCAGGAAGAAATAGCACTCGGCGAGAAAGGCTATGCAGAACAAGCAACTGCTGTCAAGAAGGGTAAAATAAAAGGTGCTGACATGCTCGTAGTAGCAGCCGTTACTGGATGGGACCCCGGAACTTCGGGAACTGGTGGAGGTATTGGTCTTGGGACAAGAGGGTTTCTTGGTGGTGTCCTTGGTGGTGTAAAAAAATCCACTATGGCTATGGACATTAGAATCATTGATACAGCCACCTCAGAAGTCCTTGCAGCGACAAGGGTTGAAGGAGAAGCTACTGATATAAACCTCGGTTTTCTGGCGGGTGGAATTATAGGGAATGTTGGACTGGGTGGTGCACTCTCTACATATGCAAATACTCCTATGGAAAAAACCATCAGGACATGCATCTACGAAGCTGCCAAATATATCATTGAAAATACCCCCAGGGAATATTTCAAATACTGAGCTGATAGATTAAAGCAGATACTCTGCGAGGTTTATCTTATATTTATTGAGGTCCAGGATTTTTACTATGGACCTCAAATATCTTCCTTTTTCGTCTTTTTCAGCAAGGCTCACCACCAGACCGCGAACCTTTTTCCCCTTGTTATCAACAATAATTAAGACCCTCGGTCTGTCTGCAAAGATCGCATTACTTTCATAAACAAGGCCGAGCTCTTTCGTGTCGAGCATCACGAGTGTCCCTACAGGAAATACTCCAACCAAATTGATAAAAAACTTAAACAATAACGGGTCAAGATCAACACCTGATCTTTCCATCATGACACTAAGGGCTTTATCAGGAGACATCGGGATCCTTGAATAGACTCTTGAGGACGTCATTGCATCAAACTGATCTGCAAGACAGACTATTTTCGAGTAAAGGTCGAGTGGCTTGTATTTTCTTACCTGCGGATACCCGGAAAAATCAATGTTTATATGGTGCTCAAATGCAACAATTACAGACCTTATCGCCGTACTGTCAAAACTTCTTAACTTTAAAATCGCCATCACACCCCAGATAGGGTGCATCTTTATGCGTTTCCATTCATCCTCAGTAAAGCTGGTTGGCTTATTAAGTATATCCTGAGGAATCTCAATTTTTCCAATGTCATGAAAAAGTGCTGCAAAACCAAGCTCTGTGAGCACCTTCTTGTTTAATCCTAACCTCTGACCAAGGGCGATAGAGAGTACACTCACATTCACTGAATGATGATAGGTATATTCATCATAATCCTTGATTGCAGTCATGCTGATGAGAACCTGCTCTTCTTCCAGTAACTGGTCAACTATAGTCTCGACAAGCCTCTTTGCCTTTCTTATATTAACCTTTTCTCCTGCCCTGATCTTTGTGATCACGCCTTTTATATACGAAACTGCATTGAAATATGTCTTTTTTATAATCTTTCTCCTATCCATATCTTCACCAACTGCAATCTTTTTTAATCTACCTATTCCGATAGTGTCTGATTCAGACATTCTGCTTACCATCGTCTCATAGGGTTCCTCTGAAAAACCAGAATCAATAAATGCTTTCAAAAATAACTGAATATCATCAGGTTCCACAATATTCTTAAAAATAATACTCCCGATCTCTCTTCTCTTGAATTCCTTCACAAGAAAGTCAAAATTAAGAAGGTATTCGAGTGAATAACGTATTCGTGAACCATTAATATAAAAGAACTCCCCCATTAGCTCGAGTAATATGGTCCGCTCTGACTCTATCAGCGGGTTAATCAGTACTGAAAATTTTTCGATTGCTGTCCTTACCGCCACATTTCCAGGGTCATGAATAAGAGAGGTTTTCAACACAATAGAGAACTGATTAATGATATCTTTTGCGATGATATGAATTTGTCTTTCTTCTTTATTGACCATGCTCAATCCTCTTTATCGCAGTATAAGAAAATTCCCTCAGGACTTTATTATGAGAGTCTCTATACTCATGAAGTAAGGGGAGTGCATCTTTATTGCCAAGCAGGCCGAAACAGAATGCTGCACATGCTTTGTTTTCAGAATGCTTTACCCTTCCGAAAAAATGCTTTTTCTTTAATATACGCACCAGAAAGTCAAACACCTCTTCATCTTTCCATCTTGAAAGAGCCTCATAAAACTCTTTTTTCTCCTCTAAATCTTTTTCTTTAAACATCTTGTCAGAGATCTTTTCAATGATTATCTTTTTAGAAGCATCCAGCCCAAGGCTGCTCATCGCTTTTACCGAGGCAATTCTCACCTGCACATCTGAATCATCAAGACACTCTCTGAGGGTCTGGAATACTCCTTGCCCACCCATTTCACCAAGTGCCCTGATGACTTCTTTTCTTACCCTAACATCTCCGTGCCTGATGGTTCTCAGGAAAAATTCAACGGCCCCTTTGTCTCCGATATTCCTGAGGATATAAATGATGTTCCTGACAACATACCATCTCTGATCATCAAGTCCGCGCGCAAGTGTCCTTATATCTTTTCTCCCCACTATGATAAGTGCTTCGATGACTTTCTTCCTTACATGTATGGTCTTTAATTCTCCGAGAATTTTTACAAGAGGTGATATTGCGTTCTTATCAAGCAATTCAACAAACTCACTAAAAACCTTCTCCTCAATTTCTATACCACTGTCCAGAACCTCACCAAGAAGGCTTATTATTTCCTCGGCTCCAGGGTAGAGGAGAATCATTCTCATGTATTTCTTTACCTCTTCCGGGTATAACGGACTCTCAAACATTTCTTTTGCTTCCTTCATCACTGCTAATACCACATTTATGTCTCCATGCTTCATGGAAAACTTAATGGTTTCCTTAAGAAACATCAGGGCATCTTCGAGAAGATTGCTCGCTCCTTCAGACTGGTAGAGGATTTCAAAAAGTATCGCCACAAGCTTTTCCGTTTTATCAGCAGTATCTTTTTCCATCTCTGTCAGGAGCATCTGTAAATCACTATCCGTAATCGGAATAATGGGGATATCTTTCACTTCCTCTTCTCTTATCCCCTCTACATACGCCTTCATGAGGTTATCAACATCAGAGGACTCGTCTTTGACTTTATTTACCGCCTTCGTCTCATAATCCTCTTCGTCACCATCAATAAGAAATGCCTCATCAACAATATACTGGATATTCTGAAAATCCTTTTCCCATATGAGAGTCACCACATCATCATCCACATTTTCCCTGTCGAAATCGAGCGCGATAATCTTCAAGAACTCCTCAAGTTCCTCCCTGTGCAATCCTTTCTTAAAAGAGATCTCTCTTAATCCATCTTTGAAGAAAAAAAGTGCAAGATTATCTTCCTTTTCCGGATTATAATATATCTGCTCTGAATCGTAAGAAATACTATTTTGCTTTATCTGTAACACGAGGTCATCCTTATAATCAAAATAGTTCTGAAACCGTGCATATGAATCTTCAAGTGTCTTTATGTAAATTGGATTGTTCTGGGGGTACATTCTAAGAGTTTTTTTGGCTTTTATGATGTTCTGGAGGACATCTTTTACTTCTTTTATACCTTCAGACGGCTCCATATATAAAAATTACCACACTACTCTATAAGGTGTCAAACGTTAGATGAGGAGTATCCTTCTTTCTCTGGCAAAGTTCCTGATAATCATCGAGGCTTGATAAAGTCTCTGAAGCCTCACATTTCTCCATCTGATGGACTGTATATCACTATGTGGAAACTTCTCTGCCCTGATTTCTGCTTGTGTCTTCATTAACTCATGGTATATCCCTTTGAGGGAATCATCATCGAGTGACTTTAAAAATATAGGATTAACCGTCAAATAACCTTCTGCAATATCATAGGTAACTGCCTTGATACTTTTTCCTCTTACTGTAGGCATTAGTTTTCCTTTTTCCTCACAAAAATTCTTGAGATGAGTATCCCCACTTCATAAAGAACGATCATGGGGACAGCCATCAAAGTCTGGTTAAACGCATCAGGTGTCGGAGTAAGAATAGCAGCGACAATAAAGGCTATTAAAATAGCGTATTTTCTATTTTTTGCGAGTGTTTTTGGAGTAACAACGCCTATACGTGTAAAAAAGATTATCGCGATAGGGAGCTCGAAAATTAACCCAAATGCGAGTATAAACTTAATACAAAAGTCAACATAACTCCCCACAGAAATCATCGGGGTCATAGAACCTGTTTTATAGGTAAGAAGAAAACCCATTGCAAAGGGGAGAACCAAAAAAAAACAGTAGAGCGCACCAAGCATAAAAAATACTGTGGTAATCACCACAAAAGGGACTACATACTTTCTTTCTTTTTGTATCAGGCCGGGTGATACAAACTTCCAGAGCTGTAAAAATATCACGGGAAGAGATATCATCAGACCTGTAATCATAGAGACTTTCATATGCATCCAGAATGCTTCCGCAGGGGCAAGAAATACAAGTGGAGGGACCTTAATACTTTTTTCTATCATCAGTACAAAAGGCGGTGAGAGTCTGAATGAAATATCACTTCTCAATGGAAGGGTTAAAAATCTAAACAGATCTTCTGAATAGATAAAGGCCACAATAAATCCTATGGAAAAGGCAACCAGAGCGATGATAATCCTGTTCCTCAGTTCTGAAAGATGCACTGTAAGTGACATCTTATTATCTTCCATCTCGACCTTCTTTTATTTCCTCTTTTTCACCCCTTTTATTTACATCCGTTTCTGTTCCTTTTCCAAGAGAGGTATCTATAGCGTCCTTAAACCCGGTCTCCACCTGCTCCTTTACCTCCTGTAATGACTTTTTTAATTCAGATCCGCTCTTTACTACATCTTGAATATCAGTGGTATCAACGGTCTCCTTAAACTCAGTCTCTACCTGTTCCTTTACATCATGTAAAGACCTCTTTAATTCAGCAAGCGCTTTGCCAAGTGCTCTGCCTAATTCAGGAAGCCTTTTGGGTCCGAAAACAAGAAGGGCAACAATAAATATTATTATTAATTCCTGGAAACCAATGTCAAACAATCTATCACCTATTCCTCTTCATATACTTTCTTTATTTTTTTCTTTTCATATGGCAATAAAAATGACACTGAAAGCATTAGCCTGTACTCAGGATTTTTATTTGTGAGACCAAACCCTAAACCTAAAGTCGTATATATCATGTCTGTAGTCTTTATCCTGTAACCAATCCTCCCCTCTGTGGAATCAAAGTGGTTAGAATCATGGCTTTTTTTAGCAATCAATTCAGCGAGGAAATTAAAATTATGTGAAGCTGCAAAATCCAATCCTGCCAGAAAAGAGAATTCATCATTATGCCTTCCTGTACCCGGTCTTTCGTAAAAAAGGTTTACATGTCCATTTACAGGACCTACCCTTTTACTTGCAATAAGGCCAATGCCAACCCGTCCATCTGTACTGAATTCATCCCGTCCCGATGGGAGAGAGGCGGTGATGATATATGCGATAGATGGCCCATATTTGCCCTCATCAAAAAACCTGTGTTTAATCCCAAATGCAATATCTTCAAACCCATCCACTTTGTCGACCCATTTATGTACATAAGGGGCTGTCACACTGAATTCAATGTTGTCTGTAATGCCATATGCTGCCTTTAAAATAAGCCTGTAGAAATCTGGTTCCATTAATATTTCAGCACCTGTGGAAAAGGCAAATTTGCCTTTCTGAAGACTTTCTGCACTGAAGGTTGAAAAAATCCCATAGGGTTCTGTAGGCTGAAGACCGGTTATATCAAAACCATAGGAATTTTGGTGTAAAAAGAGGAGCACCAGAATAATAAGAGGCAGAAAGTACTTTTTCATTGCTAAAAAATAACAGAAAAAACTTAGAACTGTCAATGAATTAAACACCTTCCATAATCAAGCATGTTGACAAATTTCCACTGCTAAAAATATAATTACTAAACTACTTACCTCGGCAGTCATTACTTTTAGAGACAACTAGGGCTACAGGAGGCAACTATGGCAGAAGGTATTCAAGAAGTTAGTTCATCTACTTGGGATAGGGATGTGCTCAAGTATCAAGGACTTGTAATGATTGATTTCTGGGCTGCATGGTGTGGTCCTTGCAGGATTGTTGCTCCTACAGTTGAGGAGTTAGCAAAAGAGTATACCGGAAAAATAAAAGTCATGAAATTAAACACTGATAATAATCCAGACATTGCAAGTAAATATAATATCATGGGAATACCCACCCTTATGTTTTTTAAAGATGGTCGTAAGCTTGACCAAATAGTAGGTGCGGTTCCGAAACAGCAGCTCAAGGAAAAAATAGAATCTCTTCTTCTCTCATAATGGAGTTCAACATAACTATTATCTTTAGAAGGATCACAAAACTTCTCATCAGGCTTTTTCTTTCTCGTCAAAAAAGAACCGGGAAGTTTTTTTTAATTCTATTCTCCTTAATTGTTATCTTTTCTTTTTCTTCATGCACAACAAAAGACAATGCGGGGGCAAAACCCGAGTCTTCACAAATTGGAAGAACAGCGCCTGAATTTACACTGAACAACATTAACGGAAACCCGATGAGCCTCTCAGACTTCAGAGGTAACGTGGTCCTGTTACAATTCTGGGCAACATGGTGCCCTCTGTGCAGAAATTCAATAAAAGACTTAGGACCTGTGTATGAACACTATAAGAGTAAAGGGTTTCACATACTCGCCATTTCCTTAGATACAGGCCAGAATGTCAAGGATAAAATAACGGCATTTGCCGTTCAGCATAAAATGAATTATCACATACTTCTTGGAGACAAAAAAACAGCCTCAAACTATAGCGTGAACGGTATCCCGACAAGCTTTCTTGTGGATAAGGAGGGGAGGATTAGAAATTATTACCTTGGATATCAACCGGAATTTGCAAAGGATTTAAACAAAAGTATCGAGGAACTTCTCTGAATGTTTGAAACACTCAGTGCTAAATTAGAATCCATATTCAAAAAATTAAAAGGGAAAGGCCTTTTAAAAGAAGAGGATATCGACAGTGCTCTTAAAGAGATACGGCTTGCCCTTTTAGAGGCAGACGTCAACTTCAAGGTAGTAAAAGATTTCATTCTAAAGATCAAAGAAAAGGCTATAGGTAAGGAGATACTTGAAAGCCTTACACCCGGACAACAGGTAATAAAAATAGTAAATGAAGAACTCTGTGAACTCCTTGGAAAAACAAACAGCAGGATACAGCTATCCCCTAATCCTCCTACCATCATAATGATGGTAGGGCTCCATGGCTCAGGAAAAACCACAACTGCTGCAAAATTAGCACGGATATTCAAGAAAGAAGGCAGGAGACCAATGCTCGTGGCAGCAGATCTGCAGAGGCCTGCTGCGATAGATCAGCTTGTGACACTTGGTTCTCAAATAGATGTTCCTGTCTATCATTCGAAACAATTAAAAGACCCTGTAACCCTATGTGAGGAATCATTAAAACATGCGAGAATTGAAGCACGGGATATTGTCATCCTTGATACTGCGGGAAGGCTTCACATTGATGACTCACTCATGACTGAGTTAAGAAAAATAAAAGAAAGAGTCCCGCCAAAGGAAGTGATCTTTGTCGCAGACGCAATGACAGGACAGGATGCGGTCAATATCTCAAGAAACTTTAATGAACAGATAGGTATTGACGGGATAATACTCACCAAGATGGACGGAGATGCCCGGGGAGGGGCAGCACTCTCGATAAGAGCGATTACCGGGAAGCCGATAAAATTCATCGGTGTGGGAGAGAAGATTGACATGCTCGAGCCGTTCCACCCTGAAAGAATTGCCTCAAGGATACTCGGTATGGGCGATGTGTTGAGTTTAATAGAACACGCACAGAAATCATTTGACCAGAAAGAAGCTGAGCAACTCCAGAAAGCTATAATGGATGAATCTTTTACATTCGACGACCTTAAGGATCAGCTCAAAAAGCTTCGCACCATGGGGCCATTAGAAAATATACTCAGTATGATACCGGGCGTTAACAAAATGAAGAATATCGACGTAAATGAAAAGGATCTTATTAAAATAGAGGCGATAATAAACTCAATGACAAAAAAGGAAAAAAGGAATCACGCTATCATTAACGGGAGCAGACGAAGAAGAATCGCCATCGGGAGCGGAACAACTGTTCCGGATGTGAACAGAGTCGTAAAACAATACATTGAAATGAAGAAAATGCTCAAGATGTTTAAAGGCAAAAAAGGATTTAAATTGCCAAAATTCCTGCCCTTTTGAATTACCACCCCTCTTGACACAGCAATGAATTAATTGGTAAATTATTAGCACTTAACCACTGAGAGTGCTAAACATGACCATGCTGGATGAAAGAACAAAAAAAATACTTTATGCGGTCGTCGAAAATTATATAAACTTCCCTGACCCCGTAGGATCAAGGACTGTAGCGAAGAGCTATTCTTTCGGTCTCTCTCCCGCAACTATCAGGAACGTAATGGCTGACCTTGAAGAGATGGGCTTCCTCTTACAGCCCCATACATCAGCAGGCAGGGTTCCGACAGACATGGGTTACAGATTTTACGTGGAATCACTTGTAGCCGAAAGTGCCTTTTTACACAAAGAACCCCTCCGGGAACTTTATAAGAGACTAGAGACACTTAGGGACAATATAGACATCCTTTTTAGCGAGACCACAAAAACCATCTCTACGTTATCCCATTACCTTGGGATTGCCATGTCTCCAAAGCCAGAGGTGACAACCCTGAAAAAAATTGAAATCCTCAAATACAAGGATGATAAAATTGCTGCGATTCTCTTTACTGATAAAGGAATGATTAAAAATAAGGTTATATCGCTTGGTGCTGAAATTACCCAGAAGGATCTCAACAGGATTGCGGGATACCTTAACTCGGAATTCTCCGGACATACATTTGATGAAATCCGCCAGAAAGTAGTACAAGAGATGTCAAAAGAGAAGATTATGTGTGATCGCCTTATTTCAAGGGCACTTAAAATCTGTCAAGAAGCTTTCTGTTTTCTCTACGGCGACCTTTTTGTATCAGGACTTTCAGAAGTACTTGACCTACCTGACTTTACTGACCTTAAAAAAATAAAAGAACTCTCACGTGCAATAGAGGACAAACACACGATAATAAAGCTCCTCGACAAGCTCTCAGAACTTGATGGCGTTCAGATAATAATTGGCTCGGAAAATTCAATGGATGAGATGAAAAAATTCAGCATTGTGGTTTCTGCATGTAAAAAAGGCGACCGACCAATCGGTGTCGTTGGCATAATCGGACCTACAAGGATGAACTATTCAAAAGCTATTTATATTGTTGATAATACGGCAAAATTCATTACAAGAATGCTTGCAGAAAGATAGGGGAGACTTTGCGAAAACGCAGGATGAACGAATATCAACCAATTTTAAATAAAGAAGAAAACATAGCTGAAGGCACAGAAACTGTTCAAGAAGTACCCGATGAGGATAAAGACCGACTCACCTCTGAACTTCAAGAGATAAATGACAAATACGTACGACTTTACGCTGAATTTGAAAATTATAAGAAAAGGATTAATAAAGATAAAGAAGAACTCGTAAGATATGGCAATGAAAGTCTTATCTTCGAGCTTCTGCCTGTCATTGATAACCTTGAAATGGCGTTGAAACATTCTTCACACGACCTCAACACAGGGATCGTACAGGGAGTAGAAATTACACTGAAAGAACTCCAGCGGGTACTCGAAAAATTTGGACTCAGTCCTATCGACGCATCTGGTAAACCCTTTGACCCAGCAGTACATCATGCCATAACACAGGTTGAAAGGGATGACGTTGCGGAAAAGACTCTAGTAGAGGAGTTCAGGAAAGGATATATGCTCTGGGATAAAGTATTGAGACCGTCACTTGTAGCGGTTTCTAAGAAACCTTTTACAGGTCAGGAAAAAACAGAAGAACAAATAGAAATCATAGAGGAGGAATCTTGATATGGGAAAAGCAATTGGAATAGACCTTGGAACTACTAATTCTGTTGTATCAGTTGTACAGGGTAATGAAACAGTAGTGATTCCGAACCAGGAGGGAAGCAGAACAACACCTTCCGTTGTTGCCTTTACAGAAAAAGGTGAAAGGCTTGTTGGTCAGATAGCAAAAAGGCAGTCGATTACAAACCCTGAAAATACGATATTCTCCATAAAGAGACTTATGGGAAGAAAATATAACACGCCCGAAGTAGAACATGCAAGGAAAAGACTTCCCTATAAAATTATCGCTGCACCGAATGGTGACGCCCATGTAGAGATAAGAGGCAAGGGATATTCTCCACCTGAGATCTCTGCAATGATTCTTCAAAAACTCAAACAGGCTGCTGAGGATTATCTTGGGGAACCAATAACAGATGCAGTGGTCACTGTACCTGCTTATTTTGATGATAGTCAGAGACAGGCAACAAAAGATGCGGGAAAGATTGCAGGACTGAACGTCCTGAGAATTATAAACGAACCCACAGCTGCTTCACTCGCATATGGTATGGACAAAAAGAAAGAAGAAAAGATTGTGGTCTATGACCTCGGAGGTGGAACGTTTGATGTATCAATACTTGAAATCGGGGAAGGAGTCATCGAGGTAAAATCAACAAATGGAAATACCTATTTAGGGGGTGATGACTTCGATCTCAGGATTATGGACTGGATGGTCGAAGAATTCAAAAAAGACCAGGGTATAGACCTCAAAAAAGACAAGATGTCATTACAGAGGCTGAAGGAAGCTGCTGAAAGGGCCAAAATAGAACTCTCAACAGCACTGGAGACAGAGATCAACTTACCATTCATCACCGCTGATGCATCAGGACCCAAACATCTCCTTATGAAATTGTCAAGGTCAAAACTCGAACAGCTTGTTGGAGATTTTATTGAACAGTCAATAGGCCCTTGTAGAAATGCCCTATCTGATGCAAATCTTTCTTCATCAGACATAGACGAAGTCCTGCTTGTAGGAGGTCAGACAAGGACTCCAAAAGTACAGCAAACAGTGCAGAGTTTTTTTGGTAAAGAACCAAATAAGACGGTAAATCCTGATGAGGTAGTAGCCGTAGGAGCAGCGATTCAGGCTGCAGTTCTTAAGGGAGATGTAAAGGAAGTTCTCCTGCTCGATGTTACTCCCCTCTCGTTAGGTATCGAGACACTCGGCGGAATCTTTACAAAAATTATTGAGAGAAACACCACTATTCCGACAAGGAAAAGTCAGATATTCTCCACCGCAACTGACAACCAGCCCGCTGTTTCCATAAAAATCTTTCAGGGCGAAAGGGAGATGGCTGCAGACAACAGACTCCTTGGTAATTTTGAGCTTATCGGGATTCCACCTGCACCACGGGGAGTTCCACAGGTAGAAGTAACATTCGATATTGATGCAAATGGTATACTTCACGTCTCTGCAAAAGATCTCGGTACAGGCCAGGAACAGTCTATACGAATCACAGCATCAAGTGGACTGAGTGAAGATGAAATAAAAAAGATGACGCGTGACGCCGATTCACACTCAGAGGAAGACAAAAGAAAGAAACAGCTTGCAGAAGCAAGAAATGAGGCTGATACACTTATTTACTCAGTCGATAAATCTTTGAGAGACTTAAGCGATAAACTCACTGAAACGGAGAAAAAAGATATCGAAGATGCTCTTGAAAGATGCAAAAAGGCAAAAGACACAAGTAATGAGGTATCTGAAATAAAATCAGCTACAGAGAATCTCACAAGGACATCCCACAAACTGGCAGAACATATTTACAAGACTTCAGGAGCTCAAGCCGGTGCCGGTGCTCCTGGAACTGGAACTACATCAGAGGCAAAAAAACCTGAAGAAGAGGTTGTAGAGGCAGAATTTGAGGAAGTTGACAAGGACAAGGATAAGAAGGAGTAATGAAGGACTACTATGAGATTCTTGGTGTATCGAGAGATGCAACTGAAGCCGATATAAAAAAGGCATTCAGACAGCTTGCACTCAAATACCATCCTGACAGAAATCAAGGAAACAAAGATGCAGAAGAAAATTTCAAGGAGATAAACGAGGCATACTCCTGCCTGTATGATCCTGAAAAAAGAGCTCATTACGACAGATTCGGTACTGTTGAAGGTATTGGAGCTGGTTTTAGCCCATTTGGCGCAGGTTTTGGTGATATATTTGAAGACATCTTTGGAGATTTCTTCGGAACATTTACCGGTCAACGTAGAGCACGGCCAACAAAGGGAAGTGATCTTCGATATGATCTTGATTTCACACTCATGGAAGCAGCTTTTGGTACTGAAAAAATTATAGAAATACCAAGATGGGAAAACTGCACTGAATGTAATGGAACAGGCTCAATTCCTGGGAAAGGACCTGTGACATGCACAAATTGTAAAGGGACAGGACAGACAAGGTTTCAGCAGGGATTCTTCAGCATCGCCAAAACATGTGGAAAGTGTGGTGGTACAGGGAAGATTATCACAGACCCATGTAAGACATGTAAGGGTCACGGCAAAGTAAAAAAATTCAGAAGTTTAACAGTAAAGATACCTGCTGGCGTAGACACAGGCTCAAGACTCAGAATCTCTCACGAAGGAGAGATGGGCTTTTACGGTGGTCCTCCTGGCGACCTCTTTATCATACTGAATGTTGAGGAACATCCCTTCTTCAAACGAGAAGGAAATGACCTGTATTGTGAGATTCCCTTGTCATTCCCTCAGGCAGCCCTTGGAGCAGAAATCGAGGTTCCTACTCTTGACGGAACGTCTAAAATCAAAATTCCCCCGGGAACTCCTTCAGGCAGAATATTTCATCTTAAAGGAAATGGTATCCAGAGACTCGGTGGTCATAGCAGGGGAGACCAGATTGTAAGCATATATATAGACGTTCCTAAAAAACTGACACCCCGACAGAAAGAACTTCTTGAAGAATTTTCAAAGATAAACGGGGATGAAGTCGCAAAGTCATTTAAAGAAAAACTCAAAGACCTTTTTTCAGGAGCTGAAAAGTAAGGGGTATTCTTCATGGGGTAATAACAGTCAGTAAGGATGTCTCTGGCAGGATAACCATTTCCTTCCCTTATGTTCCTCAGTTAGCCTATAAAGAAAAAACAAACCAGTTCGCCTATCATCCCAAATATGGCATAAAAAGCGAACTATTCGTCTATGAACAAGTTAGCCGCTCATTAAATGCATCGAACCTTTGGAGCAAATACAAATAAAGTGACCATAGAAGATAGTTTGATAATAAAAAGCTTAAAGGAGGGGTTATGTTTGCAGCTGCATGCGCGCAGGCAAGATGTTTCACCTTGCCAATAGTTATTTCTACCAGGTTTTTTGATGGTTCCGTCGAATGTGGTTGCGGCGCCTTTGTAGTACTAAATGATGAAGGGTGGATAATGACTGTGGCGCATATTTGGCAATCTTTTTTTGCTTACCAAAATCATGCTAAGGAAATCGCTGATCATAACGCAAAGGTTCAGGCCATTGAGCAGGATCAAAAATTAGATGCAAAGCATAAACGAAAAAGAATCGCACATCTAAACATCAATTCAAAATGGATTACCAATCATTCATTTTGGTGGGGATTCGACGGAGTTCAAATCAAAGATGTTACGCCTTTACAAGAAGGAGATTTAGTAATTGGACGCTTGGAGCCTTTTGATCAAAAGATGATTTCGACCTATCCTGTGCTAAAAGATCCGTCTCTGAATTTTAATAATGGGACAAGTCTGTGCAGGTTAGGCTTTCCTTTTCATGAAATTAAGGCATCATTTGATGATGGCAAAAAAGCATTTATACTTGCACCCGGTTCTTTACCACTTACTCTCTTTCCGATTGAAGGTATCTTTACCCGCAATGTAAACGCTGGTAAATCAAAGGACGGCAAATATGACATTAAGTTATTAGAAACCTCATCGCCAGGTTTGCGAGGACAGAGTGGTGGTCCTATTTTTGACGTGAAGGGCACGGTTTGGGCATTGCAGAGCAGAACCATGCATTACCCGCTTGGCTTTAGCCCTAAAGTTATAAAAAATGGTAAAGAAATTGAGGAGAACCAATTTCTCAATGTCGGATGGGGTGTGCATATTGAGTTAATTGTTTCTTTCTTAAGAGATCACAGCGTCAAATTTCAGCTGTCCAATTATTGAATAGTTAAATTAAGGAGGGCAGAAAAACGAACTGGCATTTTAATAATGCCTTCAACGGACGTCTAACAATCGGGTTTGCGACGCTCCGATATCCATATTCGACGTTGAATGAACGAAAATAGGGTCAGCTACTATTTTATAAAGAACTTCCCAGCAACCGCCAGATAACATATTGCTTGTCTACGACTCGTCTACGACCCGTAGGGTAGAGAGGTGATACCACCCAAAGTCTTCGCCCTTCTCAAACACTCAATCTGTTAGGCAACGGTGTTGCATTTTATAATTAAAGTGAGTAGATTATCTACATGCGGAAACATGAAAAGCTTTTGTTTCAAATACTACAAGGTACATCTGATGCGAATATCTCCTTCGATGACTTATGCAACTTATTAATAAAATTAGGATTTGCTGAGCGAATACGAGGAAGCCATCATATTTTCAGGAAAGAGGGAATCATTGAGAAAATCAATCTGCAACGTGATGATAACAAAGCAAAAGCATATCAAGTACGTCAGTTTAGAAACGTTATTTTAAAATACAATCTTGGAGGTAAACTTTAATGTATAAGTATGAAATTATTATTTACTGGGATGATCAAGATCGTATTTATATCGCAGATGTTCCTGAATTGCCAGGTTGCTCTGCTCATGGTAATACATACGATGAGGCGTTAAATAATGCAAAAGAAGCCATTCAATTATGGATTGATACAGCCAAAGAATTTGGGGACCCAGTGCCTGAACCTAAGGGGCATCGTTTAATGTATGCGTAATCAGAATATACTGCCTGACTACCTGATGGTAAGAGAAAAAAAGACTAATTTATTTAAGAAATATGCTGCAACCTCTAAAATTTAGCACGCTAAAAGAATTATGTCTTCACGAGTCGTTTACCTAATGCTATCACACTTCCTTAACCCTTTAATGAGTTAAAATCTAACTAATGTCAAGACTATACTTTCCAATCACTCATATTATAGAAGGACAAATATCGATCACCGCTGAAAAAGCTCGATATCTCATCTCTGTTCTTCGATGCAAGAAAGGTGATGACCTGATTGTGTTTGACGGAGAGAACAACTGTTTCAGAACAATGATTGTACAGGTGAACAGAAGAGAGGTAATCGCAGAGGTCTTAGAAAAATTTCCCTGTGATTTTGAGTCTTCCCTACACATCACCCTTGTACAGGGACTCCTCAAGGGAGAAAAAATGGATATGGTTATTCAGAAAGCAACTGAACTTGGAGTAAAAGAGATCATACCTGTAATCACTGAGAGAAGTCAGGTGCGGGAAACAAGGAAAGTGAGCAGATGGATAAAGATTGCTGAAGAAGCATCAAAACAATCCGGAAGAAGCATGATCCCGATCGTCCATGAGCCAATGAATTTTAGCGACATTTTTACCATTCACTCTTCACGATTCATTCCTCGCGGATTTATCTTTTATGAAGAAGGAGGCATGAAACTATCAGAAGCAGTCTCATCACTCGTTACTCGTCACTCATCACTTAATCCCACCACCCCCCCTATTCCCCCCTTAGCAAGGGGGGATGCAGAGGGGATAAAGAGAAGCGAAGGGGGATTAATTATTTTCATTGGCCCTGAAGGTGGTTTTACAAAAGAAGAGGTCGCATTCGCAAAAGAAAAAGGGCTTATTGTTACCTCTCTTGGTAAGAGAATTCTCAGAGCTGAAACTGCCGCAATCTCAGCAATAACATTAGTACAGTTTCTTTTAGGGGATATAGGCTAACCTTTTTTCTCTCTTATAAATATAATATTCTCTACTGGTATAACAATCCAGCCACTTTCTGATTCAAGGTGTACCTCTTCTTCTCCAATCTCAATAAGTTTGCCTGTGTAACTCATATCTCCTATTTCAACCTCAACAACTTTCCCCACTAAATCTACCATGTTACCCTCCGTACCTGCGCCTCCCTGTCTCCTGATTATGCACTATTTCAGCACCAATCAGAAAGATACACGTAGAATAAAATACCCAAAGGAGGAACACAACAAACATAGTAAGCGAGCCATATAATGTGCCAAGTTTTGCGAATGCTCCTACATACCAAGTAAAGAGATGCTTTGCAACTTCCTGTAATGATGAAGTAAATAAAGCACCAATAATTGCATGAGTAAATCTTATCCTGGTTTTCGGAACAAGAATATAAAGCATGGTAATGGAAAAAAGTACCATTAAGAAGGGCACTACATACCTTATGAGAAAATGTGTTATCACACCAATCTTTAATTCAGGGAAGACAGGTTTTAATGCCTTAAGCAGGGGGATGAATGATGATGCGGTAAATGAAACAAGAATCATGATAATGATGAGCGTCACTACACAAAGAGACAGTATTACAGACCAGAAAAAATTCCTCATCTTCCCTACCTTGAATATAAAATTCAACGCATTCTCAAGGGATGAAAAAAGCTGATATGAAAGAATTCCGTACAATACAATGCTCAATGCACCAATCTCTCTAAATGTGATAAGTTTTCCTAATTCTCCTGCAATTACGGATGTTATGGGAGGAAATAAATGTATAAGCTTTGTGGATAAAAAATGATAAAACCCTTGATAATGTCCCAGTAGAAATCCAAATATAGCTACCAGGAAGAGACAGAATGGCACCAGCGCCATCATAATAAAATATGAGATGGATCCCGCGAGCATTATACCGCCATCTCTAAAAAAATCTATAAAACTCTTCCCCATGATTCTCAAATACTTCACTGATCTTATTTCCTTTCTCTGGCTCTGAAATAAATCTTGACTGGTGTTCCTCTAAACAAAAACCTTTCCCTCAACCCTTTTTCAATGTATCTTATTTGTGCATTTTTTAAGGCAGATGGATAGTTCGTGAAGACGACAAAAACAGGGGGTTCTATGTTCACCTGGGTGACATAGTAAAGCTTTATTTCCTTGCCCTTATATTTAGGTACAGGCATATTTTGCATAGCTTCCCTGAAAAACCTGTTCAGCTCTCCAGTCGCGATCCTTTTCCTTCGCTCTTTCATTATTTCATCAATTATCGGAAAGACTTTTGTAATGCGCTTCTTCTCAAGAGCTGATACGGTCAGTAATGGTGCATAGTGCATAAACCATATCT
>Ga0315284_10004743_pt1 | contig 19318 bp, 28 predicted proteins | sample YL17G09_16_MG_FD_203696 | JGI IMG/M metagenome (GOLD analysis project Ga0315284, IMG submission 203696) | Sediment microbial communities from Yellowstone Lake, YNP, Wyoming, USA - YL17G09_16 | ecosystem: Environmental > Aquatic > Freshwater > Lake > Sediment | place: USA: Wyoming | collected... | reverse complement strand
CCAGGCGATGAAATTTCTCTTTCGTTGGTCAAAGATGAAGATGATGATAAACGAGTAATAGCATTGGTAGTTGAAGACACAAAGGTTGAAGTTCAATATCCAGCCGCTATGTTAGATCTCATTGAAGTTCCTCCTCCATTGAAGGCGTTGCCTCCGTTTGAAGTTGAGATTAAGTTAACCGACGATTTTATCTCTAAGTTTCTCAAGGCCAAGTCATCTCTACCGGAAGTTGATCTCTTCACGTTGGTTGTAAATACCAAGAAGAATAATCGTCTTGAAATGGTTCTCGGTTATAGTAGTAATATCAATAACAATCGTATCGCTTTGGAAGTTCCTGCTGAAGATGGTAAAAATTCAGTTAGTGAACCGATCAGTTTTTCAGCCAAGGTGTTGAAGGAAATCATCGCTGCTAATTCGGAATGTAAGGATGTCGTGCTTAAGGTATCGGAAAAGGGATTGGCGATGGTTCAGTGTGCTGCTGATGGATTTACGTGTCAGTATTATCTTATTAAGATTAACGTGGAAGATTAATATAGTATAATATGGACTTTCTTGAATCAGAACAACCTAAACAGAACAACGATCACAGTCTGTGGGTTGAGAAATTTCGGCCCACTACTCTTGATGGATATGTCGGAAACGAAATGGTTAAAGAAACAATCAAGATATACCTTGAAAAACAAGACATTCCACATCTCCTTTTTCATGGGCCGCCAGGGACAGGAAAGACCACATTGGCCAAAGTGTTGGCCAGGAATATCAAATGTGATGTGATGTATATCAACGCTTCGGCTGAACGTGGTATTGATACTATTCGTGAGAAGATCAAGAACTTTTCCTGTGGGGTTGGATTTCGACCTTTGAAAATTCTTATATTGGATGAAGCGGATCAATTGACTCCTGATGCTCAAGGTGCGTTGAGAAATACAATGGAAACTAATTCGGCTCACACGCGATTTATATTGACTTGTAATCATCCGGAAAGAATCGTTCCGGCGATTCAATCCCGATGCCAAGTATTTGAGATTAAACCGATATCTAAGAAAGAAGTAGCGGTCAAGCTGGCTACCATCTTAAAGGAGGAGGGAGTCGAACATACTATTGAGGATATAGCGTTTATTGTCAACAAATATTACCCTGATATTCGTAAGGTTATTAACTTCGCCCAACAATCGGAGTTGCATGGTAAGTTGAAAATTTGTAAAGAAAATGCTTTGGAATCGGATTTCTTGGCCAAGATAGTATTTTTACTATCGTCTCCTACTTCTACGACTTTCAACGAGATAAGACAATTAGTCGCTGATGCCGATCCAAACAACTTTGACGAGGTTTACAGATATCTGCTTAATAACTTGGAGAAGTTTTCTAAAGGAAAAGATGCACAGATTATACTTGATTTGGCCGAATCGGTATATCAATCTACATTGGTGTTGCCTCAAGCCAGAGATATCACGTTCGTGGCCTGTGTATATAAAATATTGACAACTTTGAGAAAGTAGTTTACTTTAGTGTAAATAAGAAAGGAAAATATATGAGTGAAAATGAAAGAGTTCCGTTTATGCCCAACCTCAATGGTTTAAGTTTTGAAGAGAGAAAGATGCTTGGAGATTTTTATGACTCCTATTCCAAATATACTTGGTTTCGTGGCGCTCAGTTAGTAAAGAATCATCCCACCCAATTTAGAACCGTGCTGGTTATTACTTGTGATTATCGGCCGTTAACTGACATGGGACCAATTTTAACATTCACCGACAAATACGGTATTGGTCTTGAGTGGATCAATTTGAGTAATCGTTAATATGGGTTGTGGTGAAGATTTTAAAGTCAGACGGCATCATTGGATAGAATCGATTCGTCAAAAGGATATATTGAAGGAAATGTTCAGTGGGTGCATAAAGATGTTAATAATATGAAACAAACTTTTTCTGATAAATACTTTTGTAAATTATGTAAACTGATATCGGAAAATAATAAATATTATGAGTAAAATGATAACAACAGTTGCGGGTGTAAAAGACGTTTTATATAAAACCAGATGTGTGTGTATTGGTCACATGCAATATGCCGATGGGCAAGATGTTAGAGAAAATATCTCCAAAAGATTAGAAGAAATGGGAATAATAATGTGGAATCATTATAAGAAACCCTTTATAACTAATTTTGATGAAAGTTCTGAAATGCAAGTCAAATTTAAACAGTGGTTAGAAATCGGCGAATATGATAGAATCATCGATTATAGCCCGATCCGAATTTATGATTTGGCTTTAATTGATAAAAGTGATTTCGTTATTTTTATATATGATCCGGACATAGTAACGTGTGGCTCATGGGAGGAGTTTTTTACTGCGAATCGTATTAAGCGCCCCATATTTTTTGTAAATACTAAAGGAAAAAAGAAAACTCCTCTGTGGGTTTTTTGGACGTTAAAAAACCATCATTACATTTATAATTCCATAGATGAATGTATTGATACCATAAGAAAAATAAATTTGGGAGAGATTCCGTTAGATTCGGATAGATGGAGACTGTTAAATCCTTCTTTTCGTTAGGCGGTTTGAATAATAGAATTTAAACATAAAATTGAAAAGGAATTGAGTGTATGCCTTACATTAAAAAAGACAAAAGAAAACTATACGACCCAATGATTCAACTTTTGGTGACGGAATTTTTAAGACAGAAAATCCCCTCTGGATACTCTACACCACCTAAATATTCTCTTCCTGTAGGAGATATAAATTATGTTGTTTCATCCATATTGTTTAGGTTATTTGAAGAAGAATCGTCTTATACGAGAGGAAATGAGATCGTGGGTGCGGTGGAATGTATCAAACAAGAATTTATCCACCGCAAACTCAATTGTTATGAGGATGAGAAGATTAAAGAAAATGGTGATATTTAGTAAAATTCATTATTGGATTCGTTGGGGTAAATGTTCCCCATTCCGAAAAATCCGCTGGTATTATCGTCAGTGGAGATATGGACCATTTAACGAAATGGTGCTTCCAATAATGAGAGACGTATTTCTTCCATTAGATTTAAAAGAATTTATTTCTGTTCAACCGATGACTGGCCCAGTGTCAACAATTTTCAAGTGGGAGTCCATCGACGAAAACAACCCCAAAGTTGGTCAGATATTTCACGATACTCCAAAAGATGATGATCCTGGTCGTGGGTGCTGTCTTAGAAGTATGTGGCATAAGATATGGACTGGCACGGAGTGGATTTTTGAAAGAAATATCTCCCAAGAAGAATGGAAATCGGTTATAGCCAAGTTTCATTCCAAGAAATAATATATTATATTTTTCGTTAACACCGGCATTTCTGCCGGTGTTTTTTATTGATTATATAGCAGAGTAGTCCATATTTATAAACATATGAACAAGAAATCTATTCAAGAAAATGAGTTTTTTGGAGCGCCGGGCGGCCAAGCTGGTACTATATCATACGGTACAGGTTACGGAACCCCCTCTTCACCTGATATTTCCCAAGATCCAGGCCATTTTGGAAATAATCTTAATATGAAAGGGGTCGATCACATGAACCACGAAGAAACAGGTTCTATTGAAAAACAAGCGTCTATAGACCCCCAAAGTTCTTTTGATAAAAACGTGGATCAAATATTTCAAAAGAAAGACACTCCAAGTCCAGATGAAATCATGTCTGCTCTACAATATGAATTGGGTCAAATGATTAAAAAGGATAAGAGAGTAGCTAAAGATATAGTATTACAAAATTTAAAAACCGATCCACACTATTATAGTAGATTAAATATGTTAAACATTGATGATGATAAAATGAAAGTTACCGAACTTAAAAAAGTTCTGGATCAAATGTTCGAAGACCACCAAGCGAGAAGAAGAAGTAGGTGGGGGGAACCAAATGATGAGCTAGCTAAAACTATGCGTGAAATGGCTGAGGAGAAGAGACGTAGGAGATATGACAGAGGAGAATAACGAGAAACGTTGGTATGATAGTAATGGTATATCGGAGGCTCACCCCCACGATCCAACCATAGGAGCGCCATATATGAAAGGCCGGTGGACAATCGACTGGTCATATAAAGAAAAAGAAAAGAAAAAAACCACGTTAGAATATAAAGATTTTTTTAAATATTTAAAACCAAAAACCAAAGTATAAGAATATGAACTATAGAGACTTCTTCAAAGAAACCAACAAATTAGTCGGCGGTAAGGGCGACAACGTAAAAAGTAAAGATATAGATCCAAAACAGTTGGCTATGGGTATTAAAGTTGAAATGGAACATACCAAGGATGCTAAATTAGCCAAAGAGATCGCAGAAGACCATCTATCCGAAGATCCACATTATTATTCGAAACTGAATAAAGCTGGGCTGGCCGATGAGTTAAAAAAGAATGAAGATGGTTCTCTCAAGATTTCTCGTTTGCAAGGTGCAGTAGCCATTCCAAAAATTGTTGCCGCGGTTGGTTTTAGTGATAAACCAGCCTCTGGAGAACTTTGTGGAATGACTGCGGTTCCCTCTGTAGATAAAGTTCAGACCAAGCCTGTTCAGGGTAAGGTCGATGCTTCCTTGGCATCTAAATCTGTTGGTGGCCCTGTGGTTCCGGGCGAAGGACAAAAACAGGGTGGCCCAAATACCAAGGGTTGTATCGCTAATACTCCAAAGAATTCGAAAATTCTATCCGCTGATAATAAAAAACAAACTCCGAAGACAACTCTTCGAGAAAAGAAGTTTAAAAACGCTCTAAAGCCTTTGATTCGAGAAGTGTTAAGCGAAATGAAGTATGATAGAAAGAATGAAGTGTGGATCGCTGAAGAAGGTGATCCGGTTGATGATTATACTTTAAATCAGATTGGCGAAGAAGCTGAACATCTTGTCGCTTATCGTGATCCTGATGTGACCGAACAAGAAGTTTTGGCTCAATTAAAAGAAAAGATGAAGGAAATGGATATTAGTATATCTATTCCTGTTTCTGCTGCTACTCCAGAAGTTGATCCTGATGCTGAACCTGGAGAAGAACCCGTCAATAAACCTCTTGATGAAGATGAATTTCTGATGAGAATTATTAGAGTTTTGTTCAAGAAACACAAAAATCCATGGTTAGAGGAAGATTCTGAAATGGGTGGATCAATGGAACTGCAGGCTGATACTGCTAAATATAATCAGTTTTTAAGTAATTTGGGTTTAACTGAGGATGATCTTTCTTACGATGCCTTTTTAAAGATAAAAGAGAAATTCAGAAACAGACCCGAGTTGAACAACTAACATAGACAGAGTTAAGTTTGTCTAATATGAATATATCGTTGAAATCTTTATTGTTATGTGAAGACCCAGACGATATTTTTTTTGGTGAAATTAATTTGGGAGGGTACTATGACTCTCATGTTGTAGGAATATTTTCCATATTTGATACTATAGGGCATTGGATAGCATACCACAAACCTACGGGAAAAGCTAAAAGTAATGTAGAGGGATTGGAGGGTCCAACCGACGAAGTTTTGTATGGAAAAACACTCACACATGGAACAATGTTAAACCCAGCAGCATCTATGGGTATAGTTAGTAGACCTGACAGAGACGAAGCCATAATAAACGGTAGGATGTGGAAAATCATGGGAAACGCTAAAGATAGATTGCCTCCTAATATGGAATATGCTCTATCATTCTGGGAAGAATATGATAAAGTAACCCCATTTGAAAAACAAATATTAGATATATTATCTTTTTTCCAAGTAGATCCAAAGAAGATATATTTTGAGTTTATAGATAAACTAGGTAGATGGTTTTCGTATGCCGAATCTTTTGGGTCAAAAGAAGTAGTTAGTCAAGAAAAATCCTTATCCCCAGAAATAATAAAACAACTCCAAAAGATACAACATTTATCTCCTGAGGTTAAAAAATTTCTCATAAAAACAAAACCCAATTTTATAGAGATGTTATCAGATAAAATGAGTATACCACCCATAAAATTAAAATATATGCTTGGTATGGGTATGGCAGAAACCACGTTTGATTTTGATGACGATAATAGTTTAAGTTATAGTGATTACTTTCATCCGTCTATTCCTGGGGATGTAAAACCAGCATATTCGTTAAGAAGCCTCCACGAAGAAATAAAGATAGGACCGGAAGATATTGAATATGATGGAGATTTTATTGATTATTGGGATGCTAAATACGTTTTTGTGTTTTTTAAAGACGGAAACGATCCTCATTTCACATTTTTGAATAATAATAATGGAATGGTAGAATTTGATGATGGAAAAACAACTAAAAATATCAGTGGAGTATCAGAAACTCACACCGCGGTAATCGAAACGATTAATAGAATATTTGGCATTGAATTGGAAAAACAATATAATTATGATACCATACATGGAAGAGTATGGATTGAAGGAATGGATGTAATAGTTGGATTTTGGAATGATGAAGATAATATAAGAAAATTTCCAAATTTTTTTCCGTTATTTGAAAAAATGATGTCGAATATGGGGATATCTTTAAATAGAGTTTCGATGCCGATGAAGAAAAAAGGAAAACATTATACTACTGATGGTAAAATAGAGGCAGTTTCATATCAAGAATTTAAATTAGGTAAAAATCGACCTGAAAAAAAGGAGCCGAGTGAAAAGAGTCTCGCTTATAAACTTCATTTGATGTCTCCAGATGAAAAGAAAAAATATTTACAACAAATGGGCGTATCTGCTCACGCGGACAGATCTATAAAAAAGGCTGGAGGAGTTCCTGATTTTATGAAACAATCAGCTATGAGTTTAGCCGAAAACAAAAAACTATCGTTGAAATCTCTTGTAAATGAAATATTAACCAAAATTACAACAGATAAAGGAAAGTCATAAATATTTATATTTTGGTATGAAACCGGAACAACTAGAAGAATTCAAGAAACATTTAGCGATGTTGTTTAAATCCCTTAAGGAAAAACTGCATCTTAAGGAATCCCCCAGTTTGAAATTATTAAAAGATGGTAATAATGCTAATAAAATTTTAGCTAGAACAGGTCATTATGATCCTAAAACTAAGTGTATTTCACTTTATATAAATGATAGACACCCTAAAGACGTTTTGCGGTCGTTTGCCCACGAAGTAATACATCACTGGCAAAATGAAAATGGTAAATTTAGTGAAGAAATAGGCAACGATCCAAAATATGCTCAAAACGACCCAAATTTGAGAAAAATGGAAGTTGAAGCATATGCTAAAGGAAACATGCTCTTCCGGAACTGGGAAGATGATGTAAAATATAAAAAATAAGTTGACAAAAAAGTAAATGTAGAGATTTTTCTCTATATTTATATGTAAATGTATCAAATATTTAATAACATGAGGAAACATATATGGCAGTAACAATCGCAACACAACCTATAGCTGGTAATATTCAAGAATCCCAGACTATATTATTTACTTTGTCAGCATCTACGGATCAGGCGTCAACTGGCGACCCACAAATGACTCATTCGTGGTTTCATATTGTAGGAGGTCCAAATACTATAGGTGTCACTCAATCGTTAGCAGAAACCTCCTCTCGGTTATCACTACTTATAACTCAAACATCTGCTAGTGCTGCAGGTACATATTTTTGTTATGTTGATGATCCAGAGGGGGGCGCGGGAGCTACCTCATCTAAAGTTAATTTGACTGTTAAACCATTACTCAAAACGAATCCTGTAGCTGCTGTCACATTAAATGAGTGGTCTTCATATCGTTACTACGCTTCCGGTTCTACTACAGGATCTGCGGGCGCAGCTACTTCGGCTACATATCAATGGTACAAGGGAGTATATGCTCTATCATCCTCAGCAGTGGCCATTCCACAAGGAACGTCTTCCGTGTTGTATATTTCTCCTGTAACGGCTTCTTGGACAGGTATATCACAGAGTATTTTCTGTAAGATTACTAGTGCGTCAGGCTCGGTATATACCAGTGCTTCAGTAATCACACTGCAACCAAATGTTACTACTCAGCCAACAACACCTCCAGAAGCTATAACCCAATGGAGGACTGCAACGTTAACTGTAGCCGGATCTGGTAGTGGTGTTGGAGTAACTTATCAGTGGTATAAAGGATCTAGCGCTTTGTCAGGACAAACTGCTGCTACGTTGACACTTCCAAGAATTCAACCTTCTGACACAGGCAATTATTACTGTTTAATCGGTGGAGTGTCAGGATCATCTACAAGTTCAACGGTCACTGTAACAACTGTTCCTATGGGTGCTCCGGGAGCATCTCCAGGACTTCCAAACCAATCTAATCAGCCTCTAGTGAATGAACACTTCATCGCTCAAGAGATAGAAGATGAACTGCTTGGTAAGAAGTGGAATCCTTATAAGAGAAAGTAAAATATTAAAATATTGTTTCCCACCATGCGCATAGCAATGTGCGCATGAATTTTTTTAACTGTTGGAGTTTATATGAATGATGAAGAATATCAATCCCCCATCGATTTTAATTCATTTGTGTCGGATCGTCTATCTTCTAAACAATTAGAACCCAACCCAAAAACTTCGTTTGATCCGTATAAACTGATGGCTGATAGAAAAAAGGCTCAAGATGGAGAATTCACATATCAACCTGTTCAAAAATGGCCAGAAGAAGATATAAAAAAATTAGAAGATTTTTGTAAACAATATGGAATATTAGGTTTTAATTGCGGCAGGATGCCCCCACTAGTTGCTTTGTCTATGCTTAAACAAAAATTGGGAATTATAGATTCCATAGTTGATAATAAATATAATATCAATAATCCATATGGATCTACCACTAACAATAAAAAAATCTTACTTAAGGGTTGATATACTATTTATCATCGGAGTTTAACTTTTAATCGTGAGGCATTTATGACCAAATTTTTAACCGGATTTTTTAGCAGTATTTTGATAGTAACTATCATTGGTTGTGGTAGTTTAATTGGAAAGAATAAAGGAATCTATGGAAAATCGTCTGAAAAAGAAGATAAATCCAAAGCCAATATAGAACAGATCGAAAAAAACATCACAGGTGTTGAAATAGAAAAATTGACTGATATCGGTGCCTGGTCGGAAGGAACTGGTTATGTATTAGACAAAGTCAAAGACCCACCCAAAGAAGTAGCTGTAGCTAAACAAATTAACGAAAGAGTTCAAGAGTTGGCTAATAAACCCGATTTTAATAAAGCTAAGGAAGTAAAAAAGATTATAGATCAGTTGGTTTCTGAAATAAAATCGGAAAGAGAAAAAGGAGAAAAATCTCTTAAAGAAAAGGATGAGGAAATTTATGCTATATCTTTAAAAGTAAAAGCTCTAGAATACGCTAAAGATATAGAGTTGAATAAATACATGAAAATAGCCAGTGATACCGCTAAGAAAGCCGATCAATACAAAGAAACTCTTCAAGAAATGGATAGCTACTTTGGGTTTGGTGCCATAAGTTATGGAATTAAAAAATTGGTTGTTAGAGGGGCCTGGGTTATTGGTGTTGGTTCGTTACTATATCTTCTCCTTAGAGTATTCGCTTCGGCCAATCCTGTTGTTGGATCGATATTCTCAATATTCGAAATGATATTAAGTTGGTTTGTTCGGTTGATTAAAGGTATCGCTCCGAAAGCATTGGAGTTCGCTGGTCATACGGCTACGAGTATATTTGAAGGATATAAAAGTTCCTTTAATAAAATTGTTGATACCATCGAGCTTATGAAAGAACGGGAGAAAGCCAATGGTGGATCTAAAAAATATACCATTGACGAGTTATTGGATGAAGTATCCAAGGCTATGAATGAAGAAGATAAAAATAGAGTTCTTGATGCTAAGAAGGAACTTAAGTGGAAGTAATACACCACATATAATATCTTGATAATAAAACAACTATAGGTTATATTCACTCACACAAACAAACAATAGTAAAGGACACACAGATATGAAGTTATTCATCAAAGACACAAAGTTAGGAAAATACGTTTATTTTTCTGAGTTAGGTAAATTAGTAGAATACTTGTCGAAACTTTCTGATTCGACGTTTAATCAAACACGCAAGCAGTTCATGCAAACTCTTATTGATCTTGGACATGGTTACGACGATCCTCAAGGAGTTACATTTACGAGAGCTATGGCAGAACATTTTGACATTGGCATAGTGAACAATATGGGCGCTCACGTAAAGTGTGACGTTCATACGGCTATCGCTTACAATAAAGAAGGTTATGGACACTAATTGTTGAATGAACATAGACATTCAATGGGCACCCCCATTTCAGTTTCAAGATGAAGATGGAATGACTCAGTGGAGACGTGAGTGGTTAATTCCCTATCAATACAGAAATGGATTTTTCAAGTTTTGGGGTGGAGCGAAGTTTAAGCTTAAAGACGAGGGATTTAGTGTTCGTAAGGAGGGAAAGGATTGGTTTTTAGTTGAAACGAAACTTAGCCAAGAACTGTTCAGAGAACTCGGTAGATCAAAACCCAAAGTTTGTGATATAAAAGAATCAGAAGAGTTTTGGGTGCCTCCGTATGAAGTCAGAGATAAATCCGGTTTACGTCCATGGCAAGTGGGGTCCGTTTCAAACCTAGTATCTTTTATCAACAAGTGGGGAACATCCATAGATGGATCAGATTTAGGAGTGGGCAAAAGCTATGTGGCCTGTGCAGTAGCTAGAGAATTGGACATGAAAATTACTGTTGTTTGTCCAAAGGCAGTAAAGGAGACGTGGAGACGAGTAATATGTAATCATTTTAATATGAAAGATTCTCTTACTGGAATCATTAACTATGAACAGCTCCGTACCGGTAAAAAAGAATCTCCTATAGCTTCTTATGTGACCAACAGAAGAACTCACCGACAGAAGTTTACGTGGAAGATTTCCAAAAATAATCTTATCATATGGGATGAATCACAAAAACTTAAAAATTGGAAAACTAAAAACGCAAAAACTTGTGTTGAAGCTATAAAACAACAATACAAAATGTTGTTTTGTTCTGCTACGAATGCTACTAATCCTCTTGAATTGCGAACGGTTGGAACCGCTCTTCAACTGTTCAAAGGAGCCAAACAATATTACGAGTGGTTGTATCAACACGGAGTAAGTAGAGGAAATTGGGGGTTGGAGTTTACTGAGGATAAAAAACTAGCAGACAAGGTGTTAAAAAAACTTCATAAAGATATTTTCGTGAATCGTGGAGTTCGACTTACAAGAGACACCATTCCAAATTTTCCAGAATGTGATCTAACGGCTGAATGTTATGATATGGATGAAGAGGATGTAAACAATATCAATTCGATTCACGATGAAATGGAAAAGGAATTGAAGGCTCTATCGTTGATAACAAAACGTGATTCAAAGAATAGGCTTACCGCTGAACTGAGAGCACGTCAACAGATGGAACTAGTTAAAGTTCCACTATTTATTGAAATGATAGAAGAGGGTATCGAAAATGGAATGTCGGTGGTGGTATTCGTAAACTTTACGGAAACTATCAATGCTCTATCAAAACGACTTAATACAAAATGTATTTTTGATGGTAAAGTTGGGGATGTGGCTCGACAGAAAAGTGTAGATGATTTTCAAGCGAATAAAGAACGAATAATATTGGTTAATATTCAGAGTGGTGGTTCGGGCTTGAGCTTACACGATTTGGATGGAAAATATCCAAGATTAGCGTTGATATCACCCAGTTATTCTCCCGTGTTAATGAGACAATCGACGGGGAGAGTATGGAGAGATGATGCTAAGAGTAAAAGTTTTCAAAAAATTGTGTTCGTGGCTAGGACTATAGAAGAATCGGTATGTGAAAATGTTCAGAGAAAATTAAAAAATTTAGATACTTTAAATGATGGAGACTTGTCTATAAGTAGTGATAATGGAAGGAATGAAAAATATGAAAAAATCTATGAAACAGTCAGCTCTTAAAACGGTTGTCGTCAAATGCTTGAATTGGCAAGAAATAGTTGTTGTTGATTCGGATATTTTTGACGATTATCACATGGAAGCCGCTACGAGAGTCATTGAAAAAAAGAACGGAGAACAAAATTTTAAAATAGCTGTGATTATGGAGTGTTGGGAAAAGAAAGATTTTAAGAAGCCTAATAAACATTTTGTTTATAATACATATTTTGTATTGATTAACGCGTCTTTACAAAATAAGGCAGAATTACTTCGTATCAATTTTTTACAAACTTATGGTGTTGATTTAAAAAACGAAACCTTAAAAGGAGAGGGCAATAGTGGAGGAAACGAGCCAAACAACAATATCAACAACTGACGAAACTCGTGTCATTGATGTTTTAGTCAAAGCGGTAGAAGAATTAAAACAACAGGTGTTTGAGTTGAAAACTCAAAAGGTTATAGACGAATTGCAGTTGCCAATGGATGTGTTAAAAGAATCGGGTTTAATGCCTGAAAAACCAATCAGAGTGATGCGCGGCAAAGGTTGGCGCCCCCTTCTTGAATCGGAAATATTAGAAGCTCAACAACATTGTAGCAACGCCATGGATTGTTCTAGGTATTTGGGAGTAGATTATAGAACTTATAAAAAATACGCTAAACGATATGGAGTTTTTAAAATTAATCCGTGGGGCAAGGGATCTAAAAAAAATCGTTGGGCTCCCGATAAGGGAAAATATCCACTTAATCAATTATTAGATGGAAAGTTTCCAGATTATCCTGTTTATCGGTTGAAGGATCTGTTGGTTCGTAGTGGAACGAAGAAAGCTGAGTGTGAACAGTGTGGTTATTGTGAAAGAAGAATTACCGATAACAAGATGCCTCTCTTACTTAACTTTGAAGATGGAAATTCCAAAAACCATAAACTAGAAAATATTCGTCTTTTATGTTATAATTGCACTTTTGTCAGCGGAAAGGGATATATTCGTCGCGGCGCCACAAAAAATCACTTCAACGATCCAGATAAAATTCAAGGTGCGGCGAAAAAAATTGAATCTCGCTTCTAAAATTTTATATTTATATTTGAATGCAAATCATAGTATTTTAGAAAAGTATTGTGAAATAATACGTATATAAATGAAAACTGCTTCACAACATATTTTAACAGAAGAAGGAATTTTGGTATCATTTTCCATCGCTCGAAAACTATCCTCAGAAGACGTGGAAAAAGTTAAAGATAAAATTCATTCTGGAAAACTTACCACCGATCAAGTTCATGACTATTTAATAAAAGAAACTAAAAAAGTAATTGAATTAAAGAAAATTCCTGGGTTGACAGATACAGAAAAAATGGTAGATTCATCTAGTGAGAGAAAACGGATCACAGAATTGACGTATTTCGCTTCGTTAATAGCTAAAAAAATCAATGAAAAAAACATTGACAAATATCATATGTGTTATACCATGAACACGTTGGTAAACTTATTGGGTCTTACTGAGGATGATTTTGAAGAATTTTACAACAAATTTTCCAATTATGACGACGATGAATCAGACGAGCAGGGGATCGAATAACGATCAAAAAGAGTATAGAGAAAAATGGTCAAGATCTGATTGGTATAGAAAGTGGTTGGAAATAGCTAGAAAACCATACCAAGGTAGACGATCTGGGATTTTTCTATATTATTATGATGAAAATGACAATTTAAAGAGTCGTTATGAACCTATGACATGAAAAAAATAAAAATACTATTCATCTGTAAAAAAAGAAACGATTCATATGGTATATCATATGGATTAGTGAACTCCTGTAAATTCATTGTTAACGCACTTGAAAAATGTGGTATAGAAGGGAAAATAGTGAGCGTTGTTGATAACAATTGTATAGACAGTGAAGTTCATGACTATAAACCAACACACGTCTTCATTGAAGCGCTATGGGTAGTGCCTTCTAAATTCGAGACACTTCTTTCAAAATATAAGAAAATAAAGTGGTATGTTAGAATTCATAGTAAAATGCCATTTATAGCACACGAAGGAATAGCGATTGAGTGGTTGAAGGAATATTACGAGTTAACCGAAAAACACCATAACTTCGGTATAGCGTCTAATAATATGGATATGGTGGAATCTTTAAAAGAAGCCTTCCACATTCATTCGGAATATTACCCAAATATTTACTGTCCTCCAGAATATCATTTTCACGGACACAGCGATCCTCATCACCATCATCAATCGGATGTGTTAAACATCGGATGTTTTGGATCTATCCGTCCAATGAAAAATCAATTGTATCAGGCTATAGCTGCTATTTCATTTGGAAATGAAATGGATAAGAAGATTAGATTTCACATCAATTCTAATAGAGTAGAACAGATGGGAGATTCTCCGTTGAAAAATATCAGGAGCGCTTTCGTTAATACTCAACACGAATTGATCGAACACGAGTGGGTCAATCACGAAGATTTCATAAAATTAGTACGAACTATGGATTTGGGATTGCAAGTAAGTTTCAGCGAAACGTTTAATATTGTTTCTGCTGATTTTGTTTGGAATAAAATACCTGTAGTTGGATCAAATGAAATTCAGTGGTTAAATTGTATGTATAAGGCAGATCCAAATTGTCTAAAAAGCATAATAAATAAACTACACGTCGCTTATTTTGGTAAGTTGATTAATTTACATAATCTAAACCTAACAAACTTGAAGGAATATAACGAACACTCGGTAAAAGTGTGGTTAGATAGATTATAATTTTAGTTGACAACGTATAGAAATATACGTATATTTCAGGTTATGAGAATTCTTAATATCAACGAAATATATCGTGGTGACGCTGAACAGTCCGTAGTATTCATTACTGGAGTTTCGGGCCAAGATGGTAGCCACATGGTAGATTATCTTCTACAAAACACCGACGCTCTAATTTTTGGGGGGGCGAGACGACTTAGTGTAGAGAATCATGATAACATTAAACATCTTGAAAATGAAGACAGATTCTCTGTTGTTAATTTTGATCTCACAGATTCACACTCAATTTATAAATTAGTAGAAATACTTAGACCGAATTATTTCATCAATTTCGCTGCCCAATCTTTTGTAGCCTCATCGTGGGATTTCGCTCGTCAAACGTGGGAAACTAATTCAACGGCTGTCTTGGATTGTCTTGAGGCTATTCATCGATTCGTTCCTTATTGTCGTTTTTATAATGCTGGATCGTCAGAAGAATTCGGTAATGTGTCTTATACTCCTCAAGATGAAAATCATCCCGCTAAGCCCCGCTCTCCCTATGGAGCGTCTAAATGTGCTGCCAGAACTCTTGTAAAAGTGTATAGAGAATCCTATGGACTTTATGCTGTCCAAGGATGGTTGTACAATCACGAAGGAGAAAGACGGGGTAAAGAATTCGTAACCCGGAAGATAACACAAGGAGTGGCTAAAATTAAAAAAACTCTTAAAGGGGGGGGTACCCCCACCCCCATCGAAATCGGAAATATTAATGCTAAAAGAGATTGGAGTTATGCTCCCGATTTCATGGATGCCGTCTGGAGGATGTTGAATCAAGATAAATATAATGAATCAATTCTACCAGCCTATACATTTTCCAAATATATGACGAATGCTAGTGGATATTTTAAAGAAGAACTTGTTCCTAAAATCAAAGATTATGTCGTATCCAGTGGAGAAACTCATACTATTCGTGAATTTGTTGAAGAGGCGTTTAGAGTAGCAGATATTGACGGAACGTGGGTAGGTCACGGAGTTGGAGAAAATTATATGACAACTATAAATGATAAAATATATTGTCTTGTATCAATTAATCCTATTTATTATAGACCAGCAGAAGTAGATGTTTTACAGGGTAATTCTTCTAAAATTAGAGATGGCCTTGGTTGGAAACCGAAAACTTCATTTAAAGAATTAGTGAAACTAATGGTTGACCACGATATAAAATTGTTAGAATAATGACCAAATTAAATCCATATATGATATTTGTTAAAATACGAGCACTCACTTGGTATCTGTCGTATCAAGAATATATCATCTTTTTACTGTTCTCTATCCAGTAAAAACACCGGCCTTTCGGCCGGAGTTTATGATCACCGCTTCCCTACAAATGGTAGCCAGTCTCTATGTCTTACTTCCCTGATTAAAGCCGAAATTGGTATCGGCTTTGGTGGTTTAGGAAGTCGAATTAACTTTAATCCAACCTCACTGTTAAGTTGATTACTCTTCTCCGTGTTAATTTTCCTATGGGTGTAAACCAAATTTTCCCAAATGTCTTTTCCACCTCTGCTTTTTGGTAAAACGTGGTCAACGGTTCCATCCTGTCTATTCAATACTTTTCCAGTGTATTGATCAACATCACCATCTCTAATTCTGATAGCTTCCTTTGAAGGAGCGCCTTTCCATTCTTTCATGGGCATCTTGGCAAAATTCTTGGCAACCAAGACGGTAGGAACTCTAACTTCAATTTTTACGGATCTCACAGAAAAATCCCAAGAACGAACAGGAAGGGTTATCCATTCATCCCATTCCACAGGACGCATCGAAATTGGATCTCCTACAGGTTCTCCAGTTTCGTCTACTTCATATTGAATATCAAGAGCCTTGGCACTAAGTCCCCGGGCTAAATCGACTAAAGCTTTTCCAACGGTTGAATAACCAACCGCTTGCCAAGCGCCATTCAGTTTTAATACAATTAGTTTGTTTATAATATTGTTCATAACTTACCTTTCGGATGGTAGAAAGATACCACACTTTTTATATCTGTCAAGGATTTTTTGTGGGGTACCCCCCCCATTTTATAAAACTTTATCGACAAGACCTTTTTCGACACATTGTTCGGCGTTTAAATATAGATCATGTTTTAATAAATCTTTAAGTTCTTTTTCGGTTAACCCAGTATATTGAAGATATATTTTAACTATTAAATCCATTAATAGTGATAAATTCGTAGCCTCATCTTGAAATTGCATGTAATTCCCCCAAAATGTAGAACGAACTTGGTGAATTAACATACAAGAGTTTTTTGTAATAAATCGTTTGTGACCAGAACAAGAAACTAATGTAGCAGCACTAGCTACAATTCCTTCGCAGTATACATAAATTGGAATGCTGTTTGTGGCTATTTTGTCAACCGCCGAAAAGGCTGAGAATACATCTCCGCCCTCACTGGATATATGCAGTTCTATTATAGGTGGTTTTGGAAGATCATACTGAATCTGCACGCATTTTAGGGTTTTGGTTAGATCGTCTATTTGTCTATTTAAATTAAGAATGCCGATTCGGGTGATATCTTCGTAATAATAAATTTTATTCCCTTGAGGAGACGGATTTAAATCTTTTGTGGTAATAATTTTCAGTTCTTCGCTTTCAATATCCTCGTTTTTCGGAGCTCCAGTCAGACGATGTTTCCAAATCATATTAGTAATCCCCTTCCTATCTATAAATATATTTGGAAGTCGTTATGGTCTATTATATTTTATCAGGCTGTTCTCTTCTATACCAGCCTGCTTTGTTCATATCTTCCTCAGTCAATACTTCGATGGAATCTTGTGTGGTCATAAACAACACTCCAAGTTTCTTTTCTTTCAACAAATCTATTCTTGGTCCAATAACTCCATCTACAATGGCTCTCTGTAGTCGGTTAAGATATACTGGATTGTCTGCGGGAATTTTTACAACCAACACTGAATTGGGAGCCACTTTTTCAAAATTCAACACCAACGCAAGATGGGCCGCTTCATTCCGCACAGATATTTCTTCTATTATATCCGAGGCGGCTTTTAAAGTTTTGTCAGCCACAAAATCTGTCTGTTGACTCTCCACTGGTTGATTCTCGTTTTCGCTCATAATCTTTTTTATCCTTATCTTTTTTGTTATTTCTACCCCAATTTATTTCATCCCATCGTTCCAAGTATTCTTCATATTTTGTGAATGGGCGGGGCTTACTACCTTTTCCGTTCATAACCAATATATAGAAACAACAAAGTTTACATTAAATCGTCGTAGTTCTTTTCCTAATATATCCGTTTCGATTATCCAAAAATCTTTTCTATCCCCATAATATTCTGAGGAAAGGTGATATATTCCTTCTCCCTTTACATCTTCATAAATACAATCATCACTCGTTCTGAACGATGAAATATTTCTATTGTCGAATTCTTCTAGTTTCATAACCCTCATCAAGATACTATTTCATCACCACTTTGTCAAATTCTTCTTTTGTAGGTCTTTGATATTTGTTTAACATTTTATCAATAACAAAATCAGGAACGATTCTACCACCCCGTTCACCCCGTTCTTTATTCCTTTTTATAAGTTCTTCTCTGCTCACCTCAAACACGATGGCGATTTTATAGGCTCCGTGTCTAGTGGCGGATTGAAGGTATCCTGCCCTATCCTTTTTATTTATATTGGTAGCATCCACCATGACACTCTTACCACTACCAAGTAGTTCTTCTACTTTATTATGAATATAGGAGAACACCTGTGGAGTGACAGATTGATCTTCTTCACTCTTTCCAAACTTGGCTCTAAGTTCATCCGAGGAAATATATTCAATATTCCTCTCATTAACGAACTTCTTACCCCAAGTACTTTTTCCTGATCCAGGGGCTCCTACTAATATAAATAATACATTCTTGACTTGATTAGGAATCATATGTTAATAAATATACAATATGTTAAATATCTTTTGTTTCTTCTTTAACCATTTCTTCTAAAGTTTCATCCAAAATATCGTGAGAACTTCTTTGAATATCTTCAAACCCGTAGAGTTTCAGTTGTTTGATGGCTTGTTTGAACGTGCCACTATATTCATAACAATTCTCACACGCTTCACCAAAACTTGGAGGTATAAACTCATAAGCACCATTTCTTTCCCAATTATCATCTTCTCCTGCTTCACCTACAAATGGCCACCAAGAGTAGAGATATCCGTCATCACTTTCACACTCATAATAAATATCATATACCTTATCACCATGTTTTATACAAAAACAAAAAGTGTAATAGGGTTTTCCATGTGAATCACTCTGGCCCCGGTTGCCCCAATACACTACAAAATCTTTGGCGGTTATTCCGTTGATACATCTTTGTTTGGCCTCTTTAACTTTTTCGATTTTGTTTCTATCACTCAACACTTTATATATCAACTCTAACTCTTTATTAAGTTTTTCGGTGGTCCACTTTTCATATTTATTTTTCATATCATTAGTGATAAAAACGACAAGCCTCTTCTATCGTCGTTCCTTTCTTTAACTTCCACCCTAAGAAATCCAATACATCGTTAAAAGTAATATTTTTTACTTCCTCAGGATAATTTTTAGTGTAATACTCACCAATAGTTTCATCAAATTCTGTGGCGGCAGTTAACGAACATTGTTTTTTATTTAACGAATTCGAATGCACAGCCGACACAAATTCTGTATAGCCTGCAATCTTGATCGAACAATTAAGAAACA
>Ga0315284_10004742_pt1 | contig 19323 bp, 19 predicted proteins | sample YL17G09_16_MG_FD_203696 | JGI IMG/M metagenome (GOLD analysis project Ga0315284, IMG submission 203696) | Sediment microbial communities from Yellowstone Lake, YNP, Wyoming, USA - YL17G09_16 | ecosystem: Environmental > Aquatic > Freshwater > Lake > Sediment | place: USA: Wyoming | collected... | reverse complement strand
ATTTCTAGAAAGATAATTGAAAGTAGAAAAATGAAAGAAAAACACTTCTAATACTATCCCATTAGAAGTGTTTATTTGAAAGTTATCCTATCTCCCAAAAACTAAAATAAAATTTTTCTTCTAATTTTGGTTTTTGATAGTTAAATTCTCTTTTCTAGAAAGGCAATTGAAAGAAAACATTTCCAATAGGTATCTTCTCTTCTTAAAGGTAATTTAGAGTAAAAACTACTTCTAAACAATAAATTTTTCTCTTAAGATTTGACTATCAAAACCCAAATTCTATTTTCAAGAAAGACATTAAAAGAAGATACTCCTGATACTGATCAGAAAAATTTCCCCGGACTTATCTTGTCTTCTCTAAAATGGAGATTTGACTATCAAAAATTCAAATTATATTTCTTAAGAAGAAATTGAAATTAGAAAAGTGTTCTTCATTACCATCTTCTGTCTCAAAAACATCTATCTATTTGAATCCAATAAAACTTCATCTAAACAAAAACAATCATTGGATAAAAAATAATTAAATTTTCACCGACTTAAAAATGAGTTGTCTCAAAAATTTTGAATGGGAATATCTATATGAGAAATCCAAAAATAAATTTGATTATAATAGTTTAAAATATGTTGAAGATCAATTAGCACCACTTCTATTAGATACAGTATCTCTAAAAGATACTATTAGAGTTAAAAAAGTCAAATGTGACTCTGGAAGTTGTATGATGTGCGATGGACTAATTCCTCCTAAATATGAAATGAGTCCATTTCTCATTAAGATAGTAAAAGATAAAACAGAAATAGATAAAGTCAAAGAACTTAATCCTCTTAAAGAAAAAACTCCTAATATTCAATATTGTTTTGGTGTAGCCAACTGCGGTGGAAGCTGTGATCCATGGTGTGTAGATAAAAGCTCATATACTATATTTTATCAACATCTAGCAAACATAGAATTTAAAAGATTGTTATCCAAAGATGGAGACTATAGACTATTAGCATTAAGTTTAATTCTACAAATATATTTTACCTTAGAGATAGTTAAAGATGTATGGGTTCCTAAGAAGATAGATATGAATACATTAACATTTGAATCAGTATCAGACAAGAATATAGATATAAAATATGGTGATAATTATTTATATACTAGAGCGATAGTTGTGCTTCCATATTCGGAAGGAGGAGGAGATAAAGATATAGTTTTTAAAACATTCTTTCAGGAAGTTAATGATACTTTTGAGAAAGCAGGTAAACCTTTATTCAAACAGATACCAACAGAAAATATTCCAGAGAAGATAGATGAGTTAGGAGTAATTATAAGTAGAGATGTTTTCTCTAAAATGAAAGGGATAGCATCTGGGGCATCTCAACATCTTTATGGGAAACAAGTTGTTTATGGTCCTTTGAAATATAAAGAAATATCGTCACCAAAAGCAAAACCGCCACAAACATTAGGAGAACTTGTGGTATCTTCTAACTGCGATCAAGCTTATAAAAATAAATTATATAGTAAAGATTTAGAATTCTCAGATAAGATATATAAAGATTACTCCAGACCTTTAACTATAGGAAATAATACTAAGCCTTCAGAAGTAGAATCTTTTTTATCTAAAGCAGGCACATTAGTAGATTCTCATAATAGATTATTATACTTAAAAGAAAAGGGTGTCCTAGAGATAGATATTTTATTAGCAGCTAGCACCAGTAGAGTTAATGCTTTGAAACAAGAGTTAAACAGAGTTAATATAGTAATACAAAATTCAAATGATCCTATCAGTCTCAGAAACAAAAGTAATATAAGAGAATTATTATCAGTTATATCTTAAATGGCTATTATAATTATCATAATAATTATCATATATGTAATATTGTTTATTTTTGGTTTTAGACAAAAAGAAGAATCTATTTCACCTAGCATATTACCCACCGATGAAGCAACTGGTGAAGCAACTGGTGAAGCAACTGGTGAAGCAACTGGCGAAGCAACTGGTGAAGCAACTGGTGAAGCAAAAAGAAAATTTAAATCCGTAGGAGAAGAACTATTGTGTCAAGCATTCGAAGAACATTTAGGTAGAAGAGTTTTGGTTAATATAAGACCACAATATCTAAAAAATCCTAAAACTGGAAGATGTTTAGAATACGATTGTTATGATCCAATTTCCAGAACAGCATTAGAATATAATGGAATACAACACTATAATTATCCAAATCCTTATCACAAAACATATGAAGACTTTTCATCTCAATTGGAAAGAGATAGACTAAAAGAATCATTGTCAGAAAAAGAAAAAATAAAATTTCACTCTATTCCTTATTGGATAGACTGTCCAAAAAGAAGCAATAAAAGAGAAGATAGATTATTGAGACTTAAGAAACATTTATCTTATATTTTATAAAGCTTCACTGATACCCACCATAACAGTTAAAGAGACTTTACTAAGTGCTGGTATGGGAGTTTCAAATCCTATTACAGGATTACCAGCAACTAATATTACACTATTATTTCTAGGTTTTACTCTCCAATCATCTACACCATATGCTTGAATAGCATGTATACCTCTAGCTAAAGCAGATCCTAATAATGTTTGTTCTTTATATTCCGATGTATATACTTTTAACATTAATGTATTTCCGACATATGAAGTCTGAAAAGACATCTTAATAGTTGTAGGCATACCAAAAAAATCTGGTTTTAATTGGGAACAATCAGAACTATCTGATGGTGGTTGAGAAGGGCAACAGCAGTCAACAGATGAAGAAGATGTTTTCTTCTTGCAAGATTTTTTACCACAATCTCCTTTGGTATAATAATTTCCACAATTATCTTCTTCAGAAGAATAATCTACATAAATTTTCTTCTTCTTTTTAGGAGCAGAATCTTTTGGTAAAGGATTAGCCAATCTAGTTTCAACTTCTCTTTCATCTCCTAAATTGTATTGCTTACTATGTCTAGCACATAATCTCATATGACCAGAAGATATATCTCCACATACTTTAATTTGTGGTTTCCCACACACTTCTTCCATTTGGACAGTTATATCTGCCGCATATGTTATATCTAAATAACTTTCAGTCCAAACTGCCACATGAGCAGAAACTATAGCACCATGAGCACAAACTAATTTAGGAACAGGATTAGCACCTTGAATTAATGCTTGATTAGATAAAGCCAATGCTGACAAAAGAGTATTTCTTGCCTTATAACCATGAGCTTGAACATCTTCGGGAAGTTGTGATACAGAACTAGCAGATACTCTATATCTATAGCTTCTTCTTCCTTGAAAAAATCTATTTCTTAGACTCAATCCTTGGGATAACATTATCCCATCAGTGTTTTCGTTTGTTTGAATGTGTGCCATTAAAACTCCTTTAGTGCAAGACTCACATGAACCACAATTAGTAACACATTCTTCTGGGTATTGAACATTTCCATCAGAGTCATAAAAAAATCTCCTTAATTCTTTAAAATATCTATAAAAAGATACTGATCCACCATTATCTGTTGGAACAGTAGTTAATTCTCTTTTAACATTAAAATGATACATCAGATACAATGTAGAGTAAGCATTCTCTGAAGGAAATAATTGATTTATCAGATATCCTCTACATAATCCAAAAGGGTTGTTAGCATCCTCAGCAGAATAATCTGGATGTAACATCACAGGATTTCCATTGGGATCAATATCTGTGAATTTACCATTAACATCACAATATGGTTGACCATTATATGAACCAAGATTTGATGATTGTATATCGGATAAATAACCGTTTGGAGTCCATATAGAACCAATAGCTCCAGCTAAAATATCAGATGCTTTATTTTCTAAAGGAAGCATCTGATAAAGACAAGGAAAATGATAATTAGATACAGCAAATTTAACTGGTCTGTATCCTCCAAAATCTAATACATAAGTTGGAGATGTTGAAGAATAATCCATAGATGATATGGATTTAGATGGAGCAGAGGACCTTAAACCTTGAGAATAAGTGGTAATTTTGGGTGGCATATACATCCTTTTAAGAAATTGTAAAGAAAATTTTTTAAAATAAAATTATCTTAATTTAAAAACTTCGTCTACAGATGAATTATTCAAACAAGAGCAATTTATATATTATCTCTGGTCCTTCTAGCAAAGAACAAATGGCACTTTGCTTCAAAGATCTGATAGACCAGATAGCAAATATTTATGTTATGGATCAAGATATTAAAAAAGCTTACTATGAGTTAAATACTGTATATAGTTCTTCTGGAAACCCACAAGGAGTAACATTTGCCTGGGTATCAGAACCTAAGATATATAATATCTTAATTGGAAACAATCCAGATGGTTCAGAAAGAGTTGAATATGTAGAAGATCCGACTTGGAAATCTAGTGGATCTTCTGATTGGGCCGATATGAGTCCAGATTTGACTAAAAAAATATTGTCTCCTCTAGTTGAACCCAAAAAGATTATGGTAAACGACGAACCATATTATATAAAAATATATCCATCTTATGTATCAATACCAGGTCCAGAAGTAGATCCTTCTACTATATGTTGTAGATCTAGCCCTAATTGGGTCACTGTGGATATGATCCGTCATATCTTTGAAAAATACAATACAGATAAATATTATCACGATGTAATTATAGATAAAAAGAAAGTCAGAATAAGATATCCAGATGTAAGAATAAGAAATATTGAGAGAAATACTGATTCTGATGATAAGAAAAGAATGATATATGTCACCTTCTCTAAACTAGAAGAACATGCTGGGGATGCTTTATTCGCATTACAGATGTGTAAGAAAGTTAATTTGAAAAACGGAGATAAAGAATGCCAATTAGCTTTTTCTTTATGGAAGAATAACCCTACAATGAAACAATAAAAATATTAGATCAAAATCTAATATTCCGATAATCTAAAATGATAGCAATTATTGTATTTATCCTATTGCTGATAATATTTATTTATGTCATACTTTTACCACCAAAATGGATAGCAATTAAAAATATAACTCCCAATGTTAGGATTTATTTATATAGGAAATATCTTACATCTAATAAGATGGGATGTTTTCATTTAAAATCTCCAAAAGACTATATTTCTTTCTATATACCAGAACCACCAGGCATATTTGATATTGTAGTATATAATAGTAATAAAGAAAAAGTAATGTATTTATCACAAACACATAAAGGAACTATAACTAATTTACCAAAAAATAATTATTTTTGTGTCATGTATTCTATAGACGAGTTTTGTCCAAATAGTATTAAAGGATATTTCTCTAAGAAAAAGTATTTAAATACACAATATGGAAAGTTAATTTTAAAAAACGAATCTCATTTATATTCTTCTTATGAAGAATCTTTGAATAGAGCAGCTTTATCTTTGAGTGAAACTGGTTATCAAATAAGATCTAGAACACTTAGTGTTTGTTTATCCAAAGAACCTATAAATATTAGATATATTTATCATCTTTCAGAAGAAACAGAAGATTTAGTCCTAATAAGAAAAAAGAGAAATTCTTATTTTTCATTAACTATCAATGACTCTTACCAAGATATATTGGAAAGAGAAAACTGTGGTTTTTATATAACTCTAATTAAACTTTTACCGGGAGATTATATAAAAGTTTATGAAAGTATCAGAGGTTACGATATTAGATCTGAACTCATTCCGATGGAATTATGGACAATGGAACACTCCTAACACCCATCATTCTACCTCTTTCTTCAAAATCTTCTCTTATAATGTCACATATTTTAGAAGCACTGATCTTAGATCTATAGAAAGAGAGTATCATTCTAAGTGTTCTATCATCATATGAATCTAATTTCTTCTTCTTATCAAATTTATATTCTATAAGAGCTTCTTTTACAGAATCTATATCTTCATCTACTATATAAGTATTTCTTATATACATGTCTAATTTAACAGCCAATTCTACCACATAAGATTTATGATTACAAAATTTACCTCTGGGTAAAGATCTCCAATCTTTATCTTCTGTTAGATATGGATATCTACTTACATCATGTATTCTAAAACTAGATCCAACTTTATCTTCTAATATAGTTCCTATATATTCTTCTTCTAGTCTCTCACTCTTCTTAGGTGAAGGACCATTTATTCTTTTCCTACCAACTATTTTTAATATTTGATCTTGTCTAATTTTTCTTATTAGATACACAAATATAGGTATTTCGTATTCAGTTAGATCTCTCCATCCATATGGTTCTTCTGGGTTATATATTCTCATTTTAACATTAGCTCTCATAAATTTAGAACTTGTATCATAAGCAGTAGTTCCAGTATTCAAAATTTCTAAAATATGTATATAACATATATTTTCAGATTTGGAATACTTATCCATAAAAGTTAAGTTAACTATTTCTTTAGTCTTAGCTATAGATACAACTTTCTTTATAGTCTTTCTACCAGCTTTAGGTTCAGGATAACTCAATATGCTAGACAACTTAGAAATAGCTTCTCTTGGATAAGGTATTTCAAAATAGAAGTCTTGATAAATATATAATAATAATTCATCTATATCTGATAATTGCTTCATATGTTTATCATAAATAGCGGTTTCAAAAAGAGATATTTTAGTATCTATATGCAGATTTAAAAGAGATATTTCTACTAATCTTTTATTTTCTTCTTTCATAGCATCTCTCAAATTGTTTACATTAACATCTTTCTTTATCTCTTTGACTATATTTCTAAAAGAGTTAAATTTGGATGTTATCAGAAGATTACTATAAAAAGATAAAGCTGGATCATAATTTATGTCCGGTATATTATTTTGTAAATAAATGTAATAACCGTCTGTATCTAAATAAGCATCATTACCAAATCTATCTTTCAATTTTTCTTTTTTCTCTATTTTATTTTGTATCCAATACTTAGCAAAATGGTTTAAATCTGCTCCATTTTTTAATTTAGTTGGTAAGACTATAGGTTTATTTAAAAGTTTTTTTGATATGTCTCCTAATTCATCTTCTAAATCGTCTTTAATATACAATATATCATATGTATCATCTATAATCTCCATTGGTTCTGAATGTTCATCTAAACATTTATATTCACAAGCACTATAGTCGCAAGCGGAACTATTTTCTATTCCAGTCCAATTTCTTATCCTATTAGTATAACAATCAAAAGCACATTGCTTCATCTTTCTCATTAATTGTCTTATGACTATATCTTTCGTTTCAACTCTTTTATACATTCTGAAATCTGAGAAAGATTCTTCTTCTTCATCCTCTATCATAGCAGTATACTTATAAACAGTGACAGCAATTCTTTCTTTGTCATTGATAGATAACCTATAGTTAAGTAGATTCCTATGCGAGTTAGATCTGATGAATCTTGAGAGAGCTTGATGCATTCCCGCGGGATGCCATTGAGCAGTAATTAGATGTCCTCTGGTAACATTTGCTACACTTAAACCTTCTCTTACCATAGGACTACATATTATTATTTGTATATATTCCCCATTTACATTGTCCTCAGAGTTAAATAACTCTAATAGATTAGCTGTCTTAGCAGAATCTATCCTATCTCCAGATATTACTCCAAATCTTCTCTTTTTCTTTAAAGATATTTCTCTTGTTTCTGTTTTATTAGCACATATATCTCCAGAAGAAGAATCTAAGGTTTTAAATGCTCTAGATGATCCATCATATCTCTCATAACCATTTATTTCTAATATTAGTGATAGTAATATTATTCCCGGACCGGTAACATAATCGCAAAATGTAAAAGAACATCCTGGTAAGTCATTTAAAGAAGCTTTTGTTTCTATTCTAAGAAATTCTGTATATTTGGCAGACAAATCTTCTAATGTTAGGGATGGAAGATCAGATTTTTCCTTTTCTGACAACAAAGGATTATCTTTCCATATAAAATATTTTGCTGTCTCTCTATTTAAAACATAAGATTTATGATGAGTAGTAACATAATGACCTAAGCCTCTATTAGTGACACCCGAAGTCAATTCTCCTTCCCAAGATCCATCTGGGAAAACTAAAATACTAGCTCTAGATTCTGCTATAAAGAAAGTATTCTTTCTCTTTTTTTCAGATTCTTCATCTTTGCCTCTTTTAGCTCTCGCTTCCTTATAATATCCATATTGAAAATCGCTCATATAAACACGATGAAATTCTAAATCGTTTTTTATTTCTATTTCTTCTAATTCTGGATATTCTGGTCTTATCTCTAAATATTTCTTTTGGACAGCTTCAATAGTAATATCTTCTGTGGATGTATTCACATTTATATCATCGGTTACTTCATCTTCATTTAAGACGGAATATTTAATATTTTCTCCTTCCATTGGGAAATCTCCTTCACCACTTTTGACTAAAAGTCCCGTATCTGAAGGTTTGATAAAAGATACCATCCCTTTGAAATATGTTGCCAATTGTTTATATCCAAAATTTTCATATTTCCAGTTTGTTATTCCCAAATCTTTATTATTAACAGCCATCTGATTCTCTAAAGGCAATATTAAATTCGTTTGTTTGGCTATTTCTCTAGTCTCATTTATACCAGGTGTAGCAGTGGATATAATCACTTTAGATCTTTCTATTTTATGAAATAGATCCCATAGATATCTATATTTATTCTTAGCCAAGGGATCGAAAATTTTTTGCTTTGGCGGAACTGGTGGTCTACCTCCAGATCTTCTTTGTTTCATATGATATTGTATTTCATATATTTCATATTCAGTTTTAGCTTTTGGTTCTTTCTTCTCTTTTGTTTTCTTTTCTTTTGGTTCTGTCTGCTTCTTTTTCTTTTCTTTCTCTTCTTTTACTTTAACTGGATCCGTTCTCACATGTTGAGATTCATCACACATTATTATACAATCACTCATCTCTTCATATTTAGAAGCACCCATAGCAACACACATATTTATAAACTGACCATATGTCATCACTTTCAAAATAGAAGATAAACTTCTGGTAACATCTGCTTTGACTAAACCAAAAAATCCCTCTTCTTCCTCCTCTTCCTCTTCCTCTTCTTTCTCTTCTTCTGGTTCCTCTCCGTTTTTCAATTTTTCTTTTTTTAGTCTTTCTTTTCTTTCAATTTCTCTTTCTTTATCCCTATATTTTTTATCTTTTCTCTCATTTATTCTTCTTTTAACATCTTCCATAAACTTTTTTCTACCTGGACAATAACATAACAATTGTCTTTTTATTTCATCGCACAATGTTTGACCTTCTTCTAATATATATATTCTCTTTATAGTTCCTACTTCCATAGCATAATCTATAAGTCCCATAATAGGACATGTTTTTCCAGTCCCAGTTTCTTGCATATTCAATATTCTATCATATTGCCTTAGATATCTAACAAAAGCTTCTTGATGTTTATATAAACCAGATCTAGTTTCTTCAGCTTTTGGACCAGAAGCTAACTCTTGTATCTCTCTTTTTTCAGAGATAATGGAAGAAAAATTTGGATCCTTTATATCAGGATAAATTGGTATCCAGTCTTCAAAATTCATATATTCTATTTTGATAGAATATATTTTATAAATCAATAAAAGATTGAAATGGAAAGACTGTTTTATTTTTGATGTAAACTTCTTCTATTATTCTAAATTTTATACCAACTTCTATCTTAGGTTCTAAAGAATAATAAACACTTTCAGACAAACTGGAAGAGGATGTATTATAAAATCTTAATATTCTACCATCAAAGTTTTCTATTAATATCATACTAAAAGAATTTCTATGAATAGAACTATAATCCATAGCATATATAGATAGTTTTTCTTCCTCTTTTAATATAAGCCAATCGCTTTTATATGATACTAAATCTGGGTTTTTTGTATCTCTTTTAAATAACTCTAATGGTTCTTTATCAGTAATATCTAACCATTTATTTTCCACATTTATTTGTATGTCTATCTCTTTCTTAATTTTTGGTTCTAAGCAAAAGTTTAATCTATAAGCTTCAGCTTTAAAAATAGATATTTCATTTTTACTGATAGCTTGTATAATATCTATTTTATCTGAATCTAATCTCAATATATCTATGGCTATTTTCTTCTTTTTCCATTCGGATAAAATTTTATGTTTGATTTTATCATATATAACTTCATATTGAGTCACTATTATGGCTAAATTTTGACAAGAAACATCATCGAGACTAGAAATAGAATTATTAGATCCTATCACTCCCCAATAATATACTTTCTTTTCTAGATTAACATATATTACTGGGACTTCATCTTTAAGAAGAGACTTAATCTTCCAATATTTATAATTAGATAAACTATTACATTCCAATAATTCTAATTTATATTTATTTTTTATATCTCTATTACCCAATCTATACATAGTAAAAATTACTATTACTAGGAAAATAATTATTATGATAACTATATAAATAGTGTTTCTAATCATATTTATATTAAATATGATTTTTGTTTAATTTATTCTTAGACACGAAGACTTGTGTTTGTCGTTATGTCTCTTTAAAGCTAATATATATTTTCGCCAAGATGCTTTATAATCAAAAGCATCATCTTCCTCATTAGAATATGATTTCTTTTTTTTAAATTTAGTCATATCAATAGAAAACAATTCAGAATTTTTATCATAGACTAAGCCGTCTATACTTTTTATTTCTTGTTCTGCTATTTCTATAGTATTATTATCAAATACACCAGATAATATTCCCATATTGATAGTCTTTTCTAATTGTCTGGTATCATTTATATCGACTATCTTTTTAACCATCTCTACATATCTATTAATATAATCTTCTTTGACAGAGTTCTGTTTCAAGTCTTTCCATGTTAATATTTTATTTTCATTCTCAAGAATAGATATTGTTTGTTCTATCACATCTTCTGGAGAGAAACATCCAGCTACTTCTTGCATAAAGGATATTATTTGTTTGACATATAATTCGGCATCACTTGAATCTAAGAATCTTCTATATATTTTGGATTTGACTTTAAAAGTAATAATATCATCGGCAAAATGGAAATGTCTAGGAAAAACACCGTATGAAGCATTGGTTAATATATCTTTCCAATATAAATCATCCGTAAATTCTACACCTTCTGCTATTAATGGATAACATATAGATTGTTGAGGTTTAGCTTTTTTAGCAGCCTTAGGTTTTTGTTCTTTTATATCAGAATCTTTATAATTATGCCAAGGTTTCCCTCTGGCTAAGACAACCATTCTATTCGAAGAAGACATATTTTTTGATATATAAAATAAATGGATAAAAAAATTTTACTCTTAGTTGGAGATAAAAATTACGAGACCCTCAGATTCAACTTTCCGGAATATTATAAAGATTTAGGAGTTAATTCTGGAATATATAAATTAGATACCGATTTGGATGGTGAAGATATCAGAAAAGGATTAGAAAATGTTGTTGAGAGTAAAATGATCTCTTGTCCCGAAGTCAGAAAATATATAAATACATTGGTTTACCGAGAATCTAAAAATAATAATTGGGTTCTATTAATTATCATATTCTTAGTCCTAATAATCTTGAGTTATATGTTATCTTTAATACCGCCTTTTAATAATTCCCCATATTTTATTTTTCCCTCCTTAAATGATATAGGAAATAATATTCCCATATCACTTTAACATTCTAAGTATTAGATATCTAATCAAAAAATAAGAATATTTCTTTACTATTGGTGGTAAAAAGTTTTTCTTTTTCTCTACCACTATACAATCTTTTTCTTTGTATAAAAATACATTCACATATGTATCTTCTTCTTCTTTAAGCACTATTATTTTTGCCATTTTTATTTTCCACTATTTTTTTAATCTGATCTTCCAAAATATTAGGATCCTTAAACTCTTTGAGTAAAGTAGCTAAATAAAGCCCAGCATTATATTTTCTATGAGTTTCTTTATGATCCATTTTTTATTCGAATTTAATATTATTTATATATTAAATGTCAAAATATACAATCGATTTATCGTTATATGATGCCGACCAAATATCAGAGTTTCTGGTGAAAGAAGAATATGATCTGAATGATTCTGGGGATTTAGAAGTTTCTGATCAAAACGAATATGATTTGATAATGCAAATCATTGAATCTTACCTTTTGAAAAAAGAAGAGGTGAAAAAAGAAGAGGTGAAAAAAGAAGAAGTGGAAGAAGTGGAAGAAGAAGAAGTGGAAGAAGAAGTGGAATATTACACCACCATACCCTTGAAATATGTATTAAACCCGGATTTATTGGATAGATTAGAGAAAGAAAAAAAAATAGTCAAAGACGATAAAGGATATCATTTTATCTCAAAACCAGAGTCAGGGACGACTGAAGGCAAGATATTAAAAAATTGGGAGTCAGTCAAAGATAATACTACTGGTTTTAAAAATGGTGATGAAAATGTATTTTACGGTGGTAAGTTTCTAGATAAACATCCAGAAATAATAAAAAAATATAGTGATAAGCTTAAGAAACTTAGTCTTCTTTATCTCTTAGAAGATATGGATGTATATGAACAAATCAATAAAGAGATTGGAGTTTCTTCCCCAAAGAAAGTAAAAATAGCTACTAATTGGAAAGAATTTTTAGAAGGTAAAGACATATCTGATATTCAAAAAATAACTTCTAATGAAGGATATACTTTCTATACTGCTAAAAAAGATACTGATAAATATTATGTCATAGTAGCTGATAATAAAAGTTTACTTAATAAAATAGATAAAGGAGATAGAATACTATCCGAATCAAATTTGTTGGTAGTTTACTATCCTACTTCGTCTGCTGGAGGTAGCAGCAAAATAGCTAGATGGTTCAAAAATACTTTTGGAAAGAATGCTTCGGAATTTTCCAAGTCTCCATCTAAAGTGGCATCTAAGTCTCCATCTAAAGTGGCATCTAAGTCTCCATCCAAATCAGCAAAAAAGGAAAAAGATGTAGAGATAGGAAAAATGTCTTCTGTTCAAGATCAAATGTTACAACTAGAAGCAACTTTAAATAAATCTGATTCTAGCTCTGGGACCATATTTAATAGAGATTGGTCTATTGTAAAAGGAGATAATAAAGTTGGTGGTATTTTAGTCCAAACTAAAAATAGAACAGCTCGTATTGAAAAATGATTGAAATAGTTTTAACATTTATTTTTTCCAATAAATGTTGTCGCAGATAAACCCTCACCCAAGAGATAATGATATTAAGTTCGATTCAGTCTTACATAAATATACAGTAAACTCTGATCCAGAATATATATCTGTGACAACTTTTATTAAACAGTATTTTGAAAAGTTTGATCCAGATACTATAGCTAGAAATATGGTCAAGAATAAAAATTTCAAGACTGATCCCAAATATGCTAAATATCAATTTGGTTTAGAAGGAGAAGAACTTATACAAAAGATAGTATCTTCTTGGACAGATTATGGTAAACAAGTTTCTGGAGAAGGAACAACTATGCACAATAATATTGAAAACTACTATAATGATAATAAATTTGACCATAATAATCAACTATTCAAAATATATGACGATGCTATGAATGAAAAAGGATATAAACCATATAGAACAGAATTTATGATATATGATGAAGATTTTAAAATAGCAGGATGTGTAGATATGTTATATTATCACCCAGAAAGAAAAACTTATCATATGGTAGATTGGAAAAGATCTAAGAAAATAGAATTCAAAGGGTATAAAAAGGCTTTATATCCTATAAGTCATTTAGACGATTGTAATGGGATTCACTATACTCTGCAACTAAATTTATATAAATTTATATTAGAAAAGAACTATAATATTAACATATATGATATGAAATTGGTCATCTTACATCCAGATAATCATGGTATAATAGAAATAGGCAATCATCAAAATGATATAGTGAAACTTCTCTCTATCAAAAAATAATATTTATCTTAAAATAGAAGATATGTATTCTCTACCAGAAGAGACAGCTTTATAATAAGAAGGAATATAGTTTGCTTCCGGGAATCTCTCTTTTATTTCTAGAATTATAGGTATACTATTGTAATATATTGCTCTATCCAAAAGCATATCTAAATTTTTTTGTATATCTGAATTAAAAGCATCACTTTCTAAGTATTTAGGAAGAAAATATTCAGTTAGATTAAATTCTACTATATCATCGGTATATATTTTTCTTAATATTCTTCTTTTGGCTGCTGGAGAATTGATCTTTACTAAGTCTGCTTCTGCTAACTCTTCCATATTTCTAAAAAATAACTATCTTTAAAATGCTAAAATTAATAGAAGAAAAAAAATTTCTTGATCAAATAGAAAATAAAATACCTTACACTGAAGAAGATTTTAAAAAAATAGCTCTAAAAGTCACATATTCTGAAGGAAAATTTTCGATAGAATTAAACTCTATTTCTCTAATGATAAATAATGATGTAAGACTTGAATCTCAAATATTTAATGATATCAAAAAATATATACCCAACATAACATACATATATGGGAAATATTTTTTCCCAACATCTTTATCTACCGGATACAATATAACCAATCAAAAAGCTTATATGTTGATAGAAAATATAGGAAACACAAGATTAAATTTAAAAAATAAACTTCTTTTATTACAAATGATGTTATCCACAGTCTCGATATATGAATATACGAAACATATCCCAGATATAAATTCTGCTAGGATGAAAAAATTAGATAAACCTAGATATTTAGAATATAAATGTTATAGAGAAACATATAAAATATATTCCGAATATATGATCTATTATACATCTTATTATTTGTCTGAACATAATTATTCAAAACAAAATATTGATAAAATGATAGCTATTTTAAAATAATGAAAGTTCAAGATCTACAGAAACACATTCTTTCTATAAAGAAATTTGGAACTATTGATAATGAAGGCTTAAATTTATTAAAGGATCTAAAATTAGATTCTATTAAATGTATTCTATCGGAAGTTTCCCCCGAAGGAAATGTTACTAATATATTTTTTGAAGGATCGGGGTTATTATCCAGTGATGAAGTGAGTCCTTTAGAATTGACTTCTTGGTATTTAATATTTTTATCTTCGTTATATGGAATATCTTTTGATAAAGATATAAGAGTTAGATGTTTATATTTAGTAAATAGTTTTTTATTAGAATCTTTATCCAAGATAAAATGTCCATATGGAGGATATTTTAGTAGACCAAATATAAATTATTGTTATGCCTTATCTCAAGATAATATATTATTGCTGATAGCTTTAAAGAAATGGAAAAAGACAAATTTGAATAGTAAGGACTTAATGTCAATAAATAGCACAAAAGATATATTTAAAGCCAATATATCCAAACATATATCTAGATGCTTAGCTCTTCTTAACAATTGTATTGTAGGAGAAGAAGATAATAGATATATAGGCCTAGGAGTAGAATATGATCCATGTGAGGATACCAAAAGTTTTCCGATTCAAATAGAAGGAGATATCGTATTATCAGCTAATGAGAATATATCAGATAGGAATGGTTATGTTTACAAAGGTAAAAATTATTTTTCTGATAAGAAGTTAATAGTATCCCCAATATCGTCTTTATTATTGATATCAACATATCCAAATATAGTAGATAAAATATTTGGAGAGAGATATTTTTCTTTGAAACTATTATCAAGGTCAATAAAAGTTTTCAAAGATTTATCTTTATTTAATGTTTATCCTTATATATCTTCACCATTGGCTAAGAAACTATTTATTTATGCTTTTGAATCTGTGTCTAAATATTATGACGAATCTAAATATTTACAAAAATTTCTATCTAAATACTCTTTAAATATGATACCAGAATCTATGGAAACAAAGGAGAATATAGATATATGTGAAATTTATGGATATAGAGATATAGATATACATTTTACATTAAACTATCTAAAAGAGTAATCTGACATACATTTCCACATGGAGGAATGTTGTTTAATTTTTGAAGAAGATCCATTGTTTTCTTGTCAGATAAATATGATGAAACACTATCATATCCACAGTAATTAGAATTTGGTATTAAACTACCCCTTAAACAAGAATTACAATCAAAATTATTTAATGTAAAACATACATTTCCTTTATTTGGACATAAATTTTTATTAAAGACATATATTAACTTAACATCTTTAATATAACTCAATGCTAAGTTAAGAATCATATAAAACAGTTGACTATCATTATTATTGTTAGTTGCTCCCCATGGACCAGATTTAATACTCTTCATAGAATACAATAAAGATAAACATCTTTCTGGCCAATTCTTTTCATTAAAGATAGAGAAGATTCTATTCACATTATTATTAACATTTATAGTTCTTTGTTTTGGATCATAGTTATTCATCGTTTCATCGCTCTTCTCTATCATAGATGTTTCTATAAAAGCTAAACCTGTATTATATACTTCCTCACCATTGATATTAATAGTAAATGGAAATAAAATTGGACCCGGAATTCTAGGTCGGAAACAATATTCTTCAGACAAATCTCCACTAGTAACATTAAAATATCTTCTACTACCATATACAAATGTAATATTGTTCAAAGGATTTATCTCAGTTGTCCAAAAGAAGGATATCAAAACTTCTGGTGTTATAAATACCACTGTATCAGAAATATTTGTCCAATTAAAATAATCTCCAGTTCCTTGTTCATAGATATTAACTGCTCCCAATTCATTCTCTATTGGCCAAGAATCAAGTTGACTCTTAGGTATTTGAATAGACATAGGACTGATTGGTATATTTTCAGATGGAGAAGAAACAGTTGGTCTTACAATGTAAATAACATTTCCTTTAGCATTAGCTACATACCCTAACTCTTCAGATAATCTTAGAAGATAAAATAGTATGAAACCCTTTAAATTAGGATTCTTTTTGAAAAAAGAATAATATTTAGATTCTTCTACACCAACTAGATAGTTCTCTGCTAATGTATTAATAGCTATATATGCTAATTGTTGTTGATTTAAAGCCATATAACCATTACCTTTATAGAAATCTACATAAGGTATATCTCCCCCGAAAGGATTTAATTTTAATAAAGTATCAATATATGTATAAAACATAGAAGGCACACTGACTCCAGAAATAGAATCTATTAATTCTTGAGCATTTATTCTATTTGGATCTTTTACCCAAGATTTTTTTGGGTGTATACATACTCCATTAGAACATATAACATAATTTAAAGTTATACATTCTCCTGATACACATATTCTATCTGATGGGCAGAATCCTTGACATTTTCCTTTACATCCATCTGATTCTCCACATTTCTTATTTGAACAATTGGGCTCACACTTAGGTTCGTCTTTAAAAGATAATATTACTATGGTCACAAGCACAATTAATATTATTACAAATAATATTATACCTACAATTAGAAGAATATTAATCATGATTTTTAATTCTACGAAAATCTAATGATACTATTTTTTTAACTAAATCTTCCCCCAATGTTTCTTTTAAGACCTGATCTATTATTTCATATGATTCTTCTTTTTTCCACCAATTTTTATTCCAGGAAGATGTAGATGTGACAAATTCTTTAGCATATTCTATACCGCCTCTATCTATACATCCCATTAAAGTTGTATCTATTACAGATTGATAAATAGGATATTTTGAATCTGGAGAATCTATCATACTCTTATCTATAACATAGCAACCAACTGAGATAGATTTATCTTGAATATCTGTTTCTACATCTTCCCACTTCAAAGAAATATATTTATATCCATAATAGATATTAGATATGACTTCAAATTCTTCTTTACTTAACTTATATATTATCCCATTACACTTAGATTTTTTATTCTCATAAGCAGCTATCATAGACATATTACATCTATGTAAATACCATCCTCTTCTTAAACCTGATACTTTAGATATATATGATCTATCTGCTAAGTTTTCTAGCTTTAACAATTTCTGTAATCCTTCCATTTGAATAGACGAAAATCCTTCTAAGCCTAATATGTTCATTAGCATCTCATACTTATTTATTTTTGTATCATAACAAAAGAGATACATTTTATTTGGGAAATTATTTTCTATTTACATAGATCTTTTTAATCTCTCCCGGTTTCATATTATATATTTCTTTTGAAACTACTTTGACATCTATGGATTTAGATTCCTTAGAGAGTTCTAATTTGACTAATTTTTTAGTATCTTCATCAGATACATTCACTAATAAATCAGAATAATCTCCTCTATTTATCTCATATTCCTCATTTGGTATCATATTTGTTATATTAAATGTTTCTATTGGTATAAAAGAAGAGTTATTTATATAAACTTTACTAGATAATAATACATCATTTACTTTAACTATTTGTATCAAATCGCATATACCATTCCATACATCTACCAAAACATAAGAATTTAATATTTCTAAATTTACTGTATCTGACGAAATAGATACAGATGTTCCATCTTCTATTTTAGATAATTTAAATTCTTTTATAGCCATATTTTTCAAAATGTCCATGTCTTTTTTAATCTCTCTGATACATATTTTAACAGAAGGCATTTTGAATAGAGATATACCGCTATTATTAGTGATAGTAACAATATTCTTTATTTTCTTTATATTTGTCAATTCTGACCTTATTGAAAAAGAAAATGCTTTATCAAATTCCAATCTGACTATAGAATCTTCTTTTAATGTAAAAGTATGTGTTGGATATATTTCTGTATTTATTATAGATTCTCCTATCTTTAATATATTTCCATCTTTAGTCAAAAAATTATCTCCTTTTATTTCTCCTTCTATATAAGAATTATTACCTTCTTCTAAAAATAAAAGTTTTGTTTTCTTGTTTATAGTTACTATATTAACTCTGTTCGATATAAATATTCTATCTGAATTTATAGAATAAGAACCAGGTTTTAGATTTTTGATCAAGAAAGAAACTTTCTCTGTTACTATCAGTTCCCAACCTTCCATACCTTTTGATTAAAAATAAATTTTACAAATTTATTTTTTTCATATTAAAAGCAATGCCTATTAAAAATAGAAAACATAAAGCCAAATCTTCAGACGATTGTGGATGTGGAGACTGCGATTCCGATTCTCACAGTGACTCTAGCAGTTGTAGTAGTGATAGTAGTAAATCTTGTGGACATGGTAAGAGAGGCCCCACCGGGCCTAGAGGTGCTACTGGCCCCACCGGGCCTAGAGGTGCTACTGGCCCCACCGGGCCTAGAGGTGCTACTGGTCCCACAGGAGAAGTTGGTCCCACTGGTGCCACTGGTGAAGTTGGTCCCACTGGTGCCACTGGTGAAGTTGGTCCCACTGGTGAAGTTGGTCCCACTGGTGAAGTTGGTCCCACTGGTGCCACTGGTG
>Ga0315284_10004741_pt1 | contig 19323 bp, 20 predicted proteins | sample YL17G09_16_MG_FD_203696 | JGI IMG/M metagenome (GOLD analysis project Ga0315284, IMG submission 203696) | Sediment microbial communities from Yellowstone Lake, YNP, Wyoming, USA - YL17G09_16 | ecosystem: Environmental > Aquatic > Freshwater > Lake > Sediment | place: USA: Wyoming | collected... | reverse complement strand
TCGTCGTCGTCAGCCTTTTCGTGAATCCGACGCAGTTCGGACCTGCCGAGGACTACGCGCAATATCCTCGCGACCTCGACCGCGATTCGTGCATGGCCGCCGATGTCGGCGTCGATGTGCTGTTCACGCCATCGGTAGATGAGATGTATGCGCCGGGCGATTCGACGTTCGTCGAGGTCACGGGTGAGCTCACGGCGCGCCTCTGCGGCGCCTATCGGCCGGGGCATTTCCGCGGCGTGACGACGGTGGTGGCCAAGCTCTTTAATATCGTCCAACCCGACCGCGCGTACTTCGGCGAAAAGGATTATCAGCAACTACTTGTGGTACAGCGGATGGCGCGGGATCTGGGATTCCCGCTCGAGATCGTCCCCGTGCCGACCGTGCGCGAGCCCGACGGCGTGGCGATGAGCTCGCGCAACACCCGGCTCGGGCCGCGGGAGCGCACGGCTGCGACCGCGTTGTACCGCTCGTTGCTGAAGGCCCAGGAGCTCGCCGCCGCGGGTCTGCGCGATGGCGAGGGCATCTTATCTGCGGTCCGCGAGAGCATCGCGCAGGAACCGCTCGTCAAGCTTCAGTATGTGGAACTTGTCGATCCCGATACGCTGGCGCCGGTCGAGCGCGTCGACGGGCCGGCCCTGCTCGCTCTCGCAGCCTACGTAGGAGGCATCCGGCTGATTGACAATATGATCTTATCGAGGTCCGTCCGTTAGAGTAACAGGTCCGTCTGGCGCAGACGCCTCTCTAACGGACCTCGTCCGGAAGAGTCTCGTGTATCCGCGCAATATTGCGCTGATACACGAGACTCCAAGGAGGGTAACCGGCCGGCCAACGCGAATAGAAAGGCAATCATGACACTAGTCAACCTGTACAAGTCCAAGATTCACCGCGCGACGGTGACCGACGCGAACCTGAGCTACGCGGGCAGCGTGACGATCGATGAGGACCTGATGAAGGCCGCCGACATGCTGCCGCACGAGCGCGTGCAGGTTCTGAACCACAGCAACGGCGAACGGCTGGAGAGCTACGTCATCGTCGGCGAACCCGGCTCGGGGACGATCTGCCTCAACGGGCCGGCGGCGCGTCTCGGCCATATCGGCGACAAGGTCACGCTCATCACCTATGCCTGGATGTCGTCAGAAGAGGCGCAGGCGTGGCAGCCTACCGTCGTGCGCGTCGATGACCACAATCGCATCACTGACGTCGTGCGCGGCACCACGGTCGAGACCCACGGCCAGCCGTGATCGCGCGGCCATACATCGGTGACGACAACCTCTTCCACCACGAACGCAGCCGAGAGCCTCGTCTCGCGCATTAGCGAGCTCCGACGCTTGCGACGCGCGGTGATACTTGCGCACAACTACCAGCTTGGGGAGGTACAGGACGTCGCCGACTTCACCGGCGATTCGCTCGAGCTGAGCCGCCAGGCCGCGCAGACGGATGCCGAAGTCATAGTCTTCTGCGGCGTCCGCTTCATGGCGGAAACGGCGAAGGTGCTGTCTCCGCACAAGACGGTGCTGCACCCCGAGCCCCGCGCGGGCTGCCCTTTGGCGGATATGATCACGGCGGAGGAATTGCTGGCGTTCAAGGCCGCGCATGGCGGAGCGCCCGTCGTCTGCTACGTGAATACGTCGGCGGAGGTCAAGGCCGAGAGCGACTACTGCTGCACCTCCTCCAACGCGGCGCGCGTGGTCGAGCGGGTGGACGCGCCGGAGGTCATCTTTGTCCCCGATCACAATCTGGGCCTGTGGGTGCAGCGGCACACGAGCAAGCGCCTGCTGCTGTGGCAGGGCTCGTGCCCGACGCACGATCGCATCACCGCTGAATCGATCCAGGAAGCCCTCCGCGCGTATCCGGACGCTGAGGTCATCGCGCACCCGGAGTGTCGACCCGAGGTATTGGATCTGGCGCACCAGGTCCTGAGCACGAGTGGCATGATCCGCCGCGCGCGCGAAACCCCGGCGTGCACGATCATCGTCGCCACCGAGTTGGGGATCATCCATCGGCTTCAGCAGGAGGCGCCGGACAAGCGCTTCGTGCCGGTCTCGCGGCTCGCCATTTGCCCGAACATGAAGCGCATTACGCTGGAGAAGGTGCTGTGGTCGCTCGAGGATATGTCGGGGCAGGTGACGATCCCGGAGGATGTCGCGGGCAGGGCGCGCAGGGCGCTCGACCGCATGCTGGAGGTCGCGTAACCTATGGAGTGTTTGGCATCAGCAGAGGACCTCTGATACCAAACACTCTTCCGGACGAGGTTCTTTCGATGCCCGTGCAACGATCCCGGGGTATTCCCATAGTCCAAGAACCTCGATAGCAGACCTCGCCATGGCCAGCTATCACATCTCGAGTCTCGGGCCTTTCATGCGCGTGGGCGTCGTCGGCTGCGGGCGCGTCGGGCGCACCATTGTCTTCGCCATTGATGCCGGGCGCGTTCGCGCCGACCTTGCCGCCATCTGCGACACCAATGCCGACCGCGTTCAGGATCTCATCTTTCGCCTGAAGCGGCCAACGCGATCCATGTCACTTCAAGGGCTGGTCGCATCGGTGGACCTCGTCGTTGAGGCGACCAACCGCCATTCTGCTCCGGCGATCATCATGGCGGCCCTCGATGGAGGCAAGGACGTCCTGGTGACGAATACGGCGGCGATCCTGGCGCGCGACGATTTCTCCCGCATCGCCCACGATCGCGGGCTCACCATCTTTGCGGCGAACAGCCTTCTCACCGGCGCCAACGCGCTGAATGCCGCGCCGGCGGCGGCCGCGAGCGTGACGCTGACCATCACCTGTCCGCCGCTGGTGATCGAGGACGCGCCGTTCCTGCGGGGCCGGGAGCTCAAGGCTAGCGACAGACCTCAGATGGTGTTTCAAGGTGAGGCAGCCGACGCGCTCGTCGCGTTCCCCGGGCTTGCGAACATCATCGCCGCCGCGACTATCGGAGCGGGGGGCGCGGGGCTTCTGGTCCGCGTCCGGGCCCACCAGGATACCGATGTCACCGAGATCGAACTGGCGGTAACTACGGAGAAGCAGCGAACCCATGAGCGCGTGCAAGTCGCTGTCGCCGGCAGGGAGCCGGTTGACCCCGAATCCATCGGGCTTCTGGCGGTCGGGTTTCTGCGATCAGTGGCGAGCTCGGTGCGCCTGGCATGACACTGCGGTTGTGTGAAGCCGTTGGCGTATGCAGAGGCGCTTCACAAGACCGCCCGGGGCAGTATCGATCGACCGGCTGCGGTACCCAGATTCGGTGATATGCGCCACCGGAGAGCACCATGGTAGAACCTGCACCTGAGATAGTCCGCGATATCGTGCGCCGGGCACTCGAGGAGGACATCGGCCATGCCGACGTGACGACGCAGAGCGTGGTGCCGCCGGAGGCGCGCTGCTCGGGCGCCGTCGTCGCGCGCCAGGAAGGGATTGTCGCCGGCCTGCGCGTGGCCGAGACGGTGTTCCGCGAGTTGGACGATGCGGTCGAGTTCCGCGCGCGCGTCGCCGACGGCAGTTTCGTCGCCGAAGGCGCAACTGTCGCCACGGTAGCCGGCTCGGCGCGCTCCATACTCACCGCCGAACGAACCGCGCTCAACTTCCTCCAGCGCATGTCAGGCATCGCCACCGTAACCCGGCGGTACGTTTCCGCAGTCGAGGGCACGGGCGCGCGCATCCTTGACACGCGCAAGACCGCGCCCGGACTGCGCTGCCTCGACAAGTGGGCGGTGGCCCTCGGCGGCGGCTCCAACCATCGCTTCGGCCTCTACGACGGTATCCTGATCAAGGACAACCACCTGCGACTCGCGGGCGGTGTCGCAACTGCCGTCACGGCCGCGCGGCGCAATGCACCTCATGGTCTCAAGATTCAGGTCGAAGTCGAGACGCTAGAGCAGGTGCACGAGGCCCTGGAATCGGGCGCTGACGCGCTGCTGCTCGACAACATGAGCGTTTCGGATCTTCGGGCATCAGTGGGGCTGGCGAAAGGGCGGGCCCTCACCGAAGCCAGCGGCGGCGTCAACCTCGAGACGGTGAGGGAGGTCGCCGAAACAGGTGTGGACTTCATCTCGGTCGGCGCGCTCACTCACTCCGTGCCGGCGCTCGACATCGCGCTCGATATCTCGGGCTAGCAGCGCGACCGAAAGGTTCACTTTTCGGTCGCCAGCTGCTCCGGATCTCTGGCCCCGACCGCGACGCGGCAAGCCGCGTCTCCGGAGCGGCGGACACCGCCGCGCACGGGGCTCCGGAGATGCGCATAGCGCATTACCCGTGATAGCGCCTTGGTCCGGCCCGACAAATGGGCTTTTCGGCCAGACTTCTAGTCTGCAAACGCGATGCGACATCCTCCCCGATTGCGCCCGGCCATAGGCAGCCGGGTTATCCGGCTCACTAGAACACCCTCCACTAATGATCGAGCCAAGCAACTCGCACGCAGCGGCGCTCCGCACGGCACGGTGGTTGTTGCAGTCGAACAGACTGACGGACGCGGGCAGCGTGGCCGCCGCTGGGTATCACCACGAGGCGGCCTATGGGCATCGCTGATGCTGCGGCCGCACGGGGTGCCTGCGGCGCAGGCGGGCCTGCTCAGTGTCGCAGCCGCAACGGCGGGCGCTGAGGCGACAGCCGCGCTCTCGGGCGTCGCAGTGACGGTCAAGTGGCCCAATGACTTGCTCGTATCGGGGCGCAAGATCGGCGGGGTGCTGGTTGAAACTGGTATCGCCGGCGCGAGGATCGCCTGGGCAGTAGTCGGCGTCGGCATCAACGCTAACCTCGGTGTTGAGGCATTCCCGCCGCGGCTGCGCCGGAGCGCCACGACGCTGCTGAGTGAGACGCGGCGAGAGATATCCCTCGACGCGCTGCTGTCGAGACTATGCGCTCAGCTTGAGGGGCTCCTGCGCATGCTCGAGGCCGGCCAGACGGACCAGATCATCGAGAGATGGCGCGCCGTGGATTCCACGCCCGGGCGCAGTGTCCGCGCGCGCGACAATGGGTGGACCGGCGTGGCTAGCGGCGTAGACGCCGCCGGGCAGCTGCTGGTGACCACCGGCGACGGCCGTCTCATCACTTTGCCAACGAGCAGCGGCATCATCATCGAATGAGCGCAACCGTCGGATATCGTCGTGCGGTGCTGGGTGACTTGCGCGCGATCGCTGCGATGGAGCGCCGCTACTTCGGCCGGCACGCTTTCGGCCCCGGAATGCTTCTCTATCTGCTGCTGAATGCAGGCGAAGGCTTCCAGGTGGCCGAGGCGGAGGGTGAGGTCGTCGGTTACATCGTGGTGCGACGCGAATCGGTGCGCCGCGGACGGGCGGAACTGCCGACCTTCGCCGTGCGCGAAGACGTGCGCGACCGGGGCATCGGCTCGGCACTCCTGGTCCAGGCGCTGGAGCACTTGAGCCGGTTGGGCGTCCGCCGCGTCGTGCTCCAGGTAAGCGCACAGAACCACGCGGCGCAAAGGCTGTACGAGCGGTTTGGCTTCAAGGCCGAGCGCACGCTCGCCGGCTACTACGGGCGCGGCGAGGACGCATATCTCATGTTGCGTGTATCGGGAGACAACGCAGGAGGGGCGTGATATGGCCTGCGGGTGCTGGGAACCATTCTGCGACGAAACATGTCATACTTATAAGGCCGACGCGAGTGTCATGGAGGCCATACGGCGCGGATGATGGTTGCGGTGCCCAAGGGGTTGTGGACGGCGAAGGCGAATCTGGCGTGCGGGGGCTCATAGGAGTGGGAGGTCAATGCAAATGAAACGCTGGCTGGTGGTGGTGCCCGTATTGCTTGCCGTCGGACTGCTCGGCGGATGCGGCGGAGGCGGGAACTCGGATCGAGATGCGTTGCTCTCCAGTATCCGCGGCTACATGACGGGTTGGGCGCAGCAGAACCAATCGTTCCTCGATGCCTTCGTCTCCCCGGATTATGCCTTCGATGAGCAGAACAAGGCCGACCACATCGCCGCGGTCGTGGCCGACTTTCCGGACCTGCGGAATCTGCGAGTGGTCAGCCAGACCGTTGATATCCTCTCCCCCAACCTTGCGTCGGCGTCGGTCGAGTTCACCGCGCTGCTGAACGCCGACATCGCCTCACTCGATCAGCCGACCTCGATATTCGCCTTTGTGCCCAGCGACAACTTCCTGAGCCAGATCTGGATCAAGGATTTCGACGGAGTATGGCGGCTCGCCGCAGAGTTCCTCTCGGCGAGTTGGGTGAGGAGCGCCACGCCGGTCATCGAGCTGCTCAGCCCCCTGGAGGGGGATCACATCGCGCCCGGTGCGATCGGCGCCGTCAGCGCCCTCGGATCCGCCGCGAGCAACAGCCTACGGGTCACGCTGTTCCCTGATTCCATTGCCGCGGCTTCGTTCGTCCCAACGTCTGTCTTCGGCTTCGGCGCGGTCCAGTACGACGGCGAGATCACCGTGAGGTCCGATGCGTTGGGCGAGTACTCGCTCACCATGATCGGCCAGACCGACGCCATCGGCAATCCACAGATGGTCGGACGGTCGGTGCGGGCGGAGTTCATCGTGGTTTCGACGCGCGCGGGCCGTGCCTACTACGGCGGCAAGACGGTGCCCGGCAACAGGCAAAGCCTGTTCCGCTACATGCGGATTCGTCGCGCCGCAGGCAAGTACTGGCAGCCCAAGCCGGGGAAGGGTCCGTGAGTGAACTCCCGCGGTTCACTGACACCCATGCCCATCTAACCCACCCGGACTACCGCGGCGATCGCGGCCTGATCACGCGCGCCGCCGCGGCCGGCGTCAACTGCATCATCACCGTCGGTTTCGACTTGCCGACAAGTCGCGCTGGAGCCGAGGTCGCGGCGGGCGCCGATGGCGTCTGGCATGCGCCCGGCGTTCATCCTCACGATGCCTCCGAGGTCAGGCCGGAGACCCTCAGCGAGCTTCGCCGCCTCGCCGGTTCACCCAAGACCGTTGCGATCGGCGAAACGGGCCTCGACTTCTACCGAAACCGCTCGCCCCGCGAGACGCAGATCGCGGCGTTTCAACAGCACCTCGAGCTTGCCGCGGAGCGCGGCCTGCCGGTGATCGTGCATTCGCGCGACGCGCATCACGAGGTGCTTGCGGTGTGGGCCGAGAGCAAGTGCCGGCTGGGCGTGATGCACTGTTTCTCGGGCGATGCGGATATCGCGCGGCGTGCGCTCGACCTCGGGCTCTACCTGGGCATCGCCGGCCCCATAACCTTCCGAAATGCTGAGCGCCTTCGCGCAGTCGTGCGCAACGCCCCCCGCGACCGCCTCCTGCTCGAGACGGATTGTCCCTACCTGACCCCGGACCCCCATCGCGGAAAGAGGAACGAGCCCGCGTACATCCCGCTGATCGCGGAGGCAGTGGCGCGATGCTGGGACGTGACTGCCGAGGAGGTCGCAACCATCACCAGCGCCAACGCGGCGCGGTGCTTCCCGGCGCTGGGGGCTTAAGGTTCGGCCTGCACCACAGTCTGGGTCACGCAGGCCGCGCCCTAGCCGCCTCCAGCATGACGCAGCCGATTCGAGTCAACGCCCACGCCCGGTGGAAAGGATCCTTGATGCTGCGCGCGACAGCGGCGGCTTCGCGGGGGTTGCTCCATGCGAACGCCACCGCCGCATCGCGCAGTGCGTTGGAACGATGGGAGAAGTCCCCTTGCTCCTGCATACTCCGCGCTACCCTGAGCGCTCTGGCGGGATCGCGCTCGCAGAGCCGCCACACAACCCACTGTAGCGCCCAGCCGCGGTGGACGGTGACCTTGATGGTGCGTGCGATCCAGAGGGCTCTGATTGGATCTGTCGGGGCCAAAGCGTCCACAATACCCTCGAGGGCCGCAGCTTTATCGTCTCGGTCCCTGATGCTGCGCGCGAGACTGAGCGCCCGATCGAGATCAATCGTCGTCAGGCTCTCCGCCACCATCGACAGCGCCCAGGAGCGCGATCCCGGCTTCTCTATGCCTCGCGCTGCCTTGAGTGCTTCATCTGCGATCCGCCGCCCGCGCGCCGGATCACTGTCACCAACCACAGCGGCGATGGTGGCAAGCAACCAGACGCGCTGGGTTTCGGACTCTACGGCGCGCGCCACGTCGAGAGCTGCGGGCGCGTCGTGCTGCGCTATTGCCCCGAGCAGATCGAGAACGGTGACGTCGGCCCTTTCGTCGTCGCTGATTCTCCGCGCGCTTTCGAGCGCTTGCTGCACAGCGTCGCGAAGGTACGTTACAGCTCGGGGGTCAAGCTCTTCGATCATTTCTCCGAGCGCCCAGGCGCGTTTCGCTTGATCTGTGATGCGGCGGGCGGTTCTCAGGCCGCGTTGGATGAAACGCCCGGCGCGCTTTCTGTCGCCGGGCAAGCGACACCCAATCTGCACCAATGCGAGCGCACGCTGGGCGGGCGATTCAATGAGGTTGGCTGCCCGTGGGGCGTTCGTGGGATGATGACGTGCGAGTGAGCACGCCAATTCTCGAAGCGCGAGATCGCGATTGTCTGCGCGGCTGAGCCTGAGCGCGATCTTGATCGCTTTGTCAGGCGCGGTGCGGGCAAAGGCTCGGGCCACCGCGCCGAAGGCCAGGCCTCGCGCGCCGGGATAGTGAAGGGCTGCCGCCTCGGAGCGTGGCCTTATGGTGCGCGCGACCTTCAGTGCTCTGTCCGGATCGATCAGCGCCATCACGTCGACGACGTATGACTGCAGCGTCGCGCTGTCGCTGGCGTCTTTGAGGCGCGCCGCGATTCGAAGGGCCTCGTCGAGAAGCGCTTCAACTGACGGTTCAGCGCGACTACGAGATGCGCTCATGCCCGCTCCTGCCGTGGGTTCTCCTCCTCTCCGGGTGACGGAGGCTGGGCCTGGTCGCGTCGGATGAGTTCGATAAACCGCTCCAACTTGGTGCCCGGTTCGGGTTGAAGCGCTTGTCGGAGTTCGTGGGCCGTGAAGTGCTCGCGCAGGAAGGCGATAACGTCGACGCGCCCGTGCCAGCATCCGATGATAAGCTTGCAGGGCAGGCCGCGGTTCAATCGCCGGCAGTAGTTGAACGTCACCTGGCCGCCGAGGTGAACGCAGCGGATCTCGTGACTGTCGTGTTCCTCCAACGATGCCATCGGTACGCCTGTATGCGGGGAGCGAGGCGCTGGGACGCCGGATACAACGTTACGCGCTATGCGCCAGCTAGCCGCGCTCCCTGATGAATTGCGTCCGCGATCACGCGCGCGGCGTCCTCCACACGGCTTGGCAGACTCAGCTCGACGCCCAAGCGGCCCATGAGGTAACCCAGCTCAGCTAACGTTGGCTGCTCGAGCCCGGCTTCGGCAAGCACGTCGTGCTGCGCAAACGTTTCGTCCGCCGTACCTTGGAAGACGATACCCTCGCGCGATATGACATACACGCGATTCGATATCGCGGGCACGATGTTGACTTCGTGCGTGGTGTAGACAATCGTCAGCCCATGCTCATCATGTAGGTGGTTGAGCAGGTCTATCAGCTCGTGCTTGCTTCGTGGATCGAGCCCCTCGAACGGCTCGTCGAGCACGATGAGCTCGGGCCGCGTCACTAGCGCGCCCGCCAGCGCCACTTTGCGCTTCTCGCCGCCGCTGAGATAGTGGCAGATGCGATCCGCCAGGTGCGCGATGCCGATCTCCCGCAGCACCGCCTCGACCATCTCGTCCACCCGCTGGGCCGGATAGCCGTAGTTGCGCGGCGAGAACGAGACGTCGTCGCGCACTGTGGGCGCGATGAGCTGTTCCTCCGCGTTCTGCAGCACCACGCCAATGCGTTCGCGGATCGCCGGGTAGTTCCGCGACGGATCGACGCCGAACACGCTCACCTCGCCCTCCTGCGCGCGCAGCAGGCCAATGATGTGATGCAGCATGGTTGACTTGCCGCCGCCATTGGGGCCGACGATTGCGACGCGGTCGCCGCGGTTGACGACCATATCGAGCCCGCACAGATGCACCTCCGTGCGGTCGGGGTAGATGTGCCGTATGCAGCTGACCTTGACTATCTGATCCATCTCAGGATGATCGCCGCAGCGAGGGCGGCAGCGCCCAGGATAATGGGCAGAGCGTCAGTCGCAACGGCGTTCCACGCCCGGCCCGGCGCGGCAATGTGCCCGCTGTAGCCGCGCACGACCATGATATCGTACTGCAGCTCGCTGCGGTCGAATGCATGGATGAGGAGCTTGCCCATCGCCAGCGACAGGTTGCGCAGGTTGACCAGCGGGTGGCGAAGCTGCAGGCCCGATCGCACGCGGGTTGCGGTCACCAGGTTCCCGGCCATGTCGAGCAGTAGGAACACCGAGCGGTAGGTCAGGAAGAGCGCCTCGCCGACGATGCCGGGCAGCACACGCGAAAGGAGACTAAAGACACGGGGATAAGGCGTCGTCACCAGAAGCGTCACCAGCGCCAGGGCCGCCGCGAGCGCACGGCCGAACACGAGCGCAGGTGTCTGCCACGTCCCGTCCCATTCGCTGATGACGAAGATGAGCGCGAACAACGCAGGATAGGAGGCAATGAGCATAACCTTGGGCGCGGGCACGCGCGCAGAAACGAGCAGCCCGACGCATAGAGCGTACACAGCAGCCAGGAGCGCCACGTGGTGGGTGATGACGACCGCAGCCACGAAACACGCCGCCATGGTCAGCTTCGCCGCCGGTCCCGCGCGGTGAAGCATGCTCCGGCCGGAGGTCGACCAGTAGTCTATGATCGCAACGTCAAACTGGCTCATATGTCGGCGCCAGACCCACCAGATCCGGTTTCACCCTGGCTGCGAATCGGATCACAACGGCGGCAATGAATGATTCCAGCGGCCAGCCCACCGCGCCCAGGGCGAGCACCATCGCGGCAAACCGGCCGAGGGACAGGTTCCTGATCTCGCCGCCGGCGTGCGGTGACGGTCCCCCGCCCTCGTGGTGAGGCGCGCCTACCACGACGACGTTCTCGAGCGGCACCCGCCCGGCCGTGCTGGCCCCGAGCGCGACCACCCCGATCATGATTCCCGCGCTCACGGTCATGGCAAGAAACGCGCTGATCCCGCCAGCGAGGGCCGGGCTCAACATGCGACTGAGCAGGCGGAAGAGCGCCCAGCCGGCGATCATCTCAATCGAGAGGATGAGCGTATTGAGGCCGACGACGGTGATGCCTCCGTGGCCGATGAGCGCGAGCAGCAGGTTTACGACGAACGCGGCGATTAGAGTTGCCGCCGGGCCGAGGATGATCCCGGCAACCGCCGCGAGTTGGATGTCATACCCGGGGATGATCGGGATGCTCATGGCGACGATGACGAATGCGGCCGTCATCGAAAGCAGGGGCAGCTTCCGGGCAAACGGGGGCTTCGACATCCTGCGCGCAGCCGCCACAAGCAATGTCGCTGCGACGGCGGCGCCGCTCAACCACAGCCATGGCGGGAGAACACCGTCTGGAATGTGAAGATGTGTCATGTGCCGAAGTCGGCCCGGCGGGATCAACATCCGGTTTCACCGGGCCGTCGAGGACGCCTATTATGTGAGAGCGACCGGATTTCCTGTCGCTGTCGGGACCCTAATGCCGACAGGAGCTCAAGCGGGTCGCGTCTCCGCGTCGTCTCGGCATTAGAATTGCCAACCCATAGCGCGGGCGCCGACTCGCGGTAGGCCAGGAGGAAGAGCTGAGGGCCACATGTCGCGCCCCGAGACTGGTGCTCTCGGGTTGCGCTTCACAGTCTGCTGGAACCGACGCGTGACAGACCCAAAATGAGGAGCAACAAGAGGAACAACCGCGAACACGCGTCGTCGGCTTGCCGTTCCGTTCAGCCGCCGCACTACGGCCTCGCGGCCGGGTATCAGCCGCAGCAGCGTCTAGGGCGCCCGCGGGACGAAGCGGAGCAACCAGCCGCTCCCTGCGCAGCGAAACAAGGGGGTGCGGGCAGCACGACGCGATGCGGGCGGGCGGTTCAGGCGGTGTTTCGACGCATCGTTAAGTTTAGCGCGCACTATTCATGCGCGCACGCATCGTACGTAGGATGCACGCGCTTCAAGCGTAGTATGAATAATCCAGGTTAGTCCTGTCATTCGTCGGCAACAAAGGAAGGAGAGAAAGGAGATCCTGACGAAGCACTTTCGAAGCTAGATGAATATGCAGCGGTAAGGCCGAGTCTGGCCCGGAACGCAGCGGCATTGGCGGGGGCGTAGGAGGTCGCTCAATGCGCGCGCCAGGCGTCGCCGAAACTGGGGGGGTGATCGGGGTCCGGACGTTCTGAATGACAGGCCCTAGCAGTGCAAACACTTGTAGGGGCAAAGGAGGAACGTGAGATGCGAAAAGATCGCGGTTTTACCTTGATCGAGCTCCTGGTTGTGATTGCGATTATCGCAATCCTGGCGGCCATCCTCTTTCCGGTCTTTGCGCGAGCTCGGGAGGCGGCAAGAAAAGCCACCTGCATGTCGAACCTAAAGCAGATCGCACTGGCGGCGATCATGTATGCCCAGGACTACGATGAGGTGCTGCCGATAGCCTGCGCAACAGGGTTTCAGGCCACCTCGCACGCTATCGAGCCCGCGAACACCCAGATCACGGTCGCGGACGCTCTCGCCGCGGGCTTGGGCTCCAAGGACTACTGGCAGCTCCCCGACCCCTTGCGCCCCTACGTCAAGAGCATCGACATCTTCAAGTGCCCGACGCTTATCCGCCGGTATCTCCCGTTCGGGATCGAGCAGCAGGCGCTGACGTCGGGACCGGCGCAAGGCGTGCTCAAGGTCGGCGACTTCCACGACGCGGCTCCCGGCAACTGGGAGTGGGTCGGCTCGTACTTCTATGGCTGCCTGCACTACCCGTACGGCTCGGGCGTAGATCCCGCGACTTACAGCACCTATGTGGGCGCGTTGTGGGACATCGCCCGATCATTGGGTCATGTCACGGACACCGATGACCCCGCGCAGTACTGGGTGTGTGGAAACGCCCTCAGCCAGTTCGACAACCCGGTCTGGAAGATGATGGTGAGCTGCAACTCCTACGGCGACCACGAGGGGTACAGCGACCTGTACTCGATGATGCACGCGATGCCGCCAGAGCTGGGGGGAACGCCGCCAACGATTCCGGTTTCGGTACCCGCCGCGTTTGTGGATGGACATGTCAAGTACCTCCGCATCGGCTTCTATGAAATGATGTCGATCCTGACGATGCCGAACGAGATCCAGTAGGCCCGACCGACTGGCCATCGTCCGGCGTCACGCAGCGCGTGCTGCACGCTTTCGGCCCGCCTCGCAGCTGCGAGGCGGGCCGTCGTTTGAGTCGCCTCGCCGGCCGCCTCGCGCGATCAGCCTCGAGCATTCATGCTTCCAGCGCGTCGTCAGGATAGCCGCCGCACCGGCGACGCGCCATTGCGCGCGGCGCGCACGTTCCAGCAGCTCCGTTTCTGGCGCGGGCGAGCAGCACAGGATTCCATCCTGTGCTGCTCGCCGGTCGAAGACCCTTCGGCAGGCTCAGGGCCGGCTCTGCGCCACCGGGCTGGGTTCCCTTCCAAGGTGAGCATACACGAGCCAAGGCCGGAGCTCCTGGGCGCGAGTTCCACTTTTCTTGACAACGGAAAAATGACCATGCTATGATGCAGGCGGCTCGACCATTAGGACACTGCTCTGCAACGTCGTGCGCATGAGCCATCAGCGAGTGATAGACAATGCCCGGAGGTTATAACGTCACAGTTGTCGGTCGCGGCGCCGTAGGCCGGGAGATCCTGCGGGTGCTGCGGCAGCGGAGCTTTCCCGCCGCGAGCATCACGGTCTTGGCGCGCAGCGCAGGAACGGTCGAGGTCGACGGACACGGCTACGACGTTCGCCCCGCCGCGCCCGAGGAGTTCGACGGCTGCCATGTCGCCCTCTTCGCGGGCACCGAAGGCGAAAAGGGAGCGGCGGTGGTCTATGCCCCCGAGGCGATCAAGCGCGGCGCGATCGTCATCGACAACGGTAATGATTTCCGGATGGACCCGCAGGTGCCGCTGGTCGTCCCCGAGGTCAACCGCGAGGCCTTGCGCGAGCACCACAATCTCATCGCGAACCCGAACTGCTCCACGATTCAGATGGTTGTCGCGCTCAAGCCGATCCACGACGCTGCCGGGATCGAGCGCGTCGTCGTCTCGAGCTATCAAGCGGCGTCGGGCGCCGGAGCGGCCGCTGTGGCCCAGCTTGAGGCCGAAATGGCCGCCGTCGTTCGTGGCGACAACCTCCCTGTCAGCGACGCGCTCCCTCAGCGCCTCGCCGCCAACGTTTTCCCACACATCGGTGGATTCGACGACGAGGGCTACTGCTCCGAGGAAGTCAAGCTGGCGCGTGAAACCCACAAGATCATGGGCGACGAATCCATCCGCGTCACCGCCACTACCTGCCGCGTCCCGGTCTTCAACGGGCACTGCGAGGCGGTTAATCTCGAGCTGCGGGAGGAGCTTGCGCCCGCGGACGCGAAGGAGTTACTGGCGTCGTGGGCGCCGTACGGCGACGGCTACCACCCCATCCGCGTCAGTGATGCCCCCAGCGAGGGCTGCTATCCGATGCCGATTGATGTCAGCGGCACCGACGAGGTGTACGTCGGCCGCATCCGGCGTGACGCAACTGTGCCGCATGGGCTGAACCTCTGGGTCGCGGCCGACAACCTGCGTAAGGGCGCGGCGCTCAACGCGGTGCAGATCGCGGAGCAGCTGGTCGCCATGGGACTGTTGTGAGGGAGTAGATTGAGCTATCTCGAGGAGCAGGGCGCGGTCAACGTCGTCGTTCAGAAGTTCGGTGGCACGTGCACGGAGTCACACGACCACCAGCTCATGGCCGCCGAACGCATCATGGAGTGCCGCGACCAAGGACTGTGGCCAGTCGCGGTCATCTCGGCGATGGGGCGCGAGGGGCAACCCTACTCCACCGCCGAGTTGGTCAAGCTGGTGCGCAAGATTGACCCGAAGATCGAGCCAAGAGAGCTCGATCTCCTTATGTCGTGCGGCGAGATCATCTCGACCGTCGCCATGGCGCACCTCCTCAAGTCCAAGGGCTATGACACCATCGCTCTTTCCGGCGGGCAAGCGGGGCTGATCACGGACTCGTACCACGGGCACGCTCAGATCATCGACATTCGCCCCCACGAAGTCTTCAAGGCGCTCCAGGAGGGCCGCATCGTATTCGTCGCGGGCTTTCAAGGCGTCACCCCGGAGCGACACGTGATCACGACCCTGGGCGAGGGCGGCAGCGACTACACCGCCGTCGCGTTGGCGGTGACTCTGGCTCGCACGCCGACATTGCCCTTTGGCGACGAGTTGCGCGTCGCGCCGCTTCAGATCTTCAAGGAAGTGGACGGCGTGATGACCGCCAACCCCACGCTTTTCGACAAGGGCAAGGGACCGGTGGCGCTGTCGAGCCTGACCTACGATGAGATGGTCACGATGTCGGCGCTGGGCGCTGACGTGCTGCAGCACAGCGCGGCAGTGATGGCGCGCAAGCACCAGCTGGCGCTCGTGGTGAAGAACTTCAAGACCAACGCGCATGGCACGGAGATCTCCCCCGCGACGGGCAAGCCGAGCGGGCGGCTGGTGACGGGAATCCCCGACATTGCCAACCTGATTCTGTTCTCGGTGCCGGCAGAAGAGGGGCGCCTCGCGGGGCAACTGAGCGGCGCCATGCGCAACGAACGCATCTTGCACTACCAGCTTCCTGCGGACGAAGGCCGCGTTCAGTTCGCGATCAAACGCGGCAAGTACCGCAATGTCGTGTCGATCATTGAGCATATCCTGTTCGACCGCGACACGACCGCCGAGTTCAGCGAAGAAGCATGGGGCCTGGTATCGGCGGTCGGCGAGGGCGTGCGGGGGCGAGCGCCGCACGTTCACAGCGAAGGCGAGCAGGCGCTGCGGGATGCGGGGATCGACGTATTCGGGGCGCTTGACGGCGACCTCCACGTGTCTTTTCTGGTCACAGAGGAGCAGCGCACGGAGGCGGTGCGGACGCTCCATAAGTGCCTCATTGGCTGACCGTGGTCCGCGATGCGGTCGGACGGTCGGACCGCCCCGGCACGGATCCGAGTCCGCCTGGATTGCTTCGACTGCGCTTGGGAGGCGCGAAACCCACATGCCCAGAGCCCGATTCTCCGGGATTCACATACCGGTCGTCACGCCCTTCAACAAGGCCAATGCCTTCGATCGCGACGCGATGGCGACCCTGATCGATCGCCTCATCGCCGCCGGGGTCAATGGCATCGCGCCGTGCGGCACTACGGGCGAGTCCGCCACGTTGTCGCACGAGGAGCATCGCGAAGTCATCGAATTCACGGCACGCGTAACCGCCAAACGTGCCTTCCTGATCGCGGGCACCGGATCCAACAGCACCGCCGAAGCGGTTGCCCTCACCCGGCACGCCGAGCAAATCGGCGCTGACGCCGCGCTCCTGATATGCCCCTACTACAACCGCCCGACCCAGGCCGGGCTCGTCGAGCACTTCCGCGCCGTGGCCGACAGCACATCGCTCCCGATCATCATGTACAACATCCCCAAGCGCACCGGCGTCAACATGGAGGCGGCGACCACCATCGAGCTCTCTCGCGTCCCCAACATCGTCGGCATCAAGGAGGCGAGCGGCGACCTCGAGCAGATTATGCAGATTATCGCTCGCACCGAGGACTTCAACGTCCTCACCGGGGACGATGCGCTGCTGTATCCGCTCGGCGCTCTGGGCGCCCACGGCGGAATCATGGCGGCGGCACATGTCGCCACCGATCAGTGGGTGAAGCTGTGGCGTTGCGTGGAGGCGGGGGATCTCGCGGGGGCGCGCAAGCTTCACTACCATCTGCTTCCTCTGGTCAAGGCGCTTTTCCACGAGACGAATCCCAGCCCGCTGAAGGCGGCACTCGAGATGACGGGCATCGCCGCCGGGAATCCTCGCTTGCCGCTGCTGCCCGCCACCGAGAGCTGCCGTCAGGCGCTGACACGAGAGCTCGGGCGTCTCGGGCTGCTGCCGGGAGGCGGCCGTGAGTCCGGCGCCTGACACGGCTATGCATGAGACGTGATGGGGCTTGCATCACCGGCGCGAGCCCGAAGCGCCGCAGATCAAGTCCAAGAAGCCCGGTAGGCGTGAGGAATGCAGGCTAACCCCGCCCTCGAGGAGATCCATCGCGAGATCAGCTCGTGCCGCTCATGCGACCTATGGCGGGGACGCACGAATGCGGTGCCCGGTCATGGCCGTCACGATGCCGACATCATGCTTGTCGGGGAGGGGCCCGGCTATCACGAGGATATCCAGGGGCTGCCATTCGTCGGCGCCGCCGGCCAGTTTCTCAATGAGCTCCTCGAGCGCGCCGGCATTGGGCGCGACAAGGTGTTCGTCACCAACGTCGTCAAGTGCCGCCCGCCACATAACCGCGACCCGAAGCCCGAGGAGATTGCCGCATGCAGCGAATACCTCCTCGCGCAGATCGCCCTGATCAAGCCGCGCGCCATCTTTACCCTGGGCCGGTTCGCCCTGGCGGCGCTGATCGACGAGAAGCTCACCTCGATTTCGAGGGTGCACGGCAAGGCCTATCGAAAGAGCGGCATCATCTATGTGCCGCTGTATCACCCCGCTGCAGCGCTGCACAACGAGCGCCTGCGCGATACGATTGTGGAGGACATGGCGCGCGCTGCCGCGCTGCTCCGCAGGGAGCTGGCCGAACCCGAGGTACCACCGGCGCGGCCACAGACAAAGCAACTGGGGTTGCCCGATCTGGGATAGGGGCGCGGGGCAGCACGCAACGACGGCACGGGTGACACGGGGAGACGCGGGCGCGGTCGCTGCTGCATCGCCCAGCCCTCCGTCACCCCGATCGACAGGCGCCTTCGCGCGCGAGCAAGGCGCGCAGGAAGCGAGCACCATCATGTCGTTCAAGCGCGCACTCAACCTCATCACGATACGCGATGCGCCGCTGGCCAAGAAGCTCGAGATAGCGCGGGCCACCGGGTACGATGGAGTCGGCCTGTGGGTTGACGAAACCGACCAGGCCGCCCGCGACGGTGAGGGCATCGAAGGCGTGAGCCATGCGCTCAAGAATCACGGCCTAGCAGCCGCCGAGCTCTGCTTCGTCGGAGGCTGGATGTACCCGCAAGAGGGCACGCGCGCGGGGGCATACGAGCACGCCGAACATGCCTTCCGTATGGCCCACGCACTCAACTGCGGGTGCGTCGTGGCGTGCGCTTCGGGCGACTCGGGCGAGCTGGAGGAGGCGGCTTCCGATTTCGGCGAGCTCTGCGATCTTGCGCGGCGCCTCGGAGTGCGCGTGGCCCTCGAGTTCCTCGGCGGCGCGCAGCAGGTGAAAGACGTACGCACTGCATGGCAGATCGTCGAGCTCGCGGGCCGAGCCAATGGTGGGCTCCTCATTGATACGTTCCACTTCTACAAGGGAGGTTCTGACCTCGCGGACCTCGAACCGCTGACGGGTGACAAGGTCTTCCTGGTGCACATCAACGACGCGCCGGATCTGCCTCCCGCGGAGGTCGAGGACGGCGATCGGGTGTTCCCGGGCGATGGGGCGCTTCCACTCGAGGTCATCGCTGCGACGCTCTCGAGCAAGGGGTACGCCGGGTTCTTCTCGCTGGAACTCTTCAACGAGGACTACTGGGCGGCCGACCCCTACATGGTGGCACAGGAGGGCATGCGCTCGCTGCGGCGCGTGGGAATCTGACCGGGCACCAGCGGTGTTCAGTTCGCGCCGCGATCCCGGCATCCGTATCTCGACCCGCACCACGATGACGATGGCGGCGTCAGAGGGTGGCACTGCTAGACCGACGCGTGGCGGCGGGCAACGCTTCGGGTTGTCGCCGAATCAATCCCGCGATGACACCGGAGTTACGGCCTCGTGGTCGGCGGGCTCTGGCAGAGCCGCGCTTTCGGCAGCGCCGTTCAAGGCGCCTGCTCCGGTGGCCGTGAGCGGGATGAGAGCGCGGACGCTGGCTCGGTTGACGGCCATGAACGGAACCTCGCGCTTCTCGCTGTCGCCGCCCAAACCCGACACCGTGACATCGGTAAGCGCAATGAACTCCCGCTGATCCACATTGAGCGCATCGAGGATGCGCATTCCGACCGGGCAGTGAAAATCCGCCTCGATGCGGAGATTGTCGGTAGTGACGAGGACGCGGTGCGGGCGTTTGGGGAGTTCGACGAGGCGGATGAAAACCGGACAGCTAACGCACCGCTGCCGGTTGACGTCACAGCAGGGCGTCGACGGCTGCTGGAAGCAACTGCGGCCATCCTTGAAGGCCTCGCAGCGATACTTCGCCGCGCCGCAGTTGACGAGGCTCCAGCATCCCGTCCGCAGCACCTGGCGAAAACGGCTCAGCGCCTGCTCGAACTCCTCGGAAACCTTCATTGCTGCTCTCCGGCGTGTGTGTGGCGTCGACGCCTATGGAG